>Ga0208771_1000048_pt1 | contig 76727 bp, 62 predicted proteins | sample AntAceMetag02UKX_FD_184775 | JGI IMG/M metagenome (GOLD analysis project Ga0208771, IMG submission 184775) | Saline lake microbial communities from Ace Lake, Antarctica - Antarctic Ace Lake Metagenome 02UKX (SPAdes) (version 2) | ecosystem: Environmental > Aquatic > Non-marine Saline and... | reverse complement strand
CCTTGTTATCGACAAGGAGGCGGCGCCCACGACGGGCGACGCCGGCGACACGATCACTATGACGATAACAGTGAACCACACAGCCTCGTCCACGGCGGCTGCCCAGGACGTGGAGATCACCGACGTGATCCCCGCGGGGATGACGTACGCGGACAACGTGGTCTCGATAAACGGCCCGGCGCCTGTCGTGGACGCGAGCGGCGACCCGACGATCCTCTTCAGCTGGGGGAACATCGCCACCGCCTATAACGCGGGGAACCCCGTGCAGTTCAGCTTCGACGTGACACTGGACGACACTGTAGTGCCGAACGAGGTGATAACGAACGACGCCGACCTGGAGTGGACGTCGGTATCGGGCGACCCGGGACAGGTGTCGCCGTACAACTCAGACGCCTACGAGAGGACGGGCGACCCGGCCGACCCGGGGGAGGAGAACGACTACAACGACAACGACGACGCGGACGTGACCATTGACGACGACATGGCTCTCGCGAAGACGCTGCTGGGCGACGGGACGGCCGTGATAGGCGAGACGTTCCAGTACCGGACGGTAGTGACGCTCATAGAGGGTACGATGAACAACGTGACTCTCACCGACACGCTTGACGCCGGCCTGGCGTTCGTCTCGCAGGACTCGTTTGTGTACGACCCGTCGATCACGATAAGCGGCCCGACAACGCCGGTGGTGGGTACGGGCGGCGAGAGCCTGACCTGGAACCTTGGGCAGATCGTGAACCCGGCGGGACCGGCGGCCGACACGATCACGATCACATACACGGTGTGCGTGACGAACGTCACGGCCAACCAGAACGGGCAGACGCGGAACAACGCGGTGGAGCTGACCTACGACGGCGGCGGCCCCCTGAGCGACGCGGCGGCGGACACGACGATCGAGGAGCCGGACCTTGTTATCGACAAGGAGGCGGCGCCCACGACGGGCGACGCCGGCGACACGATCACTATGACGATAACAGTGAACCACACAGCCTCGTCCACGGCGGCTGCCCAGGACGTGGAGATCACCGACGTGGTCCCGGCGGGGATGACGTACGCGGACAACGTTGTCTCGATAAACGGCCCGGCGCCGACAGTGGACGCGAGCAGCGATCCGACGATCGAGTTCAGCTGGGCGAGTATCGGCACCACCTATAACGCCGGGAACCCCGTGCAGTTCAGCTTCGACGTGACACTGGACGACACGGTAGTACCGAACGAGGTGATCACGAACGACGCCGACCTGGAGTGGACGTCGGTATCGGGCGACCCGGGTCAGGTGTCTCCGTACAACTCAGACGCCTACGAGAGGACGGGCGACCCGGCCGACCCGGGCGAGAATAACGACTACAACGACAGCGACGACGCGGATGTGACCGTTGACGACGTGGCTCTCGCGAAGACGCTCCTGGGGGACAGCGATGCCGCCATCGGGGAGACGTTCCAGTACGAGGTCGTCGTGACCCTCATCGAGGGCACGGTGGAGAACGTGACCCTCGCCGACACGCTTGACGCCGGCCTGGCGTTCGTCTCGCAGGACTCGTTCGTGTACGACCCGTCGATAACGATAAGCGGCTCGACGGACCCGGTGGTGGGGACGGGTGGCACGAGCCTGACGTGGAACATGGGACAGATCGTGAACCCCGCGGGACCGGCGGCCGACACGATCACGATCACCTATACCGTGGTCGTCCTCAACGTCGTCGGTAACCAGGGAGGCTCACCGGGCACGCTCTTAAATAACGCCGTACAGCTCACCTACGATGGCGGCGGTCCCCTGTCCGACTCTGCGGCCGATACAGAGGTAATCGAGCCCGGCCTCGAGATAGTGAAGGTCCCGGACGTCACAGTTGTCGATGTCGGTGACGTCGTCATCTATACCATAACCATACAGCACGGCGCATCCAGTCAGATGCCGGCCTATGACCTCGAGATGACAGACTCGGTGCCGTCCGAATACGACATCACGCCCGTGATGTCCGACGGCCTTGACAACGATGGCGACACATTTATCGACGCCGCCGACCTCGACGGCGAGGGGACCGTAATGGGCCAGGACGTTACGTTTATCTTCGGCAACACGGGCGTCGCGCAATTCCAGACACTCGATATCGGCCAGACGATCACTCTCCTGTTACGGTGCGTCGTCAACTCGAGCGCTGCGACGGCAGAGGAGCTCATCAACACGGCACGCGTGGACTGGACGAGCCGGCCCGGCGATCCCGGCCAGGTCTCGCCGTACAATACCGACTCGACTGAGCGTACCGGCGCAGACGGCCCCGGAGGGGCGCTCAACGACTACGCGGTGGAGGATTCTGCAGTTCCCGTAACCCTGACGCGTCCCGACATGAGGCTGGAGAAGGACGACGGTCAGACCTATGTTAGCCCGACACATATCCTCACCTATACGATCACCTTCTGGAACGACGGCAACATCGTGACCGATCCGTCGACGCAGATCGTAGACACAATACCCGCGGACACGACGTACGTGGCAGGAGGCACGTCCTGCTCTCTCGCGGCGACGATAGAGTACTCCGTGGGGGGCGCCCCCTACAGCGCCACAGAGCCCCCGACGGGCACGGCGAACGTGACCATCCGCTGGTCCATGCCTGCGGGCGTGCCGGCAACGAGCGGTCCTTACACTGCGACGTTCCAGGTGCAGGTGGACGACGGCCTGGACAACGGGGACACGGTCACCAACGAGGCGACGATCTCCGACGGCGGGACGCACGGTGTGGACCCGACGCCGTGGAACAACACCGATGACGACGTAGACCAGGTCCAGGTGCCGGAGCTCTCGATACTCAAGGACGACGGCGTGACGCTTGTAGAGGCCGGAGAAACGCTGACCTACGTTCTGACATACGCCAACAACGGCGACGCGAACGCCCCGAACACGGTGATCGAGGACGCCATCCCTGCCGGCACAACATACGTCGCCGGCGGGACGAGCATCATCGACCCCACGGCCCAGATATGGTACTCCGTTGGCGGGGCGCCCTACGATACGACTGAACCGGCGACGGGGACGGCGGACGTGACAATACAGTTCCGCATTCCCAACCTGGTTGCGAGCGACGGCGGAACGGCCCAGTTCCAGGTGCGGGTCGACACGCCCCTCACCGTCTCGACCATAATAAACACGTCCACCATCGACTACGACGGCTCCAACGGCAGCGATCCCAAGCCCTGGAACAACAGCGACACCGACACAGACTACGGCAAGCTGCCCCTCTTCGTCATGAAGCGATGCGCCGGCGAGGTAACAGGTTACGATACGCCCAACCCCGGCGACTGGACTTACTGGGACGCTGAGGCAAGAAACCCGTCAGGGCTGGCGGGGGACTGGTGGGTCATCCCGGACGACCCCTGGGTCATAAGAAAAATGACGGAGGTGGACTCCGGCGATGGAGGCAGTCAGGAATTCGCAATCCTCAAGCTGGAGGGCGGCGATTTCTCCGACTATAACATCTACCTGTACAACGTACCGGTGATCGGGGACCTGACTTACTGGGATGCGATGGCCAGGAACCCCTCTCCGCTGGCCAGGGACCTGTGGCAGATACCCGGGGGCAACGATACGGCCCTGCTGGCGGACGGCGGGAACGATCATATGTTATCGATGAAGGACGAGGTTGGAGACTTCAACATTTACCTCTACAACAGTCTCCACCCCGGTGACTGGTCTTACTGGGACGCCGTGGCGAGGAATCCATCACCCCTGGCCAGGGACCTCTGGGTAATATCGGACGGTAACGATATAGTGGCGATGTGCGGCCTGGATACGACCGGGGACAAGGACAGCGACAGCCTTCTGGTCCTGAAAGACGAGTGGGGAGACTACAACCTGTACCTATGGAACATGCCCGCGACGGGCGACTGGACCTACTGGGACGCCGTGGCGAGGAATCCATCACCCCTGGCCAGGGACCTCTGGATGATCCCGTCGAGCAACGACCTGCTCTTGATCACGGGAATAAACAGGGGCTCGACCTTTGACGAACTGGGTGTTTTCGTGGATGTTGGCGGCGACCACGACCTCTACAAGTGGAATGACGGCGGAGACCAGAACTTCTATCTGTGGAACGCGCCCCGGCCCGGCGATTGGACGTACTGGAACGCGGCGGCTAGAAACCCATCTCCGCTGGCCAGGGATTTATGGATAATACCCAGCAACAACAACATCTTTGCCATCTCCGCGCCGCGCCTTGGAGCCGCACCGCCAACGCCGACGCCCTGACAGACCGGGCGCACCGCTCCAAGGAATGGGACGATAAACACCGTCGTCCCCTGCCCGGGCTACCCTTGAACGAGGCCGTTTATTCCACGCAGTCCTTGAAATACAGAACGTGATGGTGTAACGTGCTGATAAACCGAGGGGGGTTGCTATGGGAACAAGGTCCATGTCTTTTCCAGCCATCTTCTGTGCATCACTGCTCGTCCTGGTGTTCGGAGGGTGCGGCGAGAAAAAGCCGGAGGGACCGGCCGTTCTATCGTACAAGGAGGCCGGCAAGCACATCGGCGAGGTGAGCACGGTAGAGGGCACCATCGTCTCAACGTACAGCGGGAAGAACAGCCTCAAGCTGAACTTCGACACCAACTACCGGCGCTACCTCTCCATAACGATACCCCTCAAATACCTGGAGCAATTCCCGGAGAACCCGCAGAGCTACTACAAGGGAAAGAAGATCCGGGCGACAGGAAGAATCACCAGGTACAGCGGGGCCCCGAGCATGCTCGTCACCGACGGCCCCCAGATCCGCCTCGCCAAGCCTGCGGAGGGGGAACCGCCCCCCCCCGCGGTTGTGCAACCCGTCTTCAACAGGGAGTACCTGCCGAAGGCCATCGAAATCATCGACGGGGCCGGAGATTCGCTCCGCATCATAATGTATTTGTACAAGTACAGCGGTCACGTAAAGAAGATCTACCGGGCCCTTAAAAAGGCGGAGGAGCGGGGCGTGGATGTCAAGATCATCATGGACGACGAAATCGCCTCCAACAGGGAATCGGCGCCCTACCTCGAGCAAGCCGGCGTCGACGTCAAGATCGACGGGCCGGAGAAGAAGACACACTGCAAGATCATCATCGCGGACTCCGACAAGGTCCTCATGGGCTCGACGAACTTCAGCAACTCCTCGTTAGGAAGGAACAACGAGACGAACGTCTTCATCGAGAGCAGGGCCGTCGCGGGCTACTACGAGGACTATTTCAATAAGCTGTGGAAAGACCCCTCGCGCGAGCATCTCCTTTCGAGCAAGCCGGCCGTCGAGGGGATAATTCCCCTGGTAAACAGGGAGTACCTCTGGAGCCTCCTGCCGCGGCTGAACGGCGCGAAGAAGCGTATATGGGTGGTGATGTACGGGACGAAGCTCTTCGAGGAACCGGACAACCCGGTCCACATGGTCCTCTCCTCCCTCGTCAGGGCGACGAAACGCGACGTGGATGTGCGCGTAGTCCTCGACATGGGACCCGACGAGGAATGGTGCAGGATCACAAACGAATTGAACCGGGAGGTGGCCGGCTATCTCTCGAAGAGGGGCGTGCCGGTAAAGTTCGAATCTCCGGATGTCATCACCCACGCCAAGCTCATCATCATCGATGACGAGGCATTCGTGGGGTCGACGAACTGGGGCTACGGCGGGTTCAAGCGGTACAATTCAACTAACGCCATAATCAGCGACCGGAAAGCCGTCGGGGCGTACGAAAAATACTTCCTGAATCTCTGGGAAGGAGAGCCCTACGGCATCGAGCAGGTGGAGATAGAAGAGAAAGCGGCCGCCTGACATCCATAAAACACTTGCCGAGCCCCCTCCCTCTCTGGAATAATCTCAAGCTTTCCGGCCACAGGAGCCGTACTGCTGACAATAATGGATAAACTTTTTCTCGGAAATAAATTAGCTCACTACGCTCGCAAATTTATGTGGCTCCGACTGCGTCAGAGCATGGCGGTAGCCGTCCCGAATGCTTTCGGGGCGCACCCTACCCCGGTCCCGGTGGGACTTCCCTCCGGCGGGGTCCCTACCGGGAAAGGGTGCGGCTACCTTTGAAAATATAACAAGTTCCTATACGATAAATTTATGGAGAACCAGATAGAGTACTACAGGGACCCGGAGGTCCGCGAGAGGATCGCCGAGTACTGCGGCGGCTCGGCCATGGAGCCGGAGCTCTGCACAGCCGAGTACCTCGTCGGCTACGGCCAGGCCATTGATTCTCCAGGGGGGTACGTCTCCACACCGAAGGACGGGTTCAGCTGGATACTGGAGCAGGGCCTCGACATCTTCCGGTCGATCTGGGACAAGAACCACACGCTCAGCGTCCTGGACGTGGAATATTTCAACATAGATTTCCCCGGCCGGGTCTACCTCCACCAGCGCGAAACGTTCGGGCTCCTGGAGCCAATCTACGAGGTCATCCTGGGCGTATTCGGACGCTTTGAAATCCAGCCGATGGTCAACGTGACCGGGCAGGGATACCACTTCTCTTTTCAAATCCAGTCCGCCACGCGGGCGGACCTCCGCCTCGAGAAACTCGGCAAACTCATCGAATCGGTGGAGGCAAAATACGAAAGCTCGGGCAGCAAGAGGCACCGGCACGTATCGCTCCGCCACGGCCTCTCCTTCGACGGGATGGGCCGCGTCATGGAGTACCTCACCCACACCATAATCAGGGAATCCGCCGGAAAGGTAGGCCTCCCCCTCACCGTCACCGACGTGGCCGTCGGAAAAGGCAAGACAGGCCGCGAGGCGATATCCCTCGACCTGTCGTGTTTCGGGGACCCGATCTTCATGCGGGACCTGAGGTGCCCGTTCTCGACGCACCAGAAACACAAGATGGACGTCTGGAAAGTCGGGAAAACCATATCCGACGGCACGCCCGTACAGGTGGCGATCCCCCGGAAGAACATCGAGATGGACCGCGTTTTCAGCCTCAGGCGGAACTTCGCCGCGGCAGCAGCCTTTGCCCGGGACGTCCACTGCTTCATCCCCGACTATTCCGTGAACTTCAACAAGGTCATAGACGAGTACCTGGAATCCAGGCTGTTTGAATTCCACCGGTGGTTCGACAGCGTGGAGCAGGATCACTGGACGGAGTGGGACCGTACATACAGGGCGATGGACCTGAATATAGTCCCCCCGTGCGTCCGGCAGCCCCTCATCAGGCCCAACGACAATCTGCTCAAGCCCACGAACCTGCAGACCCTGACCCGCTGCCTCCTGGCGCGGGGGTGGCATCCGAAGCACATCGCCGGACTCGTGCGGGCGAAGTGGGAGGGACCCCACGGGTGGGGAGACCTGTGGTCCCAGTTCGACGCCGGATCGCGCTCCTCGTTCTACGTGAGGATGTTCAGCGGTCTGATTGCCGACGGAACGGACCGGCTCGTGGACCAGAACTGCATCTCCCACCAGGAGAAGGGATTTTGCATACAACCGAACTGCGGCTACAACCTGGCGGACTACCGCTGGGATGGCAGATTCTAATGAGGACGCAGTAATGGCACCATCGGTAATGTCGGACAAGGAGGTCAGGGACCTGATCTCGTATTACAAATCGCGGGACGTCCGCAAACGCCTGGACGAATATTGCAACTACAGTGCAAAAAAGGAGTTGAGCTGCGAGTATCTCATCGGCTTCGGGGAGCCGTTGAAGAGGCTGGGGTACAACGTGCCGGTCATGGGAGTCCCGGCCCACCGCCTGGACGACCTGATCGATATGGGCCTCGACCTCTTCCGGTCCGTATGGGACCACGAGGGGACACTGGCCATCCTCGACATAGAGTATTTCAACCTGGACTCCCTCGCCACCCTCTACGCGAACCCTGTAAAATATTTCAAGTTGCTGGAGCCCACCTACAGGGCCATAACGGACGTCCTGGACGGCTACGGGATAACCCATCTCAATAACACCACGCCATCGGGCTACCACTTCGAGTCCAAGATACCGTTCTCGACAAAAGCACACAAGAAGCTGGAGAAAATCGGGCACCTCGAAAGCTCACTGAAATCCCAGTACGCCTCCCTTCCCGAAAGCGACCATAAGTGCACGAGAAAAATGACGGCCGGGGCCGCGCTCGGCTACAGTGCAATCGGCCGATTGATGGAGTTCCTCTGCCACAGGGTCATAGAAGCCGCCGGCCCGTCCAGCAAGCTCCCCATAACCATAGCCGACACGGCACCGGGCGAAAACGACATGCGGCGGGAAGGAGTAAGCCTCGACATCACGCAGTACGGCGACAACCTCAACATGCGCTCCATCAGGTTCGCTTTCTCCGGCCACCAGAAGCACAAGGTCTACGTGAACAGGTTCGGGGCCGATCTCGCCCGCAGGACACCGGTATACGCGTGCGTGCCGAGAAACGACCATACAATAAAAGAGCTCTACGACGTGAGGAAAGGCCTGGATTCAGCGCGCGAATATGCCGCCACCGTTTCGGCCAGGATTCCCAAGGCCTCTCGAGGGTGGGCGAAGCTCGCGGACGACTACATGGCATCCTCCCTATTCGCGTTCCACAGGGAATTCGACTCCGTTAATCACGACCCGCGGGACAGGTGGACAAAGACATACCTGGATCTAGACCTGGAGAGGATGCCGGCGTGCGTTGCCATGCCCCTCATGAACGCCAACCCCTGGCTCCTGATGCCCACCAATATCCAGACGGTATGCCGGGTCTTCTACGCCATGGGATGGCACCCCAAGCACATCGCCGGGATGATAAGGGCACACTACAGCAGGGGACCGTACTGGCCCATCGACTGGAACAAATACAACGCCGAGGTTAAAGCGAACTTCTGGGTGCGCGTCTACTGCGGCATGATCGCGACGGGAACAGATTCCCTCGATGACCTCAACTGCGCCTCCCAGGCCTTCAAGTGGTTTTGCCCGAAACCCTTCTGCGGCCACAACCTGGCAGACTACAGGGCGAAGATAGAGTCGAGGGCCTGAGCGAGCGGATCCAGTCTTGCAAGTGCCGGGAGCGGCCTGAAAATGGCTGGAACAGTCACACTGAATGTGCATAATAAATAACTTCCCTGAGGTATCGAGATATCAACTACTGTAATAGAATGTATAACCGCCATGTCACTGAAGGAGAGAACGCATGTTAGAACTGAAAAAGGGCATTGATATCCTTGCTGAAATCGGCGGGATCAACTCCCCGGAAGAGGCGACGGCCCTCTTCGAGAGTAAATGTGACCGGAAAAACCTGGAAAAACTGGGCAAGATAACCAATGAAGAAGCCCTGGTAAAAATCGCAAACGCCATCGCGATGACGGATCCCGATGCGGTCTTCGTGAATACCGGCTCGGATGAGGACGTTCAAAAAGTGAGGGAGATGAGCCTGGCAACGGGAGAAGAACAGCCGCTGGCAATGAGGGGCCATACGATTCACTTCGACCTCCCCCAGGAACAGGCGCGCATCGTCGACAGGACATTCTACATCGTGAACGAGGATGAAGACGTCAGCGTCCTTGCCAAGAAGATACTCAGGGAGGAAGCGTACGAGTACGTGAAAGACCACATGCCCGGAATCGCCAGAGGGAAAACGCTGATGATCGGATTCTTCAGCAGGGGGCCCGTCGGCTCGCAGGCAGCGCTCCCCGCAATAGAGATCACGACATCGACATACGTCATGCACTCCGCAAATATCCTGTACAGAAATGCCTATGACCACTTTGACCGGGAAACGCAGCGTGCCGGGCTGTTTTTAACCAATATTCACAGCGAAGGGCCGAACAGGCCGGAAGACCTGCCGAACGCGAGGGTCTTCATGGACAGGAGCTGGCTGACCACGTTCTCGATGTTCTGCACCTATGCCGGCAATACGCTGCTGCTTAAAAAGGGGAATCACCGGTTCGCGGTCGACCTGGCGACCTACTACCACAGGGGAGAAGAACTGTCCGAGCACATGTACATCACCGGCCTGACAGGCCCCGGAGGGAGGAAAACGTTCTTTGCGGGGGCGGCGCCGTCAGGGTGCGGCAAGACCGCGACAGCCATGGCGGGCACGGATTTCATCGGCGACGACCTCGCGCGGCTATGGATCGCAGAGGACGGGACGCTGCGAGGCATCAACGCGGAGTTCGGTATCTTCGGGATCGTTCAGGACGTGAGCCTGGAAAGCGATCCGCACCTGATGAACTGCCTGAGGGAGGAGGGCGCGGAAGTTATATGGTCAAACGTGCTTATCGATAAAGACAAAGTGCCCCACTGGGCCGGAAACGGCGAAGAACATCCGAAAAGAGGCATCAACTTCCAGGGCGACTGGCAGGAAGGTAAGACGGATGAAGACGGAAAAGCCATTCCGCTCTCCCATCCGAACGCGAGGTGCACGCTCCGGAACAACTCCATCGGGAATTACAGCGAGGAGGTGGGGGAAAACCCGGACGGGGCGCGAATCCAGGTGGTCACGTACAGCGGGCGCGACAGCGATACGATGCCGCCCGTCTGGGTCGCCAAGAACCCCGATCACGGCGTCGTCATCGGGGCCTCGATCCTCTCGGCGGCAACCGCAACCGAGGTCGGTGTGACGGGAGTCAGACGCCAGCCCTGGGCCAATGAGCCGTTCATCCCCGGTCCGCTCTCCGACTATATGGATGCGCAGTTCAAGTTCTTCAACTCAGGCAAGCTGAAGGCTAAACCCATTATGGCCGGACTGAACTATTTCCTTACGCACGGCGCGCGCGGAGGGGAGGGGACGGGGCTGCTCGGCGAGAAGCGCGACGTGAAAGCATGGCTCGGGTGGCTCGAATTACGGGTGCACGGAGAGGTCGACGCGATTGAAACGCCGATTGGATTCATCCCCAAGTACGGGGATCTCAACAAGTTGTTCGCCGGAATAGGCAAAGAGTATCCGAAGAGCCTGTATGACAAGCAATTCTCTTTCCACATAGAAAATATCATGGCAAGAATTATTCTTCAGGAAGAAGCCTATAAGAAAGAGAGAACCCCCCCCCCCACATTGTTCGAGGTCTATGAAGAGCAGAAAAGGGGCCTCGAAGCGCTGAAGGCAAAGTACGGACCGGTCGTTACGGTTGAACAGCTCATCGAGGGCGCCTGGAAATAGCCCGCTTAATGTCCGGGGTCGGCGTGAGAGCCGGCGATAGCCGAACAAGTCCTGCCGTATCTACTCGATCGAGGCTGCCGGCATACCCCGCGGATCAGGAAACTTTGTCCTCGAAGGCCTCGATCTTTTTCTCCTCGCCCACTATGATAAGCGTGTCGTCCTCCCTGATGACGTAACCGGCGGGGGGAAGGAGCTGCAGCTCCGAGTTGTGCGGCTGCCTGATGGCGAAGACGTATATCCCGAACCTGTTCTTCAGGTCGAGCTCGGCCAATGAACGGCCGTAAAATTTCTTCGGGGCGGGGAACTCGATCACATTGTATCCCTCGGTAAGCCTGACGAACTCCAGCACGTTCGGGTTGGCCACCGTCTTTGCAAGACGCTGGGCCTCGTCCTTTTCCGGGAAGATGATCTTATCCGCCCCCACAAGGCAGAGAACGCGGGAGTGGTCGTCGCTGATGGCCTTCGCGTAGATGGTGCCGACTCCCAGTTCCTTGAGGAAGAGGGTCACCATCACGCCCAGGTCCAGCCTGGTCCCCAGGCAGACGACCGCCGCATCGACATCACCGACGCCCAGCTTCTCAAGGGTCTCCTTGCACGCGGCGTCCGCAAGGACGGCCTGGTTCACACTGTCCTTTATAGACTGGATCTTCCCCTTGTCGGTATCTATCGCTATAACCTCGCACCCCTCCTTGGCCAGCGAGACGGCGAGCGTGTAGCCGAAGTTACCCAGGCCTATCACGGCAATCTTTTTCATGTCAGCCTATCATAACATTTTCCTCTGCAAACTCAAACCCCTCTCCCCTGCCGAACCTGCGCGCGACCAGCAGTGCCAGCCACAGGGGGCCGAGCCTCCCCACGAACATCGTTATTATGATTAAGACCTTGCCGGCCGGCACGAGCTCGCCCGTGCCGCCCATAGTCAGGCCGACCGTCCCGAAGGCCGATACCGTCTCGAAGAGCAGCTCGATAAATTTCTCCCGCGTCTCCGGCGTTGGAACAGCGGTGTGCTGGACGATCTGGAGTAACACCGTGACCGCAATAACAAGAACGAGGGCCAGGAAGAACACCGTTGCAGCCCGCGAGATAACACCCAGCGGTATCTTCCTTCTGAAAGCGGAGACGTTCTCCCTGCCCTTGATCCTGGTCAGGAAGACTGCGACAAGGACGGCCAGCGTCGTGGTCTTGATTCCCCCGGCGGTAGACGCCGGCGATCCCCCGATGAACATCAGGATCATCAGGACCACGATGCTGGAGTTGGAACACGACGATACCTCGATTGTGTTGAAGCCGGCCGTCCGGGCCGTGATCGACTGGAAGAACGACGCGGTAATGCTCTCTCCCCAGCCCATTCCAGCCATGGCGTTACGGCATTCCATAACAAAGAAAAAGACGGCGCCCGCCAGAATCAGGATGACGGAGGAGGAGAGGACCAGCTTCGTGTGCAGGCTCAATGCCGGCAGGTCTCTCTTCATGACCCTGGCCCGTATGTACCTGCTCACGTCACCGTAGACGATGAATCCCAAGCCCCCGAGAACGATAAGCACCATCATCGTCACGTTCACAAGCAGTGAGGCCCTGAAACCGACGAAGCTGTCCGTGTAGAGCGAGAAGCCGGCGTTGCAGAAGGCGGAGACGGAGTGGAAAGCCGCGCTGTACAGGGCCATGCCGGTCGGACAGACCCCGCGAAAATAGAGGAAGAGGAGGAGGAACCCGAGACCCTCTATGACGATCGTGACGACTAATATCCTCTTCAGTGCAAGGAGTATGCCCCTGGCACTGAGATCTTCAAGGCTGTCCTTGAACACCATGACCTCGCCGAAAGAGAGGCGACGGCCAAGCATCATGATGAAGAACGTGGCGAAGGTCATTATCCCCAGCCCGCCCAGCTGGATGAGGACGAGGATAACGATCTGGCCGAAAAGAGTGAAGTCCGAGCCGGTGTCCTTGACGATGAGGCCGGTTACGCAGACCGCCGATGTCGAGGTGAAAAGGGCGTCGACGAACGAGATATCGCCGCCGGCAGTGGAGCATGGCAGCTCAAGGAGGAGCGTCCCCAGTGCGATAACCGTGAGGAAGCTCATGATCATGAGGGTCCCCGACCCCGGCTCCAACTTCCCGGCACCACCGGACCGCCTCAGCATGTTATAGACACCTCCACAATCTTTTTACGGCAGAAGCTACAAGCTCTTATAACAAACCGGAACAAGATGCCTCATCGTTGCCTTTACATCTCCCTCGAGAGCCGCTCGATGAGGCCGTCTATCGCCTTGAGGATTGAAGCCGGGACCACCCTCAATATCTCTCCTTCTTTCCGGACAGCCCTGAGGCTTGCTATAAGCCGACCCAGGTGCCGGGCGCGGCGCTCCCTCCCCGCGGCTTCCGGATCGGCCGCCTCCTTGAGGCTCTTGAAACGGCTGTAGACATCCCTGTGATCCTTTCCCTCGACCAGGACATCCCCCCTGAGAACCTGGAGGTCCGCCTCCGAGAGAACGCCGCTCTTCCTCGCGCGACGCAGGACGCCTATCGCATCCGGCGATGGAACTTTCCCCGGCGACAGATTTTCCGCGCGGAGAAAGTCCGGCTCCTCCTCTTCGAGGTAACGGTACGACAGGAGCAGCTTCGAGGCCGTCGCCCGACGGATCCCGACCTCCTTCGAGCAGTATCCCTCGAAGCTCAGGAATCCCCAGCTTTTATACATTTTATCGCTCCGAACGACGTGGAGACAACGGGCCAGTTCTATCCAGGACGTCTTGAAGCTCCTGGCCGAGAGCAGGACCCGGTGACGCAAGGACCCTTCCTCGACTTCCGTCAGTTTACTCTCTATAGCCTGCAGGGACTTCGGCTTTGCCTGCATATTGAATCCCCTTTCATTAACCCTTCCCAAAAAAACACGAAGGTGTTTAGTTTATAACATTCCGGTAAAAAGCAGTACCCGTAATAATTCCACGCAATTATCGATTGTCCGCAGAGATAATATCGTGTAGTCTTTCAAAAGAAAGCCATGGAGACCGTTAACCCAACGGAGGAAGAACATGCTCGGTAAACTAGGCGATATGGGCGGTATGATAAAAGCCATGAGCCAGATGAAGAAAGCCCGGAAGCAACTGAGGAGCCTCACCTTTTCGGCGACCGCCGGCGAGGTAACGGCAACCGTGAACGGGGAAATGGACCTCGTCGGCATCGAGATCGACCCGCAGGCCCTCCAGCCCGATCGCGCGACGGCACTCGAGAGTCAGATCACAGGCGCGGTGAACGACGCCCTCAAGAAGGCGAAGATGGAATCGGCGAAAATGCTCAGCGGCATGACAGGCCTGAAGATCCCCGGGATGGGATAGGCGTACAGGCACAAGATGCAACACTTTGATAAAAATGGGAGAAATAACATGAAAAAGGTCCTCTGCAGCTGCCTCGTACTTGCAATCTGTTTGTCCTGCGGATGCGCCCGGCTGCGTCTGTGTAAAAAAGAGGCCCCGGGAGAGACGGAGCTTGTCTTAATATACCGGGACATCGTCGCGGGAGAAGATGCCCGGCCCCGCTACGAAACGAAGTTCAAGGTATTCATCGACGGCGAGCTCGCCGGCGAAAGCGATGCGGCGAAGAGGTTCGAGAAAAAAACCTTGCGCGTCGCGGTTGAGCCCGGCCCCCACGCTGTTATAGTCGAAGGATACGCCCTCAAGGACGGCGTATGGGAGAAGAGAACGAAAGCAAAAGGCTATTCCGCCGACCATCGTCTCGAAAAGGAAATCGAGATAAGCCCGGGCGAACAAATGATCGTAAATTTCATAGTTCCCGACAGGGCAAAACATCTAAAGATACGCTTGTAAGTGAAAAGCTTCCCGGCCATTTTTTTCTTGACCGGATTCATAAGGAAGCATACATTAAAAATGTTTCGCTGAAATACACAAAACGAATTAAGGAGGTCGATTATGCCTAACGTTGCCTCGGTATTGAGGGAAGAGATAAAGAGACTGTCGCGCAAAGAGATCAGGCAGTCGACGACCCGGCTCAAGGGCAAGGTCATAGCCCTCTCGAAGACGGTAAGCCGCCAGAGGAACAAGGTCGCCGGATTGGAGAAAGAGATCGCGCAACTCCGCAAGATGGTTATGGCCGGTAAACCCGCTCCCATCGCGGCACCGGCAGAGGCGCTGAAGAAAGCCCGCCTAGGCCCCAGGTCGATCAGGGCACAGCGAAATCGGCTGAAACTGACACAGGCACAGTACGCAAAGCTCCTCTGCGTGAGCTCACCGACCATCCTTGCATGGGAGAAGGGGAAGTCGACGCCGAGGGGAGAAAAACTGGCCGCCCTCGTCGGCATCCGCAAAGTGTCGCCGGCCGAAGCCCGCCAGAGACTCGGCCTCCCGCCGGTTGCCCGGAAGAAAAAGAAAAGGAAGAAGGGAAAGAGAAAGAAGAAAAAATAAATAGGGTGCATTTTATTATCCCTTTGCACACCGGCAGCCCGGAGCGAAAGATATCGTTCCGGGCTGCCGCTTTTTTAGTTCTATTTACAACCGGAATTAATTACCATTTGATAGGGGAAACACATCGCGATTTGAGGTTGTGATGGTTATTATAATTATCTCACTGGTACTCGTACTTATCCTCTGGAGCGTCGTTACATTCAACAGGCTCGTACGCGGGAAGAACCTCGTGCGCGAGGCATGGAGCGGTATCGACGTCCAGCTCAAGAGGCGGTACAACCTTATACCGGCCCTCGTGGAGGCCGTGAAGGGCTACAGCGGGCACGAGCGGAAGCTCTTCGTGAAAATAGCGGAGATGCGCTCACGGTGCGTGGCCGCCGGGGGCGTGAGGGAGCAGGGTGAAGCGGAAAACCTGCTCTCGCGGACGATTAAATCCCTCTTCGCCGTGGCCGAGGCTTACCCCGACCTCAAGGCAAACCGGGGCTTTCTCAACCTTCAGGAAAACCTCTCTGAGATAGAGGACGAGATCCAGCTCGCACGGCGCTACTACAACGGAACTGTGAGAAACTTCAACATCAGGGTAGAGTCCTTCCCCGGCATGCTGGTGGCCGGGCTGTGCGGCTTCAGGCAGGCAGGCTTCTTCGAGATCGAATACGCCACGGAGCGCCAGGCTCCAGAGGTGAAGTTCCAGCAGTGACGATGAAGGCGGCAGCCGTATTCCTTGCAATCCTTGCGGTCGCGGCCGCCGTCAGCGGTGAAACACCCATCGGTGAGACGGCGCCCCCGAGGAGGACCGTTCACCTCGCCGACCCAGAGCGCATCCTCGGCTTCCACTCCGACATCGTCCTTCTCGACGACGGCTCGCTGAAGGTCACCGAGACAATCGAGGTCATAGCACTCGGCCGGGAGATACGCCGCGGCATCTACCGCGACTTCCCGGCGCCGCGCGGTTCATCCGGAAAGGACAAAGAGAGCGGATTCAAGATCATCGAAGTCCTCCGCGACGGGGAGGCCGAGCCCTACCACACGGTCACGCTCAGCTCCTGCACGCGCGTCTACATGGGGAAGGCGGACCTCTTGCTGGAGCCGGGCGAGTACACCTACACGTTTACCTATTTGACAAAGCGAGGAGCGGAGACAGCGGCCAGCGAAGAAGAACTCTACTGGAACGTGAACGGCCTTAAATGGCAATTTCCCATGGACAAGATATCGGCAACGATAACGCTACCTGAGGGCATATCAGCCGAGACGGTCCTCCGCGAAGGCTATACGGGCAAGCGTGGAAAAAGAGGATTGGACTATCGATCATGGATCAACGGGTCGGGCAGAATTCGTTTTGAAACGACCAGGCCGTTCCTGCCGGGCGAATGCCTTACCATACTGCTACGCTGGTCGAAGGGTATCGTGTCGGAGCCAACTTACAAGGGATACGCTGATAAGACTATAGAATTACCTCCTTTTCATGGAGAGAAGAAGAGAGTGGCAGTCCTTGATTTGACAATGACAGAAAATATTGATAAAGCGCTTGCGATACCACTCTCTGACCAGCTAAGGGCAGAACTCTTTGAAACAGGACACTTTATTATGATGGACAGGAAAAATATGCAGGATATTTTAGAGGAACAAGACTTTCAGTACAGTGGACGATGCGATTCGATAGAGTCTCTTGTTAAGATAGGCAAAATCTTGAGAGTGCAGAAAATGGTTTCAGGAAGCTTGGGGAAAATTGGGGAAAGTTACCTAATCAGTTTAAAAATGGTAGATATAGAAACGGCTGAGATTAACAGTGTATCCAGGGAAAAGTGTATTGGTATGACAGACCAGCTAGTAGATGGAGTTTGTGTAGCTGCAAAGAAGCTCGTTCAAATATACGAGTCCGGGAAGTGAAATGACTAACTTTTAAACAGCATAACAATGGTAAACACTGTGGAGGTATAGCAATGATAAGAAAAAATGGATTGCATCGCTATATTTCAATTGTTGCGTCCACTTTCATCTGCCTTACGACTTCGATGGCTGAGCAGTCCTCCGCCGATGAAAGAATACTCTCCTACCACAGCCATATCACCGTGCACGAGGATTCCTCCATGACCGTACGGGAGACCATTAAGGTCAGAAGCGAGGGAAAGAAAATAAAGCGCGGCATCTACCGGGACTTTCCCACGAGGTACAAAGACCATTTGGGCAATCGATATGTCGTCGACTTCAAGGTCAGAGAGGTTCTGAGGGACGGAAAGCCGGAGGCGTACCACACCGAGAGCCTGAGCAACGGCACGCGGGTAAAAATGGGGAAGAAGGACGTCCGCCTCCCGCCCGGGGAGTACACCTACGCCATCACGTATGAGACGAACAGGCAGCTTGGCTTCTTCGAGGACCACGACGAGCTCTACTGGAACGTCACGGGCAACGACTGGGAGTTTCCAATTGAGGAGGCCTCGGCGACGTTGGAACTGCCCGAGGGCATTTCCCGGAGCAGCCTGACCCTTCAGGGGTATACGGGCCCGGAGGGCTCTACAGCCGGCAACCTCATGATATCCGTCGATGATTATGAGTACCCGGCTTTTCACACGACAAAGCCGTTGAAATCCCTGGAGGGCCTCACGATCGTGGCCGCCTGGCCGAAGGGCTTCGTTGAGCCGCCGTCACGCGCCGAAAAGTTCGGCTATTTCGTCCGGGACAATCTTGGCGCCGGCGTGGGCGGACTCGGCGTCCTTGTCATCCTCGGATACTACCTGGTGACGTGGGCCATGGCAGGGAAGGACCCCACCGGGGGGACGATCATTCCCCTCTACCGCCCGCCGGAGGGATTCTCCCCGGCGGCCATGCGCTACATCTTCAAGATGGGCTACGACAGCAAGGCCTTCACCGCCGCCCTTATCAACATGGCCGTGAAGGGATTCATAACCATCCGTGAGGAAGATGGTGTCTACACCGTGGTCAAAGAGCGCGCAGAGACAAAGGGACTCTCACCGGAAGAGAAGAAGATCGCCGCCAGATTGCTGAAGCCCCGACTGAAAAGCGAAGTGGAACTCCAGAAGAAGAACCACTCGAGAATAGGGAAGGCCGTCGTGGCGTTGAAGAAGTCTCTCAAGCTCCAGTACGAAACAAAATACTTCGTCACCAACAAGAAATACTTCATCCCGGGACTGGTGCTTTCCATCGTCGTCATCCTCGCCGCCGCCGTGTGCGCGGGGATCGCCGGAAACGCGCCCGCGGTGCTCTTCATGTGTGCCTGGCTCACCGGATGGAGCGTCGGCGTGGTCTTCCTCCTGTTCGCCGTGATATCCGCCTGGAAAAGCGTATTCCAGTGGAGCGGCGGAAGACTGCAGCACCTGGGGGTAGCGATACCAATTACCCTCTTCGCACTGCCGTTCCTGGCCGGCGAGGCCTTCGGTATATGGTTCCTCATCTCTCACTCGACCCCGCTGTTGATACCCCTCATGCTGGCAATCGTCTTCATCAACTGCCTCTTCTACCACCTGCTGAAGGCACCCACGCGCGCGGGGAGGATGCTGCTCGACAAGATCGAGGGGTTCAGGATGTATCTCGGCGTGGCGGAGAAGGAGCGCCTCGATCTCCTCAGCTCACAGAAAAAGACGCCCGAGCTTTTCGAGCGGTACCTCCCGTACGCCCTCGCCCTCGACCTGGAAAACAGGTGGTCCGAGAAGTTCGCCGACGTCCTCGCCCGGGCCAGGGAGGACGGCACGGAATACCGCCCCGTGTGGTACTCCGGCACCTCGTGGAGCAGCGCCAGACCCGGGACCTTCGCGTCATCTCTCGGCGGGACATTCTCCTCCGCGATATCCTCCTCGTCCACCGCCCCCGGTTCGAGTTCCGGCCTCGGCGGTGGCGGATTCTCCGGTGGAGGCGGGGGATCCTCCGGGGGAGGCGGAGGCGGAGGCGGAGGCGGAGGCTGGTAAAAATAGGGGACGGTGTTTACTTGTTAACTTCTTTATTATGCATACCGCCCCGTCTTTTTTCGATCTGCTGTAGAGACTGAAAATACGGAAAGAGGGTCATGCTGCCGAGGCTGAACGGGTCATTCAAAACTTCATCTCTCTTCCTGCTCGCAGCCATTTTACTGTTCGTATGGGGGCCCGCCGGAGGACATGCGGAGCAGACGGTGATGGAGGTGATCCCGTTGAAACACCGCACCGCCGAGGAGGTCATTCCCATCTTGCAGCCGTTTATCAAGGAAGGGGGAGCTATCAGCGGGATGCAGAACAAGGTCATAATATCCACCACTCCCTCCAACCTCGCGGAGATCAAGAAGATCCTCAACTCCATTGACGGCGAGCTCCGCCGGCTCATGGTCACCGTAAAGCAGGACGAGTCCCGTGAGGAGTCAGGAGAGGAACTGGAGATCTCCGGCCGCGCCGCAATTGACGATATTGCCGGCGCAACCGTGGGGGGAAGCGGGGGGGATCGCGGCCTGACGGTCGAAAATAAACGCGGGGAAGAAAGCGTGCGCGTTCACGCCTTCGGTGTCCAATCACCGGAAGAGGACAACGTCATCCAGCAGGTGCAGGTGCTTGAGGGGAACAGCGCCTTTATCCGGAGCGGCCTTTCCGTCCCCCTCACCGCCTACGCCACGGAAAGATACATCAACGGCAGGCGCGTAATAGAGTCCCCGGAGTACCGCGACGTTATCACCGGCTTCTATGTTCTGCCGCGCGTGAGCGGCGACCGCGTCACTCTCGATATCAGCACACACCGGGACAGGCTCGTCGATATCCGGACGGGCAGCGCCAACGTTCAGCAGATAGAGACATGCGTCTCAGGCCGCCTCGGCGAGTGGATGGAGATAGGGGGGCTGCTCCATCAAGTTTTCGGTAAGCGGTCGGGCATACTGCACGGCGCCGGAAAAGACATCCGGGATCGCCGCAGAGTCCTCATCCGGGTAGACGAGCTCAAGTAAGGAAGCAAGAGGGGACGGAGGAAATGGGGTTCAATTTAACAGATGTGGGTTCTTTTCTCCGTATGGATAAATCCGCGGTTTTGAGAGCAGCAAGGAAAGGGAAAAAGATGGCCGAAAAAGGGGGTGTAACCTTTCCCTCAACCGCTAAAGTCAACAAGTCAACTCCGTCCCCTATTTGAAGAGGTCAAAATAGAGTGCCAGGGCTATTGCTAAAACCGACGTGGCGAAGATGAAGAAGAAGTTTACCCGTTCTTTTCTCGAGCTCAGGCTGCAGAGAATAGCACCGAGGTTCTCATAGTCCTTCTCTTCGAGAACCTCCCTGCCGTCTATCTTGTCGACGAGCCCCGACCGCTCGATGTGCTTTTCGCGTTCGTGACCCACGCGAAACTTGTACAGAAAAAAGACAAAGAATCCCACCACACCGACATACCAGGCGACCTTCCCGTAGATCGGGGCTACATTCTGAAAGATAACTACGACCCTGATCGCTATAGTGGCTATAAGGCCTATAATGAAATATATCCACGAATGTAAAGAATCCCTGCACCTGGAATATTCCGTGCAGCTTTCACATTTCTCATCAAAAAGCGGCGACATTGGAGCAATCCGACCTGTTCATGAATTCATAAAAGGAAGAAAGATATTCTCCGTTTTGTCCTGTCATTAAGTCTGTATCATGTCAGGCGGAGTTCATGGCTTTTTGTTCAGTATGACCCTGTCAACGAACTTCTTGGGTCCGCTCGCCGCGGGCGCGGCCATTTCTTCCTCGGTCTTTTTGAGCAGCTTCCTTTCCCTCTCCAAAATACCGTCGGACGGCGTCACTTTTCTCGGCGTGAGCAGGACAACTATCTCGGACGTCTTCTTCACGTCGATCTCGTGCCGGAAGAAATAACCCAGCATCGGTATCGCGCCGAGAATCGGCACGCGATCGTCCATCTTGGTTACCTCATCCTTCCGCAAGCCAGAAAGGGTGAACAGTTCCCCGTCCATCAAGACCACATTAGCCGTTGTCGACCTCGTATTGATAATCGGTGTGCTGCTGGCCGCCCAGCCCATCAAGCTGTGGACCACCGCGTCGATCTCAAGCGACAATGAATGGGTGCCGATAATGGGCGTAATAATAAGTTCAATGCCCGTCTGGGCCTGCTTGTTCAGCGGCTCATCCGACGTGGAGTACGCCGTGTAGCTGATATTGTCCAGCGATGCGATTATCGCCTTCTGGCCGTTCATGGCGACAACGGTCGGGCGAGACAGCACTCGCGCCCTGCCGGTCCGGACCATGAAGTTGATCATGTTCGCCACCGCCTTCGGACGCATACCGCTGAGGTCCAGGCTTTGCGCCAAGTACTTCATTGTTCCTATCGTGTCTCCGGTTGCCGCTCGCGGTGCGTGGTCCTTCCCCCGCTCGAAGTCGAAGCTCATGTTGACTTCCTCGGGAAGACCCTCTTTCCACTGGTCAAGAGCAAGGCCGAAATTGAAGTCGCTATCCATTTCTATTTCAACAATCTGTACTTCGATGCGCACCATCTCCGGGGGCACGTCGAAGTCCTCAAGGTCGCTCAGCGCCCCCTGGTAATAGCTGGGCACATCACAGATGTGGAGCACATTAATCTCATCATCGGCATAGGCCGAGCCTATCGGGCTCAGGTCTCTGGCTACGATGAACTTTGCGACCTCCGAGGCAAGGCGGTGTTTCATCTTGTAATTTATGGACGGCTTACCGTTATTATCGTAATTCGTGCCCTCCTGGTCGAGAGTACTAATCACAGTCTCGAGATAGGGAAACTGGAATATCGGCGCTGTAATGACAAGGTAGTTAACGCCGGTTACCGTATTAACGGACAGGTCTATCTGTCCGTTCTCCTTTGCCACGGTCGTCAGAAGGAACTCCCAGAGTTCCGAGCCGATATCGTGTTTCAATTTGTATATCTTGCAGATAAAATCCGTGTCATCCTCGGTGTCGATGACCTTGATAGCAGAGCCCCTTGCCGGAGCAGAAGGAATGGCATTGTAGTAGAGGTCGCCGTCCTCGAATGCCTTTATGCCTCCCTTCGGCGGTTTGCCCTGTGCATCAACATCAACATTGAGGCGCACTTCAGTAGTAACCTCGCCATACACAGTTACGCTGAAAACCATGAAAGCCGACAACGCGCTTAATAAAATTCTCTTCATAGTACTGCTCCTCTTTCTCGCTGTTTATAGAACCAGCACCTGAAATAATACGCAACCATATCATCCCCCCCTGGGAATCACTCTTCCCCCATTCGGGAGGAGGGGATATTTGGAATGGGCGGATATACCTGCAAGACGGATTTAATATTATCAAGGCCTAACTTGTAATCAACTCGCACATCTCCTATGATCGCTTTTCCCACCAGGTATTCAATATCACCCCTCATCTTAAGGCTGCCTGTCATGGACCTGCCATTGATCAGGGTTATCATCCAATTTTTTTTGTCCACCCTCTCCACGCCTGCTATTAAACCTAAATCTATTCTCAACTCCGTCTCGCCCTCCACAAGAACGAGGTTGTTCACACGCTTGTTTCTCCTGCCCTCGATAAGGAAACTCAGGTCGGTCACTTTCGTCTTCGTTCCATCAATATCCGTTATCTCCGATACTACTTTACAAGGGACGGGTTCCTCGGCCGCCAAAGCCCCGTTAATTCCCATACTAACGACAGCCAACGCAATAAAGAAAAGATATACTTTCATCAGATGCCTCCCTAATGTTATTATGCGTTCCCAAGGCTACAGCGAATTCCGGCTCTTTTTGCCTCCTGCCCGCTTCATTCCTCCTCTCGCTGCTTCTATGAGGATAGTACCGCCCAGGCGGGCTTCCTGAAAAGACCGATTATTATAGGCGCAGCGCACATGACAAGTATTCCTATTACTAAGAACGCCTCGTAGAAAAAGACGCTGCCGGTTTCAATCTGTGACGGGGGGAAGAAACCGACGGCAAACGCGAACATTGCCCCCAGAATGCCCACACCTCCCACCAGCCACATTCCGAAGTTTCCCAGCGGGACCCTGTAGGCCCGTATCACATCCGGCCGGGAGTAACGCAAACGGATGGCCGAGCAATAGAGCAGTATATACATTATCAGGTAAAGAAGCACGCAGAGGGCCGAGAGTATCCAGTAGGAGCTGCTGACGTTTGGCATGAGCAGGAAGATAAAGGCCAGTACCGTGACGATGCCGCCCTGAACAATGAGAATGTGGGTGGGCACACCCTCTCTGTTCACATACTGGAGGAATGGGGGAAGGTGGCCGTCCTCGGCGGTGGTATAGAGACCTTTACTCGGTCCGACAATCCAGGTGCTCAACTCACCAAGGGAGCCGAGGGCGACAAAGAAAGCTATGAAAGAGAGGACGGTGGGAAACCAGATGACATTCTGAATCCACTGGAGCCAGATGGCCACAAATCCCAAGCGCTCTCCGAACGCTTCCCTAACCCAGATATAGACACCGCCCGGTCCATGCGGCGGCCACCCGGTAGCCAGTTCCGCCGAGATAAGCGAGACCGGAATCAGAAAGACCAGCACCGTCACCAGGTAATAGAAGATAAGCGAAAAACCTTCCTCGGCCATCATCGGCAGGCCGCGGAGTGTACAGATAACGGCCACGTTCATCATCGCCAGCGTAAAGACGCCGAGAGTTCTTTTCGGTTTTAGTTCGGCCGTTTCGCCGGTCATCTTACATCTCCACGTTGCAGTTCTTAAGACCCCCGGGACGCGCTTGGTCCTCCCCTGATTCCTCTTTTCCCCAATCTGCGTGGGAATAAACCTGCCGCAGTTTCGTTACGATGCCTGGCATCGTAACGAGAGGGGATCTCTCCGCGAAGAAGCACCTTCCGCGAAAACGTGCAGTGGTCTTTAGAACCCTGACCCACCACCTGCCGGGGGAAACATCCGGATTGCCAGCGAAATCCGCCGGCTTTCGTGGGTAAGCCGGATTTCAGCAGTGCTTGAATGTCCCCTTGCCTTTTTCCCTCTTCTTCGCCTTGTGCCCCGGGTGCGAGGCGTAAAACTCAAGCGCCCGGCGTATATCATTAAGGAGAAGGTCGGCCATGTCGCGGCTGAAGCCCTCTTTGACGACGACACGCTGGACGGTGAGATCCTCGCGGTTTTTCGGCATCGTGTAGGCGGGGACCAGCCAGCCGCGGTCGCGGATCCTTTCCGCCAGGTCGAAGAGGGTGAAGTTGGTCTCCTTCTTCAGCTTCCAGCAGAAGACCGGGATGTCGCTGCCGTCGGTGATCAGCTCGAAAGGCCCCAGCTTGGCGATCTCTCCCGACAGGTAAAGGGCGACGTCCTGGCAGGACTGCTGGATGCGCCGGTACCCGTCCCGGCCCAGGCGCAGGAAGTTGTAGTACTGTGCCACGATCTGGTTGCCGGGGCGGGAAAAGTTGATAGCGAAGGTAGGCATCTCTCCCCCGAGGTAGTTGACGTAAAAGATCAGGTCCTCCGGCAGTTCCTCCCGGTCCCTCCAGACCACCCAGCCCACGCCCGGGTAGACCAGGCCGTACTTATGGCCCGAAGCGTTGATCGACTTCACCCACTTGAGGCGAAAATCCCACTCCAGGTCGGTCTGAATAAAAGGGGCAATGAAGCCGCCGCTGGCCCCGTCGATATGGATGGGGATTTCCCACCCGGTCTTGCGATTCAGCTCGTCCAGGGCGTCGTTGATCTCCTTGACCGGCTCGTACTCACCGGTAAAGGTGGTCCCCATGATGCCGACGATCCCGATCGTGTTCTCATCGCAGAGTTTCATCGCCTCTTCGGCATTGAGGCAGAAGCGGTCACCCTCCATCGGGACCTGGCGGGGCTCGATATCCCAGTAGCGGCAGAACTTATCCCAGCAGATCTGGACATTGATCCCCATTACCAGGTTCGGCCTGTCGTCCGGCTTTCCCTTCGCCTTCATCCGCTCCCGCCACTTCCATTTCATTGCCATCCCCCCCAGCATGCAGGCCTCGCTGGAGCCGATCGTCGAGCAGCCGACGGTGTTGGCGGCGTCCGGGGCGTGCCAGAGGTCCGCCAGGATGTTGACGCAGCGCATCTCCAGCTCGGCGGTCTGGGGGTACTCGTCCTTGTCGATCATGTTCTTGTCGAAGGTCTCCGCCATCAGCTGCCGGGCCTCCGGCTCCATCCAGGTGGTGACGAATGTGGCCAGGTTGAGCCGGGAGTTGCCGTCGAGCATCAGCTCGTCGTGGACCACGTTGTAGGCCGTCCGCGGCAACATCTCCACTTCCGGGATCTTGTACTTCGGGACGGTCGTGGTCAAGGCCCGCGCCGCGTAGGTCGGCGTGAGGACAGCGTCCTCGGGCCGCATTTTACTATGATCTACTTTCTTGTGAAGAATCATCTTTCCCTCCCTCCTTTGAGTAGGTTATGTTTTTCTTTTCTGCCAGGCTTTGGCAGGTATGTCATTGCGCGTTTGCCGCAGTACCGCTTTCATTCGAAACCTGGCGCCACTGCGGTTTTTTAAACGAATTTATCAAAAACGGCAGACCCACGAATATAATCAAACCGCCTGAAACAAGCCCCACATAAAGTGTGGGATTGCCTACCGGCAGGTTGCTCGGCGGGAAAAAACCGACAACAAGAGAGAAACAAACTCCGATCAAACCGATTCCGGCAACAACACAGACGCCGAAAATTCCACCCGGAATTTTGTAGGAACGGGGCAGGTCCGGCCGGGCTATCCGCAGTTTGATAGCCGCGGCATACATCAGAATATACATCACCAGATACACGGTAATTGTCATAGCGGACAGAAGGAAAAATGCCACACTTACATTGTCCATAATAAAGTAGAGGCAAGCCAATATTGAAACAATAACTCCCTGGATTAAGAGTATATTGATCTGCATTCCGCTTTTATTTGTTTTTGCCATAAATGGCGGTATTTCGCCCTGTTTCGCTGTTTCAAGCAAGCCTCTACTGGGTCCGCTTATCCACGACATTACTCCCCCGATAGCGCCGAAAGCGGTTAATAAAGCTATTATCGGGGTCAGAAAACCGAGATGGAATTTATCCAGCAAGTCCTTGAAGGCCTGCATAACACCAGCGGTAAGACTAATTTTATTAGCAGGAAGCACGGTCGCAATTGCGAGTGACCCCAGCAGGAAAATTGCAAATATAATACCCATTGCTATAAACATACTTACAGGAAATTGCTTGGCGGGATTTTCGAGTTCGTTGGCATGCACAGCGTGCACTTCAACGCCGGCAAACAGCAAAATAATTCCGGCAAGAAAAGCGATACTTCCCAGCCCGGTAATGTGAGGGAAGAAGCTGGGATGGGGATGTTCTCCGAGTGCTTTTTCCGCAGTGGCAACCGCAGGGGAGGCTTCCATAAAACAAATTGGATTCCCCTGGGAGATCCAGATAATCGCGAGTACTATTATAATAATCCCCGGCAGTATAGTACCGACAAGCACACCATATTGTGTAACCTTGCTGACGACGGATGTCCCGATCAAAGCGATAAGAGTGGCCAACCAGTAACAGATAAGAATGACTATTCCGGTATAGAGCCCTTTGTTCGCCAGTCCCGGGGCCATAACGACATATGCCAAAACCCCGGCAGCAAAAGCCAGAGTAGTAGGATACCACACCACGTTTTGGATCCATTGCAGCCATATTGCTGTAAATCCCCAACGGGAACCGAATGCTTCCTTGACCCAGGTGTACACTCCCCCGCCTTTTTTACTGAACGCGCCTCCAAGTTCCGCAGCAACAAGCGAGGCCGGTAGAAGAAACATTATTACGGCGAAAAGAATATAGGCAAGCATAGAAAGTCCCTCTTTCGCCATCATCGGCAACCCTCGCAGACTGGTAACCACGGCAGCTACCGTCATCATACTGAGAGTGAAAACAGTTATCTTTTTCGTGCCCTTTTCCATATCTTCCCCTCCTTGTTATTTCATTTTCACACAAAACTGCGGGATTATTTTTATTCTTTATTTACTTAAAATTGTAATTTCGAGATCGGTTCATGGAAAGAAAAATCCGCCAAATCCCTGCCCTGGTAGACAGGCGCGGTTTCAACCGGCTTCCGGTTCCGCATTTTCAGTCCGCCCCATCACTTCTCCCTGTGCTCGTAGCCCCCGGTGTACGACGGGTAGGTGTATTCGCCCTTCAAGAAATCAGTTTTCAGGTTTACATCAGTGGCGCCGATATTCAGGAAATCCACCGTGGGGGAAATCAGTTCCTCGTACTGCTTCGGACGCCGGTCCTTGAGGTAGTAGTACTTCGGCGCCGGGTGGGTCATCCCGTAGTATGCGGGGAGGCAGTCAGCGACGAGGAGCGTGTCCTGCTGATGGGAGGCCTCGACGATTACGTCCCCGTGCGGCCCGCAGACTATGGAGTTCCCCCCGTAATGCCACTCGTCCTTGCCCCGCTGCTCGTAGCCGCAGCGGTTGGCGTAGGCGAAGAAGATATTGTTGGCGTAGGCGTAGGCCGGAAATAAAAGCCGGGCAACATCGGGATAGGGTACCTTGCTCCGTTCACCGTTGGGCAGGGTGTAATAATTGTCGGCGGCGGTCGGACCGACGATCAGCTTCGCCCCCTTGAGCGCCAGGATGCGCGCGAGCTCGGGAAACTCGCACTCGTAGCAGTTGAGAACCCCCACCGGGAAACCGAAGATCGCGTGGACAGGGTAGTTGCTGTTCCCGAAGCTCCAGTTATCACGCTCCTGCTGGCCGTAGAGGTGTGTCTTATTATAGCTATCGAGGAGCTCACCCTTCTCGCTGATGACCGCGATGCTATCGTAATACTTCATGCTCACGTCGGGCTCTTTGACCTTCTCCGCGTAGGGGACGATAAGGGCCATGTTGTTATTCTTGGCAATCTCGCGGGCTTTGGTAATGCTGGGGCCGTCCTTGAATTCCGCGACCTCCTTCGCCGCCTCGGGACTCAGCGTGTAACCCGGGACGTAGAGCTCGGGGAAGGCGAGGAGCTGCACGCCGTATTTCGTGGCGGTCTTGACCGCCTCCTCCAGGCGGGCCATGTTCTTCTCCGACGCCCCCTCCCCGCAGGCGGCCTGCGCCTGGTAGATACCAAGGCGGATGCCGGCTCCTTCCGGCGGGGTCCCGGGGTAGATCGAGGTCCGGACCTGGAGCTTCCGGTAGCTGTCAGTCACCGATTTTCTATACCCCGGTGTGCCGTCGCATGATTCTTCCTGGGCAACCACCGGCAGAGCTACCAGTACGACCGTCAGCGCTGCCAGTACTCTCTTCACTTCCTATCCTCCTTTACGGTTTGAGGGCTTTCTCTTCTTTCCCCCGGACCTTCTCGACCGCCAGGGTAAGGAAATTAACCAGGTAGGGAGTCCCCTGGTTATAGTCTACCTTTACCTCCGCGTGAAACTGCTCGCCGTAGAGCATCCTCGATTTGCTCTTCAGCGTCTGGACATACCTTGATTTGGCCGTAATAACATACTCTTCGGGCAGGGAAACGGGTGAGACCGCCCATCCGTGCACTTCGACAGCCGTGAAAGGGTTGGGAATGCCCTTGAAGATCGGGCGGTCTTCATATTCCTTTAAGATGGTTATCGGGTTCATCTTGATGTCTTCTTCGAGATCCAGGGAGGTGATGTCCGACCACCCCATGCTCCGCACAAAGGTGTAGCCGTGAGCTATGCAGGTCGCCTGGTGGCCGAAGCATATGCCGAGCAGGGGGATGTCGGTTTCCCGTATGATTTCGAACTCACCGTTGTACTCGAACATCGGCAGGTTCTGCTGTCCCGCGTTGTCTCCACTGCAGATAATGGCGACGGGCTCCCTCTTCAGCTTCTTCAGCATATCCATCGACACCTCGTAATGTGGAACCGTCAAGGTCTCAAGCCCGAGGTCGAGCCCCTCCACGAACTTCGCGAGCTCGGTGAAGGTAAAACCGTTCATCTGGTTGCCGATGACCAGCACGTAGTCCTTCTCCGGGGGTTCCGGCACGGGGGGCTTCCCGGGAGAGTAGGGAATGAAGACATTGATCTGGGGGGCATAGCCGTACCACCTTTTAATCAGAAGCCGCAGGTAGCGGCAAGAGACGGGCTCTATATCGATGATGTTCCTGAAGGTGTCGTTTTTTTCTATATGCGTTCCCTCGATGTCCTTCCATGATCTCCCGTCGCTGCTCATCTGCCAGACGAAATCCCTGAGCCAACCGTCCTTGCCTCCGGATATGTTCGAAAGCATCCAGATTCGTGAGACTTCCGTCGTCCTGCCGAGGTCGAACTTCACCCACGGCGTTGGATCGCCGGGAGGAGTCGAACGCCAGCACGTAACCTGGCCGGGGTCATCGATATCCACGATATTCTTCGGGTTTTCTCCGCTTGAAACCTCGACCTTCCGTACGGGGACTCTCACCAGGTTCATGAAGGAATCATCGGAAGTTGTATCCAGATAAAAACGGGTCTGGCCCCAGGGCCCTTTTCCCCCGGTGGAGTCCACCGCCTGCGCGCGCCAGTAATACCGCGTTTTGTCAGCGAGCGCGTCTTTCTCCTCAACCCGCTTCTCGGTGATGTCCCGGTTTGTTTCGGGGATGTTTCTATATTCGATCAAAGAGTCGCTGTCGAAAGTGGGGACTTTATCAACCTGATAGATGTAGGTTCGTTTGCCGCTTCCACCGGAAGCGTTCAATATCGACAGCAAGGGCCTTCTGTTCGTCGCGATTATGTCCCAACTGGGGTTGTTCGTTAAGCGGGGCGCGGTGAGCGGCTCCGAAGAGCCCCCGGCCACGCAAAAAACACTGACGGCGAAAACCAATAAATAGGGAAAAATCCGCTTCATCGCACCCCCTTTTCGGTAAGGCAGCGGCCGAAGACAAGGCTCTCCTCGAACCTGCGTCTCCGCATTGAATATAATGTTAGTAACTAATTATCTATCAGGCAATAAATTTGCTTACTTCCTGCCTGCCGGCAGCAGGCGTTCGCGAATTCATTAAAGATTACCTGCCCAGTGTAGCCACCATGACGGCCTTGATCGTATGGACCCTGTTCTCGGCTTCGTCGAAAACTTTCGAGTGCTTGCTCTCAAAGACCTCGTCCGTCGCCTCGCAGATGTCCGGGTACCGGCTCGAAAGCTCGGTGCAGGTGTTGTGGAAGCAAGGAAGGCAGTGCATGAAAATCACGTGCGGGTTCCCTGTTTTATCAAGCATGTCACGGTTGACCTGATACGGCCCGAGCAATTTTATCCGCTCCGCGATCTTGCTTTCCTCCCCCATGGAGGCCCACACGTCCGTGTAAATCACGTCCGCCCCTTCAACACCTTTTTCAACGTCGGAAGTTATCGTGATTTTCCCTTCGTTTTCGCCGGCAAATTCCTCCGCGTCCTTTACGAGTTCCTTGGCGGGGAAGAGCGCTTCGGCGGACACGATCCTGAAATCCATGCCCATCTTGGCGGCGCCGACCATAAGGGAATTGGCCACGTTGCTCCGGCCGTCCCCAACATAAGCAAAACGAACCCCTTTCAGACAGCCTTTGTTCTCTAAAACTGTCATGAAATCGGCGAGGACCTGTGTGGGATGAAACCTGTCCGTCAGGCCGTTCCAAACCGGAACGCCGGCGTACCGCGCGAGCTGCTCGACCGTTTCATGTTTGAACCCCCTGAACGCGATCCCGTCAAACATTCGTCCGAGAACCCTGGCCGTGTCTTTTACCGTTTCCTTCTTCCCGAGCTGGATATCTTGCATCCCGAGGTATTCGGCGTGCGCCCCTTCATCCACGCCGGCCACAACGAAGGCGCAGCGGGTTCTCGTTGACGGTTTCTCGAAGATCAGCGCGATATTCTTCCCTTCCAGGCTGTTTTCCCTCGATCCTGAATATTTGTCTTCTTTCAGCTTGATAGAAAGATCGAGAAGGAACCGGATTTCCCGGGGCGAGTAATTCTCCAGCGTCAAAAAATGTCTCCCTTTCAGGTTGAACGGCATTTTATCCTCCTTCTTTCTTTCGGGATGATTGCTTATCCATTCAGCGCCTTTTACCCGTGGGATTATATCACAGGACAGAAAAGGGTTATAACGGGGAAAGTCCCTGCTGAATCATCTTGAACAGGCAGAGAAAAGATCGCGGTTCAATCTTACGATATATCGGAAGATATGTTCTGCCGCTCAGGGCGAGCGCCAGCCGTATTCCAGCGGATCTTCCAGTTCACCGCCGCCGGAGCCGCCGGGCGAACCGTAAGGAGAGCCGTCGTCCATGACATAGCCTTCCGGGATCCCGGAACCGGCCGGCTGGAAATTTATCTTCAAGCTGAAAGAAGCCGGAGTGGGTGTCGCCGTCGGCGAGGGAGTCTGTGTCGGTGTGAACGTTGGTGTGGGCGAGGGCGTGTTCGTCGGAGAAGGCGTCGGCGTAAAAGTAGGTGTGGCGGTCGGGGTAGGCGTAGGTGCAAGGGGGCAATATTTTAAAATTATACCTTTGTCTCCAACCGCCCAGCCGTTGTCATCATCCGCAAAATCAACGCCGTTCAGTGTAACGTCGGTACCGCTCTCCTGCTCTTTCCACTCCCAGCCGCCGTCCTCGGTGCGGAGTATCGTCCCTTTTTCACCTACCGCCCATCCCAGCTTTTCGGTCACGAAATCGACGCCGTTCAAACGGCATTCCACACCGCTTTCCAGGTGCTTCCAGCGCGGCTCGGCGAGCAGCTGGCATGCCGCGCTTGAAACCCAGGCAAGAGACAGGCCCAGAATCAGGATAACCCTGTAAGCCCATATTCTTTCTTGTCCTGGCCGGTTTTTCATAACACCAGATCATATAAGCAGGAACCGTGCCAAGTGAACAGGTGGGGCTGATATTCCGTAATTTCTTGCTGGACAATAAGTTATTAATAATTATAAGGATTGGGATGGAAACAGATGTTTGTCATAATGACAATGTTTATCATTATGACAAAATTTCTGCGCTTCAGCTAAACCTGGTGATTAAGTGATGGGCAAAAGGGAAGATAAACTCAACCTCTCCCCCGCAGAGGGGAAATAAGATGATCAGGGGGAGAGAATGGGTAAGTAAAGGCCGCACACGGCCCTGTCAGTTAGCGACGGCCGCGCCTGCCGCGGCGATCGGCAGGCGCGTATCTTCGCTGGTGGATTGGCCGGGGCGGGGCGGCGGGACTGCGGAGTTCCTGCTGCATCTGCCGGTAACTTTCCGTGCAGAACTTCTCGACCTCTTCACCGGCATCCTTGCAAATGCGATCCATTTCCTTGTAGAGTTCCGGAGATCCCTGCCCCGCAGCCCTGTAAAGTTTCGAGGTTCTGCGCTCCACGGTCTTGCCGATTTCACCGCCCGCCTGGCCGACCCTGTCTGTCATCTCCGCGACATACCGCATGAGCGCCCTCTCTTTTTCTTTCCTTGTCCGGGGCGCTCCCGCCGGCATGGCCGCGAATGAAGGTATCGCGCCCGACATAAAGAGAGCAACGGCTGCGAGTACTGCCGTAATGTCTATTACGTTCTTCCTCATTTTCCGGTCCGTTTCGTCAAATAACCGCTCATAGATGCAAGCGAGCGCAGAACGCGCTACTCGGTCTTTACCCGATTATGCCTCAGGTGACACGGTTACGGCCAGCCTTCTTGGCCAGATAAAGCGCCTCATCCGCGCGGGATACCCACCGGTACAGGTCGGGGTCCTCCGGCACTATCTCAGCCGTGCCGAAGCTCGCGGTAACCGGGATGACAACATCGCCCCACTCGACAGGGTGGTCCTCTATGTACCGGCGAAGGCGTTCCGCTAGCTCGCGCGCACCCGATACACCGGTGTCGGGCAAGATTATGATGAACTCCTCCCCTCCGAACCGCGCGCGGGTATCGACGTCCCTCGTGTTCTCCACAGTGTACCGGGCTATCTCCTGGAGAGTCCTGTCGCCGGCGGGGTGCCCGTACTCGTCGTTGACCGATTTGAAATGATCGATGTCGAATATAATGAGGGAACACGGGGCTCCGTGGCGCCTGGACCTTTTAAACTGGATATCGAGTTGCTCCCCGGCGAATCTCCGGTTCCTCAAACCCGTCAGGCTGTCCGTGATCGACAGTTTTGCAAGCTCCTGCCTTGCCCGGAAAACCTGTTGAAAAAGGAGAAAAAAGAAATAGATGCCGGTGATTCCGAGAAATCCGACGATCAACAGGAGGATGTCCTGCGCGCTCTTGCTGTACTGCAGCTGGCTGTGGATACTCTTGATTGCATCGCCCGTACCGATACTCCCAAGCATGCTCAACTGCCGTTGAACGCCAAACCCCAGGCAGATCGCGATGCCGACAGGCACCACCAGAGAGATGATCAGGCAGGCGGTAATCCTCACGGGGGTGACCTCTTCAATGATGAACTTGCCCGCGCGGGATTCCTTCCAGCGCGCAATTTTCCGGCCGGTCAGCCATAGAACAGGGCCGACTATCAGCAGGAAGTACAGCACGTTATTCAGTATCCACCCTTCCCACAGCGGAAAGAACATGCTGGTCTCCCCCACGCCCCGCAGCGCCCAGAGGAACGCGGCTGAAGACGATGCCGACGCCCCCAGGAGGACGCTGGCCGCGAAGATGGCCTTACTTCGGAAGTCGGATAAATCCGGTTCCGCCCTGAAAGCGGAGGCGAGCGTGTGCATCACGAACAGTCCGACCGGGTTGGCGAAAGAGAAAATAAGCGCGGGAGGAATGGACATGCCGGCGTCCACCGAGACAGCGAACGTGCCGACATATGCGGCCGCCGCCCCCCAGCCGATGCCGAACCAGAAGGTGAGAATCCCGCTGAGAATGATCGGCGGGTAAAACGTAAAGTAGATGGGTACGTCATGGACCGTCGCGATTTGCACCGCGTCAAAGCCGCAGCGCCGCGATAGTATCCCGAGGAATACAGACGCGACCGTAAAAGCAAGAAACGTCGCGCCGACGGACAACCTGAAACGACGCGGCAACTCTTCTGCAATGAGGACCCGTAACGGCAGGGACCTCAATAATGTCCTTCTTCCTTCCTCCCCTGCGACGGCATCAACCCTCATAATATAAATGAAAACCGGGGGCTCTTTTCCTTATTAATAAGACGTTCAATCTTCATTCCACATCTCACACTCCTGCAGAGCGAGTTCGGCGTAAATCTCCAAGCCTTTGTCGGGCTTTTTATTGTACTTTTTAAGGGCTTTTAAAGCCTCATCGGAACCGTGATGGGCTAGAATCATCATAACGGCCTCTTTCGTTGATCTTTTTACTTTTCTAGCCAGGAGAAGCTCGCCCATCTCGACTATCTTTTCTTTCGGAATCTTATCGTAGTTCTCGGGCAGGAGAGAATGGCCGCCTATGTATCTTCCCTGTTCACGCAGTTCTGGAATATCACTGTCCCTCGTAAACGATATCTGCGGCTCTCTTCCCCGTTCTAAAGCATCTTCCAAAAACAGCCAGAACTCCTTCTCGGTCATATTATCCCCCTTTCCTGATGGTACATTATAAAACAATTTAGCCCTTCGGCAAGCCCGGGATAAGTTCGCGCTGAACGGTCCATCGCCGTAAGACCTCTTCATTTACGGCAACACCCAGGCCCGGCCCCGGTGAAAACCCGGGCCGTCGACCGCCATAGCCGAACTGGAGCACCGGTTCAAACGGGTCCTCCCTGAGAAGCAGCAGGCCGAAACAACCTTCCGCGTAGGTCACCTTACCGACGGCGGTTACCAGTGCCATGTGGGCGGCCGAGAGAAGCGACGACTCCCCCACCTGGCACCCGGCCTGGACCACCAGGCCGGCCTCGAGCGCTTCTCGGCATCGGTTGCAGGCCGCCACCAGACCGCCGCACTTCGAGATCCGCACGTTGACCGCCGTACACGCGCGCTTCTCTATCAGGCGCTCCAGGGAGGCACGGTCGCTCAGGCTCTCGTCGGCCATGACTCCTAAACCCGTTTCCCGCACAAGCCTCGCAAGGCCATCAACGTCGCCTGCGGCAACCGGCTGCTCGAATGAACGCACACCGAATGCCGACAATTCACGCATGGCTTTCAACGCCTCATCGACACTCCACGCCATATTGGCGTCAACCCGGATATCGCATCGCTTTCCCAGTACCCGCCGGGCACGGCGGACAGCCTGCGCGTCGATTTCCTTGCCGACCTTCAATTTAACCTGGAGAATTCCGAAAAGACGTATTTTCAGCATGGTCTTTATATAGTTGACCCCACGGTCAGCAGAGATGACAGGGCTGTAGCGGACACTATCGGGAAAGGTGTTCCGGTCAGCCAGCCGCACGGGCTCTTTGAATGCTCGTCCGAAGGTGTCGAGGAGGGCGAGATCAACAGCGCACCAGGCGGCGTTTTGCGGCCGGTCAGCGTCCACCCAGTCTGCCGGAGCTTTCCCGTCACATTCCTCGAGAAATGCTAGTACCTCCCGCATGGAATTGAATTCCGCACCCAGCAGCCGCGGCAGGAGGCTGCCTCGTAATAGTTCGAATGCCCCCTCCCGTGATTCCCCCGTCACGTATTCACGGGGAAGGCACTCACCGAAGCCAGCGCGGCCGGCATCGGTAACACATTTCACGAATAGGCTTGAGGACGATTTTCGTTCCGCCGCGGCGTGCTTGAAGGGCTTGCGGAACGGCAGATCGACGCAGAAGATTTCAAATTTCGCTATGCGTGCCATCAGTTGCGGGAACCTTCCTCTTCAAACCACCCCTGAAGATCGGCGAAGAAGGCCTCCCTTTCTTTGCTGAACTCGAGTATGTGCCGTGCGCCCCGATACGTGATGAGCCTCTTATAAATGGAGGGCAATCGCTTGAAAAAAGCACGGTTCTTCCCGTTGTCGCATATCCGGTCATTCCCGGCCAATGCCATGAATACCGGCATGGCAAGGCGGCCCGCATTCCTCGCTATGAACCGTCGCGCCCGCGGCACCTGGAAAAAGAAGCGCGCCGTCGCTTCCTTCAGCGAGAGCCTGTCTTCACGGATAAATGCCCGGTAGCGTTCGAGTTCCGAGAACATCTCGGTATCGAGGGGAACCGGAATATAAGTCTTGCCGCCGGTCATCATGGACAAGATGATGCGGATTTTCCGCACGAACCCTACAGTGGTGAATGTGTACAGTCCCGGTGTGGACAGGATCAAGGAACGGACCATTCCCGGATACCGGCAGGCGAATACCGCAGCCGGTATGGCGCCGAAGCAGTGACCCAGGACGTGTACCTGCCCGGCATCGTGCCGGTTCATCGCGTATTCCGCCACCGCCTGGACATCCGCCGCCATCTCCCTGAAATTACGGCAGTCGCCACGTTTTGCCCTGCTGAGGCCCGAGCCGCGGCGGTCCGTGGCGTAGACCGGCGCCCCTGTGCCGGCGATGAACTGTGCAGACTGCACGAACCAGCCGGAGTGGCTCTGCAATCCATGAGTCATGATCACAGGCACACCCGTTTCGTTCTCGCCGAAGATGCGCACCGGGATGACCTCCTCGCCCGCTATATATTCAACGCTCGAACATCGTTGGGCACCGGCCGGCTCGAATGAGGCCTTGAATTTATCGGTATTCATTTTCACCCGTTTAATGAACGACGGCGGTGCTGCTTCTTGAAGTGGACGCGTACATCTTCACTATATCCCGCGGATGGAGAAAGGTCAAACCCGGCAGCAGGATCCGATCGTGCTGGCCTTGCGACAGGGCGCCCGTTATAATAGCCGGAGATTGCTCGTTGAAACAGGAGGTATAACAAATGGCTGCGCCAACCAAAGGGACCTTTCCGGTGTCGACCTTCCCGCCTGCAGTGAGACCTGCCGTTTCCGCCAACGGCCCGGGAATCGTGCCTGCCGGACTTCGATCAGCCCGCCACCTGCGTCACGGTATTCTGCGAAAAAGAGGATGCGCGGCTCTCCCTCTCGCTCTGGCGCTTCTCGTCGCTGGAGCGCCGGCGGCGGCCTCGGGGGAGAAGTACACCCCTCAGGTAGAATGGAGAGAGGATTACCGGACGCTGAGCATTAATTTCCTCGGGAAGGAGATCAGCTATCCCGGGGAGATGCTTAAGGGGGAGTTTCCGCCCGCGGGCGCCGAGCCGGAATTCCGGTTCGAGAAGGACTGGCCCGTCGTTACGATGCGCGCCCGGTGGACAATGCCGGGTACGGGATGGCCTTCCGAATACCGGCCTAACGCGATCGATCTCATCCTGATGTTCGCGTGCAACGCGCAGCTTTACGAACACATCGCCCCCGAGGCGGTCAGCTCGTCCTCCTTCACTCACCCCCCGGTATATCTGAAGGAGGTGAGGGATCCGGGCCATTACAACCTTGCCGAGAAGATGCGAGGGAAAACGCTGGGGTACGAGGTCACGGCTAAGGCGGGTTTCGGCGCCGCGGATTATAAGATCAGGACGAAGATCCGTGTCGGACTGAGCGAGGACGGAAAAACCGTTTTTTACTACGACAGGCCCGAGTACATCAGCGATTATCTCGAAAGAAAGGACTATTTTTTCGTTGCGCACGACGGGGGGAAGGAGATACGCTTTGAAGCGAGGATGGTGGCCGTGTGCGCCCCGCGCCGCGCATTCAAAGGTAAGATGATGAGCCGCGTAGAAGACAGTGCCGGGTACTTCATAAAGCAAATTTACAAGTCCCTGGGTCATGCACCCACCGGAGAGAAGATTGAAAAATTCCTCGAGAGGGTCGAACAGGAACGTCAAAAGATCGAATCCCAATCCGGTAAGCGCAGGATATAGACAGGTTTCCGTTCTTGCAGCATTACCCATACGGGTGAAAGGAGTGATTTTAAATGACCGGGCCGGAGAATAAGTTAAAGTTTCTCACCTTGGCGATTGCATTGGTGCTTCTGGCTTCGACCGTGACGGGCTGCAAGGGGAAGAAGGAAGCCGCGCCGAATCCTCCAACGGTCACCGTCGCCACTCCGGTCGAGAAAAACGTGCAGACCTACGCCGAATTCACCGGCTATACGGCTGCTGTGGAGTCCGTGGACATACGGGCCAGGGTCAGGGGGTTCCTCGACAAGGTCGCGTTCGAGGACGCCGCGCGCGTCAAGAAGGGAGACCTTCTCTTTATCATCGAGCAGGCCCCCTACAAGGCCCAGCGCGACCAGACCAAGGCCGAACTCGCCTCGGCGAGGGCCGAGCTCGAGAGGGCGCAGATCGACCTCAAGCGCGTCGAGGTGGCGGCGAAGACCAACGCCGTCAGCCAGGAGGAGGTCACGAACCGCAGGGCGCAGCGCGACGTGGCGGCCGCCGCCGTCGATGAGGAGAAAGCGAAGCTCGAGCAGGCGAGGCTGAACCTGGGCTACACGGAGGTCCGCTCGCCGATAGACGGGAGAGTGAGCAGGAGACTGGTGGACGAGGGCAACCTGGTGGGCGCGGGGGAGAACACGCTCCTCACGACGATCGTCACGATGGACCCTATCTACGTCTACTTCGAGGTGGACGAGAGAACGCTCATCAAGGGCCTCAAGCGGAGCCCCCGGGCCTTCGATAATAAGAAGGATTATCCGTTCTATGTCGGCCTGGACACCGAGAAGGGCTATCCGCACAAGGGGGTGCTCGACTACTTCAGCAACATTGTGGACCAGAACACGGGGACGATCACTGCCAGGGGCGTACTCCCCAACAAGGAGAAAGAACTCTATCCCGGCATGTTCGCCCGCGTGCGCGTGCCCGCGGAGGTCGCGAGCGACGCCCTCCTTGTCCACGAAAAGGCCATAGGGACGGACCTCGGCGGCAAGTACCTCTACATCGTCAAGAGCGACAACACCGTCGAGCAGCACCGCGTCGAGCTGGGGCCCCTGGACGGTGAGATGAGGGTTATCAGCGAGGGCATCAAGAAGGGGGAACGCTACATCGTCAACGGACTCCAGTTTGCCCGTCCCGGTCTCCCCGTAACGCCCAAAAAGGAAGAGGAGAAGCCCTCCGCGAAAGCCGTCCCGCAGAAGCAGGGCGCCGCCGGCGAAGAAGAGGCGAAGCCTGATCCCTCACCGGAGCCCGAGAAACCCCAATAATATGTTCAGCAAGTTTTTCATAAACAGGCCCATCTTCGCGTCGGTCATCTCGATCGCCATCGTTATCGCCGGGTCGATCACAATTCCCCTTCTCCCCATCGAACAGACGCCGGACATCACGCCCCCCACCGTCCAGGTCAAAACGAACTACCCCGGGGCGAGCGCCGAGGTGGTCGCGGAAACCGTCGCCACCCCCATCGAGGAACAGGTCAACGGCGTGGACAACATGATCTACATGTACTCGACGAGCGCGGACGACGGCTCCATGAACCTGACGGTCGCCTTCGAAGTCGGGACCGACGTCGACATGGCCACGGTCCTCGTCCAGAACAGGGTGAACATGGCCGAGCCGACGCTTCCGGAGGAGGTGAAGCGCCAGGGCATCACCACCCAGAAGCAGTCGACCAACATCGTTCTCGTCGTGAACCTCATCTCACCCGGCGAGGAGTACGACGAGATCTACCTCTCCAACTATATCAACATCTTCATCAAGGACGTCCTCCTCAGGGTGCACGGCGTTGGTGACGTGAACGTCTTCGGCGCCAAGGACTACGGGATGCGCATCTGGCTCAATCCCGACCTTGTCAGGTCGCGCGGCCTGACGACGGAGGACGTCATCAACGCCATCCGCGAGCAGAATGTCCAGGTGGCTGCCGGCCAGATTGGCGCGCCGCCCAGCCCGAAGAACCAGCAGTTCCAGTACACGGTAAACACGCTCGGACGCCTCAAGACCGTCGAGCAGTTCGAGGACATCATCCTGAAGGTCGGCGAAGACGGACGGCTCGTTCGCGTCAAGGACGTCGCGAGGGTCGAGCTTGGCGCCCAGTCCTACACCTCCTACTGCCAGCTTGACGGCTCCCCGTCAATCGCGATGGGGGTCTACCAGCTTCCGGGAGCCAACGCCATAGCCGTCGCCCAGGGCGTCAAGGAGGCGATGGACGAGCTGGCCAAGAGCTTCCCGAAGGGCGTCGAGTACCGGATCGCCTTCGACACGACGAAGTTCGTCCACGCCTCCATCAAGGAGGTAATCCAGACCCTGTTCATAGCGATAATCCTCGTCATCCTGACGGTCTATATCTTCCTCCAGGACTTCCGCACGACGCTGATACCCGCCATAACCATCCCAGTCTCCCTGATCGGCACCTTCGCCGTGATGATGGCTGTGGGCCTCTCCATCAATACGCTCTCCCTCTTCGGCCTCTTGCTCGCGATAGGGATCGTTGTCGACGACGCCATCGTCGTCGTCGAGAACACCACGCGCATCATCAACGAAGAGGGGCTTCCCGCCAAGGAGGCCGCCTTGAAGAGCATGGAGCAGATCACCGGGCCCGTCGTCGCCACGACGCTCGTCCTCCTCGCCGTCTTCGTGCCGACCGCCATGACGGGCGGCATCACGGGGAGGCTCTACCAGCAGTTCGCCCTCACCATCTCGATCTCGACCGTCTTCTCCTCGATCAACGCGCTGACAATGAGCCCGGCCCTCTGCGGGCTCCTTCTTCGTCCGTCGAAGGGGCGGCACGGGTGGTTCTTCAACCTCTTCAACAAGTACTTCGACCGGACCACGAAGGGCTATCACCGGGTCGTCTCCCTGGTCGTCCACAGGACGGCGGTGATGATGCTCATCTTTGCCGGCCTGGGCGTCCTCATGTTCCTCGGCTTCAAGACCGTGCCGGGAGGCTTCATCCCGGACGAGGACCAGGGCTACGTCTTCATCAGCGTCCGCCTCCCGGACGGCGCGACGCTCGAGCGCACGAGGGTCATACTCGACCGCATCAACGGGGCCCTGGGGAACACGCCGGGGGTGGCGGACTACATTACCATCGGGGGCTACTCCATCCTGGACAACATGAACTCGACCAACACGGGGTCCTACTTCGTGACGCTGACGCCCTGGGACGACCGCAAGTCCAAAGCCCTCCAGGTGTGGGGCGTCCTCGAGAATCTGAACGCGCAGCTTTCACAAATCGAGGACGCGATATGCTTCGCGTTCGGGCCGCCTGCAATCATGGGCCTTGGAAACGCCTCCGGCTTCGACTTCCGTCTCGAGGACCGCGCCGACCTCGGCCTGGTCATGCTCCAGGAGGTTGCCGAGGACCTTGTCTTCAACGGCAACAACGATCCCGTCCTCACGCGTATGAACAACAGCTTCAGGGCCACGGTACCGCAGATCTATCTCGACATAGACCGCACGAAGGTCAAGACGCTCGGCATCCCGCTGAGCATGGTCTTCGATACCCTCCAGGTCTACCTGGGCTCACTCTACGTGAACGACTTCAACATCTTCGGACGCGTCTACAAGGTCATGGCACAAGCGGACTACGAGTTCAGGAGCCGCGTGGAGACCATCGGGCAACTGCAGGTGCGGGACAAGGAGGGGAAGATGGCCCCGCTCGCCACTCTTCTCACGGTGCAGGAGACGGCGGGGCCCCAGGCCGTCTTCCACTACAACCTGTATACCTCGGCGCCGCTAACCGGAGAGCCCCGGGCGGGATACAGCTCGGGTCAGGCGATGAACGCCATGGCGGCGCTCGCAAAGAGGCTCCTCCCCCCCGGGATGGGGTACGACTGGTCGGGCATCAGCTACCAGCAGATCCAGGCGGGGGCGCAGACCGTCTTCATCTTCGGCCTCGCCATCGTCTTCGTCTACCTCTTTCTCTCCGCGCAGTACGAGAGCTGGTCGATTCCCCTGGCCGTGATGCTCTCCATTCCGCTCGCGCTCTTCGGGGCGATCCTCTTCACCTTACTGCGCTCCTACGACAACAACATCTACACGCAGATAGGTTTGGTGCTCCTGATCGGTATGGCAAGCAAGAGCGCGATCCTCATTGTCGAGTTCGCCAAAACGCGCAGGGAGGAGGGGGAGTCGATCATAGAGGCGGCAGTCGAGGCGGCACGTCTTCGTTTCCGCGCCATACTCATGACGGCTTTCTCGTTCATCCTCGGCGTCATGCCCCTCGTCATCGCCGTCGGCGCCGGCGCCGTCAGCCGCCGTAACCTGGGAACCGCCGTCTTCGGCGGCATGCTAGCCGCGACGGTCTTCGGCGTGATCTTCATCCCCGTTCTCTACGTCGTAGTCCAGCGGACGGCCGAGAAGCTGGGAGGCAAAGGCAAAGAGGCACCGGAAAAAAAGCTGCAGTCCTCACCGAACGAGGACACGAAAGAGAGCTGACACGAGAGTAAACGGATAAGGTCATCGCATAAAAACAGTAGCAGCCGGGCACCAATGGAAGATATAAAGGAGTGTGATTTTACTGAGATGAAACACGTCGATTATACAAACCGTAACGGCCTTGGGCGATCCTCCCTGCCCGCGCTTCTCCTGGGGATTCTCTTTCTCGGCATGTTCGCGGGGTGCGCCGTTGGCCCACGCTATAGAACGCCGGAGATGAAATTGCCGGACGCCTGGCAGCAGAAAATGACAGAGGGAATTCTGGAAGAGGAGCCGAATATCCAGACCTGGTGGACCACTCTCCAGGACCCTACGCTCAACAGCCTTATCAAGAGAGCGGCGGCGGGAAACCTGAGCCTGCAAGAAGCGTTCGCCAGGATCAACGAGGCGCACGCAAACCTGGGGATCGCCCGGTCGGGCAGGTTCCCGGCCGTAGACGGTACGGGGTATTTCGAAAGAAGCCGGAACAGCGAGGACTTCGGGCCCGGCAGCGCCGACGGCAAGCTCACGGACAACTACTACGGGACCGCGCTGGACACGACATGGGAGGTAGACCTCTGGGGAAGGATCACCCGCTCCATCCAATCGGCGGACGCAAGCCTGCAGGCAATGGTAGACAACTACAGGGACGTCCTCGTGGTGCTCTACGCGGAGATAGCCTACAACTACATTGACGTGCGCACACTCCAGGAGCGTATCAAGTACGCCGAGGGAAATGCGGGTACGCAGAGCAAGACGCTCCAGCTCACACAGGACCGCTTTAAAGCGGAGATAACCGGAGAGCTCGACGTGCGCCAGGCGGAGCTGAACCTGGCAAGAACGGAATCAGCCATCCCCACACTTAAGACCGACCTGGCACAGGCGATCAACCGGCTTGGAGTCCTGCTCGGGGAATATCCGGAGGCGCTTCACAAGGAGCTGGCACAAGCTAAACCCATGCCAAGGGTACACGAGAAGATATCGGCAGGCCTTCCCGCGGAGCTTCTGCGACAGCGACCTGACATCCGCCGGGCAGAGCGCCAGCTCGCCGCGCAGACAGCCCGTATCGGCGTGGCGACCGCTGACCTGCTCCCGCAGTTCAAACTCGACGGCGCCATCGGGTTCCAGGGCACCAAGGACTTCATCGACCATTCCCGCATGACGTGGGCGCTCAAACCCAATTTTCGCTGGAAACTCTTCGAGGGCGGCGCCGTCACGGGTCAGATCAAGGTAGAGCAGGCACGCACCGAGGAAGCCCTGGCGAACTACACGCGGACCGTCCTCGCCGGGCTCGAGGACGTGGAAGATTCCATGGTCGCATACATACAGGAGCGTGAACGCAGGGATATCCTGGCGCGCTCGGTAGTTGCCGCACGGAGGTCCGTACAACTCGTCGAAACCCTATACAAAACCGGCCTCACCGACTTCCAGAACGTCCAGGATATGCAGCGGACATTGTTCCTGCAGCAGGACGATTACGCCGAGAGCCAGGGCCAGGTCACGAAAGACCTGGTCCGGATCTACAAAGCCCTGGGCGGCGGATGGTCGCCGGACGAGCCTACATACAAAAAGGGCGTTCTCGACAAAGTCAAAGGCAAGCTCAAACTTCCAACGGGCGCGTTATGAACCGCGGCTGAAGACTATAATCAGAACTCCAGGAGCAGGCCGGTACCGATAACGTGAGAGCCATCCCAATCCCCCCCTCTCCCGGGGCGGAAAGCACGGCGCATATAAAAGAGATTCACAACCACTTTCTTATAAAGCCTCACCCTGAAGCCGCCGCACAGCCTGTTCTCGTTGTAACCAATGTTATTCGTGAGGTTGTAGTAGAAGTCATTGCCCGCGTAAGGGGAGATGGTGAGATTTTCGGTCTTGAGTACCGGATAGGAAAGCGTTGGAAATATGCTATATCTCCAGGTTTGCGTATGGGCGGCGTAGGGCCTGATACGCCACCATAGCTGGTTCTGCAGCTGTAAAGTGAGCGGGCCAAGATAGCCATCTTTATCCACGCCCAGGTCGGCCATGCTGAAACTCGGCGTGACAAAAAACATGGGGCGGTGCTCCGTACGAAAATCCCCCGGGGGCCCGCTATTGACATTCGCGTACTGCGCGCTCAGCGTGAGCCACTTGAGCGGTTTATACTCCGGGCCAAAGTAGAAGTGATAATAATAAAACTCGTCCAAATCCTCCCGGAAACGGCTCTGAAAGGAACACTTGAGATACAGCTTTTCCTTTTTTATGGGAACTCTGAAAGCGTAATCGTTCCAGGTGCCCCAGTCATCGGCCCCGTTGGCCGCCAGGGGCGCTCCGAGTAAAAAGGCCATGCCACAGATAAAAATTTTGCTCATGAAGTCGCCGTTAAATTAACTCTACAAAATATTTCAGGCAACGGTCAGTTCAAAATAGCCGGCGCTGCAATGCCTCAGTTATGCAGCTGAGATTCCGGTTGTCCAGTCCATAACTGAGGCATTACCCGGTGCCGCATCCGGCCAGTCACAGTGGTACCGCCGACGACACGCCATCGAGGAATATCCTGCAAAGTATCTGGTTCTTCTCCAGAATAGTCAATAATGACATGGTACTACAAATGTTTATTTTTTCGCCCTTATCAAACTACTCGACCCCGACGCGCCTCTTTAGAGCTTTGCCGGCCATCAAGAATACACTATAATCTCATCCGGGTATTTGGGAGCAATTAATCTTGGCACTCTATCTCAAAGAGAGTCTCTCGGAGTTCAGCACCTATTTTCATGGAGGACAGGATCATGCTTAAGAACAACGGGTTCCCGCCCGGCACGAATTCCGGACACCTTCGGCCTGTCCGGAACCGGGCCTTTCGTAACCTATGCGGCATTATGACTGGCATTCTGACAGTGTTGCTGCTGCCGGCAGCGACTGTTCACGCGCAGGATCCGGGCATTCAACCCAAGGAGCAGACAGGCATAACGCAACCGGCCGATAAAGCCCTCCTGGAGGTATCCGGCCCGAACGAACGTATCCGGGAAGCCCGGGCGGTTCTCAAGATGGACGAGGCCGGGCAATGGCCCGGGTTCCTCCAGGAGATGGCCCGGAAGAACGTTTCCTATTCCAAAGACCTGGACGCGGTGAACAGCAGCGCAAGCAAGGTCGAGGACAACATCAGCCGGCTCAAGGAGAAACTGGCCGAGGTCAAAGGCAACTACGAGCGCACCAGGAAGCGCGTGAAGTCGATGGGGCTGACCTCCACTGCGGGCGTTTTCTTTGAAAGGAGGCTTAGGGCACTGTCCAGGCTGAGGGCCCCGACAAGAGCCGTCGATACACGGCGGCGTGAAATCAGGCGCATTGCAAAAGAAGAGCTTATGCTCGAAGACCTGCGAGAGGAAGTTTCGTACTTGGATGCCGAAGAGTTGCATAGACATCTCGCGGATTTGAATATGCCCCCGGAGCGGGAAAAAGAATTGGAGCAGCAGAGCGAACAGTTGATCCAGCAAACGAAGCAACTTCTCAACGAGATCAGTGTTGCATATCCTCGATATCTTGCACTTCTGTCCGACGAGGGCTACGCAGAGCGAGCACTGCGCCTGGAGGTCAACTCGTATATCAACCTCCTCAAGGCCCAGCTGCTCTGGACAAGAAGCAACCAGGCGTTCAGCGGCGCCGACCTGCTGTTCGTCGGAAAAGCCCTCTCCCGCCTGTTCTCTCCCTGGAACTGGCATAACGTAATCAGCGACCTCATCGCCTCGATAAAGCGCTCTCCGTCGGGGTGGGGGATCTGTTTATTGCTCGCGCTCATCTGGGCGGTTGCCTGCCCGCGGCTGGCCGGGCGCATCAGGGACCTGAACAGCCGGGCGGGCAGCACCGGGGACGATTCGATCCTGCCCACCGCCCGGGCGCTGATACTGGCGGTTATTCACGCGGGCGGATTACCGCTTCTCGTTTATCTTGCGGCAAGACAGTTATGGCTATTTCCCGGCTCACAGGTATTCACCCGTTCGGTCTGCGCGGGGCTCATCGCGTCCGCCAAGATTCTGTTCGGGGCCAGGTTGGCTTTCGAGACCTTCGGACCGGGCGGCATCGGCCGGGCGCACTTCCACTGGCCCGAAGCTGTCTGCCGCGCGATCGGCCGGTGCGCGCGGCAGGTAATGCTCTTTGTTGTTCCCCTGGTTTTCTTCATGATTATTCTGAATACCGGCATGAGCGCCGCGGAGCGAGGCTCTCTCGGCCGGTTCGTTTTCATGGCAATGATGATCGTGTTTGCCGTGATCCTCGCCCCCCTCTTCCGCTCCGGCAGCCCGGTGATGTCGCTCCCAGCATTCCTCAGGAGCAGAGGCCCCTGCGCGAAAATGAGCCGGCTCTTCCTCCCGGCGGCTGTAACGATACCGCTGCTCCTGCTGTTTTTCGCCTGGCAGGGCTATTACCACAGTGTCATCGGAATCGGCGGCGCTTTTCTGCGCACGATCGCCCTGCTGCTGGCGCTCGTGTTTATCAAGGCGTTTATGGTTCGCTGGTGGCAGCTTTTCAAGCAACGAATCGAGCTCCGGGAAAAGAAGCCCGGCGTTCAAACCGCCACCGGCGCCCCCCCCGCAGGCGGTTCGACTGAACCCGCGGAACAGGGAAAGACCGCATCTCAGCGCGAAGGAGCCCACTCCGATCCGGCCGACTTCAGTAAGCAGGCATCCCTGTTAATCAGATTGGTCATCATGGCGCTGGCCCTGGCCGGCCTGTACGTGATCTGGGGGATGAGCGTCCCCGTCCTGCAACTTTTAAACGGGATCATACTATGGACCTACCAGCTGGGTATAAATGCTTCACAGCAGCTTTTGATCAAACCGGTAACCCTCGGCAACCTCATTCTCTGCTTTGTAATCCTCTGGTTAACGGCGCTTATCTCAAAAAACATTTCCGGCTTTCTGAACGCGATTGTCTTCAGGCGCCTTAAAACGGACCCTGCGAACAGGCACGCCCTCGGGCTCATTTCCAGATACGCGGTGGTTATCGTAGGATTGATCCTGGCGATGAACGAGATCGGCATCGGGTGGTCCAAAGTTCAATGGCTGGTCGCCGCCCTGACCGTCGGACTGGGCTTCGGCCTCCAGGATATCGTCGCCAATTTTGTCGCAGGCATCATTATACTTTTCGAAAAGCCCATACGCATCGGCGATACAATCACCATGCTCGGCACCAGCGGGAAGGTCACCCGGATACAAATTCGTTCCACCACTATCACCGATTGGGACCGCCGCGAAACGATAATCCCGAACAAGTCATTCCTCACGGACAAGATCGTCAACTGGTCCCTGACCGATTCGATAATAAGAATCGACATTGAGGTCGGCATCGCCTACGGCTCCGATACCGCCAAGGCAGAAGAGCTGCTTCTGAAGACAGCCGGGAAGAACCCGCTCGTGATGAATGACCCGGCCCCGAGCGTGATGTTCTTCAATTTCGGTGACAACAGCCTCGACTTCAAGCTGAGGGCTTTTATCCACACAAAGGATCGCATTCTCGCCACGCATCAGCTTCACCTCGCGATTAATGAGGCGTTCAACAGGGCCGGCATCGAAATACCCTTCCCGCAGCGCGACACACACCTGGACGCGCCCCGGCCACTCGATGTCCGCATCGTCAAAGAGACGCCCGGCTCAACGCCCCCTGAACAGGAGGGGTAATACAGGCGCGGGATTTCTTATCGCGAGATAGATATGTAAGAGAGGGATCGAGTCACCCTCAAGCGATCTGCCATGGCTTGTAAACTAGAATACATCGCGGAAGGGCTGAAGGAGCACCCCCCGCTCCCCTACTTCTTCAAGGAGCGCTTCGAGATATTCAAAGAGATCGACAGGATATTCATGGACGGCTCCCTGACTTCAAGGGGAGGTGACTTCGATATAGGGGGCGCGAACCGGCAGGTAAAGGCCAATCCGATACTGGACCTGTACGTGCATCAGATGCGCAAGGCCCTGTCCGAGATCGAATCATGCAAGGTGGAAGAGGGCGTGGTCGTCTGGCAGCTATACAACATGGGCTACATTGTCAAGACTCCGGGTGTCACCATGGGCTTCGACGTCGTCGGTGGGCTCAGGTGGACTGACCGGGGATGGGATGTCCCGGCGGAAATAATCTCGGGGCTCTCCAGTTCCATGGACGTGCTCTTCGTGACTCATTACATCGACAATTATTACGCCCACCCATCTTCCACATGGCGGCACGTGGACCACTGCGATAAAGAGATCATCGACCTGATGCAAAAGGAGGGTAAGCCCGTCTTCATCCCGACCGGACACGAGGCCTATTTCGAGGACGGGAAAAACATGATCTACGCACAGCACCACCGGAGCGTCGATATCCTTGGGCTTCACGTGACGTCCTACGGAGGGCCGCACGTCTATCAGGACAACCCCTTCGATACCCCTCTGATGGTTTACGAGGTCATCACGAAAGAGGGGAAGAAGCTATTTTTCACTGGTGATTTTGACTATACCCTGTGCACGACCGTCCCCTACCGGGACAATATCGACGTCCTTTTTATGCGCTGCGGAGGCGTAAGCCCCCTGTATGACGAAGACCATCCCTACGACCTGGGCGAGCTCAGCAAAGCCTTCTACTTCGGCGGCGACAGTGACGCGTTCTATTTCGGGCTGGAGGAGTTCGAGTCAAAGTTCGTAGTGGCGGGCCACCTGGCGGAGATGTCTCATCCGCCGGGAGGGGGCCGCGAAAGCTACACCGCAAGCTTCGATGTCTTCAACAAGCTGAAACTGGCGGGCGAGGACGACCTGAAATACCTGATAATGTTCTGGGGAGAGAAATATCACTGCCTTGTTTAACCCGAATTATTCATGAATTCGATGCAATAAAATTGCATGTGCTTGATAGCTTGCCTCGAATCAGCAGCAGTTTCTTTCTCCTGCTCAGGCCTTTAAGACTGGATTCCCTTTTCAAGGCCGATGATCTATCCGGAAACTCCTCGACATACATAAGACTTACAGGCCTCCTGCCCCTGGTGTAGCGGCAGCCTCTACCGCGGTTGTGCTCCGAGATTCTCTGCTCAAGGTTGTTCGTGATACCGGTGTAGAGAGTTCCGTCCCTGCATTTAACTATGTAAACGAACCAGATTTTTTTCATGGACACCATTATAAGGACTCAACCAGGAGATATCGTGATGATAAGGTCAAATCATGAATACAAATACCGCCTGCAGAGGAATCCGCTCGTGACCCTTACGAGATTGTTGGATTCGCGAATTAACAACACTTGACCCAGGCCCCGCGCGATTTCCACATTCCCCTCAATACTCCAGGAACATCACTATGATTCTCGCCATTTCGTGGGGAAACTGGTACATCGCTCCATGGCCCCCGCCTTCTATTCTCACCAGCCAGGAGCCCGGGACCTTCCTTGCAATGATCAGGGAATTTCTTGCCGGGATCACGATATCCTCCGTACCCGTGATCAACAGAAGCTTCGCCTTGATGTCGCCCAACCTGTGGTATGTGCCATGGGCGGTCCACCAGTCGATCGCTTTTATTTCCTGAGCCAATTGCTCCGCCGTCAATGGAGTGTCGGTGACGGGGAATCGCTCCTCGAATTCCGGATGTTTCTCCAGCCATTTTTCAGGGACCAGCCATTGAATGGTCTTCTTTCTCGCGGCTACGTTGTCCGTCGATATGTTAAAAGATCGCGCCGCCTTATTACCCGAAGTGAAGACCTCTGCCTCTTCCACAAAATCCCGCAGCGGCGGCATTATTTCGTGAAACACCCCTCCGCACTCGGTGGCGTACAACACCAGATGGTCGACTTTCTCGGGATAGTGGAGAGCGAACAACTGGGCTATGAACGTCCCCATCGACCATCCCAGGACATGAGCCTTTTCGATCTTGAGGGCGTCCAGTAGATGCGAGGCGTCTTCTATCGAGTGCTTGAAGGAGAATTCGGAATCCTTCGGCGCTCGCGTGGCACCCATGCCCCTGTAATCGAAGAGTATGACCTTGTATTTCCGGGATAGATCATGAATGAATTCCGGGTCCCAAGTGGGCATCGTGACGCTGAAACCGTTGAATATGAGCAAGGGCTCGCCCTCTCCTATCACTTTATATGCAATTTCAACTTTTCCGGTTTTCGCATACTCCGTTTTGATCTCCCTTAAACTGAAAGCTCCCGCAAGGGAGGGAGCGACGAATAACAGCATGAGAACCAGATATATCTTTTTCATCAATCATTCCTCCATCACGTGAAGTAGGACACGGCACACGCACGATGATAGCACAATTATTGGGGGATTTATTAATCGAAAAACCCGACCTGAAAAGGCCCCCACAAGAGGGCCTTTTCAAGCTTGGTTCCCTGCCGGGGAATCATTTAGGGCAGCACTGGATATTTTCCCGTATCAGTTTCTTATAATCCCCGAGGGCGTCGTGGACCCAGCAGTCATCGGAGCCGGCGCTCTCCCGGAAAGTAAGAGCCATAATGTAGGCGATCTCCTTCAATGTCGCGCCCGCCTCCAGTGCCCCTTTGAAATGCTTTTTCACGCAGGGGGCGGACCGGTTCTTGATCGATAGGGCCAGGCAGATGAACTGGTAGGTCTTTTCTTCGATGCTCCGCTTCTCCCGGTATAGCTCGTCGATTTCGTCGAACTTCCCTGCAAACTCCGGAAAATATTCCGCAAGCAGCCTCATAATCTGCACCTCCTTTGAGTTTTTATTGCTTTCGTTATCTTTCAGGGCAATCTATCACCCATCCACAGCGTTTCATTACTACGCAATATAAATCATGTATAAGCCGCCTATGATGATCAGAACACCGCAAGCCTTTTTCAGCATGAGCGCCCCGCGGGAACGCTCATTCCAATTCAAGTAATGCTGAACCCCCTCGGCGAAGGTGCCGGCTGCAACGATCACCGAGCAATGGCCGATACCATAAACGAGCAAAAGCGACAAGCCGTAAAGGAGATTCGTTGCGGCCAGCTTGAACGTCACGGCAAGCATAGGGGCCATGTAAGCGAACGTGCAGGGGCCGAGAGCGATCCCGAACACGAGCCCGAGAATGAAAGCGGCTAAAAGCCCCTTGCGCTTCATCCCCACTCGCCCGGGGCCGGACCACGGCATGGGGAAGATGCCAAGGAGATGCAACCCGATCACGAGGAATATCACCGCGACAAAATAGTTGCCGAATCTCCCCACGTCACCAATCATTCTCCCCGCGGCGGCGGTCAACGCTCCGATCATCCCGATGGTCATCAGGATTCCAACCGCGAAGAGCAGCGAGAGGATAAACGCACGCCGCATGGATATGCGACCCTGCTCGTCAATGAAACCGACGATAAGAGGTATGCTCGCCAGGTGGCAGGGGCTGAGGATGATGCTGAACACCCCCCAGATAAACGAGGCTCCCAGGGCGACAAGCGGCGTTCCCTCGATAGCACGTGATAAAGCAGCTAACATATCGCTCATTCTTCGCTATTTCTCCCGAGGCTTTTCAACCTTGACGCCGAAACGCCTGAAGGTCCCCAGGATATCCTCTTTTCCCATGAACCCTTCGTGACGGGTGAGTTCTCTCCCGCTCGCATCGTAGAAGATCTGCGTGGGGATGAGGCGAATGCCGTATTTAGGGCCTGCGGCCCTGTCCTTCCACACATCGATGAACTCGACATCGATAACACCATGGTATTCCTTCTTGATCTCTTCGAGTATCGGGGCCATCTTCTTGCAGGGGATGCACTTCCCGGCCCCGAGGTCGAGCAGCTTCGGAAGCACACGACTGTGACCAACCTCCCGAGAAGCAGCCGCTTCTGTTCTGTTCACCGAGCCCCCGGTGTGCGGAGTACGGTCTTTCTCCTTCAGCAGTATAAGACCCGCCGCGACAGCGAGTACCGCTGCAGACACGGCGAACTTTATGAATCTGCTCATCCTCTCACCCGATCAGCGCCTTGACCTCCGCGACGGAGGGGACCTTTCCGACGATCTTCACGTCACCGTCCACTACCACCGCCGGCGTGAGCATCACCCCGTAGTCGGCGATGGCCTTGAGGTCCTTCACCTCAACCACCTCGGCTTCTTTGCCCAATTCGGAGAGAGCCGCCTTGACGTTCTCTCTGGTCTTATGACATTTCGGGCATCCAATCCCTAAAACCTCGATCTTCATAATCATCCTCCTTTAGAACTTAGCCCTCACTTCGTTCGGGCAACTTTAATCATTTTTTTGACAGGATTAACAAGATCTACAGGATTTTAGGAAGCAAATGCTTTAACTTTAAAACTAACCGCATTTTTTCTATCCTGTTAATCCTGTATATCCTGTCTAATAACTTTTAAATTCCTATACAGAAATTTGACTTCTATCCCCAGACAATTCCAAATATATACCCGCTGATGGTCGCCATCACCACCACCAGGGATATGAAAACCAGTGTCTTCTTCGTCCCCATCACGCTCCTGATCACCAGCATATTCGGGAGGCTCAGAGCCGGTCCTGCCAGCAGCAGGGCCAGAGCAGGTCCCTTCCCCATTCCCGCCCCGATCAGTCCCTGGAGAATAGGGACCTCGGTCAGCGTGGCAAAGTACATCAATGCGCCGGCGAATGAAGCGAAGAAATTGGAAAAGAGTGAATTTCCGCCCACCAGGCCGGCTACCCATGTAGAAGGGATAAGACCTTCATGCCCGGGACGGCCGAGGAGCACACCCGCCACCAAAACCCCGATGAAGAGGAGCGGGAGAATCTGCTTGGCAAACGTCCAGGTGGAAGCGGTCCAGTCCTTCAACTCGTCCTTCTTGAACCATGCGATCAACATCCAGATCAGAGAAGCAAGAAAGAGTCCGGTCAGTACCCACTTGATCTTGAATATGAATACCCAGAAGCCGCCTTCTCCCTTTGCCGCGCCGCTCCAGTTGGCGAAGACTAAAATACCCACCATCGCGGCGAAGTAGAGGCCGTTCTTCCAGAGGGGGCGGGCTTCTTCTTCCCCGCCGGCGGCAAGGTCACCCGCATTATTTGCCTTTTCGCGTTCTTCCTTGAGAAAGATGAAGTGCATCATCAAACCGATGACGACGCTGAAGACTACGGCTCCGACCGCCCGGGCGATGCCGAGCTCCATTCCGAGGACCCGGGCTGTGAGGATGATGGCCAGGACGTTAATGGCCGGACCGGAGTACAGAAAGGCTGTCGCCGGTCCGATCCCCGCCCCCCTTTTATAGATTCCCGAGAAAATGGGTAGAACCGTGCATGAACAGACGGCGAGGATCGTTCCGGAGATCGAGGCCACACTGTAGGCGAGGACCTTGTTCGCATTCGCTCCGAAGTACTTGATCACGGCCTGCTGATTGACAAATACCGATATCCCCCCCGCAATGAAGAACGCGGGCACAAGGCAGAGCAGCACGTGCTCCCGGGCGTACTCCTGGAGCATGAGCAATGCTTCCTTGATCGGCCCTTCGAAAGGCAGTGTGCCGAACGGAAGGAAGTAGGCCAGCAGAAACACGACCAGGATTATAAAAAACGTTGCCCACTGCTTCACGACTTTCTCCTACATATCCTTATATCATAATATATCTATGTATTAGCCGAAAAAAATGAGGACCAGCACCTATGTTGTCGTGCAAATCTCGTCCCGGCTGACCACGTAAGCTTGCTCTCTGTCCTCAATGATCCGGGGGTCTTCATTCCCCCATCTTCTCAGTCCGGTCATAATAGTAGCGACGATGTCGTCCGTGCTCTGAACGAGTGCGTAGTTGACCCACAAACCGTCTTTTTCATCGTTGATGAAACCCGCGTCTCTCAAGATGCTCAAGTGGCGCGAGACGCTTGATTGAGCGATCCCCAGAATGTGCGTCACCTCGCACACGCACATCGGTTTCGCCTCCAGCATCTTCAGAATACGGATGCGGTTCCGGTCGGACAGTGCCTTAAATACTTTTTCCAATCTTCTCATGGCTTCTTATATATATCGAGATCTACCTATATATTACCATAGTGATATCTTTTGTCAAGATCTAGGCATATTTTATTTTACCTGGGCGGGACTCCCCTCGGCAGTCCAGCAAAGCTCCCTTCGACAAGCTCCGGATCTCCGACAGTACCAAAATAGAAAGGCCTAACACAGGCAAATCCCGGCCGTCGCGGCTCTATCGGAACCCCATTTGCCTTGCGATAGAGTGGAAAAGAGCCCTTGCCATCGCCTACCGTGATCGAGAGGATGCTCAGGAAACTCGTCAATTTGCCCCAGGCGGAGCAAAAGCGGAGATTGAAGAAAATATTGGAACAAGCTGTCCCAGAAGAAAGAGTGGCCTCATCAAAAGCTACCCATTCACCATCCATCAAAGCGTAGCGGCTTCCTATCGTACCCGCCGCCTTTAGCGCCTTATCTTAATAATGCCATCGCTAACCGCCCGACAACATCTTTCTAATTGACGCAACGACTGGCCAAGGCAATAATTAAGACAAAATCCCTAAACAAAGGAGGGGGCTATGAGAGGATTGATTTGTTGTGTGAGTATGTTTTTGCTTTTGGCAACGGCATATGCGGCCGACGACATTCAGGGAAAGATAACCGCCATTGACATCGAGGGGCGTACCATTGAGATCTCCGGCGTGAAAATCATCGCCAAGAACGCGAAAATAGAAAACCTGAACGATACAATATGCACTCTCGCTGATCTGAAAGTGGGGGACAGCGTGGACGTCGACGGGATCTTCTCCGGGCCGGGCGAGATGACGGCAACGAAGATCGAGCAGGAAGGCGTTGTACAGGACCAGATCGAAGGGAGTCTGGAGGCAGTTGACAGCGCGGCGCGCACCCTGACGATCAGCGGCATCAAGGTTAAAGTCCCCGCAGGCGCCTTCCTGGAAGGAAAGAAAGACATGCCGATCACGCTGGAGCAACTAACTATCGGAACTCGCGTTGAATGCGAAGGGACATGGACAGGCTCCAGAGAGTTAACCGCCAGCAAGGTTGAGGTAGATTAAACTCTCCATTCCATATTTAAATTCGGCATTTATAAAAAATAAAGAAGGCCCCCTATATGGGCCTTCTTTATTTTTTTTGGCTCCACGGGCTGGACTCCCTCCGGCAAGTTCAGGATAAACTCACCTGCGTTATAGTATCTCGATCAGTCCAGAAAAGGCACTTTATAAAGGGCGCAACCTGGACTCCCGTCAAGTGTTGGCTCGGTAACCTCGTCTACAATGACTCCGACGATCTTGATCGGGTCCTCAGACTCAACACGCGAAGAAGCTGAAACGCCGTCCCTCTTATTGGTTTCGGCTCGTTGCCTCACTGGTGGGGGCGAAGGGCGTAACCCGAGCACTGTTGTAACCAAATCTGAATAATGGCGATCGTAGGCTGCGGGTGTGCTTAGATCAATATAGTACTTACCCTTGAGCCATGAGGGAGATGCTTCTTTCCAAGTGCCTTTCGCAAGTATTGGAATGAACTTTCTATGGTTCTTCTTTGTGTGCACCTCCGCAGTCATGATATCACCCTCGTATCCGACGCCACCATCACGTTGGTCTGACTTCAAACAGTATCGTGGGGTACATACTATTAGGACATAGTCGTTCTCTCGAATTTCCCTCTCCATGAATGTTGGAAGTTGATCACCTGGCACAACATGCCACTGATCGAGAATGGATTCGACTCCGTCTTTGCGAAGCTGAATAGCCAAATCAGCGACCCACCGCTTATGATCATCATCATCCCAGGAATAGTGATTCTTTCACCACCCCGATCCCGCGTTCAAGCATCAGTTCTGCGATAGCCTCGCCATCCAACAACAGTATGGTTATGGCGCCTTTCTTGTAGGAGGCTTCCTCGGCTTCCTTTGTGAATCGGCTGGTGGTCAGGGAGCACGTCATAGAATGATTGAACTATTTTCAATATATCGAGTTGGCGAGCAACCGATCTATTGCCAAGGAACAAGGAGAGATTGGAAATTGCGTAAACCCTGTGTATAGTTACCGGAGAGAGAAGATCTCTATAATTGTAGAGGGCTGGGGCAGGAGGTAATCGTAATACCTCACTGGACGTTACAACTCCTTACGATAGCACCATGGTCCTCGTCCCGGTTCTGTACGCGACGTTCTACCGTATCCCGTCGCCGCACCCGGAGGATCGAGCCCCGTCCCGCGCCGATGACGAGAGCGAGGAAGGCTAAACAACTAGAACCGTTGTAAAACAAGCGGGGCAATCCGTGAGTTCTCGGAAGATGTGACGCGCCGGGTTGAGGCAGCGGTGATAGAAAAGACCGGGAAGTATCTTAATCCCGCGCCGATCATGATGGAGCTGAGCGCGCGCATCACCGAAGCGGGAGTCCTTTCCCTGGCGGACAGTGACCATCTGGAGGCGTATGCCATCGAGGTGATGAAGGGCTACCCGCAGTTGACGATGTTCAACATAGGGGATGAACAGGGGAACTTCCTGATGCCCAAGAGGCTTCCCGACGGCACGTTCGCGACAAAGATCATCGATCGCACCGTTACGCCGCCGACCGTTACCTGGAAATACCGTGACGAAAAGGGTGAAATAACAGGGATTGAGACCTCGACGGATGTCCAGTACGACCCGCGCGTTCGCCAATGGTACGTGGGGGCGAAGGAAGCGGGAAAGGCCTGCTGGACACCCCTCTATATCTTTTTTACCGATGGGATGCCTGGCATCACGGCGGCCTGTCCTGTATATGGCAGCGACGGCAAACTCATCGGCGTCTTCGGCGCGGATATAGAGCTGAGCGACCTATCGGAGTTCCTCCGGGGGCTCAAGATAGGGAAGACGGGCGTCGCAGTAATCATCAATGAGAAGAACGAGATTGTTGCCTGCCCGGATGTGTCCCGCGTTGTTACACGAGATGGTAACGGTGAATTGCGTCATGCGCTGATTGATGAGCTGGGAGTAGGGTGGGTGACGGCGGCTTTCAAGGAATATGCGCGGCGCGGGGCCACGAGTTTCGCTTTCACGCATGAAGGAGATAGGTACAATGCGTCCTTCAAGCGTTTCCCGGATTACTTCGGACGGGACTGGACGCTCGGCATTGTCGTGCCGGAGAGCGACTTCATAGGCTCTATTATCGAGGCACACAAGAACATCCTTGTGATCACGGGCCTTATTCTACTGTTGGCTGTTTTCATCGCCGTTCTCATCTCGCGCAGCATATCAGGGCCTATCGTGCGGCTTGCCGAAGAAACGGAAAAGATCAAGAGTCTCCATCTCGACGAGGAGATTGATATACGCTCCCCCGTAAAAGAGATCCAGCTGATGAGCAACGCGCTCTCCTCCATGAAGACGGGCTTGAAGGCCTTCGAGAGGTACGTGCCGGCTGCGCTTGTTCGCCAGCTCATCCGGACGGGCGAGGAGGCCCGCATAGGAGGACGGAAGAAGGAGCTCACCATTTTTTTCTCGGATATAGCAGGTTTTACGACGATCTCGGAGGGGCTGTCCCCGGAAGAACTCATGGTCCGGCTCTCCGAGTACCTCGACAAGCTCACGAAGATCGTGATGGAGCAGAACGGGACGGTCGACAAATACATCGGCGACGCGATCATGGCATTCTGGGGAGCCCCGCTCGAGGATGACGACCATGCCTTGCACGCCTGCCGGGCCGCACTACTCTGCCAAAGGAAGGTGCGGGAGCTGACCGAGAGTTGGGAGCGGGAGGGAAAGGGTGCGTTTCCGACTCGTATTGGTATTCACACGGGAGAAACCATCGTGGGGAACATGGGCTCGCGGGAGCGGATGAACTACTCCGCCATCGGCGACAGCGTGAACGTGGCCAGCCGTCTTGAGGGGATCAACAAGGTATACGGCACAGGGGTGGTTGTAAGCCATGCGACGTACGAGAAAGTCGCCGGCGCGTTCGTCTTCAGGCCCCTCGACATGGTCACGGTGCGGGGGAAAAAGCAAGAGATCATGATATACGAGCTGATCGGCGAAAAGGGCGAGGACCTCGATCCACGGATACTGGAACTGTGCGAGGTGTTTACACTGGGTGTTGATGCCTACCTGAGGGGAGACCGTGAAGAGGCGGTGAGGATCTTTACCGATATTCGAGAAAGGTTCCCCGCCGACAAGGCGACAGCGATCTATCTCGATAGACTGGGTGTATCGTGACAGGCTCCCACGTTGCCCCTATGTACGCAAACTTCGAAGGGAAATTCACTCTCATTTAACAATTAATAGCGGGCGGCAATTGAACTGAAGTACACTATTCGTACTGGAACCCATGCAAAACGAAACCAGGCGCGGGCGGCTTGCCTTCGCCACAGACGCGGGAGATATCTGATGGTACGACAAACGATTTCCCTTTGTGCCTTGACCGGGCTTCTCGTGGTGGCCGGGGGGGGCGTCTCCGAGCCTGCGGCTACTGTGATCGACAAGGCGGAACCCGTCGCCCGGGACGGCGTGGAACCCAAGGCCAACGAAATCCTCTATCGAGCATGCACGTATCTCCAGCAGGCCAAGACTTTCCAATTCCAGGCCGACGTGACGCGCGACGTGATTCTCTATGACGGTGTGCGGGTGCAGTACGGCGGTGTCTCGAAGGTCACCGTGCAGAGGCCGAATAAATTGCGAGCGATCTTCAACGGCGACGAACGATCCCGTCGGAGCTACTTTGACGGGGAAATCCTCACCATTTATTCCCTCACCCGCAACAACTACGCCCAGGCGAAGATCCCGGGCACGATCGACGAGGCCATCGACCACGTGTTCGAGACATTCGGCTTCTCGGTCCCATTGGCGGACCTCGTCTACGCCGACCCCTACAGCGTGCTGATCGAGAACGTTAACGAGGGGCACTTCATCGGCCGGCACAAGATCGACGGCGTGGTGTGCGATCACCTTGCGTTCCAGCAGGAGCTGATCGACTGGCAGATATGGATCGAGACCGATAAAACCCCCCTGGTGCGGAAAGTGGTGATCACCTACAAGACGGAAGAAGGCTGCCCTGAATACGAAGCCGTGCTCTCGCACTGGAAGCTGAATCCCTCGGTGCGCGACGCTGATTTCGAATTCACCCCGCCGGCGGATGTCGCGAAAATCGAATTCCTTCCGTGCGACGAGGGATCCGGGGAGGAAGAGGAATCCCAGGCCGTCGGAGCCGAAGAAGCGGAGGCGAAATAGCCATGAAACAGACAAATACCAGAAGTAGGATTGGACGGATTTTACCGATTCTCGCCGGCGCGGCCGCGGTGATAGCACTGTGCTTTATGATGTCCAATGCCGACGCCCAACGCCGTGGTGGCGGCGGCCGTGGCGGCGGGGGCGGAGGCCGTGGCGGCGGAGGCGGAAGCCGTGGCGGCGGTGGCAGAAGCCGTGGCGGCGGCCGAGGAAGTGTGCGGCATTCAAGTGCGCGCTCACCAAGCCGACCCACCTCGCGACCGAGTTCGCCTTACACCCGGCCCTCCAGGCCCAGCACTCGCCCGAGCTCGCCATCGACCCGGCCCTCCAGGCCCAGCACACGGCCGAGTTCACCATCGACCCGGCCCTCCAGGCCCGGCACACGGCCGAGTTCACCGTCCACCCGGCCCTCCAGGCCCGGCACACGGCCGAGTTCACCATCGACCCGGCCCTCCGGGCCCGGCACACGCCCGGGTTCGCCGTCCCAACTTCCCAGCCGTCCCTCACGCCCCGGCGGCGGAGATCGCCCCGGCGGCGGAACTCGCCCCAGCCATAGACCTTCCGGCGGCTACAAGGGTGGAAAGGAGTATCATAGTAGCAGTCACTATCACGGCAGTCATTATGGTGGCTACTACCGCGATAAGCACTACAAACACTGGAAAGATTGCCGACGCGATTGGTACCGGTACCGAACGATCAACGGCATAATCGCCGCAGGGGCCTATGTCGCGACCCGTCCCCGGTACTACTCGACAGTCGTGGTCTCCGACACGCCCTACTACTACTGGGGCGGGACGTACTACGCTGGCTCGGGCTCCCGATACGTCGTGGTCAATCCCCCTGTCGGGGCGGTCGTCTACGCCGTCCCTGCCCCGACAACGGTGGTCTACGCCGATTCCCAGCCGTATTACTATATCGACGGGACGTATTATGTAGCCACCGACCAGGAAGCCAACCTGCCCGAAGAAAATCCCGAATACGAGGAGACGCAGGAGGACTCCGGGCAAGACGACCCCGAGATGATCGAGTCGGATGAGCACAACTACGAGGTCGTGGCTCCGCCCGTTGGGGCTACGGTGCCCTATCTGCCCGAGGAAGACGAGAAGAAGACAATCGATGAAAAGACATACTACGTCAAGGATGGCACATATTACCGGGCCTTCGCAAGCGACGGGGACACCGTCTACATGGTGGTCGAAGACCCGACCAAGGCGGGTGAATGATGTAAGGTCATGACGTACCACACAGCCCGCATGCCTCCCCCACCACGGAGCCATGCGGGCTTTTCTTTTGGTTCTGCCGGAAAACGCTGACACAGGCCCGGACGGCGCGTTCTGACAGCCCTGGAATAATCCGGAAAGATATAACTGATTTCCCGGGCCTGGCTTCTACTTTGGGCGGGCAGGAGAGCTCGTGCCGGCGACGGGGACCCGCCGTTGGGGGGGGTAATATGCGGCGCCGGTATGGGGCCTATTGTATAAAGAAGGCCGGTAACTACTGCGGCGGTTGTGATAGTGGACGGAGCCGTGTCGGGGATATTTATAGCCTCGCGAGCGGCTATACCCTCTACTGCTTCGGCTGCGTGCGAACGCAAGGCCGGCAGAAAGAATGAAGGCTATTATAATAGCTGAAAGGATTATCCGCGTATGTATTCGTGGAGAGAGCACTGTCATTCCCCCCTTTCGATTTCGAGCAGAACGTCCATGTCCACCCGTTTGACGCCGGCAGAAGGCCGGAATTCGAAATTCGTATCCGGCAGCTTCGGCGAGAGATTCCAGTCGGAGAAAATCGCCTCGTACTGCGGGTGTTCCGGCTCATCGATGTATGTGATAAGGAACTTGCGCGGCACCGCCTCCTCGCCGGCATCGATCCATATCTGCCAGTCGATCAGCTCCTGGTGAAAAGCAAGCAGGTGGCAATCGTGGCCGTCGATCTCCTGCACGCCGAGGTACTCGCCGCTCTCTATTTTTGCAAAGAGCACCTCGGTCGGCTTGTTGAAAAGGAGATCGGCGAAGGGGAGCACCAGATTGTACTCGTCCATCATGTGATTGAGCATGGCGTTGAGCCTGGAGGGCACCTCTATAGACGCGTAAACGTTTTTCTTCCTGTCCAGTATGGTCAGCTCCTTCCCGTCGTACCAGGCGGTGCGGTTGATGGTGTCGCCGCGCCTGGTCGCGAGCATTTTATCGGGGCGCCTGATCTCCACATCGCATTCTCTGGCAAACTCGATCATGGTACCGTCATCGATAAACTCGTCTGTCCTGACTGTGCCCCGGAAGCTGAACTCCTCGGCGCCGGCCAGTGTCTTCTCCATTTTTCGCAGGGCATCGTCCACCTGCGGGTCGATTGCGCGATTCGATGACAGGGTGGCGCACCCGGCACAGGTGAACAGGATAAGCAGTAAGGCGAGAACGAAAACAGTATTACAGTTTACCATCTCGGGTCCCTCCCGTTAGTGGTTCGACAGGCAGTTTGTGTCTTTATACATTATACCATACCGAATAGTCAAATAACGATTCGCGGAGGCGATTGACGGTGACCCGCGGGGCTGATACGATATCGGTCCTGAGGCGAGTGTAACAGGAGGGCCTGTGGGAGTCCGGAAAATCGAGGAACGGGATATAGATCGACTGCTCTGGATCGAGTCGATTGCATGGCGGGACAGCGTCCAGTTCGACGAGAAGCATCTCAGGTCACAGATTGAAATTTTCCCGGAAGGCCAGTTGTGTTCCGAGGACGAGCAGGGCGAGATATGGGGCTTCGTAAATATGATGCAGTTCAGGTTCGACCCGCGCAGGCCCCTCGACGCATCCTGGAGCGAGATTACGGCGGACGGCTACATCACCACTCATGATCCCGGAGAGAACTGGCTGTTCGGGGTGAATCTCTCGGTGCACCCGCAGGGGTATTTCGCGGGGGCGGCGGATGCGCTGATAGTCGGCGCGGCGAAGGTGTGCGCGTCCATGCATCTAAGGGGTATTCTGCTCGTCGGCCGCTTGCCCGGCTACTCCAGGTGGCTGCGCGACCAGGCGCGGGCGGGCAAGGACCTTAACGGCGCGGATATTGATCTGGCGCGCTCCTACGTGGACACGCGGGTTCACGGGGACAACGGAAACACGCGGCGGCTGGACCCCCAGGTCGAGCTTTACGAGAGCTTCGGCATGAATATCCTCGGACCGGTGGCGAATTTCATCCCCGACAAGAAGAGCCTCGACTTCGGTGTTTCGATGGTATGGCAAAACGTTTTATATTTCCCTTTCTATCTGTTTCCGTCGACGCGCGCGTGGAAAAAGATTATTTACGGGCCGGTCGGGAAGATGATGGAGCGGACTTATCTCGGTGTGTTGACCAAGGTTCAGAGTTCCCGATTCAAAGCTGAAATCCCGGGGCCCGATCTCACGCCCTGACGATTCTAAGACAGGATATCGATGCGAGTCTTGTTCATAAACCCTCCTGAGTGCGCCGCCTCCGGCTTGATCGATCTGGCAGAGTTCGAGCCCCTCGGTCTCGAGATTCTGGCAGCGAGCCTTCCCCACCATGACACACATCTGATCGATCTCATTTTCGAGGAGAAGAGCGTCGAAACGGCGATATCCGAGTTCAAACCGGACGTGATCTGCATGGGATGCTTCACCTCCCAGGTTTACATGGTGAAGGAACTGCTCCGACTGGCTAAACGCTGCAAGCCGGATGTCGTGACGATAGTGGGAGGATACCACCCCACATTCATGCCTGGTGATTTCGATGAACCCTATATCGATATCCTGGGCATAGGGCCGGGCGTGCAGACGCTCGTCGAAGTTATCGATACGCTCGAAGACGGAGGCGACACGTGTACGGTTCCCGGGCTTTACGTGCGGCGCGATGGAGAAATGTTCAGAACTCCCGCTCGCGTATATCCTAAGACGCTCGATAACGAGCCTTTCCCCGATAGGCGTATATCGGCGAGATACAGAAAGAAATACCACGTCTTCGGCGTCGGTCCCATTGCGGTGCTGCGCACGAGCGAAGGCTGCCCCTATCGATGCAAGTTCTGCTGTATATGGAACTTCACGGGGGGGGCCTACAGGGTGCGCTCGCCGGAACTCGTCGCGGATGAACTGGAGCAGATTGAAGAGGATTACGTCTATATTTTCGACGACGATTTCCTCTTTTCCCGTCCGCGCGTGCAGGCCCTCTACGATGCCATCGCATCACGGGGATTAAAGAAAAAGTACTGGTGCTTCGGTAGGGCGGATTTCATATGTGACAATACGGATCTGGTGGAAAAATGGGCCGGGCTGGGGATGACCAACGTCTATATCGGCATGGAAGCGTGCACCGACGCGGAACTGGACGCCCTCAACAAGCGCTCGACCGTCGAAATAAATACCGAGGCGGTTCAAATACTCAGGCGGAACGGCATCACGCCTGACCTGGGATTTATCATGAGGCCGGAGTCCACCAAGAAGGATTTTGATGCCCTCCTCGCCTATGTCAAATCCCTCGGCATACACAGGGATGGCTACGCCGAGTACATGAGCCTGACTCCGCTGCCCGGGACGGAACTATGGGACGAGATGCAGGACGATCTTGTCACCAGGGACTTCCGCTTCTTCGACCTCATATATCCCGTCTTGAAGACGAAAATGCCGATAAAGCCATATTTCCGCGAGCTCACGAAGCTCTACGTGAGGACCTACCTTAACCTTGGCCTCTTCAATAGGACAATACGGGGAAATCCGCTGGGGCTGAACCCGCTGGGCACGTTCAAGAGCGTGATTGCCTCTGCTAAGTTTCTGTGGAAGCTGCTGAAGGCGTGCTGCATGGGCACCCGCGGATACGTTCCCCGCAGTTTTGGGAGTTCGCGAGATCATGCCGACTGAACGCGTCGTGAAGATAGAGAGAATGCCGGCCGACGAGATGTGGAAGCGCACGCTCGGGCCCTACGTGTGCCTGTATGGGAAGTCGATTGAATACATCGAGGAGCGCTTCGGCAGGGACGAGGCGGTCGAATGGGTGAAGCGCATGGAGCGGGACTACCGGGAGGAGCACAGGTCGCTACACCTGAGCGTCGCCAACGTCCTGGAGCGCTTCACGCCGGGGAAGGCGCTGCGCGACAAGGTGGGGCTGCTCATCCTCCGGGAAAAAGTCAAGCGTACGTTCTACGAGTACCAGTTCCTCTACAACGCCACGGAGTACGTAGCGAAAGAGATTCTCGACAAGGGGGGCCGCATGATCGCGGGCAGGCTTGATTTTCAGCAGTGTCCCTATGTTGCTGCCATGAAGGACATCCCCAAGAAGGTCAGGCCTAAACGGGAGACCTTTTGCCGATATGACTGTCGGGGACCGTTTCACGACGAGTTTTGCAAGTTCATAGGGTTTCGCATCCGCATTGAGCCGGCAGGAGAGGGATGCGTGTGGTACATCGATCCGCCGGAAGATCTGATGCCGGAGGATTGAACATCCACCATTCTATTATCGAAAGAGGGCGATATGTGTAAAGAGACCCGGCGCATAGTTCAGCTGCGTAATGTATTCAAATCCTTTAAAACCGGCGATGTAGTAACGGAGGTGCTCAAAGGCGTCGACCTCGTTCTGGCGAATGGGGAATTTGCGGTAATCTTCGGTCCCTCGGGCTGCGGCAAGACCACGCTTCTTAACATTATCGGCGCTCTCGATACTCCTTCATCCGGCTCCGTCAATGTGGGCGGTCAGGAATTGGATCGGATGAACCGCACGCAGTTGACCAAATTCCGCAAAGATAAAATAGGTTTTATATTTCAAGCGTATAACCTGCTTCCCACTCTGACCGCACTGGAGAATGTGGAAGCGGCACTCGAGCTGCTCCCGTTTGCAAGTCGGAAGGAAATGAAGCAGCGCGCGCTCGACTATTTGAGTCGCGTGGAGCTAAGCGACAAGGCAGACAAGTTCCCGGCGCAGCTCTCCGGCGGCGAACAGCAGCGTGTCGCGATTGCGCGTGCCCTGGCGAAGCAGCCACGGCTGGTGCTTGCGGACGAACCCACGGGCAATCTTGACGAGGCGACGAGTGAGCGCATCCTGGGAACCATGCGCACCCTTAATGCCGAAACGGGTGCGACTTTCGCAATCGTCAGCCACGACCCCAACCTGGCGGAGCTGGCCGACAGGGTTGTCCAGCTTTCCGACGGGAAGATTGAGAGTGAAAAAACTCACCCTTAAAGCCTTCCGCGATCTGAAAGCAATGAAGCTGCGCGGGCTGATGATAGTACTTATCATCGCTTGTCAGGCCGCCATTTATTCCGGTGGACTATGTTCGAAGCTCACTCTCTCCCGCTCGGTCGACGATTTCTGCAATAATCATAACCTTGCCGACCTCCAGGTTACGTTCGACGTCACGACGGCCGACCGCCTGCCGGCGCTGGATGACGTCAAGGGCATCAGGAAAGTCGAGTCGCGCCTGGCTCTCGACGGCTCCATTAAACTCGAAGATAATACAACGATCCCCGCCGTCATCATTTTTATGCGCGACGGTGAAAATCCCGCCATCGACACGCTCGATATCGAAGACGGTGTGTTTCCCTCGAAAGGTGATCTCGGTGTCGTGATCGAGCGGGGACTGAAGGACAAAGGCTACACGGTCGGCGATAAAATCACCGTCAGCGCGTACGATTTTACATCGACGCAACCGATCGTCGGCATCGCCCGCAGCCCCGAGTTCCTCGTAAGCACGGCCAATCCGGAAATGCTGATTCCGACTCCCGGCTCTCTTGGCATTATCTACGCACCCGTCGAATGCGTCGAGAAGGAAATCAAAAAGCTGTCGCGCGTTCTCCGCGGCTCCGATCCCGTCAACCAGCTACTCTTCCTGTATGATGATTCCGCCCTTCGGCAGGCTCGGGATCTTCGTCACGACTCCGATCTTCAAAAAAGAATATTAGCCCGCCTTTCGGGTGCGAAGAAAAAGCTCAGGATTAAGAAAGTCGTCAGTCGCAACGAGCAGTTCGGAATAAAGTTCCTGCAGCAGGATCTCAAGATGTTCCGCGTGGTCGTACTGGCCATTGTCGTCATCTTCAGCGTGGTCACTCTCATCGTCACCGGCATCAGCGTGAACCGGGTCGTCATGTCTCAGAGACGGGAGATAGGCGCGCTTATGGCTTTCGGCTATCGTTCGGGCGCGATAATGAAGTCCTGCTTTCTGCTCGGCTTCCTGATGGGTCTGGCGGGGGGGCTCGTCGGCGCCGCGGCCTCTCCGGCCGTGAACTATCTTCTGGCGGAGACTTATGCCTCGGCGATAAGCCTGCCCCCTATAACGCTTGCATTCACTGCGGGGATTCTGATTGAAGGCGTGGTAATCGGGATACTGGTGGCGTCGGTCGCCGCGGTCGTGCCGGTGATCAAACTGGTGCGCCTGACACCCGTCCAGGCGATGCGCGGGGGCACTGACGGCGCAGTGCAGCGCGTTGCCGTGCTTGCGAGGGTCGCGGGCGCGCTCACGGGAGCGCTGTCGCGATCGTTGCCTCAAAGGGCCGCGGCGCGCAACCTCTTCCGCAGGTTAAAACTGACCGCAGCCACGATTCTCCTGATAGCGCTCGGCCTCGGCATAACTGCCGGTTTCGTGATCACCCTCAGTTCCGTTTTAAAAAGCAGCGCCGCCCTACTGCAGCGCAACAAGTGGGACATGATCGCGGACTTCACGGAGCCGCAGTCCGGCAAAAAGGGCCTCGCGCTATGCAAAGAGGCCGGACTCGTCGACCCCGAATTGTTTGTGAAAGGGTACGCGTCAATATCCATCCGTGGGCGCATCGCCGACTACCAGTTTGTCGGCATGCCGTCTGACTCGACGCTGCAGTCACTCAGGCTTACCGAGGGGAAGGGATTCTCCGCCAACGACGCGGACGAGATAATATTCAACGCCAGCTTCTCGGATTGCGCCCCGCCGTCACCGGGCGACACGGTCGTCGTCACGAGCAGGGGGAGGGAGCACAGGCTAACGGTTGCCGGATTGATCAGCTCGCTTTCGACCGGCCAGGCGTATGTTCCCCTCGAAACCGCCCGCCGCATTCTCGGGCTCGAGGCTGAATGCTCGGGGTTCATGGCGAAGCTGGACGGGACGGGGGCAGCCGGGGCAAAGGAGAGGCTCTACGCGTCGGACCTCGTCAGCCGGGTCACGGTGAGGTCGAAACTCGAGAGCGTAATCGAGCAGCAGCTCGCAAAGGCGACCAACCTGATCGCGCTGGCCGTCGTCATCGGCGCGGTCGTCACACTGGCGATCGTGATCAACACCATGTCGATGAACATTCTCGAGCGCGAGGGTGAGTTCGCCACCCTGATGTCGCTCGGGTACGGACGCCTGCCGCTCGCGCGAATGGTGATCACGGAGGTGTTCGCCATGGGAATCGCCGCGCTCGTGCTCGCGGTTCCCATCGCCGTCGGGATTGCGCGTTACATGAACGCCGAGCTGAGCCATGTCTGGTTCCACATCGATACCTACGTGACGCTGAAAGACTTCGAGATGACATTGCTGTTGCCGTTTCTGCTGCTTCCGCTTGCAGCGGTGCCGGCCCTGCGGCACGTGTTCAGGCTCAACATCGCGCTGGTGGTCAGGGAGCACGTCATAGAATGATTGAACTATTTTTGGAAGGTGTTTCTCTCAGAGGCTTCCTCTCATGAGGAGGTAAAATACCTGAGGAAACATGAGCGTACGGGCCGACCTCTTGGAGACGATCGGTTTTTAAGTAAACTCGAGGAAAGGCTTGGGCGAGCTCTGCGGCCCAAGAAAGCCGGCCGCCCGCGGAAGTACGGCGAAAAATAAGTATGGTGTCCCCGGATTAAGTCCAAGATCAGCCCAGCCCTGTAGGGCAATCTTCGTTCTTGTCTTTTTTACCGTGACGGGGAGATACGGTTAGCGTATCATAGAGTAGAGTTTTCCATTATATTTTCAGGCTATATGTGGTAGAATATTACTATTCTGGTTAGAGTACTCCCCGTCAATGCCAAATTTTGACGAGCGGGGAAGGCTCATAATGTGAGTATAACTATAGGGAGGTGCCGTATGAGATATTTCTGGATATCGCTTCTCATGATGCCGATGATGCTCTCCGCCACATCCGCGCTCGGACAATTGATAGAGGTACGTGATGAAGAGGATGCTTTTTCGGATCGGATAGAGCGATCAGATGAAACAAAAGAGCAGGTGGAATCAACGAAACCGCACGTCACTCTTCATCCCGGGCCCGAGGGCAGTCCTGCTGATGCCCGGCAGCTCCTCAAAGACAGGCTCGAGGTGCTTCAGCACAATCGGGTAATCGCCGTACAGCAGAAAAAGCCAGCGGTTGAAATCGCAAAATTCGACGCTCAGATCAAGGATATCCAGCAGCAGCTGACCGCCTACCAATAATATATAACGGATGAGTCGAGAGCAGCGGCCGTGGCCAGCGGGACGGGCATTGTCGCCGGTCGCTGTGCTCGAGTCGCCGGATTGTGGGTTATTTCGAATTTCCACCAGGGTCCTCTCGGTTTTCTTTTTCTTAGCCTTGTGGGCGTGACATTCGAGCCGTGTGATACGGAAAGCCTGCCCTGTACGTTATCTACCTGAGGTAAGGGAAGAACGTCGGTGGATGGAAGACTGCGCAAAAGGCGAGAAAACCTTGGGAAGCCCTCAGAGCGCAGTATGTAATTATATTTCCACTATAAGTCGATATGTAAGCATTTTTCTTATGGTGCGATGGTACTTGGCCTGCGAGTCTGTAATTATTTCTCTTGATTTGCGCTATATTATAACGATAATTCTTGTATTGTAATCGTTTTTCCGGAGGAAGCAATGCTTGAAACCAATAAGGATAAATCGACATACAGACTTGCAGGATATGCGGCGCTTATCGAGCGTTACGACCTCGATGTCATCCCGAACTGGCACAAGTCCCTGGTGACAACCAGCGGAATCCGCCGAATAGACTCAATCAGAGGTGTCATCGAGGAGGTCTACCCATCCAAGTACTGGCCAGGGGATACGCTGGGAGATCATCTTGAATTCGCGCTTAAGTATGACGGGACGAACCTCGCGATCCTTGCCGGCTTATTTCAGAAGGCAGGTGAGGAAGCTCTCCTTGAATATGTCCGTTCCAAACCGACGGGTAAATATGCCAGGCGGTTGTGGTTCTTTTTCGAGTTTCTGACGGGCAAGACACTCCCGCTGGATAACCTGAAGCAAGGTAACTACATCGATCTGCTCGAACCGGATGAATACTATACGGTCACCACGGCTCGCCAAGTTCGACGTCAACGGGTCAACGATAACTTGCTGGGTGACAGCCGCTTCTGCCCGATGGTTCGTAGCACCGATACCCTTCGCGCCTTTGAAACGGCCGACTTGCCCAAGCGATGCCGGCAAGTAGTGTCCAGCTATTCTCCGGAATTGTTGAAGCGGGCGCTCGTGTACCTTTACACCAAGGAGACGAAATCGTCCTTCGAGATCGAACATATTAAGCCTACTTCAACCCGGACCGAGCGCTTCGTGGCACTGCTTCAAATGGCGGAACAAGAGAACTTCTGCCGGAAAACGCTATTGATCGAGGTTCAGAACCGCATTGTCGATGCACGATTCCGCGATTCCGATTACCGGCTAAGTCAGAATTATGTCGGCGAGACGGTCGCCTGGCAGAAGGGAAAAATCCACTTCGTGTGTCCGAAGCCTGAAGACCTGGCCGACCTGATGGGAGGCCTGATCGACGCCCACCAGCGCATGGAAGAGGGTGGAGTGTCCGCAGTGATTCACGCCGCCACCGTCGCCTATGGATTTGTTTTTCTGCACCCGTTCGAGGACGGCAATGGTCGAATCCACCGCTTTTTGATCCACAACATCCTCGCCCGAAGAGGCTTCACACCCGAAGGCGTCATGTTTCCCATTTCAGCGTCCATGCTGAAAAATCCCGCCGACTATGACGCCTCTCTGGAAGCGTTCTCCCGGCAGATCATGCCTTTGGTGGAATACTCGCTCGATGAAGACAGCCGTATGACCGTTTATAATGATACGGCCATATGGTACCGCTATATCGATATGACGCCCCAGGCGGAGGCGCTTTTCCGTTTCATAGATCAGACCATCGATACCGAACTCGCCGGCGAATTGTCGTTTCTTGCCAATTACGACAAGACCAAGAAAGCCATCCAGGAGATCGTGGACATGCCCGACCGGCAGATCGATCTCTTTATTCGCTTCTGCCTGCAAAACAATGGGCGACTCTCCGCACGGAAATGTGCAAGTCACTTCGATTTTCTTACGGAGGAAGAAATCGCTTCGCTCGAACAGGCCGTTCAATCCGCCTACGTAAACACCATTTCAAGTGATGGATGAGGAATGTGGGGGCATGCGACTTCTGCTGATCAGCGACACCCACGACAAGCGATGAGGGAGCGACCGGAGCACGCATCTTCGTTTCCCGTGTCAGCCCGGGGAAGGAGCCCTTCGCGGAACTCGTCGGGGCCCGGACAAAGGCCGACTTCACCATCAGCGGATTGAATTTTGGCTCCCCTTCGTGGACTCATTTAGAACCTGGTTGACTCTACCCCCATGGGAGAGAGATCCTGTTTTTAAAGGAGTTGCTGTGCCGTTTCGCCCGCAATATGCCGCAGCGCGACATCTTGCACCTAATCGTTAAGCCTTTCCTCGGGCGCAAGCGTGGGGCAACAAAGGCGGAACTGATGTCGCGTGAGGAATGAATCGAAGGCAGGGCGCCTTCGAATGTAAGTACAACCCGTCCCGCCCGTGAGCGTCTCCGATAATATTTGGATGTTTTTCTTGCGGCGGTGGCGAATTATATTCTGGTAGAACTTGGCCCTAAGTCTGTGGCCTTAAAATCCTCTCACGAGAGAGATGTTTCATCGCCCGGACTGATCTCTTCCTCCCCGGGCCCTTTCTCCTGTGCCAGGTCGTCAACGTTCGCAACCCTCTTCCTCCTGCCATGCCGGCGGGCCATTTTCTCCTGAGCTTTTTGCTTGCGCTTGAGCTCCTTCTGCCGTTTCGCGAAACTCTCTACACCGCGTTTTCCCAAAGCACTCCTCCCTTCGTGGACTTTATTTAAAATACCATACCCATGGATATGCTACAAACTAATGCGTAGATGCAGAAATAGAGGGGATGGAGTTAAATAGTCAAGTTCTTGTAGACCGTGGAACCTCAACTCGCTAAGTGCAAAAACGAGAAAGGCCCTGTTTTCAGGGCCTTTCTCGTTTTTGCTCCCCGAACGGGTCAAAAGGTAGAACTTTTAAGGCTGTATTTGAGCTCCCTATAAGGGAAAAGAGGCCCAAAAAGGGCAAATCCAAGCCACCACGGCTATACTGGAACCCCATTTCCCTCGCCAGTGAAAGGCAAGAGGTCCTAGAAAATGGGGGATATCCTTCTCAAGCGGACCTTGCATGAATATTTCATTGATGTCAGTAATCGAGGTTTGACCTAATCTCCTGCTGCAGTGTAATCAATCAATGGGCCAGTCAACTATGCTTACAAATCCATATCCCCCTTTAGCAGAACGTTTTAATTCTACTATTAGTCCAACCGACTGCCCTTTTTCCGGGGAATAGTATTTGTTCCACGGTGGTGAATCGGTGATAAAGACACCATAATTACCTTGAGCAAGAACCCAATCCTGCCTGGTAGTCACCTTCGTTACTGGATTAATCTCCGGGGAAGATGAACCTGCGATTCCAGTTATGAAGATCACCTTATCAATAAAATCATCAGGTTTTTTCAAAATGAATTCCAATGACTCACTCGGTTCTCCTATCAAGATAGCTTGTTGGTTATTAGATTCTTGTACATTTATCTTAATTGAGCTTGAGCTCTCGCAGAGGCGCGCTATCCCACCTTTGAAATAAGCGAGATATTTTTCGTCCGGCATAATGCAATGTACAAAACATGAAAATGCACCCGGTGGAAGCTCTAACTCAACGTTCTTTCCGGGTGCCGCGAAGCATTTCCCCACAATATTATTGTTGTCTTTGACTTCTATAAGATACCCAACACTCGGATCGATATGACCCCACTTCAATACAAATGAGCCCTCCTTATTTTTCACCACCCTGAGGTTCTTGACTTTTAGTTCTTTCTTGACAGCATTTTCATTTCGATATTTTGACAAGGCCCACCGTGCGGGTTTATCCACAGCATTATCTAAACCAACCAGTTCCATTAAATAGACCTCTGTTTGATCGCCGGCAACTTTAGCCAGAAACTTTACTGCAAGACCTCGATCATCGGGGTTATATCCCTTGTTAACCGCCAGCTCAAACAGAAGGGGAGCGACTTTTTCCGAGCCTAATTCGCCGAGGCTGAGAATCGCGGCCGCACACACTTCTTCATCAACGCTTCCTGTTAATTTCTCCAATAAGGGGGTAGACTCATGGACCTTGTTTTCGGCGAGATCAAATAAAAGCCTTCTCCTTAAATCGACTCCAAGATCTCCTGATTGAGCAAGTTCGAGATAATGCGACCATCCAAAATGACCATCAACTTTCCGGAAGGCTGCGAGTGTATCTTGCACATCAATATCAGCAATAATGAGAGAGGTGAAAAATTGCGCCACATCCTCATCCGGATAATTACCTAAGGCACGAATAATTGACGATTTTGCTCCATCAGGCGCCTGGGCAAAAGATGTAAGCAAAGCATTCTTTGCAGCATCTGTTCCCTCATTAGCGAGTAAGTTTGCGGCCTGCGTCCAGTTTTGTTCACCTGCTTTTGCGTCCTGAAGGATGTCTCTTAATTGTTTGTTGTCAGGTGGAGAATCCAGAAGATTTATTCCAGTGGACTGGGCCAACGAAATACTGCACAAAGTAAAAATAATCAAACAACCTGCCATATCGCGGATTATGGGGGGGGGAAATTTCATATGTAAGTCTTCAAAACCTTTCGGACTACATAGGACGATTTCTAAGAGACAGTTTTGCTAGCACGCTCTCCATATGGTTAGATTATAGCCCTTTTCTCAGGTTGTAGGAATACCTTTTTCTCAGTATTTCCTCCTTTGATTTGCTCCCTTGCGTGAGCCCAGCGTCCTCTACACAATACATTTATATACGGGGTATTTTTGAGACTTAGGTTTGTTGAACTATTTTTTTAGTCCAGGAAAAAACGGGAAATCTCACTAAGAGACCTCCCGCAGTGTGCTCCCCGGGCGGGACATCAAACCTCGGCCCGATGAATCGGGCCTCTTTAGAGGGGGACCCGTCCCCCTCTAACGGTCGCTTCGCCCCTCGATAAACTCGGGACTCCGCTCCCTGTTACCCCCAACGACGCGGGGGAGGCCTCTCCCCCGCACCCCCTCAGGTTCGCCTGTCCCGAGCGAAGCCGAGGGGAGTCCCGCCAGAATCTCATCAGGGTCAAACCCTAAATTCTAGATTGTGGATTTGCGTGATTTGTTCGCCGCTGATTCCACCCAGTTCCCGGCCAATCTCCCTCAGGCTCTTTTTTCGGTAATTTAACCGATAACAGATCTCCACCAATAGCTGCCTGGCTTCCTGTAACGGATTCCTTAACTCCTCTTCCATGGCTCCAGAGTATCATGATTATACCCTCTGCCAACTTAGTATTTAGGGTTTGACCCTTAACTTGATCTTACCTCGCAGCTCTCAATTAGGTGCTGCCATGCCCACCGTGTCGTTGCCCTCGGGTATCTTCCATAGGTCGCGCGATAGGGGCGACGGGTTGCGTGATATCGCGTCCCAGTAGGTCCAGTCTCCCGGCTCGGGCGCGGTCCAGACGTAGAAGCCGTAGTCCCCGACGTAGTTCTCCATCACGCCCAGCTCGTCGGGGCCGCCGCGACCTATGCCGACAACCTGCTCTATGTCGTCCCTCTGGGGGATGACCCAGAAGTCGCGCGCGAGGGCCGACGGGTTCCGCGCCATAGCGTCGAAGTACGTCCAGTCGCCCGCTACAGGCATGTTCCACACGTACAGGAGGTAGTCTCCTCCGTTGTTCCTCACCACCAGGAGGCTGTCGGCTTCCCCGTCCCCGGTCGTGTCGAGGCCGCACATCGCCGCAGCGTCGTCGCCCTGCGGTATGATCCACAGGTCACGCGCAAGGGCCGAAGGGTTCCTCGCGTGCGCATTCCAGTACGTCCAGTCGCCCGGGACAGGGCTGTTCCACAGGTAAAGGTTGTAGTCGCCGCCCTGGTCCCTCATAGAGGCGATGTGCCTGCTGCCGCCGTCGGCCGTCATGACCGTGACCGTGTCGTTGCCATGAGCTATCATCCAGAAGTCGCGCGCGAGGGGCGATGGGTTCCGCCCGTCGGCGTCCCAGTAAGACCAGTCGCCCGGAACCGGCACGTTGTAGAGGTAGAGGTTTCTGTCTGTGCCTGCACCGTCCGCCTTCAGGACTGCAAGCTCCTGCTCTCCCCCGCCGTCCGCGTCCACCTCCGTCATAGCAAGCGTGTTGTTGTTCACCGGTATCATCCAGAGGTCGCGACCCAGGGGTGACGGGTTGCGACCCAGAGCGTCCCAGTAGGTACTGTCCCCCGCCTCCGGCAACTCGTAGCCGTAGAGGTTGTAGTCGCCCCCTGCATCCTTCATCAGCGCCAGGGGCACGATAGGTCTCGGTGTGTTTGTTACAGTCGGCGTCTGTGTGGGGGTGTTCGTCGGTGTCGGTGTCATCGTCGGCGTGTTCGTAACGGTCGGCGTATTTGTAATTGTAGGCGTTTGAGTTGTCGTAGGCGTGGATGTTATGGTCGCCGTATTTGTCGGCGTGCCGGTAACCGTGGGCGTGGACGTGGGATCGGAAAACACATAGAGCCTGTCGTTAAAGGCCCCCACGTAGACACGGTTATCCGGGCCTATTGCGGGTGAGGACTCGATATAGCTTCCGACCTCATAAGTCCACAAGAGGGAGCCCGTCGGGTTGAAGGCATAGAAATTGTTGTCGTTAGTTCCTATGTAGACCCGGCCTCCGGTATCTATGGCGGGAGAGGAGGTTATGGGCATTACGGTCATATAGCTCCACGAGAGAGAGCCCGTGGCGTTGATGGCGAACACCTTCCAATCACCTTCAGATCCGATATAGACCCGCCCGTCGTTTCCTATGGCGGGAGAGGATTCTATATTAAATGCGGTCACGTAGCTCCACACGAGGGAGCCTGTGGAATTAAAGTAGTATATATTACCATCCATAGATCCAACGGCGACGTGGCCGTCGCTGGCGATTGCGGGCGAAGACATCTGAATATTGCTTCCGGTGAGATAACTCCATGAGAGGGAGCCCGTGGAGGTAAGGGCGTAAAGGTTGTCATCGAACGATCCCACGTACACCCGACCGTCGGAGCCGACGGCGGGGGACGATTCGATAGATTGGCCGGTCAAATACGTCCACGCACGAGAGCCGTTTGAGTTGAGGGCGTAGAGCCTGAAGTCACGGGACCCCACGTAGATCCGTCCGTCGGAGCCGATGGAGGGAGATGAGACCACATCGTTTCCGGTCACGTAGGTCCAGGAGAGATAGCCCGTAGGGGTGATAGCGTACACGTTCCAGTCGCGAGACCCCACGTATACTCTCCCGTCGGAGGCGATGGCCGGAGATGAATCCACAAAGTACCCGGTAACAAAACTCCACGCACGAGTGCCGTCCGAGTTGAAGGCGTACAGCCTGTGGTCGCGGGACCCCACGTATATCCGCCCGTCGCTGCCTAAGGCGGGAGATGAATGCAACCCATCCCCAGTCAGGTAACTCCACGCGAGCAATCCCGTCAGGGGCCCCGCGTAATCGCTCTGGCCCGTGTGACGCGCATCGTTGCGGAACTGGTGCCATGGGGCCGATGCCAGAACCGCCTCGATATTTAAAAGCGCCATCAAGCTTATTAAAAGAGAAACGACGGCCATCTTCTTCATCTTCCGCCCCTTTCCTTCTTGTCTGCTACTGTACCTTTGCAAATGGCACCCGTATAGAGCAGGCGTTATTGTAGAGTTACCCAACTATCAGGATAAATATTTGACTGCGTAACTGACGAGCCCACAGCACTTCGTTCAACTTGTTAACTTTTTGAACAACAAATGATCTTTTCATATAGCTATTTACCGAAACAGGTATACAGGTGATTCGTTAAGGCTCCTGTAAAATAGTAACTGCTTTTATATCAATTGGTTAAACACCAAATTGTTTTCAATTTCCCTCACAATTTTCTTGACTTAATGAGTGGCATATTTTACTATATCACCTTGCAGTTCAGG
>Ga0208771_1000047_pt1 | contig 76972 bp, 37 predicted proteins | sample AntAceMetag02UKX_FD_184775 | JGI IMG/M metagenome (GOLD analysis project Ga0208771, IMG submission 184775) | Saline lake microbial communities from Ace Lake, Antarctica - Antarctic Ace Lake Metagenome 02UKX (SPAdes) (version 2) | ecosystem: Environmental > Aquatic > Non-marine Saline and... | reverse complement strand
CAGCAATTGCTACAAAAGTTAGAGGAAATCCAGTTAAAATTATCTGGTCTCGTGAACAGGAATTTTATAATACATCTCAGCGGCTTGGAGTAATTGCCAAATTGAAATTAGGTGTTAAAAATGACGGAACTTTCACAGCAATTGACCACCGCCTTTATTGGGATACAGGAGCTTCAGCTGAATATGGTGCAAATGTAGTTAATGCAATCGGTCTTTCTGCTATCGGTCCATACCGCTTTCATAATATTTCAATTGATTCTGTTTGCCTTTACACTAACCTTCCACCTTGCGGTGCTTACCGCGGATTTGGGTATTCCGAATTTATGTTTGGTTTGGAATCACATATAAACAGAATTGCAGATCATTTGAACATAGATGCAGTAGAGATAAGAAAAATCAATGCAATAAAAGAAAATGATACTTTGGCATACGGAGTTCCCATGAATCCTAATGGACTTCTGGAATGTATTGATAAAGTTGCAAAAGAAATTAAATGGGGACAAGAAGAGAAATCTGATAATCCCAACACAGAGATCGGGAAAGGTTTCTCCCTCATCTGGAAAGCCCCCGCCATGCCACCAAATGCTTCTTCAGCTGCATTCTTAAAATTCAGTGAAGACGGTAGTATAAATATTCTGGTTTCAGGAATGGATATGGGACAGGGTTATCTTACTGTTATGGCACAGATCGCAGCAGAGATCCTAGCAGTTCCTATCACAAAAATTCGTACGGAAAATCCTGATACGGACAGAAATCCATATGAGTGGCAAACTGTTGCTTCTCATGTAACATGGTCATGCGGAAATGCTGTTAAAAAAGCAGCTATAGATGCTAGAAACCAAATATTTGATGTAGTTTCCAGAACGCTTTATCTTCCAAAAGATATGCTGTACCTGGAAGATGAGAAAGTGAAATGCAAAACACAGCCTAAATTTGAATTACCACTTAAAGATTTTGTGATCAACGGCATTCAAGCGGAAGACAGCACCTTTAAAGGTGGTCCAATCATGGGTCATGGCATTTTCATGCCGGAATATACATCTGCTAATAGCGATCCTGAAACTAGTCAGGGTGGACACCCTAATGTTCATTATACCGTTGGTGCTGCAGCCATCACATTGGAAGTAGATAAAGATACCGGCGAAATGCATGTACTAAAAGCTGTAGAAGCAATTGATGTGGGCAAGGCTATCAATCCTTCTCTGGTTAATGGACAGATCACCGGTGGTCTCCTGCAGGGACTTGCCACAGTTTTGTATGAAGACATGCGATTTGATGATAAAGGCAAAATGCTAAATCCAAATTTCACTGATTATAAAATACCAACAGCAAAAGATGTCCCGGATGAAATTATACCGATCATTGTGGAAGTGCCTCAACCAGACGGTCCTTTCGGAGCTCGCGGTGTTGGAGAGCATACAATGATCCCGGCTGCACCAATGATAGCAAATGCCCTGTATGATGCCTTGAGCGTAAGAATAAAGTCTATGCCGATAACAAAAGAGAAAGTTGCGCTTGCAAATCTGAAGAAAAAGGAGAAATAGATGGCAAAACCACTTGAAGGGATAAAGATCCTGGACCTTTCACGAGCATTAGCTGGTCCGTATTGTACTTTGATATTAAATGATCTGGGAGCTGAAGTCGTTAAGGTGGAAATTCCTAAGTTTGGTGATGATGCCAGGCATTACGGTCCTTTTAAAAATGAGCAGAGCTTATATTTTCTTAGCCTGAATCGAGCTAAAAAAAGTATAACTTTGAATCTTAAAACTGAGGAAGGGAAGGTAATTCTAAAAAACTTAGTTAAAGATTTTGATGTTATAATAGAAAATTATCGTCCCGGGACAATGGAAAAATTAGGTCTGGGTTATGAAGTGCTACGGAAGATAAAACCGGATCTTATCTATGCTGCATCATCCGGTTTCGGGCATACAGGAGCTGAATCAAAAAAACCTGCATATGATCTTATTGCTCAAGCTAGAGGTGGTATAATGAGCATAACCGGCTGGCCGGAAACTCCTCCTACTAGAGTTGGCATGTCTACTGGCGATATAACAGCTGGTATGTTCACAGCAATTGGGATTTGCACTGCCCTTTTTCATAAAGAGAAAACCGGTAAAGGACAAAAGATCGATGTGGCAATGCTGGATTGCCAGGTCGCCATATTGGAAAATGCTCTTGCTCGTTATCAAGTTGATGGCATATCTCCCACACCGATCGGTAATCGTCATCCTACTGTCAGTCCTTTCCAGGCATTTATGGCTAAAGATGATTATTTCATCCTCCCAATTGGGAATGATAATCTCTGGAAGAAATTTTGTAGTGCAGTAGGTAAAGAGGAGTGGGGCAATGACACTAGATTTATAACTAATGCTGACAGAAATGACAATCAAGCAATTTTAATTCCTCTACTCGAAAAGCTATTCTTAACTAAAAATGCTTCCGAATGGGTTGAACTCATCGAAGGATACGGCGTGCCCAGCTGTCTTATAAGCAATATTGAAAAAGTTATGAATGACAAGCAGGTACACGCCCGAAATATGATCGTAGACGTGGATGATGATAAAGCCAGTACAATAAAAGTAGCCGGGAATCCTATCAAGATGACATCAATCCCAGAGGAGAAAAACCGTGGTCCCGCACCAAAACTGGGCGAGCATTCTTTTGAGATTCTAGGAAAGTATTTGGGTTTTGATGAAAATAAGTTGAGGCAATTGAAAGAAGATAGTGTGATATAGATGAAATTCATTTCTGAGTGTTCTTTGTCTAAAACTATTTCTCAATTGCATAATAGAGAATTAACTCCGGAAAAATTGATCAATAACCTTTGTGATAAACTGGATAAATGGGATTCTAAAATAAAAGCATTTCTTCCTGAACCAACCCGACGAGAACGTTTACATCAAGATTTAGAGCTATTATATCAGAAATTCCCAAATGCTAATGAGAGACCGGTTTTATTTGGTATCCCGATCGGGGTAAAAGATATTTTCCATACTAATGGTTTCGCTACAAGAGCAGGATCGGATCTTCCCCCAGAAGTCTTAAAGGGAAATGAATCTGAAGTCATTTCTAAGCTAAAAGAAGCCGCTGCATTGATCATGGGAAAAACTGTTACCACCGAATTTGCATATTTTCATCCTGGAGCCACTTGCAATCCACATAATTTTAATCATACACCAGGAGGATCGAGTAGTGGTTCGGCAGCAGCAGTTGCAGCAGGTTTCTGTCCCTTAGCACTTGGGACACAGACAATCGGTTCAATTTCCAGACCTGCATCTTTTTGTGGAATTATTGGCTTCAAACCAAGTTTTGGTAGAATTCCTACTGCAGGAGTTATCCCATTCTCACAATCTGCTGATCATATTGGTTTTTTCACTCAAGATGTGGAAGGAAGCGAAATTGTTTCTTCACTACTATGCGATAACTGGAATAATGATCTTCCTGAAATCGAAGGAAAACCAATTTTAGGAATTCCCAAAGGAAAGTACTTACAACAAGCTTCATCAGAAATTCTCTCAGGTTTTTATAAAATTATTGATAATTTAAAACAACTTGGTTTTATGGTAAAATCAATTAAAATGTTAGATAACATCAATGATGTCAATGATAAACATAAATTAATGAATGCTGCTGAATTCGCTGAAGTGCATGATATTTGGTTTAGTAATTATAGAAACAAATATCATCAAGCTTCAATTGATCTAATTGAAATAGGCGGAAGAATTCAATCTAATGTTTTGCATAAAGCAAAAGAAGGCAGAATCCAGCTTCGAAGTGAGCTGAAACAATTGCAGAAGAAAAACAACATTGATCTTTGGGTATCTCCTGCTGCTGTTACAACTGCTCCTCTAGGGTTAGAATCCACGGGAGATCCAGCTATGAACTTACCGTGGACTTATGCAGGTGTTCCTACACTATCCCTCCCCTTAGGGCTGTATGATAAACTTCCATTTGGAATCCAATTTATCGGAAACTATTATGAAGATGAAATTCTTTACAAACTAATAAAAGACATAGTATGATTGAAAATTTAATATCGAAAATAAAATCTTACAAAGAAATTAAGAGAAGAAAATTTCCATGAAATATTTTTTTTCTTGCCAGTGAATTATATTCATTTTCTTTTTGTGATTGATGATGTGTTAATTAATTAAATATGGTACTAGTGAATAAATATTCATTAGATTGATGTGTTAAAAAAATGATAAGGAGTTTTTATGAAAGATCTTAACAGCAAAAATTTTGTTCTTGGGTTTCAGCACATGTTCGTAATGTTTGGTGCTACTGTTTTAGTACCATTGATTACTGGACTTGATGTTGGTGTAACTCTTTTCGCAGCAGGTATTGGAACACTCTTATTTCACGTTCTTACAAAATTTCAGGTACCTGTATTTTTAGGCTCTTCTTTTGCTTTTATTCCAGGGATTATTGCAGTAGCAACGGCTGATGGCGGTTCATTACCAGAAGCATTAGGTGGAATTGTTATCGCTGGTCTGTTGTATGTGGTTGTAGCTATTATTTTTAAATTTATTGATGTTCGCATATTGCATAAAATTCTGCCACCGTTTGTTACCGGTCCAATAATCGTTCTTATTGGTTTGATATTGGCTCCGATTGCTATCGCCAATGCAAACGGTTCCTATGCGGCTGATATTGTGGAAAAAATTGGTGTTAATGGTTGCTGGCTTGTTGCGTTATTTACTTTTGCTGTTGCAGTTTTTGTTAAAGTCTTCTTTGAAAAAGTAGGAGCAAAATTATTATCAATGCTCCCTGTTCTTATTGCTCTTATTGCAGGATATATATTTGCAATTATACTTGGAATTGTAGATTTCTCAGCTGTACACAACGCTGCCTGGTTTGGTTTACCAAAATTTTCTTTACCAGTATTTTCCACACGCTCAATATCAATAATCGTGCCAATAGCAATTGTTACTATTGTTGAACACTTTGGTGATGTTCTCGCTATAGGTAATGTGGTTGGAAAAGACTTTATAAAAGAACCAGGTATTCATAGAACTTTATTAGGTGATGGACTTGCCACATCTTTGTCCGCTATGATCGGTGGACCTGCTAATACAACTTATAGCGAGAATACTGGTGCTGTTGCTCTTACAGGAGTTTTCAATCCAATCATCATGAGAATCGCTGCTGTATTTGCTATAGTACTTTCTTTTGTGCCTAAATTCACAGTAATAATTGAAACTATTCCTGGTCCGGTTATTGGTGGAATCTCTATTCTTCTGTTCGGTATGATCTCATCTATCGGTATTAAGAATATGGTTGATAATAAAGTAGATTTCACAAATGCAAAGATACTGATGATAAGTGCTGCAATGCTTGTTCTGGGATTAGGTGGAGCTAAATTCGCTTTTGGTAATTTCCAATTAGAAGGTTTAGGCCTTGCTGCTATTGTTGGTGTTCTTCTTAATCTGATTTTAAATTTCAACGAGATTAAAAAGAAAGAAGTAGAATAGATTAACTATATACTTTATAAGCCATTTCCATAAATGGAAATGGCTTTTTTTATTATAGAAGTAATCCATTAGATCAAAACGTTGTTTAAAATTACCTTTTGTTTGTTGTATAACTATTTGATAATGTAGAGAGGTAAGATGACCTATAAAAAATCGGACAGAATGTTATTTATAATTTTTCCAAAGGTGGTAATTCATACACTTAGGAATGATCTATTAAAGTAGAACATCTCATAAAAGTGGTTACAGCGTCGTAAAAACAACAAATTATAGCGGATTAAATAATTTTATTCAAGTCTTACACTAAATAAAAAAGGGTAGATATTAATCTACCCTGATATTTAAAGAGTATAAAACAATTCCAATAAATATAACTAATTATTTAACACTATTGAAAATTAATCAATTATTTATTTACTTATTAATCAGTGTTTTCAAGTACTTTCATTTCAACTCTACGATTTAGAGCTCTTCCTTCTTCAGTTGCATTATCAGCTATTGGTTTCTTTTCTCCATAACCTTCTGTGATAAAGGATTCTGTATCAATGCCCTTATTAACCAAATACTCAACTACAGCATCAGCTCTCCGCTGTGACAATCCCTGATTATATTGATTTGAACCGATACTATCAGTGTGACCACTTATCTCAACTTTTAAACCTGGATTTGATATAAAAGTTTCATACAACAAATCTAATGTTTTAAAAGATTCTTTTAATAAAACTGTTTTGTTAAAATCAAAATAAATATTGTCTATAATGATTTCTTTCTCAATGATCAACTCAGAAAGTAGTATGTTATGCTCTATTTCATCTTGAGTTTCTACTGGAATAGCACCCGATGTAGTCATGTATTTTCCCATTGAAATTTTATATTCATACAATCTATCTTTAACTGCAAGTATTTCAAAAGAACCATCTTCTTTGGAGACAATATTACTTCTCATCTTTTCGTTCTCTAATTCAAAAGTAAAACTAATTGTTGCTTGAACAGGATTTCTTTCAGGAGAATCATCTGTAACAAGACCATAAATCTTACATCTCTCCATTAGTTCCGGTTCTTCTAATTTCTTTTCAAGGTTGAAGAAATAGATATCCTCAAAGCCTTTTCCACCTATACGATCAGATGAAAGATATCCTTTTTGAGAATATTCATCTTTAAAGAAATAGCGATCGTTACGTACTGAATTGATATGTATCCCAAGATTTTCTGATAAAGACCATTCATCTAATTTATCACCAATATTACTTTTGAAAATATCCAACTTTCCTAATCCAGGATGACCATCTGAGGCAAAATATAAAGTTTTACCATCAAAAAAAGGTGTTTGTTCATTTCTATCTGTGTTTATGTTAGATCCCAAATTAAGTGGTTCTGACCACACACCATTATTCATAGTTGATACATAAATATCCAAACCACCTAAACCTCCAACACGATCACTTACAAAAAATAATAACCCATCATCTTCATACAAGAAAGGTTGTATTTCAATTCCTTCAGTATTGATCACTTCAATTAATTCAGGAACAGACCAGGCATCATTCTCTTTCACACGTAAAAAGATTGCGCCATTGTTATTATCATCAAAGTTTCCAAAAACATAAACTGTTTTGTTGTCATCTGAAATAGAACTGAAAGAATCATTAATATCAGATGATAAGTCTTCAGCAATATAACTTTCTTGCCAGTAACTATTAACATTTTCAGAAATCCAGATGTTGTTCATTTTCAAATCTGCAGGACGTGCAGAAGTGAAATATAGCATTCTTCCATTTTCAGCTATCACAGGTGCAAAATCAGAATACTCGCTATTAATGTTTCCACCCAATTTACCCAGCGAATGCAGTGTGTTATTTTTTGAAGACAAATAAATTCCCTTCCTGATAATATTTAGCATATTCTTTATCTCTTGCGATTGAGATCCAAATTCATATTCTGTAAATATCTTTAATTGCTCATAAGCAAGTTCATACTTTTGCTGTGCTAAATAAGTTTTACCTAACCAATAATGATATTGTGGGTTCGTAACATAATCCTCATTGGAAAGATCATTCTGTACTGCAGAAATCAATAAATCTTCTGCTAATTTATAATTACCTCTTTCATAAAATTCAATTGCTTCATTTACTCTTGTTTCATTAATGCTAAAAAGAGTAGAAATTATTATTGTTATAAAAGTAATTATCAATAAATATCTTTTCATATTACCCCTCACTTAGTTGTGTAAACAATTGATTTTATCAAAACCTAAAGATTATTTCAAATCTATGAGAATCTCGCGACTCTAATAAATCATCTTTTTTTGCTCCATAAGCATAATTTGCTTCTATAATTTTATATCGCAAACCAAATCCAGCAGTAACAGCTCCATCATTTACACCAATACGTACTCCACCTTGTGCATTTGAGAGAACATTGTCCCATGATGATTTTTCTTCGGTTTCAATTCCAGCTAATGTTGAACTTACTTCTACATCTTCTCCGATACCGACCCAATATTCTGCACCAGCACAAAAGATAATATCTTCGTCATGCTGCTCCCTTTTAATATCAGAAGTTAAGGTTACTCCATAAACAGGATGTATTGCAGCTCCAGCAGTAAATTGAGTTGGTACAGTATCACCAACATATTTTGAATATATGTCTCTAAACATTGCTCCAAAACTTAAATACTGGTTTAAATCGTAAATAATTCCAATGTCTGAGCCAAAACCAGTTTCAGAATCATCATTGATAGATGAGATAAAAGCTTTTGCGGTAACTCCTATTTTAATTTTAGGAGAATCGTAAGCATAGCTTAATCCAATATTATGTTCATAATTACCGAAGGTTCCCACAAAAAGATTATTTTCATCATATCCTTGAAAATCATCAACATTTGCATTATTCCAGCTCACAGCTGCATATCCATTTGGTAATCTAAACCCTAAGGCAACAAAATTATACGTTGTGCCAAAATCCTGAATATCAGTTATCATAGATCCAAATTCAAATGTTTTCAATCTTGCTAAACCAGCCGGGTTCCAATATGTTGCAGATATGTTATCAATACTTGCAACCCCAGTTCCTCCCATCGCCATTGCTTTCGCCCCAGTACCTATTCTTGAATACGCAACTGCAGAATTATTTTCTGCAAATAATAAACCAGATAGACATAGAGTTAACAATACCAGAGTAAAAATTTTCATTCCTTTATTCATTTTATCCTCCATAAATATTGCAGAGGGGGTTTCCCCCCTCCGCTAATTAGTTATTGTATAGCTACTTTTACTATTTTTATGTAATCTTGATGACCATTATTTACTGTGATTCGAGCGAAGTAAGCACCCCTTGCTAATTTTGTACCATCATTTGTTTTGCAATCCCATGCTATAGCATTATCTGATGTTCCATTAAGGGTTCTTACTAATTTACCTGAGAAATCAAAGATCTGAATACTGATATTCGCAGTATTAAGATTTCTTAATCCAGAATTAGCCCAGACCATTGCAAATGTCCCACTGTTACCAGCTTGTACTGGATTTGGATAGAAGTGTGCACTAGTTAAAACTGCATCTACTAATATTATTTCCTCATTCACAGTAAATGTCCAAATAATTACTTCTTCATTTGATACATTATCTACAGCTGTTAACTTAATTGTATGATTACCAGCGCCAAAATAACCATTATAGGTCATCATATTTGCTGTAATCGCAATTAAAGGATCGTCATTCGAAATTATCACGCCATCAATTATTAGTTCAAGTCCACTTAAATTGATACCTGCAACAGCATCTTCGAAAGTAGCTTTGATCTCTACATTAACCTGTTCATCTCCACCAAGATCAACTTCATAACCAATTTCAGGAGAAATGATCGTAAGTAGTGGAGCTAAGTCATCGATAGTATAAGATTGACTAACTGTTACGTTACTACCGAATTCATCAATTACAGATAATTCATATCTTAAACCAATATCACCATCAAGATTAGTAGGAATAGAGCTATATGTTATACCTGTAATGGTTTCAACAAAAGCTACATCCCCTTCCACAAGTTGCTCAGCTAATTGACCTTCTTCAAGATATGTTCTGTATATATTCAAGCTGATATCCGTAATTTCTACACTTGGAACTTCTACTATTTCAGCATCAAATACTAATGTATGCCCTGGATTGTAGATATTTCCAAATGTATACATTTCACTTGAAATGCCCAGGATATTCACAGATGGTGCAGGCGCATTAATATTAAATGATAATGTTTCAATCGCCTGGTTTCCAACTTTATCCATAACCGTTAACATGATGTCATACAAACCATATTGAAGATCACTAACATTTGTATTAATTGATAGTACATCTTCTCCTGTTGTAATTATAGTGAATTCTCCTGATGGATCGGTAATTTTTAATTCTGCAGACATTATACCTGATCCAGCATTTCTATCCCTTGCAATCACGTTATCTGTGAAGTTTGCTAATACTGATACTACTTCACCAATATTGAACTCTTCCCCATCTTCCGGAGATACAAATGTAATCACAGGTGATAGAGTATCTATACCATAAGACTGGTTAGATTCAGATGTATTACCCCAGATATTCGTAGCGAATACCTGTAATCTAACAGCTGTCTGACCTTCAGGAATAATTCCAGCATTCAATACGATCTCATAAATTCCATCTTCATTAGGAGACACTGTGGTTGGTCCTTGTATCACCATGTTATCTGGCTCGCAGTATATATTTGCAACAACACCATCAAATGCTAATGTCCCTTCTGGGATAGTAGCAACAGTGAAGGAAAGAGTGTTAGCATTTTGAGCATTTAACCACCAACCAGCATTCGGTTCAATGAATTGAGCTGTAGGTGCCGGTGCGATTACAACAAATGTTATAGCTTCTGCTGAAACATTACCAACTTTATCTGTTACTACAAGATTAACATTGTAAGTTCCATATGCAAGATCATTAACATTTGTATTAATTAATAGTACATCTTCACCAGTTGTTACAACTGTTGGTTCTCCTGATGGATCGGTAATTGTTAATACGGCAGACAATATACCTGATCCAACATTTCTATCAGTCTCACTTATGTTATCTGTGAAGGTTACTAATACTGATACTACTTCAACAATATTAAATTCTTCACCATCTTCCGGAGTTACAAATGTAATCTCAGGAGATTGTATATCTACACTGTAAGCCTGACTGTTAGTTGATGTAGCTCCATATACATTAGTCGCTACAACTTCTAATGTAACTCCTGCGCATTCTTCTGGTATAGTTGCTCCTAAGAACACCTCGTAATCATTACCACTTACAGGTTCTAATGTTTGTGGTCCTTGAAGTACATCACCAGATGGTACAGCATAGAATGTTACCACTACCTCATCTATCTCTACAGGATTAGTCACTGTAAAGGTAAATGCCTCATTCATTGCAGGACTGAACCACCAGCCACCATTTAACTCATTAAAGGTAACTGTTGGTACTGGTGTGATCACAACAAATGTTATAGCTTCTGCTGAAACATTACCAACTTTATCTGTTACTACAAGATTAACATTGTAAGTTCCATATTCTAGATCTTCTACAAGTAACTCGATTGATTGTGAGTCTTCACCAGTTGTTACAACTGTTGGTACTCCTGATGGATCGGTAACTGTTAATACGGCAGACAATATACCTGATCCAACATTTCTATCAGTCTCACTTATGTTATCTGTGAAGTTTGCTAATACTGATACTACTTCAGCAATATTAAATTCTTCACCATTTTCCGGAGTTACAAATGTAATCTCAGGAGATTGTATATCTACACTGTAAGCCTGACTGTTAGTTGATGTAGCTCCATATATATTAGTCGCTACAACTTCTAATGTAACTCCTGCGCATTCTTCTGGTATGGTTGCTCCTAAGAACACCTCATAATCAGTACCACTTACAGGTTCTAATGTTTGTGGACCTTGAAGTATATCACCTGATGGTACACCATAGAATGTTACTACAACTTCATCTATCTCTACAGGATTTGTTACTGTAAAGGTGAATGCTTCATTCATTGCAGGATTGAACCACCAGCCACCATTTAATTCATTAAAGATAACTGTTGGTAGTGGTGTGATCACTACAAATGTTATTGCCTCTACTGAAACATTACCAACTTTATCTGTTACTATAAGATTTACATTGTAGGTTCCATATGCAAGATTATCTACAAGTAACTCGATTGATAGTATATCTTCAACAGTTGTTACTACTGTTGATACTCCTGATGGATCGGTAACTGTTAATTCTGCTGACATTATACCTGATCCAACATTTCTATCATCTGTATCTACAATATCAGTAAATGTTGCTAGTACATTTACCACCTCATTAATTGTAAATTCTTCACCATCTTCCGGAGTTACAAATGTAATCTCTGGTGATTGTGTATCTAAACCATAACTCTGGTTAGATTCAGATGTATTACTCCAGATATTCGTTGCAAATACCTGTAATCTAACTGCTGTCTGGTCTGTAGGTACAATGCCTGCGTTCAATACGACCTCATAAATTCCATCTTCATTTGGAGAGAGTGTAATCGGTCCTTGTATCACAATGTTATCTGGCTCACAGTATACATTTGCAACTACACCATCAAATGCTAATGTCATTTCTGGGAAAGTATCAACAGTGAAGGAAAGAGTGTTAGCATTTTGAGCATTTAACCACCAACCAGCATCCGGCTCTATGAACTGAACTGTAGGTGCAGGACCGGCGATCTCAAACTCATAACTTACAGAACCAACGTTTCCAACATAGTCTGCAATAGTTGCCACAACAACATAATGTCCAGGATAAAGTTCATTACCCGCATCATGAACAAATGATCCGTTGGTAACTTCACCTTCAATTGGATCACCATTTAGTGTAACTGCTACTGATGCTGCATCAATTCCGCTAGCACCAGTGTAATACCATTGATGACCAAAACCTCCCTGATTTGTAAGCTTAATGAATCCAGGAACATCTTCAAAGCCAACTGCTATCACTATGTCAGTACCATATGCAAGAGAATCAGCAACGAAATCTAATGGATCTTCATCAATGATTGGCAATTCACCTTCACCTGGATCAAACCTACCATTTCCATTTAAGTCAACCCAATCCCAAATGCCGTTGTGATTTTCATCAACCCAATCTTGATCTTCGTTAATACCATTTATAGGATCTTCATTAGTTAGGCCATCACCATCATTATCAATTCCATCACCTATTGGTGAAATTGCCCAAACAACCGGAGCACTATAATCGAAACTATAGGTTTGCTCTGATATTGTGCTGATAGCATAGTTATTTTCGGCATAGACCAATAATCTAACACCAGTTGCCTCAGGTGACAATAATTGTCCAAATCCTACCGAGTAATCATAAATATTACCATTAACATTAATGTAATCTAATTCCATTATCTGGAATGGATAAGATGAGCAATGATTAGTAATTTCATATAATTCAATCCAAACACCGTCATGTGGCATTGTATTACCTTCATCTACTTCTACAGTGAATGTTAAATCTGTATTATTGGTTGGATTAAGCCACCATCCATTTTCAAATCCAGTAAATGTAATAGCTGGACCATCAAGATTAACGGTGTAATCAACATCGAGAGAATTATACAATGTAACATTATTAACTGCATCCCATCTTACGGTGATCTCTCCAACATCTCCATCATCATAACCGAGAGTAAATAATTCATCCATAGTAATTTCATAGGATATTACATCTCCAGTAACGATTAGGTTTTCATAATTAATAACAAGATCATCACAATAAGATGAATTGAAATGCAATTCAACATCAAATAGATCAGTTTGAAGATCTATAATTGTTGCTTCTACAGTTCTATTGATCGCTGTAATCTGACCTACACTTGGATTAGAAATAACAGGTGCATTAACATCAACATAGAAGCTTTGTTCAACAATCGCAGAATAACCATTCATTGTAACAATGGATGTAATAACGTGAAGACCTTCAGGAAGGATTTCACCATCTAAAATGGTTACTCCATAAATACCTGTTATGTCATCAATATCGTAGAATGTAACAAATTGATCATCAAATGAAATATCTTCATGAACAATTTCAATACCATCAATGAATATTGAAATATCCAGATAATCAGTTGAAGGAACTACGTAAGTTCCAGTAGCAGGATCATATAATGTATATGCTCTGAAGTTAAAGTCTATAGGATCATTTCCTTCTCCACCCATAGTCCAGAGTTCTGTTTCATTTATGTATTCAGGATTTGCCCACACAAATTCATTCTCAAGATTCACATTAACAGATTGAATGATTGAATAAATTCCTGTTTGTAATACCATACTGAATAATGCAATATCATCTTCGATAACTACATCAACATCAGTTTGTATCTCATTATTCACAGTTACAAAGATATCACCATCATCAACTATGCCAGTTAAAGCAATTGTGAAGTCTGATGATGCAATTGTTTCTTCTGCACTTCCTAAGGATCCCATTATAGCTTCTTGGCCACTTAATGCGAAATAATAATCAAGAATTGGAAGCTCATCATCGACATGAACAGGTTCAAAGTAAATTGCACCTTCTCCACCATCAAGCGGTACGTTCAATGTCATTGTATCATCTTCTGAAGTCATTGTTCCATTACTACCTGAACCAGCAGATAATGTATATGATCTTAAAGTTGCTTTCTCAAGTTGAACTTCATTATCATCAAGATAAACTGACCATACATCAATATTGCGGCCATAAGCATTTGCAGGTTCTACAACAATGCTTACATCTGCTGTAAAGTTAGTAGGATCACCAACATTTACAATTGGTTCCAGCAATTCTACAACAGTAACTTGAGATGCATCTAGAACCTCATTCATTGCAGTAACAAATGGAACTGTTTCAACTACTTGATCAATATGAACAACATCATTATAATAAATAACAGCGTCTTCATTGGTTGGAAGAATGAACATTCCACCCATATCATCACTATAAGTTGTTGTTAGTTCTGGCATTACATCTGTATCAACACCATTTAATTTAACTGCAACAGCTCTAAGCATGATTGTATTACCAGGAATTCCCATATTGTCTGCATTGAAGTCAGCAGCCCACAGATCCACTTCATTTTCTGTTACAATTGGTTCATATGTTTCTGCAAATTGTTCCCAATCTATTCCATTAAGACTGAATTCAAATCTTACATGATCTGTTAAGTTATCAATGCAATCTTTGGTTACAGCAAATATTTTATCAACATTTGCATATTCCTCATCAAAATCAAAACCGGAAATAATTGCAAATGGTTCTGCAAATGGTATCATGTTGATCAAGATATCTTCATAACTTTCGTTACCAACATTATCATAAACGGTTGCTCTCAATAAATAACTATCTATTAGATATCCACTTGTATTCCATACAGTTTCATATGGTTCTTCGAAATCTTCACCAATAATTATGAAACTTTCACCCTGTTGCACACTGTAAGAGAATACTACTCTTTCAACTCCGGAAGCTTCAAGGTATATCTGACCACCAAGAGCATCATAGGCTTCTGCAAGAACATCAACTTCCTGACCGATCATTATATCAACCTGATCAGTGAAATCAGTCACTTCATTAACCTCTACAAAGTTTACTTCTGGAACACCAGTATCGTACAATACGTTAGTGAAAATTGCTTCAGCAACATTACCATCTACTATAGCTAAATCTCTTACAGAGAATCTGAAATCATATCTTCCATCAGGAACAATTCCATCCAGGTCTGTAAGATCTACGTTGTATACATCACCATTAAAGATGAATGCACTGGCTATATTAAGATCTATCCATTCAGGATTGACATCAGAACGGTATTCGAGCATAAATGATGTCTCGTCTACTTCATCATCTGTTACAACACTGAACTCAACCAGATATTGATCACCATTGAACATTCCATCTGTATCTGGTAATGCAGAAATAATTTCAATTTCGAAATCATTATCTATAGTAACAAGAACAAAATCAACAGGTAGTGCACCATTTTCTGAGAGAGCTTCATGAGGAGCTACACCAATATGGTATTCACCGCTTGCTAATTCATCTACATTTACTGTAAGTGTTGTACCACCAATACCCAGTGGATCTAATTCACGCCAATCGGTACTTTCAACAGTTTTTACCAGATATTCAATATTTGGTATGTTCTGTCCATTCTGTTCTTCTTCACCTTCAACTGACGTTACTATTTCTATATCACCAGTTATTCTATTTGGAATCTGACCATTAACTGGTAGAATTCCAGCAACTGAGACTATAGTAATTATTGTATTTTCATCTGTTACTTCATAAGCATTAGATACATATTCTTCGGTATTTAACACAATGTCTGTAACTGTTGCTCTGAATTCATAATAAGCACCATATTCAAGATCGGCAGGAATTTCCCACTCATATGTATATGGAGCTACGTCTATTGCGGTAATGGCAATCCATTCACCATCAACCATTCTATAATCATAAGTTACGGTATTCATACCGGAAAGTAGATCGCTAGCTTGTGCATTAAGTAACACAACTTCTTCTCTTTCCAGGTTTGTAACTTCTACACCAGCTTTTTCTACAATCATATCTCCAAGTGGTACATCGTTATCCACCAGAATATCATCTGAAGATTCAAAGGTTACAGTTTCTTCATGATAGACAGTACCTCCTACAACGGAAGCAACCACTGTAACATCAGTACTGATCACATTCTCAAATAAATGTGCCAGTTCTTCAGTGATCACTGTAAATGTATGTGATTGTACAGGATCTGAATTAAGTGTAATCACAACTTCATCCACTCGTTCCCAATCTGTGAGAACCAATGATACATGCAGATCATCACCATCTTTCATATAATCATTAATACCAATTGTTGAGTTATCAATTTCTGTAGATACAATAGTTGGTACTGCTCCGATATCGAATGATTTTGTAAATGGAACAGCAGCTAAGCCAACTCTATCAGTTGCATTAACTGTATAGGTGATGAAATTCATATTTGTAGGAACTTCAATCAATTCATCCCAGATTGCAAGAACACCATCAAAGCTGTCAGCAGCTATTGAACCGGTAATTCCATATCCTTCTAAGAATATATCTTCAGCAAGTAAACCAGAATGTGCATCACTTAAATCTGCAGTTATCTGAATAATTGTACCTTCTGTAATATATTCTGGATAAACGATTGTGTAACCAATATCTGTTATCACTGGTAGATCGTTATCAACACCAACAAGCTGCAGTCTTTCAGACATATTCTCGTGGATATCATAAGCTTTAACTAATATCTCTTCAATTCCACTCTCTACAGCAACAACAAAGTCAAATGGACCAGCTGTAACTATAGCACCAGTTGTAAATTCAGCATCAGTTCCGATTAATACAGAATTATGATAGAATTCTACATAATCTATATCGTTAGGATAAACATTTGTATGAATTTCAGCTTCTACAGAAACATTTGTTTCACCACTTATCCAAACATCCGGACCTGTAATACTTTCCGGAATAGTTATACTGAATATCTCCGGTCCTGTATTATCTTCAAGATGAATTATTGGAGTAGTACCACCATTAGCTATGAACTCTTGTAATGTTCGTGTTGTTCCATAAATATCTTCAGTTTCTATAACTATCTGAATATATTCATTGAACAGATAATACGGATATACTGTCCAATTGAGTGTAAATGGAGCTTCTATCCAATCTGGAATTGCTGTACCCTCTTCATCTCCAAAATACATCCATCCAGAAATTGGATTTTGTGATTCATCTACAAATCGATATGAATAACGAACCAAGTGTACCATATCTACTGCAATTTCAGGATAAAGCAGTGCATCGAAACTATCGATGCTGATATCATAAGATTCACCTCGTTCAACTGTATCCAAAATCACACCTACTGTGTCTTTTACACTATATACTGGAATGATCATATCTCTATAAAGATCCAGAAGAATAATAGATTCACTTGTTCCAGCATCATAATAGCTGATCGCTTTTATTTCATAAGAACCATCAACACGATCGTCAGTATCCCATACACCACTTACTTCTGCTTGATAAATCTGCATGAAATCTATATAAGTCCAATTATCAGGAGTACTAAAGTCTCCTTCATCAAAGCTTATGAAGTCAACGTCGCCAGGTCCTTTATAGAAGAATTCTACTCCTATTGGAAGCACAGCTAGATGTGGAATATAAGCAAATATCGTAGCTTCATTACCACCAATTAATTCATCGATCTCTGGTGGTGAAGCATTCCAATTTACATAATGAGATACTGTCTCTTCTAACACCTCATCTTCCACAACTAACATTTGAGTAGCAAGAGGAACCCCATATTGTAGTGTCATGAAGAGAGGTTCAAGTATCATCAGGTTGCCTGTATGATCAAGATAATCTACTATATCAATAGAGATAGATAGTGGGATAGACTCTAAACCATTAATAAGATATTGCTGCATTTCTTCTGATGGTGTCCAACTGAAGCCAACAATACCTTCTACATTATCAACACTTATATCTGTCATCACTGTATCAATAACAGTTGTTGCTTCGTCATACACTATTTGAACGCTTATTGGATCAGCAATATCTACACCAATCAATTCATAATAACTAAGTTCAAAATCAATTGTTTCATCATAGACAGCTACCCAATTTGGATGAGAACTAGATGTAAGAACAAGTTCAGCAGGAGCTGTTCTATCCAAATATAGAGCTTCATATTCTTCAGGTGTTATAGTAGTTGAATTTCCTGCAAAATCTACAGCTGTAACTTCAACTCCATAAATACCATCAGAAATTTCATCGAAATGAACCTCAAGGAATGTGAGCAAGTCTACTATTCCATCAACACCTGTGCTAGTTGCAAATTTTGTGATATCACCTTCGGAATCGTAGATCCTTCCTTCAATATAAGCTATATCATTAATTGCAGGATGTAACGCATCATTAACATATGTCATATTAAACAAGATGCTATCATTTTCAACATTCATTGTTAAATTATCTTCATAAGTTTCCAGTGGACTTACAATAACACTAACAGCTGGTGCTTCATTATCAAGATACAATTCAGCGAGAGCTGTATAATTGTCATTACCTTGATAATCTTCTCCGAGAGCACGAAGATAAATGTGATCGAAGCCTGCTGGCAATGTCCACTCACCACTTTCTACTTCAAACATACCGTTATCTGGTGGTGTGACTGCAACAGAGTTAATGTTAACCCAGTTTACATCATCAACACTATATTCAAATGTTACAGTTGCAACATCTAATACTTCTGCTAAACCAACAATCAAATTGTTATCTGTTGTTGATTGTGCAAACACATATAGATCAGAAACAAGGTCAATACCATCAACACTTAAGAATGTAAGTTCCGGTGCTGTTACATCATCATAAATAATAGTAACAATACCAGGATCATCATCTGTATTACCGATCTCATCAGTTGCAGTAACTTTGAATTCATAATAACCTTCTGTTAAACCGGATGCATCTAAAGTAACTTCAGTATAATCAACTGTTGTAGCTACATCATCTATTTCAATCCATTCAGATGCTGGTTCAGTTACTGCACGATATTCAAATAGAGCTGTAACAGCTAGATCGAAATCGAATGGTGTAATATCAAATGCTCTGATAGTAAGAAGTTCTTCCGAGCTATCTACGATGTAATAATTAGCAGCGAGATCACCATTGATATAAGTGATTTCCATTTCTGCAAAACTACCATCTACATTAAGTATATATTCTTCTGATATACCATAGTTACCAGCTACATCATACGCATAAGAACGAAGGAAATACATTGCATCTTCCTCATCATCCTCATCAATAAAGCCATCACCATCGTTATCAATTCCATCATTAATAGGATCTGCGACATCCCAATCTACAAGATATTCACCTGAGATCTCATCTGAACCGCCAAGTGAAATCCATTGTCTGTTTTGAGTTGGAATACCATTAATATCAACAGTATCTTGACCACTATACTGATATTCAACTCTTATTATATCTTCATCTGCTACCAGTAAGCCATCTACATCTGTAATCATGTGTAATGTGCTACCTGGTTGGATGATCTCTACACTTGTAATAGTATTCATCACAGCTGTTGGTGCAGTATTATCAATATGAAGATCTGTTATTTCTGCCAATATATCATAAAGAACTACTCCAAATTCATCAAGAGCTACTACTCTGAATGAATAAATACCATCTATCAGTAATTCAGTGTTAAGATATGCCATATACGGAGAAGTAATGATCTCTTCGAATCCGTTAGGATGAACAAAAGCTTCAGCTAATTCATTACCATCAATAACACCATTATCATTAAGATCAGCGGCAAATTTAATATCATCATAAGTTGCAGCTGCACTTAAAATAATTTCATCTTCCCAGGCATCTACACCATTCCAAGTGAGTTCTACCAATTCCACAGACCCATTGTATAAATGAATACCCGGAACAAATGACAGATCATCATATCCTGGAAGTTCGTCTCTATAAAGATGCATGTATATAACAGGATCCTCGACTGGAGGAGTTGTGCTTATTTCCTGCCAGCTTCCATCAGCATAATATTCAAATCTAACTTCATCAACATATTCATCACCTTTAGTGATATCACCAGCAAGATTCAAATATTCACCCACAATATCACCGGTACCATGACTGATAATATCTGTAACAACTTCATCACTATAGATATATACTTTTAGATCATACATTGCAGTAAGTTCTTCATCAGTTAGGGTTCCATCAAAAGCTATACCATTGCTATCTGCTACTGCATCACCTTCTAAGTTACCTCTAAAGTCGTTAGCAACAAAGGCATAGTAATGATAACCTTCTTCAACATCAAGCCCTTGATATAAGATATCAAACCCATAATAACCATATTCATCAGCTTCATGGTCATATAACAAACCTTCATCCCACATAATACCTTCAGGACCTTCATCAGCTGAATATCCATGATAAAGCATTAATGGTGAACTAAGGTCAGTTACAGGATCGGTGATCCAGGCAGGAATATCATCCCACTCTTCACCAATTGCTGTAGTAGAAAGTAAGTCTAATGGGTCAACATCATCTTGATGAACACGCATTTTCAATTGAGAACCTTGAGGATCAATAAGCGGATTGTATATTATCTCAATCTCATTTCCTACTAATTCATGTAATGTGCTTGTAGGAGAATTAAAATCTCCATAAGCAACTTCTGTAATTGGAACAGATGGAGCTTGATTATCTACATAAACAGGATCAACAATATCAACAACTGTTACGTTGCCAACGTTATCTTCAATTGTTGCTCTTAAGTAAACATCACCTTCGAATGAGCCGCCAACATAAGCCGCTATCGAGCCACCTTCAGTTTCCCAATTAGTATATACAATAGTAGAATCTATACCATTAACATTAACACCTACTATCGCTTCAATCCAGGCATCAGCGCCATCAAAACTCCATTCAAGATATGGAGATGTGGTATCAAGATCATCATCAATATATCCAAACTCATAGATGTTACCCTGACTCCATGTAACAAATTCAGTTCCTTCATTAAACACAACTGTTGGAGCAAGATAATCTACCTGCATCCATGCATCATGACTATTCACATGCGGAGGCAAAGCTCCGAGGTGTTCATCTGTGATAACCACGAAGAATTCATAAATGTAATCTGTACCGTCGTAATTCCCACCATTTGTGTAAATGTCTTCTGTTGGCACGATCCTAACAGTTGTTCCAGAAATTTGTGCAATAGGAATGTAACTGGCATCTTCTGGGAAGTCAGGATTTATTATTGTATTATTTGTTACAGGATAAACTCCAAGAGTATCACCTGTAGCATTATCAATTTTTGTATACCAGAATCCAATACTTGCTGCACCATCAAGGTTGTTAAATTCAGCATCTATTCTGAGATTATACAAATCAGTTATTGGATTATCAGGTCCGAATTCTTCTCCATCTGAAATTAGTGTTGCATCATCCCAATTTGGAACATCAAAATTCCACAATGTAAGGCCATAGTATATTTGTGATGCGTAAGTTCCAATAGTGAAGTCATAAGAATCAGCTTCTGAAGCATTACCGACGTAATCGTAAGCAATTACATCGAGTGTGAAATCACCTGGAACCACTTCGCCATCATAATCCCAATCTACAGAAGCAGTTTGTCCTACAGGATTAGTTGGTAAATCACCAATTAGAGTTTCAGTATAACCATCTCCTGTAATTACGAATTCTATATAATCAGCATCTGGCCATAAACCACAATCAGCAGTGAATGTAGCAACATTAAGTGATGGAACATAATAATCGTAATAAATCGGATCAGGAATAGTAACGTCTTCCGGAACCGGAGCGATATTATCTGTAACCATAACAGAGATGATCGTATCAGTTACTGCATCAGCAGCATTACTGGTAACTTCTGCTCTTAAGAACCATCTTCTTGTAGCATCAAGCCCGTAATGTGCGGCTAATGTATCAGTATAGTTATAACGTTCAAGCATATCCGGATTATCAGCAAGAACATCCCAAACAGCTTCATAAGGAACCGTATAATCTGGAAGCCCTTCAACTGAGAATAAATCTCCAGTCCAATCTGCATCATTTTCAAATTCATATTCTCCACTATTATCGGTATCGAAATACAATTTGAAATCAACATGATTTACCATACTGAGTGGATCACTAACCAGTGCTCTAAGAAGATGAACATCATCATCAGAAGTATTAAATGCATAATCTTGTAATTCATCTACAAATACCATAATTTCTGCAGGAGCCCAAGTGTAGAATAAAGGTTCTGTAAATTCACCTGTATTAACTACAAAATCTTCAGTTGTAATATTGATATCATAATAACCTTCAGCAAGGTTGTGAGCAGAATATGTAGTGAAGGAAAGCTCTACATAACCATCTACTAGATCCAAAACAAAACCAGCATTAAGATCAGCTAAGACAGCTGGATCAACCGGAGTTTCCGGTCTTGCAACTATTTCCATAGTAGCATCTCTCAATCCAGAACCATCTACAACACCCTCAACGATATCAGGATCAGCAATAGGAATTCTAATGCTTGTCCAATCTGTATCATCGATCAGATCTGTAGGTGGATAACCATATACCACAGCTTCAAAATCTGGAACCGGTTCTTCATTATCAATATCGAATTCTATAATATGATCTTTAGTATGTCCATAAATATTACGGTAGTTGATATTAAGATCTGCTGCAACCATAGAAGCAACACCAACATCAAGTTCTGTTGCTAATACTGTCCAAACAGCATGTCTATCTGTGCCAGTTCCTGTAATTATTGGAGCATTTGTATAGGAATCTAAAACAGTCAAGCTTCCATTCTCAAGAACGAACCAGTCATTTAGATCCCAACTATCAATATTCAAGCCATAAATTTCATTTACTAATGTAAAGTCAGCTTCAACAGTGAATGACTCTTCATCAGGATTAATTATGCCATCAACATCATACGGATTAGCATAAATTTCTACATTATCTATATCAAAACTTATTCCATCAACAACAACTTCCCAGCTCAATTCATCATTGAATACCGGTATAGCACCAAATGGATTACGTTTTGTGTGTACTGTGAAATCAAGTACCGTTTCACTATTTATAGTATCATCAGCAATTACAGGGAAGGTTGCAACCCATTGGCAATAATATAACGATGTAGTGTCTATAACTGCTGCACCAATCGTAACGCCAGGTATTGCATCAATCCATATTTCTTCGATAAATGCTTCATATTCACAAGTAATATACACCTTAACTTCTGCAGGTACACCATGTGAAATATAGTTTGTTAGAATATCACCTTCCGGTAATTCTGTAAATAGTTCTGCACGTCGGATTACTGGGAAGATAGGTCCATCACCAGTGATCTCAACAAATCTATCTGCAACTGTTGGATCATTTCCAACAACATCTGTTAAGGTTACTGTTATCAATTGTGATGTAATTTCATCACCATCTAAATGCAGAGTAATATGTAAACTATCTAAAGTTGCAACCCAATGTCCGCCTGTGTAAACAATATCAGCAGGATCGACAATGGCAATATTATCAAAGCCGTAAACGGTATAGCCACTTGAAACAATATCAGCAAACTTATAGAGGTCTTCTATTTCAACTGTTGGTTTAGTTAGAGGATCATCAAAACCGGAAACATCATCAAATGTGATCTCAAGAACTCCTAAAGTATCACCAGGATTAACATAACCTTCTTCTGAATAACCAAGTGTTTCACTCCAGATATGTATTCCATTAAATACAAATTCAGGTGACGTATTATCAATTATGATGTAACCATCAACATCACCGGAAATATATTCCTGATATGTACTAGGACGTGTAGGATCGGTGTAATCGATTCTATAATTAATTTTATATTTGAATGGAAGCGGTCCCTCTGGAATACTTGCATCAACAAATAATGTACCATCAAGGTAATATACCCCTTCAGTTCCATTATAAGCTAATTCCACCCATGTATCATCAGCATCACCTTGGAAATAATCTTCTAAAACATACAAATGTTCAACGGTGATAGTAACATCATCACTGAAATTATCTGTTAATTCCAGAGCAATACCAACTCTTCCTTCTGCTCTAAGATAAGGAGAAGTAGTAGTATCGGTATATTCTCCATAATTACCAGCCGCATCATCAATCTGGAATACTTGTAAAAACTCGATGTTCACATCATTATATTCTGCAACAAAGTGCATTGTAATTGTTGGTCCAACTTCTTCATAACGCGAAGAAGTTGAATTACCACCAACTGCATAATTATAATGACCAACCAGGTCTTCAACTTTTTCCAATTGTACTACAAGACTACTGCCATCATTTACTGCAAATGAGTCATCTGCAGTAATTTCCCAAATTGCTTTATCAACAGTTGGATAAGAATGAATAGCAATTGACCATCCGGCAGGAACCGTTGGTATTGTTGTTGCCAATGTATCAAAGCCAACACCAAAATAGTCTTCTATATATGTTTCGAGGTATATTGCACCCTCTAACCATGTAATACTAAGATCACCAGGATCTACTGATAACGCAAATTCAACTTCGTAATCCAATGGAGCTATCGTAGACATTGATAGTTCTGAATAAGTTGTCATATTTCCAATTCCGTAAGTATCCATATATTTTGGAACTTCCAAGTCTACCTGGATTTCTTCTAAAGATGCAAGCAAGCCAGTGCTGAATGGATCATCGTATTGGAAATCAATTGGTACTAATTCACCATCTTCATAAGCATTCCAAACAGATTGGAAATCAGGTATGATATCCCATTCTGCGAAATGTGTATAAATGGTTACAAGAGTTGAATCACTACCAATATGAACCCAAATGCCTTCATCGGTTATGGTCACATTGTCCGGTAAAGTCCAAATTTCTGGAACATTATCAATGATATAATCGAAATCTGCTTTGATGTTAATCACAGGTAATGTACTCATAACCAGATATTCTGAAATTACATTATGTTCCGGAGCAAACCAGCCGTCAGGATCTATACCACTGTAATCCATTTCCGGCACTTCTCCGTAAATAGCAACTTCATAATTATCAAGCACAATGATGTCTCTATTATAAGGATAAGGATCTGCTTCAAAACCATATCGTGATTCTACATAAAGTTGGAATGGAATAACTTCATAACCAGCAAGGAATTCTAATGCAGCAATTGCAACATAATCTATAGCTGATTCATCCCATCCATAAGTATAAGTACTCGTTCCATCGAGATTATCTACTGGTGTACCAATCAAAGTAGGATCAGGAACTGTTATATCTATAGCCATATAATCTATAGATAGATCAATATCCCAAGGATCAAGATGATCTGTAATTGCTGTGATCACTGCTTCAATAGTAACTTCAGAAGTAGAATTATCTAATGGAATTACATCTGATACTTCTCCATTAACATAGAATAGCAGACTACTAACTGTTGGTTGAGTATCAACTTGTTTAGTTAATGAAGCTTCTCCGTTACCTACTTTGTCTGTTGCTGTAACGGTTATTATGCCATCATTAACCTCTGTATGCGGAGTAAGCCCTGTAACATCAATTGACCAGGTTGCTAAACCCTCAACGTAAGTATCAGGATTTCCATTAAAATTAATATCTATTGTTGTTAGATCAAGATATATATCACCTATATCAACTTCAGCTTCAGGATCAATAACGTTTGCAGTGATTAAGATTACTGGGTAAAGATCTTGATCAAATGTAATAGCACTTATTACAGGTTCTACAATATCTATCTGTAATGCACCATCACTAACTTCTGTTGTGAAATCAAGGCTATGATCATATTCATGATAGATAGTAACAGTAGCAATAACTTCTGCTAAGTGCGGCAATGAGTTGCTATTTACAGCTTCCAGAATAATGCTATTTGCATCTTCATCTAATTCTGTATCTGGAATAGTAAGAATTTCACCAGCTAAATAGGTTATTGTACCATAATAAAAATCTGTATTCAGTGAAATATCTAACGAATCAATTCTTTCGGAATCTGTAAGATCAAATGTTAAATTAGCTTCTTGCCCACTCTTCAACCAATAAGGAACTGCAGGAACTGTGTTGTTAGTAATATCTAAAGCGGTTAACAATGGAATTGGACCGATATCCCAGGTTACAGTATCTGAGTTTTCATTTGCCACTTTATCTTCAATAGTGGCAGTGAAATCTAAAATTCTTGTAGGATAATCTGCAAGAATAGTTACTTCCCAAAGAGTATAATATTCTTGGGTCAGATATGTTGAACCTGTTATTGTGTGTGGTTCACTTCCCCAAATATCACCATCATACTGATAATTAAGTACAATATCACCTGCAAAAGCAGGGTCTATAGTAATATTAACTGTTGTGAATGCAGATTCACCGTTCAAAATATTACCATAACCTCCATCATTATCAAACCAGTGAATTGATGCACCATCACCAGTTGCACCATCATATGTAAGTTCATAATAATAAGTACCACCTATAATATTTGTAGCAGCATTAACGGTAACTCCAAGGGGGAATTGCACATAAACATCCGATATCCATTCCACATCATCACTTCCATTATAAACTTCTAATTCCAAATCCATAGTGGTTCCAGCAATAAATGTGCTTGGAGAACTATGCATCCAAGAACCGGTAAGATTATCACCAGGTGACAGTGGCGGTGCAGTATAAGTAAGAACCGGAACAATAAGTGGATCCGTATTACAAACAAGTGTTGCGGTATCAAGGTTCACTCCGGAATGAGCGTCATCATAATCAACTCTAACTGTATAGGTTGTACCTTCTATCATATCCACTGCATCTGCAACAGGAGCTTGAATTACTATTGTTGGATCGGTAAAATCCACAAAAATCATGCGTGTTTCTGAAATACTGTATTCGTGTCCGGCAACCGGATCGAATCCTAACTCAATAGTAACAGGAATGCCAATAGCATCACCACTAACGAGGCCAAGATCAGCAAATCCGGTAAATGTTACACCTTCCCATACAGCAGTATGAGGGCCAATACCTGTAGTAACTCCAGTTGTGTTAAGAGTTCCGATAGTATCAATACCTGTAAAGGCACTAAAATCTGCAGAATATGTGATCTCATCAACGAAATCTCCAAGCTCAGGCATTAATCCGGGATAACCTGTGAAGGTTACGCCGAAATCAAATGTAGTAACACCAGTGATAGCAGGATCACCAACATGCGTGGTTGAAACATTATAAAGGAATGACATATCTGTAATAACAGGCTCATTCTTCAAGATCATTAATTTTACAAAAGCCTCAGATGAGTCTTCATAGTATGTATCGGCATCAAAAGGATAAGGTGGAGAATTTGTTCTATTTGGATTTTCACCACCATCAGCATCTAAAGCACGAAGAACCAGAATTGCATCAAGATCTTCATCTAATGTGCTAAGACCCGAAAGCGCTATATAAAACTCAAACTCTGTGTAACCTTCCCATCCATTTACAGTTGATAATGCACCTATAGGATTAATGCCAGTGATAGTAGCTGTAACAACAGCATCTGATGGGTCTGTTCCTACAATGTCATTACCATCAATATCGCATATTCCCACACTCCATAATTCTAGGAGATCATCTGCGCCAAATGAGGCAAGCAGTGGTTCGGTAGTAGTGATAGTGAAACTAAATGTAGGATCACCTGCACTAACAGCAATCTCGGCAATATTAAGATGACCGGCATAGGCAGGATCAGGAGTACCGTCACCATCCATATCCCATTCTATTAATGGAGAGCCGTCTTCATTTAGAATTCCAGGGTTCGTATTATCTACATAAATGTTTGTAAAAGCTGTAGTAGATGGAGGAGCAAGATATCCAGTATCTCCAAATCCATCAATAACAAGTGCCAAATCTACATCTAAAGTGGCAGTTTCTTTTGCCGGGATCATCAGAGCATAAGCGTCATCCAAGCCGGTAAATATAAATGGACCTTCTGTAATTGCCGCCCAAGGTGAACTAACATCTCCGGTTTGAGTATAAACCAGACTGTTAAGCGGGTTGCTTACAGTAAGCGTCCATGTATAATCTGTATTTGCTTCAGCAATTTCAAATCCAATTAGAGATTCTTCATCATTACCGTCATTTGCCGGATTTGATGAAGAGTTATAAGCCCAGAGAGGATCTCCGGGAGAGATAAATTGAGGAGCTGTAGTAATAGTTGGATCGATCACCGGCCAAAGTGGTTCCGGTGGAATGATCAGATTAAATTCGTCAGTATCAACCGAAGGTACACCAACGACATCAGCACCATAAACTAAAACTGTTAGATTGCCAACACCAATTTGATATTCTACTCCGGGATCTAAAGCAGCATCATCTTCACCAAAGTCAGAAGTCACATCCCAGCTAACAGTTAAGACATTACCAACAAAATCACCAGGTAAGGATGTTAATAAACCTAAATCAAGAGCTGAGGCATCAATTGTTAAGCTGTCAACATTAGCAATATCAGCAACTGTAATGTCAAATGTTACAATATCATCAGTATCATAATATAATTCGTTTGGAGGTGCATCATAATATGAATCTACATAGAAATTATGATCACCATCTCCAGCATAGGGAGCTAATTCACTTGTGCCTCCATCATGTTCGGAAGTAATAAGAATAGCTGTAATTTCCGGTGCAGTAAAATATTCATTTACTATAGAAATAGGTTTAGGACCTGAAGTCTCAATATTTCCAGAATTATCCTGAATAAAGGCGGTTACAGTGTAATCACCTTCAGGGAATAAAAATGGATAACTGCCAGTTAATGGATTCCATTGGAAAGATCCAGTTTCTCCCACAGAACTAAAAGCCTCTGAATAATTAATAGTATAATCTACATCTGTTGGATCGGTATCTTGATCGAAAGAAGTACTCCCTTGATCACCAAACGAGCCTTGGAAATAATGAGGGCTGGTATAACCGCTTACTGCACTTTCTACCGTAACCCAATATTTCACAAATTCATGTCTTTCGATAGCTGTATTTTCTACAAACCAGCGGTCAAGACCAAATTGGAAATAGACCACATCAGATGAGGTCATTATATCACCAGCAGATTCAGTATCATCATTATCTACATCATTAACAAAACGATTAATAGTATCTGTTTCAGAACCATAGGCAATATTGTGAATAGAAATACCTGCAACAGTTTGATTAATATTAGGAACAAATATAGGTGGAGTATTATCAAGCACTGCCTGTACTTTATTTATAGCTGTAATACCATCAGCTATAACTGCAACTCCAATTGGCGCTTGACCCACAATCGCTTCGTTGCCGCCATCATCTTGAATACTTACAAGAGTAAAACCGTAAACACTTTCTGCTTGTGGAGTTCCTAAATATTCTCCATCCCAGGCAAAGGTAATTACATCGCCGACCGCAGATATAATATCAGTGCTTGTATATGTTATATCTCCAATAAGTGCATCGGTATCGGGTATATTTATACGAATAACAAAACTTGATGCTTCACCTGGAAGACCCCAATCTGGAATTGTTAAATCCATTTCCAGAACATCAGGAGTATCCCAATATGAACCAACAACAGTGGATACAGGTGAAAATCTTAAATAGCCTGTATCATCAATATCTGCGGCTCCGGTTAAATCTGGGTATTCGCCGTCAACAGCAAAATCATCTCCGGTAGATGTATCTTCTATACCCGAAGGGGTTGTGGCAGAGTTACTACTGTAATCTACCAGAGTTACATCAATTGCCAGATCGGCAATATAACCGCCAGTAACATCGCCTTCTTCTATCGTGTAACTGGCATAAATAATAGAATCGCCACCTACAACGGCTTTTAATCCAGGTACAGCTATTCCACCGCCAATTGGTGAAAAATCAAAAGTTCCAGTCCACACATTAATACCAGCAGCACCAAAATTAAAAATTGCTGTTGCCACATCTCCAATTCCTGCTGTTGCACCTATAACGTCAGGAACAACTCCACCAACTTGGAAGTAAGCCCAATTATTAACATCAGGAAGCGGAATTGTAGGGGGTGAATTATCAATAAGAAAACTTGAAGCTATTTGGCTGGTTGCATTATTACCCACATCATCATATATTGTTACGTCTGGTGTCCAATATACGCCATCTAAAGAACCTTGTACCAGTTGTCGGTCATCGTATCCTAATAGGTCTACGGGAGGTCCTGCAGGGCCAAAATCTGTTGCAATAAAATTGCCAAAAAATTCAGAAGTTTGGATTCTCCATTCAGCAATATCAGTAAATACTGCGTTATATGTTCCTTGTACGTATCGTACGGTATCCGGATTACTGGCATTAAAATCAGCAATACCATTTCCATCATCATCGTATATTAAAAATAATGAGCCCCAAGCATCTGGTGAAGGGTTTACATTATCTATAGTAAATGGAGTAGTTGCGTCAGTAGCGGAAGAAATATTATCTAAAACAAAATTACCGGCATCATCTGTAACTTTTAGTTCCGGATTCCAAATAACATTATTTAGACTTCCTGCAATAAGGGTATTGGTAGAACCACTTAGTGATACGGTAAAAAAATTAGCGTCAAATTCAGTTGTTGAGATTAGCCAGGTTTCTCCATCATCAGATGATACGGTACCAGCAAAATAAGTTACCTGATCTGAAGCTCCATTAGAAATATCTGCTATTGTGGCTCCCGAAAGTTCACTGTCATCATCAGCAAGGTATAATGTACCAACTGTAACAATTACTGGTAATATATTATCAACAGTTAAAAGTGCATTGTCTAGCATATAGGTATTACCAGAAGTATTATACGCAATAACTGACACAGTTTGATTTACAGTATCAATGCCACCTGCAATTACTGTATAGGTATATGTCCAAATACCGATCGAACCACTCATAACAAATGTTCCGGCACCGCCAAGGCTAGTAAGGTTAGCGGTAGCAGCAGTTATTTGGTCAGGACCCCCATAATCTGGGTCTACCAATGTAACTGTTACTTGTGTTCCTATAATAGCAGTTGAACCAGTAGTTCCCCAATTTGTTATACCAACATAAATATGATCTGCTGAAATAGCTGGTACTGCAGCAAATAAGCCTGCAGTACTAATCAATAAGACAAGAATTGTAACAAAAAATTTACTTTTCGTTTTCATAAATAATCTCCTTTTTTAATATTATTTTTTTAGTTTCAAACTTAAACATAGAAATTTTCATAAAATTTCCTCCAAATTTTCGATAGTATTATAATTTTTTTTATTTTTAAAGTAGAATTCCCCATAGTTAAGAAGAAGAAAATACGTACTTTTTCCATTTTTTATATGGATTTCTTTCATTCGTTAAACCTTTTAATAATAGACATTTGTAAAACATAATTCAAAATTTGTAGACCTCCTAATTTGAAACTTACATTTTATTTTTAGTTTCTGGTGACATTTAAATATTAGTTTTGAATAAACGTCAAGAAAAAAAACCGATGTAGTTATTTTATTAATCGGTGTTTTCAGGAAGCAATAATTAGAAATATTTCCTGTCTAATCATGTTTTTACTCTTTAATTTATTAACACATTACCATTTCCAAAAAAAATACCTCACCTCGATCCTCTCCTGCGAGGAGAATGAGAAAAGGATAATTATTGTCATTCCCAACTCCGATTGGGAATCTGTGATTTGAGAATTTATATATTAAGGAAATTCAAATTATTACTTATTATACTAATTATTATATAGGTTTTTGCATAATAAAGTGTTTTTTATCATCCTGCCTTCCCCGGTGGAATGGGTAGATTTATAATAATTTAACTTTCGCAATGGTCAAAAAAAAAATCTTGCGAATGATTATGTATATTTCAACCATTGCGAAGGTCAAAAAAAAAGACCATTAGACAAGCAAGAGAAATCCGGCATCGTTTGCTTCTCAAGCCGATGCATCATTCGCAAGGTATTCTTAATTAAATGGTTTCTAATATTTTTTAAAATAAAACTAAAACATTATAAAGAATATTTTTTGCTAATAAAGTCTGAGATGATCTGGTCGAAAAGATCTTCTAATTTGGTTTTATTTAGAATTGCATGAATTTTTAAAGTATTATAATTCTCCTCATTCATCCGAATATTAACTTTTTTCCAAGCTGATTTATTTTGTTCGAGGTTTTTTGAATTATTTAATTTTTGAATTGAAGTGTTTTCTGATGTTTTTACTTTTTCTTCTTTGGATAAATTATCTTGGTTTGGAACATAATGGTTGAATAGACCTTTTTTATTAATAATTTTTTTTGTCATTTTTTGCTCCTGTAAACTAATTCTTTAGAAATTTTCAGATAATCCTCTGCTCCATGTGATGAAGGAGCATATTTTAAGACCGATTTGTTATAGGAAATGGACTCTGCTATAGAGACATTAGTTCTAATAGGTGTTTTAAAAAGTTTATCAGGAAATTTTTCTGCTATAATTTCTCTAACTTCTTTGCTTAAATTTGTTCTGGAATCAAATTCAGTTAAAAGAAATCCGAGAATATTTATCTTTTTATTAAACGTTTCCTTTATTCCGTTTATAGCTTTGAAAAGTTTATTAAGTGATTTTAGGGGTGCAATCTGGCTTTTTATTGGAATAATAATGCTGTCTGCAAGAATTAAGGCATTCAGATTTAATAGACCCAGATGTGGAGGGCAATCAAGGAGAACAAAGTCATAATCGGAAATATCTTTAAATACATTAGTAAGCAAATAAGGATCACTTTCAAGAGTTTCTTCTGCCCAATCGATTGAGGAAGGAATAATTGATAATCCTTCTTTTTCTACAATAACATCATTTATCTCTTTTTTACCGGTTAAAATATCATAGATATCAAAACTATCTTCAGTTGGAATACCTAGGAAATCTGTCAATGATGCTTGAGGATCAAGATCAACGATAAGAACTTTCTTCTTAAGCATGACCAATCCTGCAGCTATATTCAGAGTAGAAGTTGATTTAGCGACACCGCCTTTTTGGTTAGTTAAAGCTATGATTTTCATTTTTTACCTCTTTTGATATATAATTCATAATTAAAACTACTTTGTGAGCAGAACAGGAATCAGCTTCTAATTTACAAATAACACTTTTAAGTTCTTAATGAATCTGCAAACTTAACTTATTAATAAGAAACCTCAAATCTAAAATGTAACCCTGCTCAGAATTTATAATCTTACATCAAGTTGATAAAATAAATAGATCAAAACTACGTCAAGAAGAAAAAGAGAAAAGAAGAATATAATTTATCAAGATTTCTTGATATATAGATTTCAAGAAATCTTTTCATTCCTCCTGATAGGATTTTTCACCCCGTTTCCAAACACATATTTCCTTGTGAATGGTTAACATAAAAATTCTATACTCTATTCTAATTAATCGGTGCAAAATCATGAATATTGTTAGCTCTCATTTGGTAGATACTATCCAGAGTATCAAAAACTCGTGAAAACAATTTTCAATAGATAATTTGAATTCCACCTCACCTGGCATCTTCTGTGAGGAGAGGGAGGAAAGAATGATTGCTGGCATTCCCAACTCCGATTGGGAATCTATTTATATTCTGATTGATAAGTTTAATATTTCAATTTTGGTTGTGTACGCATATGCAACCTGTGAACAAGAAAAAATTTCATTCCTACAATAAATTTAGGTTGCTAATAAAAGAAGATATAAATATCTGAATTAAGGGAGAATTAAAATATGAACAAAAAAGATAGGTCACAATTGTTAGATCTTGCCAGAAGAAGCATTAAATATTATTTAGAACATGATCAATATTATAATTCAATCACTACCGAAAATAGATCTTTTCTGGAAGAACGAGCTGTATTTGTAACTTTACATAAAGATGAAAATCTTCGAGGCTGCATAGGACAGATGCATGCGCAAATGCCACTGTATAAAGCTGTAATAAAAATGGCTGTTGCTGCTGCATTTGAAGATCCCCGTTTCCCCTCTGTTCGAGAAGAAGAATTAGAAAAAATTGAAATTGAAATTTCTGTATTGTCGCCCATGAAAAGAATATCTAATTATAAAAAAATTCGTATGGGAACTGATGGCGTTTGGATAAAAAAAGGTTTTCGCAGTGGAGTTTATTTGCCGCAAGTAGCTGTTGATACCGGTTGGGATCGTGAGACTTTTTTAAGAAGCTTATGCTCATCTAAAGCTGGTTTACCAGCAGATGCTTACAAAGATGCAAATACTGAAATCTATATTTTCCAAGTAGAAGAATTTAGTGAGCGACATTCAACAACGAACAAAATAAAAATTAATGCTTATTCTAATTGCCCATAATGGATTCTCCTGTTCCAAAAGAAAATTTTCTGTAGCGACTGTAGTGACAGATCATTGATCTGTCGGAGAATAGGCTTAATAATATTCTGCCACTATAAAGAAAAATTCAAATTATCATTCTGTACTTGCCTGTTGGACCGAAGTTGAGCGGAAGTCGAATGCAGGTTCTAAATCCTAGATTTGATCAGATTCCCGTTTCCAAATCAAGTTTAGAACAAGCTTCACGGGAATGACAAATAGAAAAATTTGTTTCTGTTTTTTTTGTAAGTATAATTTATCAATGAGTTAAGATTTTAAAAAAACAAAGACCCCGAAAAATCAAGGGTCTTCTCTTTTGCTAATAACCTTTAGAGAGGATATTAGAGTTCGTCATTTGTGTTTAATATTTCAATATTCAAATCGATATTTTTCATCTCTTCTTTTACTTTGTTAAGATCATCTCTAACATCATCCAGATCTTCAAGATCAATATGTTTGATCATCTTTATTTTTTCAAATTCATCATGAAAGTCATCGAGGTCTTCAATACTTTTCTCTACACCATCTATCATAATCTTAATCTCACCATCATCAATTGTAACCTCAATATTTTTTTCAGATTTGCTATAATCTCTCTCTCCAATGTTAACGGTAATATTTTGTACTTTTCCATCTCTTTCAATTGTGAGGATAAGCTCATCCCCAATTTCTTTGTCTTTTATTGCTTCTCCAATCTCCAGATCTTTTTCATTTTCTACTGCAATTATGATATCACCATCTTTCAATCCGGCTTTTTCGGCTGGAGATCCTTCAATTACTTCTGTGATTATAGTTTCTATTGTTACTTCCTCTTCACCATCTTGTATAGTTACTTGCTTGTTTAAATTCAATTGCACACCAATCCACTTATCATTGCCAGGAAGATCATATTGGTAGAATAGGACATTTTCCGGTGTGTTGAATAAATCAAATGAACCGTCTTTTCCAGAGAAAAAGTAATTTAATTTATCTTCCTTTTCACCCAGAATAATATCGATTTTTTTATTCTTTTTTCCTCGCAGAATTCCGAGGGTTATTTTGTCTTCCGGTTTGTAATTTTTCAACATTTTCAACAATTGATCTACAGTAAATATCTTTTCATCAGCAAAGGTTAGAAGCACATCTTCATTTTTCAATCCAGCTTTATCAGCAGGAGAATCTTCCACAACTTCACTGATCATTATTCCAAAAGATTTTTCCAATTTGAATTTCTTTTTTGTGTTATCATCCAAATCTTCCAGGAACACACCCATATAGGTTCTTTTTGGAACTTTCTGTATTTTTCTTTCTTCTAAAACCAAGAAACAAATATCAGTGCTTTCTCCTCTTTTAAATGTGATTTTAATCCTCTGCTCAGGTTCAAAGAAAGAGAGCATTTTCTTTACTTGATCTATAGTATATATTTTATCTCCATCGATCATTAAAAGTATATCACCTGCTATTAATCCGGCTTTTGTTGCTGGACTTTCTTCACTAACTTTTTTTATCAGAACACCATATTGTTCTTTTGAATTTTCACTTAAAACTACTCCCATTCTAACTTTGGATTTTGCGAATAACGGAATACTAATCAACATCGTACTAATTAATGTAATTACTATTGCTTTTTTCATTTTTCCCCCATTTGTTCTGTTATACTTCTTTATTGCTGGACTTCTCGTCCCGAGAAGTCCACACTGTTTGCTGTTTTCGTTTCGAAAACATTCTTTTACTTCACTATCAGATCGAAACGATCTGATAAAAACATTTGATTCAATCGAGACGATTGAACCAACTATAACTATAGTAAAAGTTTCACTTAAAAGCTGACTTCACGCAGTTGCTTTTTTATCTCCGGTCGATTAAATTCAGAAATAATCATAACAGCTTTTGAATCTTTGGATACATATTTCCGAATTATGTACGTTTTATCTTCTTTATATTTTTCAGGATCAATCTTATCTTTCAAGTTTGGATTATGGATAGATGTGTAATAAAATTTACTATTATCCTCAGCAAATTTCGTAAAAAATTCATCATCCGAATAATTTGCATTGTTAGTTTCCTGAGTAGCTACTCCTTTATTAAAAGCAACTTCATTTACTTTAGACCTGATCTCGGGAAAAATAAATAATGAGAGAATGAATACAAACAGACCGCTTGCAAAAGCAATTGAATAGCGGAATTTTCTAATATACTTGCTTTCCCTGCTGTGATATTTTCTTACCAGTTTGTTTCTCAAAATTTGTTCAAACTGATTATTTTCAATTTTCGGCATTTCCATAGATAATAATTTATTTTCAAGATCTTTCATGATCGATCTCCCTTTCAATCTTCTTTCGTAATTTTTTTAAAATTCTGTGCATTTGAACTTTTACCGTACTTTCTTTCTTTTTCAATATTTCACCGATCTCATTATAACTGAGCTTCTCGTAAAACCGTAAAGAGATAAGATTCTGTGCATCCAATTTTAACTCAACCATAAATTTTTCAACAATTGAATAATCAATTTTAATTGGTTTTCCTATCGGCAAATTCCATTCAAAATTATCATGAATCCTTTTTTCGCGTTTCCTTTCATAAAAATACTGACTTAGCTCACTTAAGGCGATACGATATAGCCATGATGAAAATCCGCAATTTCGTGAATCATAAAAACGGAAAACTGCTAACCGTTTCATCGCTTTAAAAAATACATTAGAAACGATCTCGTTACGCACAGATTCTTCTTTCACTCTATGAAATATAAAACTATTGATTCTTGGATAATATTTACTATAAAGATAATCAAACTGATTGATATCTTTTTTTGCATTGAGGATCATCTTTCTTTCTCTATCCAAATTTAATTTCCTATTAATTTCTAATCTCTATAACACTTAATTGAATTATAGGTTACAATTTTTTTTTCTACATACATTTATAGTCAAATAAATTATTGTTAATTGCCGGTACAATTAGAATTTATGCTTACATGAATGCGTAATAATTCAAATTCGGAAAAAAAATATTGCATGTTTTCTTTAACTTCTAATTCTTGCCAGTAATTATTAATATTGAGGAGCGAAAAAATGAGACGAATTGTTATACTAATGCTAATTATCATTCCAATTTTGATTTTTGCGGAGGAATATACTCTTGATCAATTGATTAATATTGGATTAGAAAAATCATATGATATTAAACAGGAAAATGTTAACAACTTAAATGCACGAAGTGATCTCCGGAGTAGTTGGATAGGGTTACTTCCTTCAGCACGCATTTCTGTAGAAAGTTCTAAAAAATATGACACTGGGCTGGATTGGCTAAACAATGCTTCATTTCAATTAAGCAAAAACATAAGTTTGAACGAACCGAGTTATTATAACATTAGAACTTCTATCTTTAATAAAATAAATGCCGACCTTTCTTTGGAAAGCAGAAAAAAATTGATCGCTTATACTGTATTTCTTAAATATCTAGCCGTGCTGGAATCACAGAAAAAATTGGATATTCAAAAAGAGAATTTAAAGCTTCAAATAAAAATTACCGATCAAGTACAAATTCAATTTGAGATAGGTGATAAATCAACTCTGGAATTACAACAGAGCAAAATTTCACAAATTGATTATGAAATAGCTGTGAATGAGGCAATAAATAGTCTTATGAAACTTCGAAAATCTCTTTTCAGCTATCTTAATATTGACGATGAAGGATTTGATCTTTCTACTCCAAATATTAATACAACAATAAGAAATGCTGAGTTTAAAACAAATTATTCCCTTCAGCAAAAAGAGAATTCTTTAAAAACCAGCAAGATTTTATTATTTCAACAAAAGATGAATTTTCTACCTTCAATCTCTATGTCATATTCATTATACCATAACGATCCAAATGATATTTATGATTTTGAGAATTATAACAGAACTAGCAATACTCTTTCACTAAACGCAAGTTACAATATCTTTAATTTATTAGAGACGAGAGAACAGTATTTTCAATTCAAAAGAAATTATGAGCTTTTAGAGATGGATCTTGAAATTACAAAAGAGAATAATGTAATAGACTTGCAGATCCTTCTCTCTGATCTTGAAACAATAAGACAATCACAAAAATTGTATGAAGATAAACTCGAACTTGCCGAGAAAAATTTGCAAATGGCTCAGGAACATTATAAGTATGGAATGATAAGTCTGCTTGATCTTGACCGTTCTAAAATTGAATATCAGAATTCTAGAATGTCGAGCATGAGTAAGGAATTTGAGCTACTTAAAAAACAAGAAGAGATAAACTTGTTTCTCTCAAATAAAATTTTGGGAAAATGGTAAAATTTGGAGAAGTTAGAAACATAACTTAAACCCATAGAAGGTGGAAATATTTTTTATATTAGAAGCGGACGTGTTTAATTCATTCATATCATTTGTAATTCCTGATTTATAATTCCTAACTAAATTATACTACATTAAGATATACAAAGTGAGTTAAAAAAAGAAAAGCTAAGTTTAGAATCTTAATGTAAAACTTGTCTCCACATTTGGTTCTGATTGAGCCGTGAGTGTGCCTCCGTGCATTCTTAAGATCTGTTTTGATAAACTAAGTCCAATACCGGAACCATCCGGTTTGGTTGTAAAGAAAGGCACGAAAATCTTATCGATCACCTCTTTTAAAATTCCTTGTCCATTATCAATAACTTGCACAGCAATCCTGCCACGTTTATCCAAAAAGGCTCTTAATATTATTTTAGCATTTTCCTTGTTAGAAAGTGCATGTATAGCGTTCTTCACAAGATTAATCAATACCTGTTCGATCAATTCTTCATCGACTGTCAATTCCAAACTGGAGGGTGAAATATCTATTACACATTCTATACCTTTCATCTTGAGGTCATTTTCCATCAACAAGTGAACATTATTGAATATTTCTTTCACTGAAATGATATTGAATTTTGGTTTTGGGATATTGGTCAGATTGCGATAAGATTCCACAAAATGGATTAACCCGGTACTTCTTCTATTAATAGTTCTGAGAGAATTCCGAATATCTATTACAGTTTCATCATCAATCATCTGAGGCTTGTTATCCGTTGTATCAATATCTTTTAAAAGCTCATTTATTGTTGAAGAAAGTGATGCAATAGGAGTAATAGAATTCATTATTTCATGTGTTAGCACTTGAATAAGTTTTTGCCAGGCTGCCATCTCCTGCTCTTCCAATTCAGATTGAATATTTTGGATTGAAACTAGAATAATGCGTTGCATTCTAATCTTGAATTCAGTAGCATAGATTGCCAGTTGTAACATCATATCGTTATCAATAACCTGCACAAGAATTCGCTCACCGGATTTCATATTTTTCATTTTTATTACAAGCTCAGAACTGTAACTTTCCAATTCACTTATATTCTTTAACTTATTGATCTGAAATAATTTTTTAGCACTATTATTGATCATTTCCACTGAACCGTCTTTTTGAAAAGCGATAAGACTTATTCCAATATGCTGGATTACATTCTGCAAGTAATGAAAGTGTTCTTCCTTTTCTGTTCGGATCTTCTGAAAATCTGATATCACATCATTAAAGGCACCTTTCATTTCATCATAAGCAGTCCCCAAACCTTCCAGTTTAAAACTACGTGAAAAATCGGCATACCGAATTGATTCTAAAAAGCTTGTTAGATACCTATTAGTTTTTTGAACATATCTGATCAAATCAAGGGTTCGAAAAATTATCAAAACTCCAAGCAGAATCGGTGTTACATTGAATCCAAATCTAAAAATTGAAATGAACACAGCCATGATCATAATAATGATCAGTATTATGCGAACAACAATATTAACTTTAAAATTTCTATAAAGCATATTTTTCCAATCTTCTGTATAAGGAAGCCCTGGTTAATCCAAGTTCTTTAGCTGCCTGGCTAATGTTACCATTATTTTTACGTAACGCCTTTTGAATAACGTCACGTTCAATATCTTCAATATTAAATGTGTTCAATGTCCCTTCATTGCCAACGTTTTGAGGTGCTTTAAGCATGAAGTCGTTTGGCTGTAAAATCTTTGATTCACTCAAAATGACAGCTCTTTCTACTGAATGCTGTAATTCCCGCACATTTCCCGGCCAGTTGTATTGACGAAGTTTTTTCATCGCAGCAGAGCTAACACCCTTAATATTCTTTTTATATTTATGAGCAAATTGTTGTAGAAAATGATCAACAAGTAAAGGGATATCCTCGATTCTTTCACTTAGTAATGGTAGTGTGATTTCGACTGTGTTTATGCGATAAAGAAGATCCTGACGGAAATTCCCTTCCTTAGCCATTTGGTAAATCGGCATATTAGTAGCACAGATCAAACGGACATCAATTGATCGAGGTTTATTTGAGCCAACACGAATCACCTCTCTTTTCTCGATCGCAGTTAATAATTTAGATTGCAATGGAAGTGAAAGGTTCCCTATCTCATCAAGAAAGAGCGTACCCCCTGAAGCAACTTCAAATCTTCCGGGTTTATCTTTTTTTGCATCGGTGAAAGAGCCTTTCATATGACCAAAAAGTTCACTTTCAAATAATGTTTCACTTATTGCTCCAAGATCAACACTTAAAAATATATCATTTCTGCGAGTGGAATTCCGATGTAATGCTCTGGCAACAAGTTCTTTTCCTGTTCCATTCTCACCTAATATTAAAACGCTGGCGTCGGTAGAAGATACTTTCTGGATAATATTGAATACTTTATACATTTCGGCTGAATCACCAATAAAATCATGAAATGGTTGGTCCAATTTTTTGCATAATTCATTTCTGGTAAGTCTTAGTTTATCTGCTTCAATCAGTGAGCCACGCAATTTTAGAGCGGAAGATATTGTAGCTAATAATTTTGCATTCTGCCAGGGCTTTAAAACAAAGTCTACAGCTCCGGCTTTTATTGCCTTCACTGCACGCTCAACATCCCCATAAGCAGTAATAAAAATCACAACCGCTGAAGGATCTAATTCAAGAATTTTTTCAAGCCAGTAAAAACCTTCCTGCCCTCCAATCATATCTCTTGTGAAATTCATATCGAGCAGGATAACATCAAAATTACCTTGCTCCATTAACCCGGGGATCCTATCCGGATTTATTTCAGTATGAATTGACTCAACATGATTCTTTAACAGTAATTTTAAACTAAACAGAATATCTTCATTATCATCAATTGCAAGAATCTTACCAAATTTTTTCATTTTGTAAGCTCCCAAAGTTCAATTTTCTCTTTTTTTTTAAAACTATTGCACACTAATTTTTACAAACCAAAACCGTCAACAAAAAACTGTCCGTCACCGTACATGTATTAGTACGTTTCCGAACAGTATATTGCAATAACAATTCCGTATGTATATGTGTTCTATGTGGTTAAGTGTTTGGCACATAATTTGCTTTAATTAAATTGAATATAAAAAGGAGTTAGGAAATGGACAGAGCAATTGAAAAGAAAAAATGGCCACCGAAAAAGATAATGTGGTATTCAATAGGTGGAATTATTGTAATTATTATACTTTATAACCTAATATTTGGAGATCATACTTCTAAATTTAATGTACAAACAGAGCGGATATCCATTGAGGAAGTGCAAAACGACTATTTCCAAGATTATATAACTCAAACAGGTACAGTGCAACCAATAAGTACTATCTACTTGGATGCCATAGAAGGTGGAAGAGTAGAAGAACTATTAATAGAAGAAGGAACAATGGTTGAAGAAGATGATGTTATATTAAGATTGAGTAATACAAATCTTCATCTCGATATAATGAACCGTGAAGCCAATCTTGCTGAACAAATTAATAATCTACGTAATACCCGTCTTTCTATGGAACAAAACAAACTCAGTCTTAAAAGGCAATTGCTAGATCTTGACTATCAGCTTAGCATACAAAAAAGAAATTATGAAAATAGTATTAATTTATTTAAACAGAATTATATTTCAGATAAAGAATTTGAAGAAACAGAAGAAAGATACGACTATCTAATGAAAACCCGTGAATTAGTTATTGAAAACCAGGAAGCAGATTCACTATTCCGTGAAATTCAAGTTGCACAATTAGAGAACTCAGTAGATCAAATGCAAATGAACCTAGAATTCGTAAGACAAAAATTGGACAATCTAAAAGTGAAAGCACCTGTTAGAGGTTTATTGGTTTCTGTTAATGCAGAAATTGGTGAAGCAATAGTAAGAGGGCAACGTTTGGGACAAATCCATGTTTTGGATGAATTCAAGATAAGACTGGAGATAGACGAACATTATATTTCTCGAGTAAATTCAAACTTGATCGGTGAATTCGATTTTACCGGCAACTCCTATGGATTACGAATCAAAAAGATATACCCTGAAGTTCGTAATGGCCGATTTGGAGTTGATTTAGTCTTTATAGATGTTGTACCAGATCAAATTCGAACCGGACAGACTTTCCGTGTGAAATTGGAATTAGGTGCATCTCAAATGGCTTTATTAGTACCACGCGGAGCATTTTATCAAAGTACAGGCGGACAATATATATTTGTAGTAGATCCAACCGGAAAATTCGCAGTGAAACGCGACATTAGGTTAGGAAGAATGAATCCAAAGTATTATGAGTTACTGGAAGGTCTTGAGGTTGGTGAGAGAGTAATAATTTCTAGTTATGATAATTTTGGTCGAGCTGAAAAATTAATTTTGAAATAAAAAAATGGAGGCGAAAATGATTAAGACAGTTGATTTAACCAAATTCTACAGAACTGATGAGGTAGAAACTACAGCCCTGAACAATGTAAACATGGAAATAGCAAGTGGTGAATTTGTAGCAATAATGGGTCCTTCCGGATGTGGGAAATCCACATTGCTGAACTTAGTTGGATTATTGGATAATCCAAATAAGGGAGAATTACATTTTAATGACATCGAAGTTTCTAAATACACAGAGAGGATGCGTACTAATTTGAGAAAATCTAATATTGGATTCATATTTCAAAGCTTTAATCTCATTGATGAACTTACAGTTTATGAAAATGTTGAGCTACCACTTCTATATATAAAGATGAGTTCTTCTGAAAGAAAGAAAAGAGTAACAGAAGTTCTTGATAGAATGAAGATCGCTCATAGAGCAAAACACTTTCCTCAGCAGCTTTCCGGAGGTCAGCAGCAGAGAGTTGCAGTTGCCCGTGCAGTTGTTACAAAACCAAAATTGATATTGGCTGATGAGCCTACCGGTAACCTTGATTCAGCAAATGGAGAAGAAGTAATGGATCTTCTTACACAACTTAATGAAGAAGGAACAACTATAATTATGGTAACACACTCACCTTCCCATGCAGAATATGCTCATAGAGTTATTCAATTGTTCGACGGCCATATCGTTACAGAAAACATTAAAAAAGAATTCCATCTGTAGTATTAATGATATTAAGCTGTTGGTTTGAGCTAGAGCCAGCGGCTTTTTAGTCGTTTTTCAAAAAGAGAATCAGTTATTTAAATTGAAAAATTCGAACAGAATTTGATGATTTTGGGAGCGAGATATGTTCAAGAATTTTATTAAAGTTGCTTTAAGGAATTTACTAAATAGAAAATTCTATTCAATTATAAACATTTTAGGGTTAGCCATAGGACTTACCTGCACGATCCTGATCGCACTGTTCATCAGAAATGAACTTTCCTATGATAAGCACCATGAAAACTATAAAAGGATCTATCGGCTGGAATCGCATTTTAACATCCAGGAATCGGAAGATCTCTTTGCTGTAACAGCATTTCCTTTGGGACCTGCCTTAAAGTTGGAATACCCACAGGATGTAGCTGAATTTTGCCGCATTATGGATATGGATAATAATCTATTCCAATATGAGGGAAAACAGATCTTCGAGGAGAATGTATACTTTGCCGATTCAACTTTAACTGAGATATTTACCCATAAATTCATTTCCGGATCAGCCCAGGATGCGTTGAATGATCCAAACGAAATGATCTTAACTGAAAGTTTTACCAAAAGGATTTTTGGAGATGAGGATCCTATTGGAAAAACACTGGAAGCCGGGAATGGTATGATTTTCACCGTAACCGGAATTATCGAAGATGTGAAACATAATTCTCATTTGAAGTTTGAAGCTATTTGCTCAATGTTAACGTTGAAGCCCATTTTCGGAGCGGATCGTTACGACAGTCTGGAAAGTGGATCTTTTTGGAATATAGGATTTCACTCTTATATTATGCTAACAGAGAATGGAAATATCCAAAATGTTTTGAATGCCTATCCTGAGTTTAACGAAAAATATATCAAGCCTGTTGGAGAACAGATAAATGCTACATTCCAATTGATGGTTCAACCATTGGCTGATGTGCATTTATTTTCCAGAGTTGGTGGTGATCTGCCTACCGGTAATATCGCTTACGTTTATATATTCAGCATTGTTGCTTTCTTCCTGCTTTTAATTGGATGTATAAACTATATGAATCTGGCAACTTCCCAATCATCTGGCAGAGCTGTTGAAGTTGGAATTCGCAAAGTTGTAGGAGCTCAAAAACATTATCTGCGCTGGCAGTTTATCTTTGAATCGATCTTGATCGCCATGACAGCAATGATACTGGCTTTTGTTACAGTTGAATTGATCTTACCCACCTTCAATGAACTAGCTGACAGAGAACTGGTATTTAATGTTATCAACAATTTTGATCTAGTTATAGGCGTTTTTATTATCACATTATTTGTAGGATTAATTTCGGGTAGTTATCCGGCCTTTTATCTTTCTTCATTTATTCCAGTAGATGTCCTTAAAGGCAGATTCGGCAAGAAGAAAGGAACCTTGAGAAAAGTTCTTGTTCTGATCCAATTCTCAATTTCCATTATCATGATAATCGGTACATTTACCGTCGTCCAGCAGCTTAAATATTTAAGAGATAAAGATCTTGGATTCGATGCTGAAAACCTGGTTGTATTAACTATTCGTGATACTTCCGGAGTAAAAAATCTACAGGCATTCAAAGATGAACTGAAGAAATATCCTCAGATAATAAGTGCTGGTACTACTTCCAGCGTTCCTGGTCAGGGACAAAGCATAATTGTACAACTCTTTGAAACAAAAGATGGAAGTATGGAAGAAAAGGGAATAAATTTTATCTTTGTAGACCATGATTATCTGGAAACGATGAACATGAAGATAATCAAAGGCCGCAATTATAACAGAAACCTGCAAACTGATGCCGAGGAATCATGTTTGATAAATGAAGCAACTGCTAGAGTGTTGGGTTGGGGTGACGATCCAATAGGAAAGAAACTTGGCTTTGGTGCGAATCTGGATGGCACCGCTAATTTAAGTACAAAAGTAATCGGTGTGATAAAAGACTTCCATTATGCATCTCTGCATAATCAAATCGACCCACAATTGGTAATGCTTTCTGATGACCCACAGCGTAACATCTGCCTGCGGATTCGCCAGGAGAACATAGAATCCACACTAGAATATATTGAGGAGAAATGGAATGAGTTCTGCCCTACCTTCCCATTTGAATATACGTTCTTGGACGATAGTTTAAATGAACAATATGTAGCTGAACAAAAGATCGGACGTGTTTTCACCTATTTCTCAATACTTTGTATTTTTATTGCCTGTCTTGGTTTGTTCGGCCTGGCTTCTTACACTGCAGAACAACGAACCAAAGAAATCAGTGTGCGAAAAGTAATGGGAGCATCCGTTTCCAATATCGTTTTCATTCTTTCCAAAGAATTTTCAATCTGGGTTATATTGGCAAATATCATAGCCTGGCCAATAGCTTTTTATGCTTTAAAGAAATGGCTGCAGAATTTTGCTTTTGCCATAGACCAGTCAATTTTAACCTACATTTTAGCCGGCATAACTGCTTTATTAATTGCAGTTATTACTGTAAGCTTCAGAGCAATAAAGGCAGCACAGACCAATCCTGCTGACGCACTTAAATATGAATAGCGAAACACAATTCGTAACGTGAAATTAGAAATTTGAATTAAGAACTTGATAAAGGGGAAAAAATGTTAAAAAATTATTTTAAGATCGCATTCAGGAACATACTGAGGCATAAGGGAGGAGAGTAAGATGCTTCTAAATTATTTCAAAATGGCGTTTCGTAATATCAGGCGAAATAAAGCTCATGCAACTATTAATATTCTGGGACTAGCCGTAGGTTTGGCTGCCTGTATCCTTATAACGCTTTGGATTATGAATGAACTGAGTTACGACAAATTCAACTATAATTTGGACATAATCTACAATGTCCCTTCCAAAACTCTTTATGGTAGTAGTGAAAGCTGGTCTACTGGAACGCCGCCCATGGTGGCACCCACTCTTAAGGAACAATATCCGGAAGTTACCAATTCAGCCCGTCATATGAATGGGGCAGTGGATCTTTCTCTGGCTTACGGAGATAAAGTTTTTAAAGAATCCATTCAAATGGCGGATCCGGAAATATTTGAGATCTTCACCTTTCCATTTATTTTAGGAAGTTATGAAAAGGCAAAAACTAATAATTTCACCATTGCTCTCTCCGAAACCATGGCAAAAAAATATTTTGGCCAGGAAAACCCGGTTGGCAAGTCTCTGAACATGGATAACAAAGGTGAGATGGAGGTAATTGGTGTTTTTGCGGATATACCTCAAAGATCAACTTTCCGATTTGATTTCTTTGTTCCTCTTGATTTAGTTAATCTGATCTGGCAAGAAGGTTATACCAAAACCTGGTATAATTGCTCATTTATCACTTACATCACTCTTCTTCCGGGAACTTCTGCAAAGGAACTTCAAGGAAAAATCAGTAATCTGATTAAAGATAATAATCCCGAATCAACCACCAAGCCTCTCCTCTATAAGCTAAGTCGCTTACATCTTTATTTTTTTGGAAATATTAAGAAAGTGAAAACAGTAGGTATAATTGCCGGTTTAATTCTTCTCATTGCCTGCATTAATTTCGTAAATCTTACCACTGCCCGTTCTGCTAAAAGGGCGCGTGAAGTGGGGATGCGAAAAGTAGTGGGAGCTCGGAAGCTACAATTAATCAGACAATTTCTATTTGAATCTATTTTTTTTGCCATGATCTCCATTTTTCTGGCAGTTGCTTTGGTTGAAATTTTTCTGCCATTTTTCAATAATATTTCAGGAAGGGAGCTAGTCTTTGTAAATGCGGTTCATATCCGATTGCTGCTGACTCTTCCTCTATTTGGGATTTTAATCGGATTTTTGGCGGGAATCTATCCTGCTTTTGTCTTATCAGCTTTCAAACCCATTTCGGTTCTCAAAAGCTCAAAAGTTAGTTTGGGAGGACGTTCCCTATTGCGGAAAGTTTTGGTGATTTTGCAGTTTACGCTTTCCATAATTCTGATTATCTCCACTTTCGTAATTGTGAAACAGACTAAATTCTTACAAGACAAAGATCTTGGTTATGATCGGGAACATCTGCTTTATGTACCCCTGCAAGGTAAACTACTGGAAAATCCAGAACTGCTACGTAGCGAGTTACTCAAAAATCCTGATATCGAAAATGTGGCTTTTTTGGCCAAAAACCCCGTTTCCATCTGGTCAAATGGTTCCGGCTGGAGTTGGGAAGGGAAACCTGATGACCTCGATCCCTATGTGACTTATCAGGGAGTTGATCCAGAATATTTAAATACATTTAAGCTAGAAATGGCTCAAGGTGAATTCTATACTGATAATACATCCGGTGCAAATAATATTGTGGTTAATGAAAGCTTTGTGGCTAAAATGGGAGTGGAAAACCCGGTGGGAATGCAGCTGAAACATGAGGATAAATCCTATAATATCCTCGGAATAGTGAAGAATTTCCATTATAAATCCACCCATCGTAATATCGGACCAATTGTGATATTCCGCTATGAAAAAAAGAATATGGATTGGCTGAGTTTCCGCTTTGCTTACATGCGGGTGAAAGGCGAAAATATTCACGAAACACTCACTTTTATTGAAGCAACAACCCGCAGTTTTACTTCTGGATTTCCCTATGAATTTCATTTCCTTCAAGATGATCTGGATTCATTGTACATAAGCGACAGACAGACTGCTCGTATCCTTACTTCTTTTGCGATATTGGCCATTTTTATCTCATGTCTGGGATTGTTGGGGTTATCCACCTTCCTTACGGAACAACGTACTAAAGAGATCGGTATCAGAAAAGTTCTCGGCTCTTCTGTTAGCCAGATCATCCATCTACTTACGATAGATTTTACCAAATGGGTGATAATTTCCAATCTCATCGCCTGGCCCATCGCCTATTACCTTTTGCAAAAATGGATGAACTCTTTTCCGTATAAGATCGGGTTAAATGTCTGGTATTTCATTATGGCTGGTTTTCTCACTTTGCTCATAGCTCTAACCACGATTTCAGCACAAGCGATTAAAGCAGCAAATTCAAATCCGGTGAAGGCACTTAAATATGAGTAAATTAAATAGACTTTACGAGATTCAATAAACTCGTAAACATAATAGGAGAAAATATGTTAAGTATAAGAGGCGCATTTAAGTATTATTCGAACAATTTTGTAAAAACTTATGTATTAAGAGATGTAGACATTGATGTTAAAGAAGGAGAATTCGTAACAATTATGGGACCTTCCGGTGCCGGGAAATCTACACTTCTTTATATCATGGGAATGCTAGAAACTCTTGATGATGGAGAATTTTTTTATAAAGAAAATCCTGTTCACAAATTTAATGAAAAAAAGAGAACAGAACTTCACAAACATGAGATCGGTTTCGTTTTTCAGCAATATCATCTTATCGATGAACTTACTGTTTATGAAAATATCGAAATGCCGCTTTTGTACCAAAAGATCAAAAGTTCAGAGAGGAAATCAATGGTTTGTGATATTCTTGATAAGTTTAATATCGTAGGCAAAAAAAGTCTCTTTCCAAATCAACTTTCTGGTGGTCAGCAACAATTGGTGGGCATAGCTCGAGCGATAATAGGTAAACCAAGTTTACTATTGGCTGATGAACCTACAGGTAATTTAAATTCCGCTCAGGGTAAAGAGATAATGGAACTTTTCAAAAAATTAAATGAAGAAGGAACAACTATTATTCAGGTTACACATTCAGAAGAGAAAGCCGCTTATGGAAATAGAATTATTAATTTGTTAGATGGCAGAATAGTCGATTAAAACCTTTGGAGGATTTAATGAAATTTAAACACATAGTATCATTAATCTCACTTGTATTAATTATGATATCTCCCTTATTTTCATCCGAAGTAGAAGATGCAATAACCAATGATAATCTTGAACTTGTTAAGCAATTACTACAAACAGACAATGAACTATTAGAACAGAAATTCGGTCGAGATTTCACGCCTTTGAATTGGGCTGCTGCCCAGGGGAAACAAGAAATCTTTTTCTCCTTGATCGATATGGGAGCAGATATCTCAACCAAAGATCTGGATGGCAGTGACCTCCTGATCAATGCTGCTGCCGGCGGTAACCTGAAGATTGTTAATTATCTTGTGGAAGAGAAAAATTTTGATGTGAATTTCCCCGATAATAATAACTTCACTCCGTTTCATGCAGCAGCAGGATCTGGTAATGTTGAACTACTTAAGTACCTTGTTAAACATAAAGCAGATATTTTTTCAAGATCTATAATAGATGCTACACCAATGGCTAGTGCGATTTACTCTGATTCTTTGGAAGCAGTAAAATACCTTTTTGAACTTGGCTGTGAATTTGATCACCCGAATCAATGGAATGTATATCCGATCCATTATGCAGCCTATAAAGGTAATGTAGAAGTTATGAAACTATTCATAGAAAGAGATGTTGATATTCATAAGATCACAATGAATCGAGAAACACCCTTCTTCTGGGCAGTGATTGGTGGGAGATTTGAAATGGCTGATTTTCTGCTGGCTAATGGCGTAGATATAAATTCAAAAGTTACCGGTGGCGTTACTGCTTTGCATAGTGCTCACAAACTTCGAATGGATAGTCTTGAATATCTTCTGGAAAAAGGAGCTGATATTACAGCGGTTGATTCTACAGGAAACACAGTTCTACATGCTGCTGCCTGGTCAGAAAGAGATGAGATTGTATCTAAATTGATCGAATGCGGAGTTGATGTCGATGCCAAAAATTATAATGGAAATACTGCACTTATAAATGCCTGCAGGCGTGACAGTATAGATGTTATAAAAGTATTTTTAGATAATGGTGCGTCTCTGGATGTTGGTGAATGTAAAGATGAAAACGGATGCATTGTATTTCCTCAATCTCCTTTGCATACGTGTATTAATTCAGGTAAGAACGATTTTGTCAGCTTACTTTTAGAATATGATGTTGATCTTGAAATGAAAGACCCAAACTTTGAGAGATCTCCACTTCACATGGCTGCTATTAAAGGGAATATTGAAGTTTTAAATATGCTTATTGCCAAAGGCGCAAGTATAAATCCAAAAGATAGTTTCGATAAAACTCCACTTTATTATGCTAATATTTATAAAAATGAACTTACTGCTGAAATACTAAATGCCAATGGCGGGAAAAGTGGTAAAGCAGCGAAAAAATATGATCAGAATCTGTTAAATGGAAAAATAAAGAACCATGAAGCTAATATATGGTTCTCAAATCATGCTGGCTGGGTCTTTAAAACAGCAAACAACCTATTGATAGTTGATTATTGGGAACAAGGCATCAAACTGGATAATCCCTGCCTGGCAAATGGCTGGATCGATCCGGAAGAGATCAAAAACTTTAATGTAACTGTGCTGGTTTCCCATGAACATGGAGATCATTATGATCCAGTGATCTGGGATTGGAAAGAGACAATTCCAAATATCCGTTACATCCTGGGAATGGAGGATTCCGAGCAGGAAGAATATGAGCTGATCCAACCACGCACTACTCTCGATTTTGATAATTTACAGATTACTGCCTTTGAATCAAATGATTCAGGTGTTGGTTTTGTGATCGTCTCTGATGGTGTTACTATTCTACATCCTGGAGATCATGCCAACGAAACCAGTGATTTTTCCGGAACATACTGGCCTGAAATTGAATATGTAAAAGAGAACTTTTCGAATATTGATATTGCACTGATGCCAATTAGAGGTTGTGAACTTCCTGATGTAGAATCGGTAAGATTGGGAGTTGTGAGAACATTGAAGGAGCTTGAGCCTAAGGTTTTCCTTCCCATGCACTCAAGTGATGAAGGTTTCCAATACCGCAATTTCAATGAAAACCTACTGGAAGAAGGCATCAACAAAACTAAACTCTATTATCCATTGGATAAAGGTGATCGATTTATTTATAAGAAAGGAAAATTAATTTAGCATAAGTTCGGTAACAAGCTAATTTTCCGTTCCTCCCTTTTTTGGCTTGATATCGTACTTATAATATTGAGAGGTCCCTATATGTTCAAAAATTATTTTCTTATTGCTGTAAGAAGCATTAGCCGTCAGAAATTTTACTCCATCCTTAATGTATTAGGTTTAGCAGTTGGAATAACCTGTTCCCTCCTAATCGTTCTTTATATCCAAACTGAACTCAGTTACGATAAGTTTTATGATAATGTCGATAGAATATATCGTTTGAATAACGAAAATAACATGGGTGGCAAGATCGATAAATACTGTAACGCCCCACGCCCGATTTCACCTACAATGAAGGAATTATACCCTGAGATCTTGGCAACAACCCGTGTTTGCGGAGTTAATGGTCTATACACCCACAAAGCAAATCTGTACTATGATGAGAAAGCAGTCGTGACAGACCAAATATTTGCTGTTGATTCAACCTTTTTCGATATCTTCTCGAATGAATTTATTGAGGGAAACGCAGAAGAAGCATTCGCCCAGCAAAATGCTATAATCATTTCCGAAAGTCTGGCAAAAAGAATTTTTGGGGATGAAGATCCATATCAAAAAACTATTTCGATAGAAAATAATTTTGATTTGGTTGTAACAGCAATATATAAAGACCTTCCAGGGCGCACTCATTTTCCCTATGAAGCATTAGTTCCATGGATCGGAGCTTACCGCCAGGGTGAAGAGAATGTATGGTATGGTTGGCAGGTTTATCATTACTTTCTTCTGGAAGAAGGAAGTGATCCTGATGATCTGGAAGCTAAATTTCCTGAATTCTATGAAACATACATGAAAGAAACATATGAAAGAATCAATGGACATTCCTCTCTCTCACTTCAACCGATTAAATCCATTCGTCTTCATTCAGATATGGTTTGGGAAATGTATCCAAATGGAGATATAATTTATATTTATGTATTCAGTATCATTGCTGTTTTCTTACTATTAATTGCCTGCATAAATTATATTAATCTTGCAACAGCCCGTTCTACCAGACGCAGTCGTGAAGTTGGTTTACGTAAAGTATTTGGTTCAAATCGAGGCTCTTTAATTAGGCAGTTTCTTTTAGAATCAATTCTATTGGCAACTGGAGCTGCTGCTATTTCGCTGGTTCTTTCCGAATTATTACTACCAATATTTAATGAAATCACATCCTTAGATGTAAAAATGAATTTGTTCACAAACCCGGAATATCTGATCGGAACTCTTTTATTGGGTGTGTTTATAGGATTGATCTCCGGTATTTATCCAGCTTTTTTTCTTTCCCATTTCCAGCCGGTGAACACTCTAAAATCAGAATCGGTTAAAGGAACACAGGGAGTGTTATTCCGCAAGATCCTTATCACCATTCAATTCACAATTTCCATAGCAATGATCATTGGAACACTGATCGTTATTAAGCAATTGATGTATTCAAAAAATAAAGATCTGGGTTTCAACAAAGAATACCTGATGGCAATTAGTGTGCAGAATCCTCAAATGGAAGAGCAGATGCAATCGTTTAAACAGGAGCTTGTTTCTCATCAGAATATTGTCTCGGTTGCAGCTTCCTTCAATATGCCTGGCACAACATTCAACCGCTCTCCGGTTCGTGCTGAAACAAATGAAGGAGATATTCAGCAGATGAGCTGCCAGTTCATGCAAATTGATTTTGATTACCTGGAAACCATGGAAATGGAAGTTGTTGAGGGAAGAAATTTTAGCCGTGAAATTGAAAATGTGTGGACTCAATCGGTGCTGGTTAATCAAGCCGCTGTACATAAATTCGGTTGGGATGAGCCAGTTGGAAAAAGAGTTATAGCATTCGTAGACAGTTTGGGAAATAATAACTTTGCCAATATTATTGGTGTTGTTAAAGATTTTCATGCCAATTCTATGCGACAGGAAATCCATCCTGTTCTTATCTGGCTTGTTACCGATGACATGCAATATCGTTATCGAGAAAACCTGCGTGTTTTTGTCCGTATTAGAGCAGAAAATTATCTTAATACAATTGAATACATCAATCAAGTTTGGGATAATTTCAGTCCGAATGATCCAATCCGATTCGTATTTGTAGATGATCAGTTAAACCATTTGTATATGGCAGAAGAGAAACTTATTATACTCTTTAGTTATTTCACTTTGATTACAATCTTCATTGCCTGTCTCGGGCTTTTTGGATTAGCTGCTTACACTGCTGAACAAAGAACAAAAGAGATCGGTGTCCGCAAAGTGATGGGAGCTTCAGTATTGCAGATCATCAAATTATTATCCAAAGATTTCACGAAATTAGTTATCATATCATGCTTTATAGCTTGTCCAATTGCCTATTTTGCCATGAATAAATGGCTGCAGAATTTTGCCTATCGCACCAACATCAGCATCTGGATCTTTATATTCTCAGGTGGGTTAGCTTTAATAATAGCACTCATCACTGTGAGTGTACAAACTTTTAAAACAGCTTCAGCAAATCCAATAGAAAGCTTAAAATATGAATAGAAATAAACTAATTGAATATCTAGAAAAAAGTGATTTGATGTATCTGGCAACTTGTACAGACAATAAACCGCATGTGCGCTGTATGGCAATGATTTACTCTGATAATACAATCTGGTGCTGCTCCAAATCCAACAGATTGAAAGTTAAAGAGATCAGACAAAACGACTCGATTGAGATATGCATTCTAACAGAGAGTAGAAAAGATCTGGGTTCGATTCGTGGAAATGGAAAGGCTTTGATAGTAACAGACCAAAAGATCAAGAAGAAGCTTTCGGAGCAGATACCTTTCTTTAAAGCTTATTGGGAATCTCCCAATGATATTGATTTTACGCTTATCAAATTGGAAATAGTTGAATTTATGTTTCATGATCCTAATGATAAGCAATTTTACACAATTCCAGCAAAATAATTATGAAAAGAGAAATATATGAATGATTTTGAAAAACAATGGTTAAATAAATTGAAAGTTGGTCTTCAAAAAATTGGAAGAGAGGATCTTTTTGAAGAAGTGACAAATTCACACCAGGAGAGTATTGACTGGTCAGCTCAATTAATGGATAAATTGAACAGCGAGTTAACTGAAGATGAAGTGATTGAAGTGATGTGTGGTTGTGCTTGTTTGGCACCCAAAAACTACCTGAAAATATTAAGAAAAGAGTATACGGCAACAAAAGATTTGAAACACGTTCATAAACTTTTACAACTCTATTTTGAAAAGTCTATAACTACTTACAAGAACCTGAATGATGAGCAATTGAAGTATATTGTCGATAATGATATGGGTATGGCTGGTAAATTGAATGGAAATGTAATTACAGCTGTAAAGATCCCTAAAGAATTCCACAAATATTTCCAAACTGAAGATCCTACAGAAAAACGTTATCATTACTGTCATTGTCCACGAATACGTGAAGCTTTAAAGTCAGGAGATCAACCAGTAAATAAGAATTACTGCAATTGCGGAGCTGGATTTTACAAAGATATTTGGGAATTCATACTACAACGTTCAGTCAAAGTTAAATTAGAAGAATCAATTTTGCAAGGCAACCAACAATGCAAAATAAATATCTATTTATAGTAGAGGGATTATGTTTAAAAATTATATAAAAATTGCTTTAAGAAATCTAATGCACCAAAAAGTATTTTCAACCATAAACATTGTTGGATTAGCAATCGGATTAGCCTGTGGAATTCTGCTTTCACTCTGGATATTTGATGAGATCAGTTTTGATAAATTTCATGAAAATGGTGAAAACATATACAGGGTACTAGAAAATCAAAGCTATTCTTCACAAAGTATGCAAGTTGCCGTTACGCCCATTCCTTTGGCAGAATCTATGAAAAAAGATTTCCCCGAAATTGTTTTTGCCTCCAGATATAATAGTACCTACGGACATGTTATCAAAATCGATAATATAGAATTTTCAGAAGTTAATGGTGCGTTTACAGATGAAGATTTTTTAAAGATGTTCAGCTTCCCTGTCATCAAGGGTAATACTGAACCGTTTTCTGACAAAAATTCTATAATCCTAACAGAAGAAACCGCAACAAAATTTTTTGGTGATGATGATGCAATTAGAAAGATTGTTTCAGTTTTTAATCTAAACTTTCAGGTAACAGCTATTATCCAGAATGTACCTGTAAATTCCCAGATCTCCTTCGATTACATCCTTCCCTTCCAAATAATGATCGATAGAAATCCCGATATCAACAATTGGAACAATAATTCAATTTATACATATTTGCAATTAGTAGATAACACTGATGATGCGCTGATGTCTGAAAAAATCCAAAATTACCTTAAGGTTATAAACGAAGGTGCATCTTCAACTCTTTATCTGCAGCCAATCTTTAAAACTCATCTACATTCAGTTGGATTAGTTGCAGACCTGGGTGGAATGGGCGACTTCAGATATATCATTCTCTTTAGTATTATCTCTGTTTTCATAATTATTATTTCTAGTGTGAACTTTATAAGTTTGTCTACAGCCAGGTATACCAGAAGAGCCAAAGAAGTGGGTTTGAGAAAAGTAGTAGGATCAAGACGTAGCCAATTGATCTGGCAATTTTTAGGTGAATCGATGATACTTCTATTGATATCTCTAACTGTTAGCTTAGTTTTAGCGGAATTGTGTTTACCAGCATTTAATAATATCGCATCTAAAGAATTATCCCTCGTTTATCTATTGAATCCCAATATACTACTAGGTTTTACTGTGTTCATTATTCTTATTGGTTTTCTTACAGGAATATATCCTGCATTTCTCCTTTCATCTTTCAAACCGGTAACCGCTCTTAAAAGCTCAACAATTTCAGGATCCAGGGGATCAATGTTCAGAAAAATAATGGTTGTTACTCAGTGGTCTTTATCCATTATTCTAATAATTAGTACATTGGTAATTTCTAAACAATTGCAGTTTATGAAGAATAAGAAACTCGGTTTTGATAAAGAACACATTGTATATACAAGTATTGAGGGGTTCGAAAAATTCGATGAATTAAAAGAGGAACTATTAAAATATCCTGGAGTAGAAAACGTTTCTACCACTATGGTTCTTCCCCATAGAATTATGAGTTCAACGTCTGGAGCCGAGTGGGAAGGAAAAGGAAAAGAGGAAACATTTCTTGTTCATTACAACATAGTGAATTACGACTTTATTGAAACTTTCAAAATTGAGATGGTAGAAGGACGTAGTTTCTCGGAAGAATTTTCTGATGATACGAATTATGGATTTATTTTAAATCAGGAAGCTATACGACAAATGGGATTAGATGATCCAATTAATAAAAATTATTCTATCTGGGGCATGGAAGGAAAGATTGTTGGTGTTATGAAAGATTTCCATTTTAAATCTCTTCACAACCCCATAGAACCAATGATGTTCTTAGTTATAAAAGAATATGCGGAGACCTTGGTTATAAGAGTAAATGCAACAGATACAGAGAATACTATTTCCTATCTGGAAGATACCATGGCAAAGTTTGATCCTGAGAAACAGCATAAATTCAGATTTTTTGACGAACGTTATGAGGCTATGTATAAAGCTGAACAACAAATAGAAATAATATTGAAAATTTTTACAGGTTTGGCAATCTTTGTAGCCTGTTTAGGGCTATTCGGGCTTTCTACATTTTTAACCCAGCAACGATTTAAAGAGATCGGCATAAGAAAAGTATTGGGTGCAAATATTCCAAATCTTGTTATTACGCTTTCAAAAGAATTTACAAAATGGATCATCATGGCAAACTTGATCGCTTGTCCTCTTGCTTATTATCTCATAAGTAAAATACTGCAAAATTTTGCCTATAGAGTAAGTATGGGAACAAGCGTTTTTGTTATTACTATTGTTTTATCTATCCTTATTGCGATTATAACTGTAAGCTTTCAAACAATAAAAGTTGCTTATTCGAATCCAGTGAAGGCTTTAAAATACGAATAAATTTTGAAAATATAAATTTGAAATGAGGAATTGAATATGCTGAAAAATTATTTAAAGATAGCCTTAAGAAATCTGATGCGTCATAAAGGATATTCATTCATTAATATATTTGGTCTGGCAATTGGAATTGCAGCCTGCTTATTGATCTCACTTTGGGTACAAGATGAATTAAATTTTGATAAATTCCATAATAACAGCGAAAATATTTTTCAAATGATCCAGACACAATATTATGATACCGGACCATTCAGTGTAGGTTCTATGCCGGGACCCCTTGCCGGAAAATTACTGGAGCATTTCCCCGATATAGAGGCAGCAACCCGTTTTGGTTACGCATCTGCTGTTGTGGCAAATGGTGAAAAATCTCATCAGGAATATCTTAATGTTGCCGATAATTCTCTTTTTAGTATGTTCACATTTCCTTTTGCTTTTGGAGATGCAGAACATGCTTTATTAGATCCATATTCCATCGTTCTCACACCAAAAATGGCAAAGAAATACTTCGATGAAGAAAATCCTGTTGGCAAGACTTTGAAGATCAATAATAAATATGAATTCACTGTAACAGGTGTTACAAAGAAAATTCCAAATAATTCCAGCCTGGATCTTGACCTGGTTGTTTCATTTGAATTTCTGCGGGAACTGGGTGAGAATATAGATAGCTGGACCAATAATCACGCAACCTACATTCAACTTCATTCAAATGTAAACTATTGGGATTTTAATGAGAAGGTTAAACACTTTTTCCAGGAACTACATGACAAAGAAACATCAACAATATTGTACATATTTCCATTTACTAAAATACACCTTTATTCTGCTACTGGAAGACAAGATAATATCAAAGGAATTTATCTGATTTCGATAATCGCATTTTTAATTTTGGTGATTGCCTGTATAAATTATATGAACCTGGCCACAGCCAGAAGTGCTCGAAGAGCCAGAGAGGTTGGACTTCGAAAAGTAGTTGGGGCAAAACGAATTCAGTTGAGCAACCAATTTCTATTTGAATCATTAATTTTAGCACTTCTATCGATGGTGCTTGCTTTGGTGATAGTTGAACTGGTCCTACCATATTATAATTCATTCGTTGTTAAAGAACTAAGCTTGGGATTAAACACATTTACAGTTTTGATGATTACAGATATTGTAATAGGAACAGGTATTGTAGCCGGTAGTTATCCGGCATTTCTGCTTTCTTCGTTTAAACCTGTGAAAGTTTTGAAAAGCTCCTTATCATCAGGAAAAGGTGGAATGCTTTTCCGTAAAATACTGGTGATTATTCAATTTACTCTTTCCATAGTTCTCATTATTAGTACGATCACCATTTTCAATCAATTGCGATTCATGCAGAATAGGAAGCTTGGGCTGGATAAAGAAGATGTATTATACATCCGCAGCAATGAAGTTCTAAAAGAAAAGTATGAAAGCTTCCGTTCGGAGCTAACCAACCATCCCGATATCTTGACTTTGTGCGGTTCATCATTTCTTCCAACCGGAATATGGAGTAATGGAACCGGTTGGCAATGGAATGGCAAAGAAGAGGATTTCAATCCTTTGATAGGAAATTGCAGAATAACACGAGATTTTGCTAAAACTTTGGGCATCGATATGCTGGCAGGTAGAGAATTTAATTTCCAATCGGATAATGAAGGTCGGGCTTTTCAGGAGATCATTATAAACAAGACCATGGCGTATATGACAAAACTTGATAATCCAGTTGGTGAAATTATGAATTTCTATGGCTACGATCTGGAAATTGTGGGCGTGATGGATGATTTCAACTTCAAACCATTAACTTATGATATCGAGCCCTTGATTTTCATCAATATGAAGGTTGATACTCAATATTATCTGATAAAATATAATGGTGTAAATCAAAAAAAAGTAATGGATCATGTTGAGAAAGTCTGTAAAGAATTGAGCCCCGGATATCCTGTTTCGATCTCATTTCTGGATGAACGTTATGATCGTGTTTATCGTGATGAGAAAAAGCTGGGAACGTTATTTAATTTGTTTGCCTCACTTGCTGTTATCATATCTTGTCTGGGACTTTTTGGCCTGGCATCTTACCTGGCAGAGCGCAGGACCAAAGAAATTGGCATCCGCAAAGTTTTGGGATCATCCGTATTAAATCTTGTCTATCTACTTTCAGTCGATTTTATAAAATGGGTCTTGGTTGCGAATATTATTGCCTGTCCGATAGCCTGGTATGCCATGCATAAATGGCTACAGAATTACGCTTATCACACACCTCTAAGTGTCGGCTTGTTCTTGCTTACTGGTTTGATAACTTTCATGATCGCATTTGTAACGGTTGGCTATCAAACAATAAAAGCAGCAAACTCCAATCCGGTGAAGGCTTTAAAATATGAGTAAGAAGGCAATTGTCTCACCCTGCCAATTGAATCTTGTTAGGAATTTAGTCTTCGTAACTTAGATATCATTGGAGTTTCCATAACAATCTTGGGAACAAGAATCTTAGATTCTAAAGGAGTAGATTATGATTAAAAATTATCTCAAAAGTGCCATAAAAAGCTTGTTCAAAAACATGTTTTTCAGCCTAATAAATCTTACTGGACTTGCCATTGGTATCACAGGTTTATTCTTGGTTTTTGTTTTTATTTCTCATGAGCAAAGTTTCGATAAATTTCACATGGATCATGAAAGCATTTATCGTGTATTACAGCGCGAAATGATGTCCGGTGGTCAGTCGACTAGTGATGCAACGGCACCTCCATTGGCAATGGAATTGAAATCTACCGTTCCTGAAATTGAAGCAGCATGCCGCATCCTCACAATGAATGAGAGATTGATCTCCACTGAAAGATTTTCCGATTACCAGGATGGTTTCGTTCTGGTTGATCCATCCTTTTTTCAGATCTTCACTGTTCCTGTGCTGAACGGAAATCCCGAGGAAACAATAACAGATAGAGATAATGTGATTATAACCCGTAGAATTGCAGAGAAATATTTTGATTCAATTGATGTTACCGGCCAAACAATTAAAATTCGAGACAAAGATTACAATATTGGTGGAGTGATTGAAAATCCACCATCCTACTCACATCTGCAATACGACATTCTGTGTACGATGTACTACATCAAAAACGAGAATTTCCACAATTACTCCTGGCTCTGGCATTCTATTGAAACTTATGTTAAACTACATCCGGAAGCTGTGCGGGAAGAAGTTGATGATAAGATCAAAATATTGCATAATGAAGAAGCCCTCAAAAGATTCAAGGATGCTGGACTGGATTATCAGTTTTTCCTGCAGCCACTTAGTAATATTCGGCAAGAAGAGGTTACCGACAATGGTGTTATTACATCAGCTTCTGCCAGGAACGTAAAGATATTTCGTTTGCTAGCTGTATTTGTGTTGTTCCTTGCCTGCTTAAATTTCGTGAATTTAACACTGGCTCTGTATTTTAGACGCATCAAAGAAGTTTCTATCCGTAAGATAATCGGAGCTCATCCTATTGATCTGGTGCGGCAATTCCTTCTGGAAACTGTGATTGTGATTTTTTTAGCATCGATTTCTTCTATAGTTTTGATTGAGATTTCCATGCCTGCTTTTCTAAATTTTACAGGAATTCCAGCTGAATACATACAACAGATCTCCATTACTCAAATATTCCTTTTCGGAGTTATCATCCTTACAGTTGGTTTGACCGCAGGAACATATCCAGCTCTTTATGCTTCTAAACATAAAGTGATGAAAACAATTGGACATGGCAAAGTAAAGCTGGCTAATTCCATCATCCGACCGATTCTCATAGTGGCACAATTTGCCATTGCAGTGGTAATTATTATTGTAATGATCAGTATGCAGCAACAGGTGAAATACATGCAAAACCAGGATCTGGGATTCAATAATGAGCATAAAATTGTGCTGAAGACTCGGCTGGAAATGGACATGGAAACAAAATACGAAACTTATAAGGAAATGTTTTCTGCTATTCCAGGAGTTACAAATATTACAGCATCCGGTACATTGCCGGGAAAATCATTCAACAGTTATTACATAGAGAGTAATGATGAAAGATTAGGTAAGGTGCAGAAAACGATGAACTGTTTCAGTGTCGATAATGATTTCGTTCCTATATATGACCTTGAAATAACAGCAGGCAGAAATTTTAACCCTGAGTTTGATACAGATCTTTCTAAAGTATTCCTGATGAGTGAATCCGGTACAAAATTTATGGGCTGGCAAACTCCAGAGGATGCGCTAGGACAAGAAATTATTACAGGTAATGGGAGCAGGGAAGGCAAGATAATCGGCATTGTAAAAGACTTCAACTTCATGAGCCTGCAATACGACATTTCCCCTTTATTCGTAGAATTTATGGTGGATGATTTTAAGTATCTTACCTTACAGGTACAACATTCTGATCTTAACGTATTGATAAAGCAAGTTGAGGATAAATGGCATAGTGAATTTGATGGGACGCCTTTTGAATATTTCTTTGCAGATGAGGATTTCAACAGGCATTATCAGAACGAGATAAGAGCAATAACTTTAATGAAGTTTTTCGGCTTGGTAGCTATCATTATTGCCTGTTCAGGTTTGGTGGGAATATCACTATTTGTAACACAGCAGAGGATAAAGGAAATCGGAGTTCGCAAAATATTGGGAGCAACAATTCCAGAGCTTTTGATTCTGTTGAATAGTAGATTTTTAGTTTTGGTGGGAATTGCTAACCTCATAGCTTGGCCGGCGGCGTATTATACTATTCAAAAATGGCTGCAGAATTTTGCCTATAGAATGGAAATACAGTTATGGGTGTATCTTATTGCCGGTTTAATATCGACTTTGGTTTTCGTGTTCACTCTTAGCTTTCAAACCATCAAAGCAGCTAATTCAAATCCGGTGAAGGCATTAAAATATGAGTAGGGAGTCGGTTTTGAGAGAAATGAAAAACGATCTCCAACTTTGGGTTTCTTTAAACATTACACAAGCAAAAAAAATGAATAAAGAAGGAGTAAAAAATGAAAAGAAGATCAATTACTATTTGTTTGATTGTTTTAACAACAATTCAATTGCTAGCACAACAAAGTGATTTACCTGTATTTTCCGGCAAGTATTTTGGACAATCATTCCCAGGAATAACTCCTGAAGTATTTGCTCCAGGTATAGTTAGTACTAAAAACCGCGTATATGCCAATGTCACATTCAATTCTAATTTAACTGAAGCTTGTTGGACACCTAATTCAAACGATAGTACGTACAAATGGCAAGGTGGAATAATTTTTACGAAACAGGAAAATGGAATTTGGTCATCACCAAAAGAAATACGTTTTCTTGGATCTGAATATAGTCACAGAAGTCCTTTCTATGATTATAATAGTAAAAGGCTGTACTTTCAGGCACATTTAAAAAGTGACCAAGGATGGGATCAAAAAGAAAAGTTTTATTTTGTTGAAAAGATGCCTCAAGGATGGTCAGAACCTAAACTATTGGATACCGTATTTAACAAGTATTCAGTTCATTGGCAATTTTCTTTAGATAAGGAGAATAATCTATACTTTGGAGGTACTTTGCGAGGTGTAGAAAATTCAGGAGGAATTTATTTTTCAAAATATTTAGATGGTAAATACGAAGAGCCTACATTGATCTTTAATAATGTGGACTTGGATGAGGCTGTTTTTGGATCTGCAATATCTCCTGATAATGACTATATTCTATTTGCGAGAATACATCCAAGAGGATCAACGAATCCGAGAATATTTTCTATTTATATTAGTTTTCTAAATGAAAAAAATGAATGGAGTGAACCTTTGGAACTTGGAGAAAAACTCAACATGGATGGCAATCAGCCAAGAGTTAGCCCTGATGGAGAGTTTATTTTTTTTGTTGGTAATGATGCATTGTCATATTGGGTTTCAGCAAAAATTATTGATGAAATTAAGTAAATATTTAAAATTATCCTTAACGAGCGTGTTGTCTGACAAAGAGGATTAGAAATTTGAAATGAGGAATTTAAAAAAGAACGATGTCATCGGAAGGTATCAAAGGATAGTAAAACAAGTATATCCTAAATCGCATTTCGATACGATACAAGTATCTACTCAGTGTGACAACAAAAGTTTAAAGGAGCTAATATGCTGAAAAATTATCTAAAGATCGCATTAAGAAACTTGGTTCGACACAAATGGTTTTCTCTTATCAACATCATGGGATTAGCAATTGGTATGGCTGTGTGCATTATCATTATGCAATATGTAAGTTATGAAAATAGTTTTGATAAATTCCACGATAATTACGAAAATATATATCGGGTAAAATTCAACATCTATAAACATGGTGAATTGATCGTGGAATGTGCTGCCGCAGTTCCAGCTGTGGGGCCGGCTATGAAAGACAACTTCCCTGAGGTGCTGGAATACTGCCGTGCCTTACCGGCGGATGGCATCATGGCTTACGGTGAAAAAAGTTTTCGTGAAGATGATATCCAGGTGGTTGGTCCAACTTTCATAACAATGCTGTCTTTTCCGCTGATAAAAGGTGATCCTGAAACTGCACTCGTTGGTCCCAACAAAACAGTGATCACAGAATCAACCGCAAAACGGTTTTTTGGAGATGAAGATCCAATCGGCAAAACCATAACCTGGAACGGAGATATGGATTTTGAAGTGACCGGAGTTTGTGTGAATGTGCCGGATAATTCTCATATTAAATTTACCTTCCTGGTTTCTCACGACACTATTCGTGAATTCTGGGGAGATGAAGTAGATACTGCCTGGGGTTGGTACGATTATAATACTTATGTACTGCTGGCTGATGGAACTGATCCTCAAGATTTCGATAAGAAATTTGATGAATGGCTGATGAAGGAAAAAGGTGAAGATTGGGCTAAACGTGATGCCAGATATGAATTTCCGTTGCAGCCACTCACAAGCATTCATCTCTACTCTGATCTACTGCAGGAATCAGAACCTGCCGAGAATGGTGATGGAACTGCTGTTAAATTCTTAACCCTCATTGCCTTTTTCATTCTGATAATAGCCTGGGTGAATTATATAAATCTTTCAACATCCAAAGCTATGGAACGAGCGAGAGAAGTGGGAGTTCGTAAAGTTTCCGGAGCTAATAAACCTGAATTGATCAGGCAATTCCTGCTGGAATCTTTTTTGATCAACATATTTGCCTTGATATTAGCTATTGTATTTGTAGAAGTATCTCTACCCTATTTCAAGAACCTCACGGATTCTAACATGACACCTTATCTATTGGTAACTTCCGGTATGTTCATCTGGTTAATTTTGATCTTTATATTTGGTTCATTACTTTCAGGGCTTTATCCAGCTTTTATACTCTCATCCTACAAACCGGTTCTGATTCTGGAAGGATCAATTGCCAGGGGAACTAAAGGAAGTATGCTCAGGAAATGCCTTGTCATATTCCAATTTTCGATCTCAGTCGCCCTGATAGCTGGAGCAATTATTGTGTTCAACCAAATGAACTTCCTGCGGAACAAAGATCTGGGAATTGATATTGAGCAAACACTGGTCGTAGAAGGTCCAGGAGTATTTGCCAGTGATTCCGTGAGAACTTCAACCATAGAAACTTTTAAACAGGAGATTTCCACACTAGCCGATGTAAAATCTTTCACTGCTTCTACTAATGTTCCGGGAGTAGAAATTTTCTGGGGACAGGGAAGTTATAGTGAAGACCAAACCAGGGAAGAGGGAGAAGTAATGTACCTGGTAGGAATTGACCATAACTTTATCTCAGCTTTCGATTTGAAATTGATAGCCGGTAGTAATTTCACACCAGGATTAAAAGAAGATAGAGCTGAAGCAATTGTGAATAGGGCAGCAGTGAAAAGATATAGCTACGATAATTTAGAAGATATCATTGGTAAAAATATCATGATAAGTAGAGATTCTATGCGAGTTGCCGGAGTTATTGAAAACTTCAATCAACTATCTTTGAAGACAAATATTATTCCACTGACATTTCCTTTTATTGCCGCAGGTGACAATTTCTATTCCATGAAAATATCTACTTCTAATGTTAACAGCACGATAGAGCAAATCAAACAAAAATGGGAAGAGATCCTGCCCGGAAATCCATTTGATTATTTCTTTTTGGATGAGCATTTTGATAAACAATACCGTAAAGACCTACAGTTTGGAAATGTGTTTGGTATTTTTACCGGATTGGCGATCTTTATTGCCTGTCTTGGTCTCTTTGCTTTAGCCTCTTTCAGTGCGATACAACGCACAAAAGAAATTGGTGTGAGAAAAGTATTGGGTGCATCTGTGGACAGCATTGTATCTCTCCTGGCAAAAGATTTCCTCAAATTGGTCGGTATCTCCATCCTACTGGCAATTCCGGTAATTTACTACATTATGAACTTATGGCTGCAGAATTTTGCCTATCACATTTCAATATCTGTTTGGACTCTAATACTCTCAGCTGTCATAGTTTCTTGTATTGCCATACTCACCATTGCTTATCAAACCATTAAAACTGCGATGTCAAATCCGGTGAATGCGCTTAAATATGAATAATGAATTAAAATTTGGAATGAGGGGTTAAATTATGTTAAAAAACTTTATATCTTTATCTTTACGAAATATCCACAAACACAAAGGATATGCGGTTGTTAACATTCTGGGTTTAAGCTTGGGAATTGCCTGTTGTGTGCTTATCTTCAGTTATGTTCATCACGAGTTGAATTACGATAATTACCATCAGGATGCGGATCGTATTTACCGTGTGGAATTATATCACCACGCACAAACAGGCGAGTTTTATTCCAACTCAGTAGCCGGCCCGGTTGGACCAATGTTAGTTGAATCTTCACCTTTAATCGAAGATATGGGCAGGTTAATACCACCTTTCGAAAATAAACGTAATGTACTGGTGGAAAGTGGTGAGAATAGGTATTTCGAAACTGATATTTATTTTGCCGATCCGGAAATCACGGAAATATTCAGCTACAATTTCCTGCAAGGAGATGTCGAATCTTCTTTGAATGATCCCAATTCTGTGATCTTAACAGAATCAATGGCAATGAAGTATTTTGGTGAAGAGAATGCTATCGGTAAAATATTGAATATTGAGATAGATTATGATTGGTACATTCCCGTCGTGAGAGAAGATTACACCGTCACTGCCGTGATCAAAGATTCGCCCTCCAATACCCATATTCCAATAACGTTGTTGCTGAGTATGAGCTCAATGCGTCAGCATCTACCCTGGATAGATGAATATTGGCGAGATCATCACAGAAAATATACCTATGTTAAATTAATAGAAAATGCAGAAATGACTGATTTAGAACCGAATCTGCAAAGCATAGCCGATATCAGCTATGAAGAGTATAAAAAAATTACCGGTAGAGAATGGATTGATTATCATATGTATTTACAGCCACTTACAAAAATTCATATGGATACAAAGGTGAAATACAAAATCATTCCGGCTGGAAATTGGTTTCATATAAAGATATATTCCGTTATAGCTTTGGTTGTGCTTTTGATTGGTTGCTTAAATTTTATTAATATCTCCGTTTCCATTGGAATGAAAAATATTAAGCAGATGGGAATAAGAAAGATCGTAGGAGCAAGAAAATTTCAACTGATTCTTCAATGTTACACAGAGTCTTTTGTTTATGCGATCATGTCTTTTTTGCTAGCTTTTTGTCTGGTGGAATTACTGTTGCCTTTCTTCAACCAGCTAACGGGAACACAAATGCAATTGATAGCCTTTCTTAATATTAAAGTAATATTGGCATCAATAGGATTGCTGGCACTAATTGTGTTGCTTTCCGGAAGTTATAACGCTTTTGTACTCACCAATTTTAAATCATATAATATCCTGCGTGGGAATCTTCTTACTCATGGTAAAGGATCGTTGCTGCAGAAAATTCTGGTTATCATTCAATTTACAGTAATTTTAGCATTTCTCACTTCTTCCTTCTTCATTTACAAGCAATTGGAATTCATGCGTGGCACAAATTTGGGGTTTGATAAAGAACAGAAAATCGTGATTCCTTTCAAAACACATTTGGAACGATTGCGCAATGACAAAGAGAATATCAAAGTTGCTTTCACAGGTATTCCAAATGTAACTGGAGCTACCGTTTCTTCAGGAGTTCCAGGTCAGATGAGTGGCGGTTACTCTTTGACAAGGGCTGATATTGCTGATACTGAATCAAAATGGTTCAACGTCCTTACTACCGATACGGATTTTATCGATGAATTTAAACTGGAAATCCTGGCTGGAAATAAATTTGAACCGAATGCAGACAACGGTTACATTATTAATGAAACAGGAATGAAATTATTAGGTTTCAACTCACCGGAAGAAGCTTTAGGTAATGAATACATTTCTCATTACCATCGTAAAACTAAACCGATCACTGGAGTGATCAGTGATTTCCATTTTAAAGGAATGCAGGAAAAAGTCACACCTTTAGTGCTGGATATAGAGAATTCACTTTATAATACTCTTACTTTAACGGTAAACCAGGGAGATTTGCCGGCAACACTAAAACAAATCGAAAACACATTCGATGATAAGTTTCCAGAAACACCATTTTCTTACACATTTTTAGATGATGATTTCGATAAACTTTATAAACATGAGACACAGATCGGCATGGTTGTGGGAATGGTAGCTCTATTAGGAATTGCCATTGCTACCTTTGGTTTGTTTGGGCTTGTCTCGTTCTTCATCGTACAAAAAACTAAAGAGATCGGAATTCGCAAAGTTCTGGGTAGTACAGTTGTCCAGCTTGTTTCATTGTTTTCCATTCGTTATATCCAGCTTATATTCTTGTCGATGGTTCTGGCTTTTCCTCTTAGTTGGTGGTTAGTTTCTTCCTGGCTGCAGGATTTTGCATACCGCATCGACCTAAGTGCTATCCCTTTCATTTTATCCGGAGTTATTACTTTGATTGCTTCAGTTAGCGTTGTTTCACTTCGTTGCTTAAAAGCGGCAAATACAAATCCGGTGAAGGCTTTGAAATATGAATGAAAAATTAAATTAAATTAAAGGAGATTCTATGAAAGTTATTATTTTGGTTACACTTATTGGAATTGCAGCTCAATTCCTGCTGGCAAGTCAAGTTCATGATATCACCAAAGCTGGAAATCTGGACAGTTTAAAGTTTTTCTTGAAAACTCATCCAAATCAATTCGATACGGTTGATAATCGGCAGTCCACACCGTTGATGTTTGCCTGTGATCGAGGCTACCTGGATATAGTAAAATTCATGGTAGAAGAAGGTGCAAACCTGAATAAACAAGATGTGGATGGAGATACTCCACTGATCTGGGCAATTGCTAAAAACCATTATTCAATTGCTGAATATCTCATTCAAAATAAAGCTGATGTGAATATTTTAAATAAAAATCATATAAATGCTCTTTTCTGGGCGATTTATCGAGCAGACGAAAGAATGGTAAAGCTGTTAATTGATAATGGAATTGATCTTGGTGTTCAGGATTATGAAGGAAATACCGCTCTTCACATTGCCGGTATAAACCAGAAAGTAGAAATAGCGAAACTGCTGGTAGATAGTGGAGCAGATCTGGAAGATAGAGAAAGTAGAGGAAGAACACCACTGGTTCTTACAGCACGTGAACACGGAAATCTGGAAATCATTAAACACATGATCGAGAACGGTGCAGATGTAAATTCGTCAGATAATTACGGTTCGACTGCATTGGAATTAACAGCCTGGCGTGGATATGAAGAGCAAATGAATTACATTCTGGAAAAAGGAGCACAAATTCCTGAAGCAGACGACAAAAAATTTATTCTAGCAAATTTCTGCTGCAAACAATCGCTGGAGAAGCTCTATGAAAAATTGGATGAAAAGAACGTCTTTGATAGAATATTAACCGAAACTGATAAGAACCTGTTAACCGAAGCTGCCCAGGGTGATTCACCGCAAATCATTGGTTGGCTTTGTGATAAAGGTTTTGCCGTGAATGAACCAGATCTCTATGGTTGGACACCACTGCATTATGCAGCTGAAAGTGGAAACTTTGACGTAGTGAAAGCTCTTGTCGATAAGGGTGCAAATATAGATAAACGAAACCTGATGGGCGAATCAGCTTTCAATATTACTGTTAGTAAATCTAACAATGAAATTACAGATTATTTGAAGTCAATTGATGCAGATGTTTCCGATGTTCAATTTCCAGAACTAAAAGGTGATTATCTAGGACAAGAATTACCAGGGATCACACCCGAGATTTTTGCACGCGGTATCGTTTCGTCGAAGCATTTTCATCATACTCCGGTTGCCTTTTCTCCCGACGGCAGCATTGCTGTTTGGCCGAATCATAAGCCAATACAAGGTACCGGTTATACAGAAGGTGATCTGTATTTTTCGCGACGTATTAACACTGTATGGGGCTATCCTCAACCTATGCCGTTTACAAGTAATATTGAAGAAGGTGAAGCAATCTTCTCGGCAGATGGGAGAAGACTGTATTTTGTTTCCCGAAGAACTGAACCATTAGGTGGAGATCGAACCAAAGAAAATATCTGGTATGTGGAAGTTTATGAAGATGGATTTTCAGATCCAATAAAATTTGATGAAATTGTAAACTCTAATGAAATGCATTGGCAAATTTCGCTTGATGCAGAAAATAATGTTTATATTGGTTCCAGCCAAAGTGGTGGACTTGGACAAAATGATATCTATTTCTTCAAAAAAGAAAACGATGATTATTTACCCGCAGAAAATCTGGGAATTCCAATCAATACAGAAGCCGCAGAATTTAATCCAATCGTATCCAAAGCAGGAGATTTAATCATTTTCACTCGTATAGGAAGTGAGGTGAACGGTTTGTTCATCAGCAAGAAACAAGTTGATGGAAGCTGGAGTGAACCTCATTCGATGAACGATATACTACCGGAAAATGCTTTAGGTGCTCTACTTTCACCAGATGAAAAATATATGTTCTTCCTGGCTCGGGAAAATGAGAATCAAGGAATTTATTGGGTTGAAATTGAAGAGTATATAAAGAATGTAAAATAAGGTGGGCAATTGCCCACCATAGGATAGGAGAAATAGATGATCAAAAATTATCTTAAAATTATTTTTAGAAACCTGTTAAAAAACAAGTTCTTATCGGCAATAAACATTCTTAGTTTAGCTGTTGGTTTGGCTTGTACTATTCTGATCCTGGTATTTGTACATTTCGAATTGAGCTACGACAAATTCCATAATGACTCTGAAAGAGTTTATCGTTTCCTACAGGAACTGGACGAAGAAGTTATTGAATATGATATGGAGAGTCCGGAACTTTTGGCTGAACTTCTTGCGGAAAATATTCCTGAGATTGAGCATGCCAGCAGGATTATGGATTCCTGGACTGATCATGCGATTCTAAGCTTTGAAAACAAAAAATTTTACCAGCACGGAATTTATGCAGACGATCAATTCCTGAAAATTTTTGCATTTCCTCTTTTGGCAGGCGATAAGTCTTCCCTGGAACAAAGCAATACGATTATACTTACAGAAAGCGTAGCAAATAAATTATTTGGTTCCCAGAACCCGATAGGTAAAACAATAGATTACAAAGAAGAACGTATTGATTTTGAACTAGAAGTAATCGGAATAATAAAAGACGTGCCAGAAAATTCACATCTAAAGTTTGATTATCTGATCTCGGTACAGACATTACTGGAAGTAGAACGTTTTAGCTGGATGATCGATACCTGGGATGTACACAATTTTATTACTTATGTGAGGCTGAAAGACAATACCATGACAACTGAAGCAGATAATAAAATAATAATGTTTTTCCAAAATCTCTTCCCAGATCTCGAAATAGATGGAAATGATTATATATTGCAACCGATTAAAGATATTCATTTATACTCAAATCTTAGAGGAGAAATAGCTACGAACAATCAGATCAAATACGCATATCTTTTCTTATCTATTGGATTCATCGTTCTAATGATAGCAAGTTTTAACTACATGAATTTAACTACTGCTCGTTCCAGTAGCCGTGCAAAAGAAATTGGTATAAGAAAAATAATAGGAGCTGGTAGAAAGCAGCTAATACAAATCCGGTGGAAGCATTGAAATATGAGTAGATCGACTTTTCTTAGTAGTACAAATAGCGAACAAGAAAGTTCACTCAACAGTAATTCTAATAACGAAGTTAGTCTTCGTAATACATAACTAGGAGGAAAAATGACAAAAGTTTATTGTAGTTTTTGGATTATTACTTTAATTATCTTATTTAGTATTAATCTTACAGCACAGGATTGGTTATATCTGGGTCAAACTCCACCAGGAATGGATCCTGAGAGATTTCCACCTGTAGAACTGCAGGCAAATGCAGATTGGTGGTGGCATAGTTCGCCGATCTTCTCACCTGCCGGTGATGAGATGTTTTTCGTAAAATATTATGCTGTTCAATACATGGAAATGAATTATATGAAAGTAGAAAATGGAGAATGGACAGAACCGGAAACTCCCTGGTTTGTAACACTGGATTATGCTGATAACTGTCCTACGTTTTCAGTAACAGGAGATACGCTGTACTTTGTTTCTACCAGGCCAGGTGGTTTCATTTTTATGACGACAAAAGAGAATAATGAATGGACAACTCCTGTGTCTTTACAAATTCCAATTCCAACCGGATTCAATCTTGGTTGGCAATTTAGCATTAACAGAAATAGAGATATCTATTTGGAGAGTGATAGTGATCTTTATTGTACTAGGTTCATAGGGGGCAACTATCAAACTCCCGAAGCATTGCCAGCAGTTATCAATACAAGCAATAGCGAATTTTGTCCTTATATCGATCCCACAGATAATTTTATTCTATTCTCCTCAAATAGACCAGACAGCTATGGTTTTCATGATATTTATATAAGTTCAAAAGATGATAGTGGTAACTGGACTGAAGCAGTAAATTTGGGATCAGAGATCAACACCGATAACGATGAAGCTTTTGCTTTTTTTAGCTATGACAATTTGTACTTTTTTTTCACAACTCAACATGCGAATGATCTTGGTTACAATCCTTATTGGGTAGATGCTCAAGTTATCTTTGATATGATTACAGATGCTGATCAGTATGAAGTTAATCCGAGTTCAGGAATCAGTTTAAACAATTATCCCAACCCCTTTAATCCTTCCACAGAGATTAGATTTCAGACTTCAGAATTCAGTGAAATTGGATCAGCGGAAATTCAAATATATAATATAAGAGGTCAGAATATTAAAACAATTCCTGTCATCCTGAGCGAAGTCGAAGGATCAGCCAACTGGAATGGAACTGACCAATCCAATAATTCAGTATCATCTGGAATTTATTACTACAAACTGAATACTCCAAATTCACCTATAATGAAAATGGTTTTAATGAAATAAGGAGGAAGTTATTATGAAATTTTTATTACTAATTCTATTAACATTTTCACTTTTATATGCTTACGAATGGAGTCCTATAACTCAAGAAGACATCGAGATCTACGATTTATCGCAACATGCCATAGGTTACCCATTTGTCCTGGCTTGTGAAGATGGTCTGCTTATTGGAAATGGAGAGGAATGGATTCAGGTTAACAGTGGCTTTCCTGTATGGAATATACTTCATTACAGCAATAATGAGTTTCTACTTGTTCAAGGCAATGGAAGTTATTCAGACGGCATTTACATATTCAATGAAAACACCTTGGAATTTGAAGTTATCGAGTGGATATATTGTCCCAATTTTCTTGTTTATAATTGGATAGATGAAGAATATTATGTTGGTGCCTATACTGGTTTGTACAAATCCAGCGATGGAGAAATTTGGGAAGAAGTAACCTTTTTCAGTGGAATGAATTGCGAAGATATAGTTTTTTGGGATAATCATTTTGCGGTGTCAGTCACAAGCAACATTTATGGCGTTTATTACTCTGACGATCACGGTTCTACCTGGAACACGCCTATTACGGGATGCCCAATCATAACAGATATGTCTTTTAGAAATGACTCAAAATTATTTGGTATTTTCCCGGATCAATCAAACTCATCAGGGCTGTGGAGTTCTATCGATTTTGGTGCATCCTGGCAGATTGAATTCTATTCCGATGCACTTTCCAGTGTAATTAATGACGTGAGAGGAAATACTTTTGTAGGTTGGGAAGAAGATCAAGGCGTGGCTATGTGGTTGAATGAAACGGTAGCTCCCATGAATGAAGGATTACCAGATCTTTCAATCAATAATTTATTTGTAAATCCGATTATGAGTTTAATACACATAATGGCTTTCACAGAAAGTGGAGCTTATATGTTAAGCGGCTATCAAACTTCTGCGGAAAACATGATACTAATTCCAGAGATAATCCTCTCAAACTATCCCAATCCGTTCAATCCAAGTACAACGATTTCGTTTAATATAAGCAACGAACAAAACGAACAAGTTAAGTTGGTGATTTATAATCTCAAAGGTCAGAAAGTAATTAAGCTTGATGCTATCCTGAGCGGAGTCAAAGGATCAGTCACCTGGAATGGAACCGATCAACCCAACCAACCTGTCTCTTCAGGGATCTATTATGCAGTGCTTATCCAGAATGGAAAAATTTTAGCTTCCAACAAAATGATCTTACTGAAATAAACTTTAGGATTCTATTAATAAAATCTGGTTCCCAATTTGTATTAGGAACCTTTTTGCTTATTTCATTAAAAGCATTTAAAAAGAGGATTTTTTAAGAATGTAAATGGAAGGTCGAGATACAAATACGAATGTGACAACAAAACACATCTTACGATCAACTACAACTTCATACTACTTGTAATACGACAACAAAACTTACGTCTTACGATCTACTTACAACTTTATACAATTTGCAATGTGACAACAAAACTACGTCTTACGATCAACTTACTTCTTACTAAAACTCGACCTTCCATTAATAGAAGATACTCTCTTTTATGTTGATGTCAAAATATTAAATGATTTTTTTTAAACGTAAAAATGTAACGGATTCCATACATTGAATTGCTGCAAAAATCAACTTAAGTCCAAAGCGATGTGGGGTAGGAAGTTAGGTGGAAACAGTGCAACTAGCAATCCCCATTTCACTTTTCACATTTCTTTAGGCCGATTAAGGTATTTACTTTTAAAAGATTTGACCTGCTATCTTTCCTCCAGGACAAGTATCTCTAATTGCGCAGAAAGGACATATTAACGCAAAAAAAGTAATACAATAGAAGATCGCTATTACTAAATAACTTATTAAAACAAAAATCCCTAGTTTATAAATAAAGAATAGTGGAAATACGACAATTCCAATTAGACAGGAAAAACCGATCGAAGCAAATAAGTTGAACATTTTTTCCGATCTCTTTGTATTCTTCCATAAAAGTGCAATTACACTTGATAGAATTGTTATTCCTCCAATCCCTGGACAAAATTTACCTATATAGGGACAATCCTGATAGGCACAACAATAACTTTGCAGCATTATTACTAATAAAAATAAGCAGCAATATATGATAAATGGAATTAAACCGGTTTGCCATAAATATAGGACAATTAAGATAAATATTATAACTATTGGAATTGTTAATACTAAATATAATGCCTTCTTCTTAAATGGTATGCAATCCTTGAACATTCTATCTCCTATTAGTTATTTTTAACGTTCTGCGAATATGCGAAGTTGCCCGAAGGACAATTTGGGTGTAGCCGAAGCGGAACCGTATATTCACTGTTATATGCAGTATGCTTCATTATTACTTCCTTAATAATCATTTTATTAACTCAGGTTATTAATAATCTTTATCATGGTCTGAAACACGATATTTGGTCTAGCTTGCTGGTTAATAGTCCCTGTTATGTAAATATCTACATCAGGTACATAAAAAGCAGCTGTACCAGTAGAACCACAATGACCAACCATATCGGGCACAGGATGAAAAGGTGAAAGAAATCGGGGCATATAGAATTTTTGTATGCCAACACCATATTTGAAAGGAAAGAAGATGTTATTCCACTTCTTCAATTCCTTCAGTCTTTCCTTTGGGAAAAAATAACCACTGAAGAATGCTTTTAAAAATGTCATTTGGTCTTTTACAGTAGAAATAATATCATTTTGGGTAGATGTGAGAAAAAGCGGGACATGTCTTGTTTCCGATTTATATCGAATGGGTATAAAATTTTCACAATTTACATCCTCGCAGACATAAGTATTATTAAGTTTCAAGTCCCGGAACATATTTTTCAGGACAATATTTACAGGCTCTCCTGTAATATTTTCTATGATTAAACCCAATATCTGATAGTTTGTATCGCAATATTTAGCCCTGCCTGCTGTCCCGGGAGAAAAATGTGTTTCCATCCTTTTTACTTCCTGGATTACTTTGTGAATTGGCCAGGATTGATCGTTGCCCGCTTCAAGCTCATTCATCGCTATTTTACCGTTGGCTTGTTTATCCATCAGATAACAGGGGAGTCCCGAGGTATGAGACATAAGATGGGAAAGTGTAAGGTCATTAGAAAATTCCTGACCCTTATACACATGTAATCCGCGAACGAGTTCTTCCGCAAGGTATTTTGATATTTTGTCCTGCAGATCTAATTTTTTTTCTGTATACAATTTCAGGATGATTGCAGATACAAAAATCTTATTTATGCTGGCGATATAGTATTGGCTATCTTCTTTTATATTTCCGGATGCACCGATTAAATCGATGCTGTTGTCTCCAGAAGATACATAGAAAACGGCTCCATAAATATATTTTTTTGTAATAACATTACTTACTAGTTGATTTAAAATTGATTTATTAAGTCTGCCCTTCATCTTTACTATCCTTATCATCTTTATATTTATAAAATAGTGAAGCATATTTCATATAATGTTCTACATGTGCATCGAAATCAGCACAATCTCAATTGACTTCGTCGGTCTCCGCTTCACTCCGGCTCGTAATTTCTAATTCCAAATTCCTCATTCCTTTAACCCGACAACACGCTTGTTATGTGATTTATTTGCGGCTTACTTGCTCTTTTTTATTGATGGTTTCAATTCTATTCAATTCATTAATATCCATTCCTTCATTTTTTAAAAATTCAGTAATAAGACTAGTCTTTCCATCAACATAAGAATCAATATCGTTAGGATATTTTTCTGCAAGTTCACGCTTAATTTTACTATACGCTTTAATTGCTTTTTCATTATTTCTTAAATGTTTTCTTAACAATAGATGATTTCTCAAATTTTCACATCCATCTATACATACGTATAAATTGTGTTCCATCCACTTGATATGCTTATTGTCTTTTTTATATTTAAGTGCTTCTCTTCCTTCAATTCCAAAATTGCCAATAT
>Ga0208771_1000041_pt1 | contig 84888 bp, 74 predicted proteins | sample AntAceMetag02UKX_FD_184775 | JGI IMG/M metagenome (GOLD analysis project Ga0208771, IMG submission 184775) | Saline lake microbial communities from Ace Lake, Antarctica - Antarctic Ace Lake Metagenome 02UKX (SPAdes) (version 2) | ecosystem: Environmental > Aquatic > Non-marine Saline and... | reverse complement strand
AAATTTGTGGCTGAGTCCCTACAAACTTCATTTTCCGGGGATCTTCCCAGTATTTGCAACGACTTACGTCAAATTATCTTCTAAATTTAATGTTTTTTTCAACTAAAATGCGAAAGTCGGGTTAGGCCTCAGTCGATCCGGCCCCGGTCTTACCGGGGACGGACGGCGGCTCTGCCGGACGGGAAAGTCTGCGGCTACCAATTTATTGAGAATTCCGATACAACAAGTTAATTACGGCCCCCGTTTTGTAGAAATTCCAGTATGGCCCGGTTGAGTTCCTCCTCTCTTTCCATGTGGAGAAGGTGTGCCGCGCCTCCCACATAAAGCATAGAGCTTACGGGAATACCCTTTGCGAGCGTCTCTGCTTCCCCGGGCAGGATGAGAATATCCTCCTTCCCCTCGACGGCCAGCGTTTTGGCACGTATCTTCCCCAGCCTGTCCCGCGCATCAAAAGAAGAAATTGCATTAATTTGCCCTTCGAGGCCCTTGATGGATTGAGGGTATGGGTACTCCGTGCATTCTCGAAGGAACGCATCGATATAGTCTTTATCTTTGAAGCGCTTCGGCGTGAAGAGCCAGAACGACCAGGCCCGCATCCAGGGCTCCATCTCCATTCCCTTCCGGCGCCAATCGAGAAAACATTCGAAGAGGATGTTGTTCCTTGCCGAAGACACCGGCGCGGTACTTTCCAGGATCAGCCTGTTGACGCGCTCCGGGTAGCTGATGGCAAATTCCTGGGCGATGTAGCCGCCCAGGGAGTGCCCGATGATGTGAGTTGAACGCACGTTCAAGCGATCGAGAAGCTGCAGGACATCATCGGCCATGTCGCGGATGGTGTAGGGCGATTCTGGGACGTCGCTGCGTCCCGCCCCCCGGTTATCGATGGCGATTATCCGGAAGTGGTTCGATAGCCCGTTGATAACCGGCAGCCAGGCCTGGCTGTCGCAGCCCAGGCCTGGTATCAATAACAGGGGGGCTCCCTTGCCGTGGGTTTCATAGTAGAGATTAATATCGTTTGCCTTTACTTTCGGCATCTTTACTCTCCGGGGCTTGGCGATCTTGTTGCGGTCGTTGACTCTATTATTGCTTGTATGCCTTTTTGCGGCAATTCCTGCTCAAGGGGATTTTATGGACGTTAAAACAGCTTAAGTCAACAAGTCAACTCCGTCCCCTACGTGTTATCCAGGTGTAGCAACAGGTCCCGGAGTGCAACAGCAACCTCGGCGACCTTGGTGCTATCTACAATCTCCGGGTTGTCTTTTGGAGTGTGGACTATTTCCGTTAAAATTTCGGTGAGCCGCTCCGAAGTAATTGCCAGTGCCGGTCTTTTGTTCATAAGGAAGAGGCCGTGATCACCCTGATACCAGGGCTCCCCTTCCACTATGCCCTTGTGAAGAGAAAACATTTCCCGTACCGCACCGGCAATATCCGGGGGGCAATCGTACAAAGAATAGGCGGTTTTCCCCTGATGATAGCCTACACCGTCGATATTGATGCCCAGGATGATTTCGCTGAATTTGCCCGCATTATTTCCGAGGTATTGCATTTCCCCCGGCGCGCTGTAGTAATCCTCACCGTTCAAGGCCACGATTTCGATGCCAAGACTGCCGGAATAATTTGCCAGCAACTCTGCAAGCAGGAGGAGCACCACAATCCCGGTGGCGTTATCCGTCGCGCCGGGTGTGCCGTCCTTCGCGTCTATGTGCGCAAAGAGCACGACTCTGCGATTAGGGTCCGCTCCTTTCCGCGCGATGACGTTGCACCCTTTGGACGGGATTCGCTTTGCCTTGATGTCGAGTAATATCTTCCTGCCTGAATGTTCGGCCAATCTTTTCCCCTCTTCTTCCGTCATGTAGACTGATGGGATGTCGAAATCGCCGTCTTCGATTAGGGGAAACGGATATACAGCGCCTGCCAGCTCAGGATTCCGTGAGGTGGCGGCTATGATGGCTTGCGGTTTCTTACTCTCCAGTAAATGGACGATCCGTTTGTGATGGTCCGGGTTGTAAAACGTGAAATTTTTTGGCATCAGCTGCTCTTTGGCAATATCCCCTCGCAGCAAGAGAATCTTATTAGAGATTTCAGATGCCTCCAACTCCTCGACTATGGAGGCGATAACAAGCGGAGCGCTGATGTGGCAGGCCAGCGTGTAAGGGCTGACAAATACTTCAAATGTTTCACCGTCAATAGTGAGGCGAGCGCCTCCCTGGGTCCATTCAATGCAGTCAAACTCTGGAGACTCTGTCTCAAATCCGAAGGATGCCACTATGCCGGCGAAGAAATCCGTCCCGGCCCGGTTCCCCTTGCTTCCAACGCACCGGCCAGGAATTTTCTCACACAATCTCCGCAAGTATGTCCCTGCCTTTTCTGATAAAAGATCAGATATCACGATTCCTCCTTTGTACTGAAGTAATTATGCCGCCTAACAGCGAGTTGAGCGGAACCCCGGCTACCGGGGCGGCCCCGAAGGAAGCCGGCTATGAACCAAGGGGCGGAGTCCCGCGAAGCGGGAACTGAGTTTGAGCAAGTTGTTGATGTTGTAGCTATCTTATTAACGAGAAATGCAACAAGTAAACTCCGTTCCCCCTTTTTATCTGCTTGCGGCGTTCCATCCTGTCTTTATCTTATGGGGACAGCGTTTCCTCCCAAGCTCAAGAGTTTCTCGATATCTTCGGGGGATCTCTGACTTCTTCATATCCTTTGGATCATAGTAAATATCTGAACCGATCTCAGCAAGAATGTATTCTCTGTAGATTTCTTCAAGTTTGTCTTGTAACAGGCCCTTTACTTCTACAACTCGAACGTCATACCCAAGATTCCTGAGTTCTTCTCGAAGCGGTTGATTTACATACCCCGTGCATATTTCAATGCGATGTGTATCTGGAGAAGCACCAAAGTTTCCAAGAAGTTGTATTGCCAGGTTTGCGTATTCTTTCAGGTAACGCCTCGTTTGGAAGTGATTTTCTGTGTCATCTCTGAAGTATTCGACAGGAACTATGCCGGTTTGAACATTCTGTTCGTCTGATACGCCAACCATTACACCACACAACGGGAATCCCCAGCCGGCATCATCAATTCTTAGTATTTGAAGATCAGGGGGTATGAAACTATCATAGTCCTCTTCCAGCAATTTACCTAAAACATGTTTGTCAATACAAACTAAACTGTGGCCTTTCTTTTTCTTATTATAAGTGTATATTTTTACATTCCACTTCGGGGAAATCCCTTTTCCTTCCACCCCGCCAAATGAAGCCAGCAAGTAAGGGCTGTTTTCAGATTTTGGCGTTACATAACCTTTCTTTGAAGCAAGCTGAAGTAATTCAACAATAAACCCGGTTTCTTTGGGCGCGAAAACAGTCTTTGTGAGATCAATTTTCATGAGTTCAGTTTCGATTGTGCGCGACGGGCGAACGAAAAGCTAAGCTGCCTCGAGGCGGCGAAGCCGCTTTTCGGGGTCAGCTTGAGCAACTGGTTGGCACGTTATTTCTTTTTCTTCTTCTTTACATAAACAGGCTTGCCAACTTGCTGCCTAATCATTAGCAATGGAAGAAGAATTTCTTGCCAGTCTTCGATAGATCCGTTCACTCCTCCAATCTCGAGCCCATCCTTGGCATAATATATATCGAGCTTCTGCTCACAACATCCGCATTTAAGGAGGTAGCGGGGCATTATCTTCCCCTTACCCTTTTTATGATACACTCTGATCTGTGGCTGGTCGAATCGGTATGTATCGTAGAAACGATTAGTCCGCTTGGGAATTTGCTGTTTCATCACATCATTTCTCCTTCATGCAAACGTCGTTAGAGTGGAGCTCAGCTTCTCGACTGGTTCGACTTAGATACCGGGCAACATTAAACTACTACAACGCTCACAGAAATATTCAGCTTCGCATCAGGCCTATAGAACTTGCCTCGCTCACCTTTTGATAAGTCGTATTCCTCTCGCATGTTTCATTCCCCGTATTATTCCGTTTCACGTTTCGTCACATTGCGACTTGAAATGATACTACACCAGCTTATATCACCGGAGGTTTCCGCGCAAAGCGGCTTTCTGGAGCGAACGGTCGAGAAGAGTCGATCAACTGGTTGTGTGCTTCTTCACCCAATTCGTGAATCCATCACGGTCTAAGCTACCCGCGGCGAGATCGAGGATGACTCGCTCCTGCTCGTCAATGGAGCAGTCGATTTCCGATCCGTTTAGAATAAGAAATGTCTCCATTGCCGCATGACCAACGCGTTTGTTCCCATCAACGAACGGATGGTTCATGACAAGGGAGAAACAAAGTGCCGCAGCCTTGGTCACCATATCCGGATACAGATTTTGCTGTGCAAAGGTGGCGTGTGGCTGACTGACAGCAGACTCCAAGGCGCCGAGATCGCGAATGCCTGTCGCGCCCCCAGACGAAGCGATAAGTCTTTCGTGTAACTCAAGCACTTCCGAAATCGAAAGATAGCGCATTAGGCCAGACGTCGGTAGAGTTCTTTGTTCTTTGACAGCACACGCCGCGCCGCCTCATCGAAATCATTATCCGGCTGTCCGATGAGGTCTTCAAGGGATGCTGTCAAGAGCTGCTCCGGCTTAAGGCCGTAACGCTTAGCTTTCTCACGCAAGGCCTGTGCCTTTGCTTCTTCGATTTGAACTGTAATAGTCGTCATTGTACCTGCCTCCTTGATGATATGATAGTACCACTTGACTCATCGTTCAACTGAATTACAGCACACAACGGTCGAGAAGAGTCGGTCAACTCGCCGTTGGCGGGCGCGTGTGCCTCACTGGAATCCATCTTTATTAAAACTCGATTTGTTGTACTACCGGTCCCCCTTCTTTTACTCGGCGCGCCGCGCCCGCCAACGAAAAGCTAAGCTGCCCCGAAAACTTTCGGGGTCTGCTTGAGCGATTGGTTATACTCAGCACATGGATAAATTTGATAATCTCAAAGAAACAAATTCAAAAGAATTCCAATTGCAACTATTGAAAGTAGAACGAGTCGAATTTTTGCGCGAAATTCGGATTTTTTCAAGTTCTCTCGGTAGGCTTTCTGACTTTCTTCGTATCGTTTACCCTGTTCTATATATTCCCTTTGCAACTCACGCCCTTTTTTAGCTTGCTCCATATACTTTTCAAGATAGGAATTAAATAGTTCGGTTAGCTTCGATTGATAATCTTTTATTTCTTGCAAGAGGCTCAAGATTTTTTCGCTATCGTTCATCTTTATTCTCCATGAGTATAACTATTGATTGAGCAGCGATTTTGATTTCATATTGGATAATGATGGGGTAACGCGGCAAAATCGCTATCGTATTAGCCAATTGGTTTTAACCCACATGATGAAAGGAAACAGCAGCCACCACAAGAAATAATAGTTGTTTAATTTTCAGTGCTTTCTCCATCAGACCTCAGTCGATACTGCCCCGGTCTTACCGGGGAAGGGCGGCGGCTATGCCGGACGGAAGTGTCTTCAGTGGTTAATGTTTTCCCTTTTAAGGTCGATGATCCTTTTCCGAAGGCATTCAGTGATGACTTCGTAGTCGTCCTCATCGCCCCTGCGCATCCTGTCCAGATCGAGTCGATCAGGGCGGATAGGTTTTCCGATGGTGATCCTGACCTTCCGGGGCCTGGGGAACCAAACGCTTTTCGGGAGGGCTTCGTATGTGCCGTCGATCAGGACTGGGACCAGGAGGACGTTTAGCTCCTTCGCCATAATTCCGACGCCCTTTTTAAACTCCTTTACCGCGCCGTCGATCGAGCGCCCGCCCTCGGGGAAGATACAGAGGCAGGACCCCTTCTGCACTACCTGTGCTGCCAGCTGCATGGATGAGAGGATGTGCTCCGAGGAATCGGCCATGATGATCTTCAGGACCCGCACGAAGAATTTCAGCGGCGACTTCCCGCTGAAGTAGGGGGTCAGGGCGACGAAGTAGAGGCGCCGCACGAGGGAGTAGGGGAGGGCCGCGCCGAGGATGGGGGAATCGAGGAAGCTGACGTGGTTCGGGCAGAGTATGAAAGGCCCCTCCCGGGGGATGTTCTTTAATCCGCGCAGGGTAACTCTGAAATAAAGGGCGGAGAGGATGCGGATCAGCCTGTGAGCGGTGAAGAGTATAACCCTGTCCGAGAGGCCCGGTTGCAGGGGGATAATATCATCCAGTTTTACCGCAGGCTCGCCTTTCAGTATTTCTCGCCATGATATCTTCCTGCTCTTTTTAATCCCCGGTTTGAGTCCGGGTGCTTCCGGCACGGCATCGACAAGGTCATGTATTGTGATAATGCGCGCCGCCGTCTCATCCGGGATAGTGCAGCCGAACATCTCTTCGACGTCGGCGAGGAGCTGGGTCCGCCCGAGGGAGTCGATCCCGAGGTCTAGCTCAAGATTGTCACTCAGGCGTATTTCCTTTTTCATCCCCGTTGATCCAGATACAAATGAGATAATCGCGCGGGCTTTGTTACTGCCGAGCAGCTCGAGGTCATATTCGCCGGCGTCCGCGGCTCCGGCCGTTTCTCTACCTTCTGCTTCCGCTTTTTTAAGCGAATCCCTAACAATGTTCCTCTTGATCTTGCCCAGCCTGGTTCTGGGTAGGGGCTCCCGTAAGATCTCGTAGCCCATGATCCTTTTGTGTGGGGTGAGCTTCAGTGATAGATCCTCTACCTGCCACCGGATCATGTCCCGGGAGTAGGCCTCCCCCTGTTCCTTCATGTAGTCGAAGTCGGGAAGGATGAGGGCGAAGAGGCCGTCGTTATCGCCCCCCATGACGCACAACTCCTTTATGAACGGGCTCTTCAGGTAGTGGCTTTCCACTTCCTCAGGGTACACGTTCATTCCGGAGGGGAGGACGATGACCTCCTTGAGCCGTCCGGTTATAAAGATATGCCCCTCTCTGTCCCTATATCCTAAATCTCCCGTGGCGAGCCAGTCATCCTTTATGACGTCCGCCGTCTCTTTCTTATTCCTGTAATAGCCCATCATAACGTTGGGACCTTTAACCACAATCTGACCCGTGCCGTCCTCATTCGGGTCATCTATCCGCACCTCGACGCCCGGCAGGGGCAGGCCCACCGAGCCGATCCTCGCGCTGCCCTCCCGGGTCATCGTCACTACCGGTGATGTCTCGGTGAGGCCATATCCCTGGAGGACGGTGAAGCCCAGCTTCAGAAGGTCCTTCTCGACAGCCGGGTCGAGGCGGGCGCCGCCGCTCACGAGGAAGCGGAGCCGTGGCCCGAAAAACCTGTGAGCGCTCCTGAAAAGGAGCTTTGCCACGTTGACTTTCGTGAGCCTCCTGAGGGCACGGGCCAGCGAGAGAAAAATACGCACTGCCGTTTTCGCGTGCAGGGAAAGCTCTTTTATCTTTCCCATAATGCTGTCGTGAAACAGGGCGTAGATCTGCGGGACGCCGACCAGGATTGTCCCCCCCGTCTCGCGCATGCATTCGCCCAGCTCGGTTTTTTTGAGCGACCGGGCGATGGTGACGCCCGCGCCGCAGGAGAGGGGGAGGATCAGGTTGAGCATCAAGGGGTAGGCGTGGTGGAGGGGCAGGATGGAGATAAAGTTGTCTTCATGTGAACAGATGCCTGATTCATAGATGCTTTCCGCGTTGGAGAGGAGGTTTTTATTGCTCAGCATTACTCCCTTCGGCCTGCCCGTCGTTCCCGACGTGTACAGGAGAAGGGCGAGATCCTCCGTATGAACTTCCGGAAAAGCGCATTTCCCCGGTGCCCCGGAGAGCATTTTGGTAAAGGACGTGCTGCCTTCCACCGCATCTCCATCGAAGGATATTATTTTCGGCCGCTCTCCGAGAGATGAGACGGCTCCGAGGAGACTGGATGACGTGAAGATGAGTTTGCTCCCGGAATCGGCGATGAGGTTTTTAAGCTCATCCTGTGTGAGGTGTGTATCCAGGGGAACCGCCACTCCTCCTGCGAGGTTGATAGCGAATAGAGCGCTCGCCCATTCGGGACGGTTCTCTGAGAAGATGGCCACCCTGTCCCCTTTGGCGATGCCCATTTCCTGTATCGAGAGGGCAAGCCCCTCGACCATGCCGGGCATTTCACCGTAGGTGATGCACCTGTAATCGGAGCCGGCCTTTGTCCGGAGAGCCACGCGGTCCGGGTATTTTTTTGCCGCCTCTCGGAATTTACTATAGAGACTCATGTATAAATTTGCTCACTTCGTTCGCAAATTTATTAAATTAAACGGGCTATTTCGGGGATTTGCGCCGGGAGGCGGGATCCGAAGCCTCTATGAGTATAATCCTCTTGCGAAACGCCCCCCGTTTCTCGCGCTTCTTCTTCCGGATATCCTCCACCTCGGTCCTTGTGTTTCCCATCTCTTCGATAAGGGCGTAGCAGACTTCTAGAATGTCGGCGAGCTCTTCGACGGACTCGTTTTGGCGGAATTCTGCGATCTCCTCCTTGAGCTTCTCTACCAGGTATTTCATGATCTCATCTTTGCTGCACGTCCTCGTAGAGCACATACCCCCGCTTCTCTCGATTATCTCGGGTATCCTGTCCCTCACCAGCTTGTTATATTGAATCATCATAATTGTTGAACCGCAGAGGCGCAAAGGGCGCAGAGTTAGACAGAGAGTTTTACTACTGTGTTTTTCTTCGATTTATCTTTGCGTCCTTTGCGCCTCTGCGGTTTATTCCTTCTTTTTACGGTTGATTGATTTATAAGGTGCTATGGTTCGGATTTCGAGGCTTGGCCACGACTATGTAGTCCCTGGAGTTATGGATGTTGAAGGGGGAGAAGGAGTAGTCTCCGAACTCCCCCTCGACGGTGAGGTTTATTCCCTCCAGCTCTTTTCGGAGGTGGGATGGGAGTACAGGGAGAAGGCTTCCAACGTGAGTCCGGCACGTCCAGTTATCCCCCTGCCCCTCTATGTCGATGAACTCGACCTGGATCCGCTTCCCGGCGTGCCGGAAGGTCTTAAGGAAGAAGAGATCCTTCTCTCCCGTGCGGGTGTGCCTGACGGGAAGCTGCTCCACCTTTTTCTCCATCAGCCGGGCGTAGTTGAGTATGTGCAGGATGATGATGCCGCCGGGCGCGATGATAGACGCCATGTTCTTCAATGAGAGATGGAGTTCGTGATAGTCCGGGAGGGGGCCCAGCGAGTTTCCCGTGCATATAATCGCGTCGAAACTCTCGCCTTCAAAGGTTCTCGAGAGCTCGCTGAAAGCGGAGCGGACGAAGGTGACTTCAACCCCGGCTTTCAGGGCGTTCTCCCTGGAGAGGGCGATCATCCCCTCGTCGATGTCGCTTCCCCACACGGAGTAGCCGTTCCGGGCGAAGAGGATTGCGTGGCGTCCCGTCCCGCAAGCGCAATCAAGGACACGTTTTACACCGTTGTCCCTGAAAAGTTTCTGGAAGAAGGGCCATTCCCTCGCCAGCCTTTTTTTCCAGTTGACCCTTCTTTCGTAACTCCTGGCGTGTAGAAACGTGTCCTGTTTCATTCTGTCCACTATACCGGTATATCACAAGTTGGCTTTAAAATAATCCGTTTAATCAGTGGAATCCGCGGTTCTCATTTTTAGGAACTTTTCGATGGCCCGCTTATATTGATGGCGATATGGTATCCCTCGTAAAAGAGCGGTGCCTGGGGGATTCTTCCCCGGCCGATGGAGCTGTTCGCGTGAGAATTCTCCTCGTCCCCGAATAGAGCAGTAATCGCTGTCACACTTGACTATTTACTTTATTGATTGCTCATTTATGTGATTGTGTGTTTGACTCAGTTATGCTTAGTTGAGAGTCGGATCTCTTGAAAAGCCTAAAAATTGGTAGCCGCACCCCCTCCTGAGGCGGGCAGGCTTTAGGGTGCGCATTTTCTTGGTCAAGCAAACGCAGGCTCACTTCGACAGGCTCAGTGTCCTAGAAAAGCCTGCGGCTACCAGAAAATGTCCCTTTTCAGAGACCTGATAGTGAAGGTATGCCCCCCCAATAAATTGATTTTTTCTTTCTCAAGGTCTTATGGCGGGTGATAGAATGTGCTGATATTATTTCTGATTAGGAATAAATTTGCGAACGAAGTGAGCTAATTTATGAGAGAGATGATACTTGAAAGTATACGGCCCGTCATCGAGAGCCTCGAGCACGTCTGGATAGACGAGAACAGGCTTCGGTCCATCGCCCTCTCACTGGACGAGACAATACTGGACCTTCCGGATTGGAGCGATCCCATTATCTACCCGTGGGATGACGACGGAGTCGTTCCCTACCTTCTTCTCTTCAACACGATCAATTTCGCTTTCTGGGGAGAGGATAAGTGGCGTATCCAGTACGACGGGAAAGTGCTGGACGGCGCCTTCGGCCTCATGGCGGCCCTCACGCGTGCGGTCGAAGAGGATATCCCCGTGCTGGATGGTGAATACCTAGCGGAGATGACGGAGGAGCGGCTCGGTCACATCCTGAGGGGAGACGGTGAGCTCGTCCTTTTCAAGGAGAGGGCCGCGATACTGAGGGAGGTGGGCGCCGTTCTCGTTGAGAAGTTCGATGGTTCGTTCTCAAGGCTCTTCGCAGCGGCGAAAGGGAGCGCGACGGCGCTTGTTCGCCTGCTGGTCGAACATTTCCCCTCTTTCCGGGACGTTGCTTCGCTGGATGGGGCGGAAGTGAGTTTTTACAAGCGCGCCCAGCTTGCGCCGATGATGATATACGAGCGGTATGGCGGAAGAGGGGCGGGGGCGCTGAAGGATACGGCGGAGTTAACGGTGGCGGCTGATTACAAGCTCCCACAGGGCCTGCGCGCACTTAAAATCATCGGCTATCACGACGAGCTGGCGGGAAGGGTCGATGAGATGGTCGAGATCCCCGCCGGGAGCAGGGAGGAGATCGAGATCAGGGCAGCGACCGTGTGGGCCTGCGAGCTGATGCGGGATTGCCTGGGCGGGAGATTCGGCGGGGCCACCTCTCTCCACGTGGATTATTACCTGTGGTCGATCGGTCGGTCCGGTCTCCCCGTGAAGCCATACCACCGCACGAGGACCATCTATTACTGAGGTTTCCGGCGGGCTAGGTGAGAGCCTTGAAGAGCGTCCAGACGCCGAGGACGCTTATGAGGCTGCCCAGGAGGGGTCTCACGTACTTTTCGGGGATGTGTCGCGTCGTAAACGCGCCGAACGGCGTTGAAAGGATTGCCCCGATGAGAAGCGCCAGGACCAGCCTCCAGTCCGGGAAGCCCTTGAATACGCAGTAGGTGGCGAAGGCCGTAAGGCATATCGGGGCCTCGGCCATCGTCGTGCAGCCGACGGCGTTCTTGTGCTCGTGGCCCGATATGATCTGGCCCGCCGTGACGACCGGCCCGAATCCGCCTCCCGACATGCCCTTGTTGAACGAGCTGATTATCCCCACGCCGATCATCTTCTTCCAGGAGAACTTGAAACGCATCCTCGAAAGCAGGATTCCGCCCATGGCCAGAACGAGTACACCGATGTACAGCTTGAGTACCCAACTAGGAATATTGATGGCGATGATCGCCGCCACGATGCAGGCCGCGATGCCTGTAACGGCGATAACGATCACGACCTTGGTATCCTTTGATTCGGCAGTGAAGATGACGTTCTTCTGCTTGTGGTGGAACATCGCCGCCGTAAAGCCCGAGAGCGCCTGCGAGAGGAGGATGGACGGGATAACCACCAGCGGGTTGTAGCCCATTATGATGAGGACGGGCGAGAGTATCGTTCCGTAGCCCATGCCGAATGCGGAGTCGATGTACTCGCACCCGAAGGCCATCAAGCCGATGAAAAAAAATTCCATATTATTTTTGACTAGTTAAGAGAGCTACGCGCCCATAGCCTCTCATGGAAAAAGTACATCAGCGTTTTTATGATCCCATCCGTTACTCCCACGCCGATGGATACGGTCATTTTTCTCGTAAACAGGAATACGACAATCATCGTGCCCAATATGGCGCAGACTCTCCATGAGAGAGTTTTTAACGCAGTCCTTCGGACCGAATCCTTCATCGTGAGCCCATCGGCAATTTAAAGAAAAGAACCTTATCTATTTTCAACATGTTCTAATATCAATTAAGGGGAGAATTCTATATCATACAGAAGAAGAAGCAACCCATGTTTTCCAAGGAGGTGATTCGGGATGGAGTGGTTCCTGTACCTTATCGGTATTGTCTGGCTCGTAGCGGGAATAGGACTGGCATTTAAGGGCCAAAAGACCAAGGAGATATTAAAGAACCTGTTCGGGGAAAAAATACCGAGGTGGGTCAACATTATTCCCATTGTAATCGGTGGCCTTTTCATGTTTTCTTGCGGGGCCGTCAAGCCGGACTGGCAGTGGTTCCCTCTCCTGGTGGGGATACTGGCGGTGAGCAAGGGCGCGATATTTATATTCGCGGATGAAGATGAGTCAAAGGCCGTGCTATCCTGGTGGTTCGAGGCTCCCCCGGCGGCGCTCAAGCTCTGGGGGATCATGGTGCTGGTCTTCGGCGTCTCTCTCCTGTGGGCCATCGCCAAGTGAGGCGGCTCCCCTCTCTTTTCTACCGGGACGAGAGGAGCTTTTTAAGCCTGTCGGGATAGTTCGTCCCGATCATGTCCACGCCCATATCGATCAGCCTCTTCATGAGGTCGGGCGTGTTGGCGACCCATGTGTTGACGGCCAGCTCGGCCGCGTGGGCGTCATCGATGAACTTCTTCGTGACGTAGCTCCAGCGCGGATGGAACGCGCTTAAGTTCAAGTATTTCGCGTAATAGACAGGGTCGCACAGCCTGCAGGAGTAGAGGATGGCCGTTCTCAGGGCCGGCTCTATCTCCTTGATCGTCTTCAGGCAGACGTGGTCGAAAGAGGAGATGATTACTTCACCGGTCATCCCGTGCCCGGCTAATTCCTCGACCACACGTTCCTCTATCCCTTTGTAGAAGTTGGGCCCGTTTTTTATCTCGATATTGATCGGGACATTCCCCTTCGCCCATGCGAGGACCTCTGAAAGCGTCGGTATCCTCTCTCCGGCGAACTCCCTGGAGAACCACGATCCTGCGTCGAGCTTCTTTATCCGGGATAGGTTCATGTCCTTCACCTGGCCCTCGCCGTCCGTCGTTCGCTTCACGTCCTCGTCGTGTATAACGACGGGCACGTTGTCCCTGGTCAGGTGTACGTCGAGCTCGATTATGTCGGCCCCCATCTCGAGAGCCATCATGAAGGAGGCCAGTGTGTTCTCCGGCGCGTGCCCCATTGCCCCGCGGTGCCCGAGTATCCGCACCTTCTCTTTCTTTTCCTTCACCAGCTTAAACATGGTAATCCTCCGTGTGTTTCCCCTTAATAATAAATGAACGGCTGCTTCCTGTCTATCGCCTGGTAAGAATCATTTCTGTCTTTCCCGCGAATTATGATAAAATTCATGCCCGGCTGAAGGATGAATGCGGAACCGATTCTTATTATCGACTGCGACAGTGTCCTTGAGAAGATAGAGGGCTTTATCCGGGACCGGGTCGCTTTGTCGGGCAGGAGCTGCGCCGTCGTGGGCCTTTCGGGCGGCGTCGATTCCACTGTCACCGCCTATCTCTGTTGCCGCGTCCTGGGCAGGGAAAAGGTGCGGGGAATTATCCTGCCATACAAGGGGAGCCACCCGTACAGCATTGCTCACGCCGAGGGCGTCGTCGAGGAACTTGGCATCCAATCTTCCACCATTGATATCACGGGAGCGGTGGATACCTGTGCCGGTCATTGCACTGACCCGGACAGGGTCAGGAAGGGAAACATCATCGCGCGGGTGCGCATGATCTTTCTCTATGATCAGGCACACCTGCATGACGGGCTCGTTGTCGGGACGACGAATAAGACCGAGCTGTTGCTGGGCTACCTCACCAAGTACGGCGACGGCGGAGTTGACATCGAGCCCCTGGCGGGGTTATACAAGACCCAGGTCTGGCAGCTTGCCGGGCACCTGGGCGTTTCAAAGGATATCATTGGGAAACCCCCCACGGCCGATCTATGGGAGGGGCAGACCGACGAGGGGGAGCTCGGTTTCACTTACCGGGATGTGGATAGGCTTTTCCATGCTTTGTACGAGGAGGGGCTACGGGGAGAGGGGCTCCGCGCGCGGGGGTTCCGCTCCGATTTTATAGAGGCGGTCCGGGCGAAGGTCTCGGCGTCGTCCCACAAGAGAAACGCGCCGCCGGCAGCCGACCTGTGAGAGAGAGACGTACATTCGGATGCGTGCGCATATTTTGTGTCGCTGTTCTTGCGCTCTTGATTTCGCGGCCGGCTTTCGCGGGCATGGTCAACATCAACACGGCCTCGCAGTCCCAGCTCGACGAGCTGCCCAACATCGGGCCGTCTAGAGCCAGGGCCATAATCAATCACAGGGAGAGCCACGGCCCGTTCAAGCGCAAGGAAGATATCAAGAACGTTCACGGCATCGGCAAAGGAATATTCGAGGGACTGAAGGACTCGATCACTGTCGGCGCCGCCGTCGCGGCGCATGCGAAAGCGGCGGAAGAGAAGGCCGCGGTTGGGCCGCCCAGAGTTTATGAAGGAAAAAATTTTGTCCACCGTAACTGCTGGAACTGCAAGAACAGCTTTTATGTTCCCGAGAACCTGAATCCGGGTTGGTGCCCGTTCTGCGGAAAGAAATGGTCTCTAAAATAGGAGGAGCGATGATCAGGAGAACAGTTGCCGTAATAGGAGTGTTGTTGCTCGTTTGCGCCTGCGCGTATTCACAGGAGAATGCCGTGCCCGATGAAGAATATCTGGGTGTGGACGCCGCCGTCGGCCGCCCAGGGATCGCCGCCGAGGCGGCGGAGGAGTTTGTGCCGCCGCCGGTGGCGGAGCAGCCCGTATCGAATATCTTTGTCAAGCTCCAGGGCGTTATAGGCGTATTCGTACTCCTCGGCATAGCCTGGCTCTTCTCCAACAACAAGAAAAAGATCCCGTGGCGCGTTATCTGTTACGGGATAGGACTCCAGGTCATCTTCGCCACGCTCATCCTCCAATTCAGCAGGACGCAAAAGGTCTGGATGCTTGCCGTCATGGGCGTTCTGTGGTTCGCGGGGGCCCTCGTTGACGTGAGGAAGGGCCGCGTTCAGAGCCGGATCCTGGTGGTGATTCCCCTCTTCTTCATTATTTTGATTGGAGTGCTGCAGTTTGCGTGGATCACGTACGACGTCGATCCCGGGCCGAGGATATTTGTCGCGGCTAAGGCCGGCGTGGAGAAGCTCCTGAGCTTCACGGACGCGGGCGCGAGCTTTCTCTTCAACAGACTGTACAACTGTTCCGAGGAGGTCTCAGGGCAGGGATTCTACCAGCTTCACAACCCGAAAACGGGCCAGCCGGAGGATATCGGCATGGTCTTCGCCTTCCACGTTTTGATGACGATCATCTTCTTCGCCTCGCTGATGGCGATCCTCTACCACATCGGCTTCATGCAGAAGATGGTTAAGGTGGTCGCCTGGGTCATGGTGAAGACGATGGGGACGAGCGGCGCGGAGAGCCTTTCGTGCGCCGCGAACATCTTCGTGGGCCAGACGGAGGCGCCCCTTGTCGTGAAGCCGTTCGTAGGTGACATGACGATGTCGGAGCTCATCGTGATCATGACTGGGGGGTTCGCGACAGTGGCCGGCGGTGTTCTCGCCGCCTACGTGCGGTTCGGCATCCCCGCGGACCACCTCATGGCGGCCAGCGTGATGTCCGCGCCCGCCGCGATCGTTATGGCGAAGATAATGATACCGGAAACAAAGGTTCCCAAGACGGCGGGCGGGGCTAAGGTAGAGATTCCCTCGCATTCCATTAATGTCATCGACGCGGCTGCCGCCGGCGCAGGCGACGGGCTCCGCCTGGCCCTGAACGTCGGGGCCATGCTCATGGCGTTCCTCTCGCTCGTCTACATGCTCAATTTTTTCCTCGGCCATGGGCTCACGCCGATTATTAACTGGGTTCTCGGCCTCGTCGGCACGGCCGCACAGTGCCCGGAGCTTTCCCTCAAGCTCATCTTCGGCTATTTCTTCGCTCCCATCTCCTGGTGCATGGGCGTTCCCGGCAAGGACATCATGTGCTTCGGCGAGCTTCTCGGTGTCAAGATAAGTATCAACGAGTTCGTGGCCTATGACGCCCTGATAAGGGCAAGGGCCACGCTGAGCCCCCGCGCCTTTATAATCGGGACCTACGCCCTCTGCGGTTTCGCCAACCTCGGGTCCATCGGCATACAGCTCGGGGGCATAGGGGCGATAGCGCCGAAGAGGCGGCATGACCTTGCGAGGATAGGCGTCAAGGCGATGATCGCCGGAGCGCTCGCCTCTTGGCTCACGGCCACCATCGCCGGCATCCTTCTGTGAACAGGGAAGAGCAGGGAATACAAAAAGCTGAAACATACAAAATTCTCTGAACCGCAAAGGCGCAAAGGACGCAGAGGCTAAATACGGTTGAAAGTTTAAAGTTCAAGGTTGAAGGCAAAAGCAGGGAAAATATAGAAATATGAAAAAAGATATCCACGAATTTCACGCCTGTCCGGCTTTAGACGGAAATTAACACGAATTAAAAACGGGAACACCTGAAAAAAGAGATCAGATGCTGGATACTCGATACTGGAAATACATATCGTGAAGCCCTCCTGATGCGGGCAGGCGTGAAGCGGAAAAAACCAGTGTGTTAGCAGGCAGTTGAAGAACGCAGTACGATTTATAAACTTTTTTTATCGAACAATTTCCGCACACTAAAGTCCATCATATTGAATATGACGGAAAAAAGTCAGCTCAATCAATAGTTCGATTCAGAATAGAGAAAGGAAGTGTCCATGGGCATATTTTCAAAGATCTTTGGAAAGTCTACGCCTTTGAAGCAACCGGCTGATAATTTTGAGTACATCGCCATGAATCTGGCGTTCATTTTTCATTTGCTCAAGAAAAACCACGGCAATCGTGTCTCGAGTGAATCGGATTTGCTACTTATTTCCGGCGTTATTGACATGATCAAATATTTACAGGAAGGGTCCATCACTGTTGAAGACATTCGCAATGGCTTGATGGCATCAAAGCAGGACAGATGCCGCCTTGGGCCGACAACTATTCAGCATGAGAATGGTACTCGGAGCATGTTTGTTGGTGTCGAAGATCCACTTCTGAATTTCACAATTCAGATCGAGGCGATGATTTTTGCCGTGGATAAGCCAGGTATGGATGCAAAACGCATTATCAATGCAGTTTTGAGCAAGAAGGCTGATATTCAACGCACGCTCCAGGATACTGCCGTAGCAGCCCAATCAGGGCCCTTTCCTCCCGGGGTACCTGAGCTGGTTGATGGTTTTATGACAGCCGATGAGTTTAGCGATCTACGGCAGCAAATAGGAATTCATTGAAAAGACGAATCGAACAAGGCACTGGAGCGGACGTGGACGAGCCACGCCGCTCAGTTTGAGCGTTAGACGTTACATAACACCTGAAAGGTATTCAGACATGAAATCGTTATCCTTCTGGCAATGGTACGATTATTTGTTTCTGTTCTCATTACTAATTTTAGGAATTCCAATATGGTTAAACAAAAATTTTAATATAGGTATCAAAAGTTTCTTTACCGTTGTTTTGTTATTAACCCTCATAATAAGAGGCTATTATATATTTGAAAGTACAAGGAAGGCAAAAACCATCGAATCTTTAAAGTCTACTATCGATACACAAGAGCAAGATCTCGAAAAATACCGTAAAGGGCTGAAGACTGCACTCGATATGGCAGAACCTTCAAAATTGTCCTTACTGAGAGAAAATGTTATAAAAACTGAAGAAGGGTATACAGTTTCTTTGAAGTTCAAACCATCCAAGAATCGCAATCTCGGTGCTATTGTATTCACTGCAAAAGTTATTAACGGCTTTAACATCAGAATTGTAGATTTTTGGCCCACCATAGAAGGCGGAGCTTTTTCAAGCGGGCCAAAATCTAAGGAAATATCGGAAGATGGGAAAAATGCTAAATTAACATATCAATTATTGGGCGTTGGCGCGCCAACTGTCGAACTCAAAATTTCAGATCGAGGTAATATCATTATTCAAGGCAATCATTTATCCGAACCTGTTAATCTTAAAGTTGGAGAATAATCGTCTAACTTTCGCTCCAGCCGACCGCTATTGCGGCGGCTGAGTTTTACGTTATGAGCAAATAGAAAGGAAATATTATGGGAATATTTGATCGGCTATTGGGGAGTAAGAAGAAAACCCTAAAGATGGCTTCAGATGCTGTTAACTTTGTTAAAGTGGGTTTATTATTCTACCTGTTGCCAGAATGCAAGGCAAATTTTGATGAGAACTATTCTGAAACATTAGCAGCTGCGGTAATCAACACTATATTTTCTGAAATTCCTTCAAATGAAACAGGAAAGGATTTCATGAAAAACGAAACAAATATTGTAAACATTAACCTAGTAATAGAAAAGTCAATTAAACCTGAGGAAAAATTAAGGCAAATTATAACCGATGCAGTAAGAGTCAAATGCATCGTAGCCCATGGAATTAACGCTAATCTTTCAGAAGATGAATTTAAAAGACAATGCCAATACCCCATTGATCAATTAAGAAAATTACAAATATTGCAAAAGGGTGGAGAAACTCCTAATCTAAGTAATTTTATAATTAATGCTTCAAGTTTTATGAATGCATGCAAAAAAGACTATGAATTAAATAAGAACACATAAAAATTTGCTCCAGCGGATCCTCCTTCGCCGCTAAAGCGGCTTCGGAGTGCCGCTGAGCTTTACGTTAGAAATAATAGAGTTGCAATAGTATTTCTAACGAGTTGAGCTCCACTCTCACGATCGGCTCGCGCCGCAGGCGGCGGCGAACCAATCGTTCGAGCGGAAACCCCGATCGAAGATCGGGGCTCCGCCCCCTTGGTTGGGGTTTAGGATGGAGGCGCAGGGAGGAATACTGTATTATTTAAGTAAACAAGCGTTGAGCGACCATCCAAGAAAAACAGGGTGAAGACTCTCCATCCTTCACCCCAAGTCGGGGGTTCCGCTCAAATCGCCGTTAGGCTTCTTCAAAAAATGAAAGGAGGATTATACAAAATTTAAGGCTAGGCGAATAAAGGAGTTAGGCAGGATTGCGATATAAATGTTCAAGAAAAAAAAGGAGGTCAGAATGAATATCTATGTAGGCAGTTTATCATTCGATATCAGCGATGAGGAATTACGAGCGGCTTTTGAAGCCTTCGGGCAAGTCGTATCGGCCACTGTTATTAAGGACAAGTACAGCGGCGAATCAAGGGGTTTCGGTTTTGTAGAAATGTCCTCTAAAGAGGAAGCCCAGGCTGCTATCGATGGCCTTAACGGCAAGGAGTTGAAAGGGCGAACGCTTAATGTTGGTGAGGCTCGCCCTCGCTCCGAAGGCCGTCGAGGTGGTGGAAGACCAGGTGGTGGAAGACGAGATACAGGGCGACGCTCCTGGTAAGCGCCCCCCGCACATACAAAAACAGCTAAAAAGGAGGCATGCAATGGGTGACAAAGGCAAGAAGGATAAGGAAAAACACCGGAAGCAAAAGTCAAAAAAACAGGAACAAAAAGCAAAAAGGAAATAAGTTCTACGTATTGCATTTAACCATAGGATAGAATCTCTTTGAACTGTCGGCGTCGATGTGAGACACTAAAATATGACAACATTGCAAGAATTGGAGACCCTTTCCGTGCCGGAGAAACTCCAGCTAGTCGAGGACCTCTGGGACAGCATCGCAAGAAGCAGAACGGCCATTCCCATCCCAGGGTGGCAGAAGGAAGAGCTGGCGCGTCGGAAAGATAAATACGAAATTATTATTTACTGGAGTGAAGATGACCAGGCTTTTATTGCGGAAGCTCCGGAACTTCCTGGATGCTTGGCGCACGGAAATACCCATGAGGAAGCGCTATCAAACATCCATTCCGCCATTGACCTCTGGATCGAAACTGCTAAAGAGTTCAATGATCCTATCCCGAAACCCAAGGGTCATCGTCTTGTCTTCGCATAGTTCAACATAAGGCACAGAACCAATTACTCAAGCTCCATTCTCACGATCGGCGCGCGCCGTCGGCGGTGCGAACCAATCGTTCGAGCGGAGATCCGTCAATTCGTGCCGGACTTCGCCCTTTGGTTGGGGTTCAGGATGGAGGTACAGGGAGGAATACTGTATTATCCAAGTAAACAAGTGCTGAGCGACCATCCGAGAAAAACAGGGTGAAGACTCTCCATCCTTCACCCCAAGTCGGGGGTTCCGCTCAACTCGCCGTTGTGCCTCTAAAAAGCAAATGAAATGTTGACAATAAGCACACATTGTACTATATTTGGACCATGAAGCATTTTGATTGGAATGTTGGGAAGAATGAAGAACTCAGAGTTGAGCGAGATATTACATTCGAGGAGATAGTATTTAGCCTCATGCAAGATGGGCTTTTAGATACCATCGTGCATCCCAATAGAAAGAAGTACCCCAATCAGAAGGTCTTTATTGTTAACGTTGAGGATTACGCGTACTTGGTGCCTTTTGTCGAGACCGAAGAATACATTTACCTCAAGACAATAATTCCAAGCCGCAAGATGACGAAAAAATATTTGGGAGGCACAGAAAATGGGACTTAGCAAAAAAGAAAAGGAACTGCGTGACTCAGTCGAACGGGGAGAATGGAAGACTATACCCAGTTTCAAAAGGGAAGCGAAACGATACCAGGAGTATGCAAAGGCCACATTCCGCAAAGACAAAAGAGTAAATATCCGAATATCCACAAAGGACCTCACTAATATCCAGAAGAAAGCCCTTGAAGAAGGTCTCCCTTACCAGACTCTTATGTCTAGTATACTTCACAAATTCATTAGTGGTCGTCTGATAGAAAAGACGTCTTAATCAGTACAAAGGGAGGCACAACCAATCGCTGCACCTGATCCTGAAATTATTCGGGACAGGTGAGCTTCACGTGTGTGCCGGGCATGGCACGTAGCTTGCGGGGTGGAAGTCCCCGCGCCAGGCATAGGAGAAGCCGAAGGGAAGCGAAAGGGCAAGGGCGTCGTCGCGAGGCGGGGTCTGAAGGAAGCCCAACGCAAAAGCACGGGGCGACAAACCGCGCAACTGCTCTCTCCTCGGGTTCAGTATTGGAAAGGCAGGTCGGGCGTTTGTCAGAGACAAGAGCATACGGCGGCTGAAGGATCGCATACGCGAACTAAAGGCAAGAAAAGATATTGAAACTTGACTTTTCTATATGATGTAATTACATTGTAATTATGAAAGCTACCATCACAAAAATTGGCAATTCCAAAGGAATAAGGATCCCAAAGACTATTCTTGAACAATGTGACTTGAAAGGCGAGGTTGACCTTGAGGTTCGCAATCACGAACTAATCATTCGCTCACCTTACTCTCCCCGCAAAAACTGGGAACAATCCTTTCGGGAAATGGCAAAGCGCGGTGATGATGTATTGCTGGACCGTGTGGCGGAAACTCCCACAAAATGGGATGAGGAAGAATGGGAATGGGAGTAAAGCGCTTTGATGTCTTTCTTATCTCTCTTGATCCTACCCGCGGACATGAAATTAAGAAGGTTCGTCCGTGTCTTGTTATCTCCCCGGACGAAATGAACAGGCATATTGCAACGGTCATCGTTGCGCCAATGACAACCAGGGGGAGAGCCTACCCCACTCGTGTTCCCTGCACCTTCCAGGGCAAGCACGGACAAATAGTTCTCGATCAAATTCGAACTGTGGATAAATCGCGTTTGATAAAGAAATTAGGAACTATCTCAAAAGCAACTCAAGCCAAGGTATTAGATACTATCAACGAACTCTTTGCCCCATAAAGCACCCAACACTTATAAGGCCTCCGTGTGTCAATAAAGAAAAAAAGGCAAAATTCTCCTGTCGCGGAAAAACAATATTTCCCGCGTTTTTGATTCCACGGCAACACCGGAAAAGAACCGACTGTACTGACTTGATTTCTTAAATGAATAACCAGTGGTTGGGTTAATTGAACATTGGAAATTGGTCATTGGTTATTGAACATTCGGTCTAAAAAGAGGGCGGCTTTTATAACAAAGCAGCCCCTCTTTTTAGATCATCAAGGCTCTCTGGTAGGAATCGAAGATGTGGCGGTAGGTGATGATGCCCACGATCTTTCCCGGGTCCCTCCTCTTGACCACGGGGGCTATGCTAATATAGGCGTTTCTCATTCTGCCGAAGACAGAGTCCATAGTCTCGTCCGGGAAGGCCGTGACGATATCCCTCCTCATGCAATCCGAGACCTTTATCAGCCCCCAGCTTTTCCCGGATGTCATGGCTTTGTGCATCTCCTTGTAAGTAACAATGCCCGCCAGCTTATCATTCTTATCCACCACCGGCAGGCTCGTATGGAGCTTGCTGCCGAAAACCGCCGCCAGCTCCTTAAGGGTCATCGTTTCATTTATCGTATGCACGTCCGTGATCATGATGTCTCGCACCACCATTGATTCGAGGATGTCGTGCGGTCTGTCAGCGTCCGTGATGATCCCCTTCTGCCTGAGCTTTATCGTGTAGATGCTGTCCCTGCTCATCAGCTTGGACACGAGCGTGCTGACCACCGCGCACGTCATGATGGGGAGGAGGATCTGGTAATGATAGCCCGTCATCTCGAAGAGGATAAAGATCGCGGTGATGGGGGCGTGGGCCGCCCCCGCGAATACGGCTCCCATCCCCACGAGTGCGTACACGCCGAGAATGGCGGCGCGGGGGTCTAGGCCGGGCGGGGCGGCGGGGTGCTGCGCTATCGTCTCCATCAGGGCGGTGTATCTCGGGATCATTCCCGGGATGCGGAGCATGCAGAAGCCGAAGGCGCCCCCCAGCATGGCCCCCATGTAGAGGGAGGGGGCGAATACGCCGCCGGAGCCACCCGAGCCGAGGCAGAGGCACGTGGCGAGCAGCTTCAGGGCCAGCAGGGCCAGGAGGAGGAAGAAGAAGAGATGACCCTCCGTGGCAAGGCTTATCGATTCATAGCCGACGCCGAGAATAGTTATGCCGCCGGGGCCGGGCTGGCACCCGAACGCCCTCACGGTGAAGATGGCTAGGATACCGAGAAGAATGCCCCCGAAGGAGGCCTTCAGGTATTCCGGCAACTTAAGCTTGTGGTCGAAGAAGTTTTCGAAGCCGGTCAGTATCGATATGAATGCGCGGGCTGTCAGGCCGGCAAGGACTCCCAGGAGCGCGAAGGCGATAAGCTCCCACGAAGATCCCGAGGAGAAGTACATTACGTCGAAGACGGGGTGGGCGCCCCGCAGCCACTGGGAGATGGCGGCCGAGGTGGTGGACGCGATAACCAGGTATATGAAGGAGAACGTCTCGAACTCACCCAGGATGACCTCCATGGAGAAGAGCACGCCGGCGATGGGGGCGTTGAAGATGGCGGCGATGCCGCCCGCCGCCCCGCAGCCGACGAACGTCTTTATCCGCTTTGGCGGCATCTTGAATATCTGGCCGAGCGTCGAGCCGAAGGCCGCCCCGATCTGGACGATCGGCCCCTCACTCCCGGCCGAGCCGCCCGATCCTATGGTGATGGCAGAGGCGACGCTTTTAACGATGGCTACTATCGGGCGTATTCTCCCTCCGCGCTTGATGACGGCTGTCATCACCTCGGGAACGCCGTGCCCCTTCGCCTCCCTCGCGAAGAAGTAAACGAGGGGGCCGACGAGCAGTCCTCCCAGCGCGGGGATGAAAAGAAGGGTCCACAGCCGCCCTGCGAGGAGCCTGTCGAAGATGATGTCGAAGAAGAGATGCTCCGATTCGTGGATGAGCCAGGTGAAGATGGAGGACCCGAAGGCGGCGGCGACGCCGATGGCGACGGCGAAAACTATCTGAATGAAGGCGGGGGAGACATGAAGGAGGGTGAACAGGGAGAGGAGGGTACGGCGGGGCAAGACGCCTCCACTGTCTACGATGCTTTTCTTTTGTTCCACGGTTGCCCGGACAATGACTTTGCCTGGTTTGCCTAGTGAAAAAGATTATTTTACACTGATGATACTCTATCTTTAATGAATTTGCGAGCGAAGTCAGCAAATTTATTAAAAACTCGTTTTCGCTTTATCCATTCCGATTCCGGAGGTATACTGTATCTGAATCGATCCGTACCTGTCCGGGAGGAGTGTTATGCGCATGCGCGAGTCGGAAATAAACGGTGCTTTCGTGATCCATCTTGATGGAAGGTTCGATGCCGTGTCGTCCTACCTGGTTGAGAAGCGGCTTAACGAGGTTATCAAGTCCGGTACCCGCCGGATGGTCGTCGATCTCGGCGGCGTTGATTACATAAGCAGCGGCGGTCTCAGGGTCCTCCTCTCGGCGGCCAAGAAGCTGGACCGGCTGAACGGAGGTATCAGGCTGGCGTGCGTGACCGGTCCCGTCAGGGAAGTTATGGAGGTCACCGGTTTCTGCCAGATATTCCAGATGTATGACACCCCTGAATCGGCCGCGTCGGATTTTGCTGTCTAGGGAGGTTCCTATTAATACGGTGGAACACGAGCTTTCGATCAGTGCCGACCTCAGGAGCATCAGGGATGCGTGCGGATTCGTAAGGGGATGCGCCCGGCAGGGAGGGCTCAGCGAGGAGGGCGCGGGCGAGCTGGAGCTTGCGGTCGACGAGATATGCACCAACGTCGTGACGCACGGCTACGGGGGAAAAGGAGGAAGCATAAATATATCCGTCGACTGCGGCGCCGACGCTGTCAGGGTAACGCTCTCGGATAACGCCGAACCGTTTAACCCGCTCACGGTCTCCCCTCCGGATATTCGTGTTCCCCTCTCCGAGAGGGAGGTCGGCCGACTCGGGTTACTCATCACAAGGAACATGGTCGATGACATTGTTTACGAGAGAGTGGAAGGCGAGAATAAGTTAACCATGACGAAGCTCATCGGTAAACGGCAGTATGCTTAGAGAATGATCGGAGGAAGGTAAGGTAATGATCAGAGAGAAAGCCGCCCTTGCCTATCACAGCCAGGGGAGGAAGGGCAAGATAGAGGTCGTTACCTCGAAGCCCTGTGCCACCCAGCGCGACCTGTCGCTCGCTTACACTCCGGGAGTGGCCGAGCCCTGCAATGAGATCGTCAAGGATCCGGTCAAGGTCTTCGAGTATACCGCCAGGGGAAACCTGGTTGCCGTCATCACCAACGGTACGGCCGTGCTCGGCCTCGGCAACATCGGCCCGAAAGCGGCCAAGCCGGTCATGGAGGGAAAGGCCGTCCTCTTCAAGAAGTTCGCGGATATAGACGTTTTCGATCTCGAGCTCGACACGCTCGATCCGGACAAGTTCGTCGAGGCGGTCAAGCTTCTCGAGCCGACCTTCGGCGGGATCAACCTGGAGGACATCAAGGCACCGGAATGCTTTTATATAGAATCCAGGCTCAAGGAGGAGATGGGGATTCCGGTCTTCCACGACGACCAGCACGGGACAGCGATAATATCGGCGGCCGCACTGCTGAACGCCCTGGAGATAGCGGGCAAGGATATCGGGGAGGTCGCGATCGTCGTCTCGGGCGCCGGCGCTGCCGGGATCGCCTGCTCCGATATGTATGTCAGCTTCGGGGCGAAGAAAGAGCGGATAATCATGTGCGACAGCAAGGGGGTGATTTACCGGGGCAGGAAGAAGGGGATGAACCCATACAAGGAGCGCTACGCCCGGGAGACGAACCTGCGGACGCTGGCGGAGGCTATGGTGGGGGCGGATGTGTTCATCGGCGTCTCATCCGCGGGAATCGTCAGCGGGGAGATGGTGAAGTCCATGGCGAAGAATCCCATTGTCTTCGCCATGGCCAACCCCGACCCGGAGATAAGCTGGGAGGAGGCCATGGCCGCGAGAGGAGATGTCATAATGGCCACCGGCCGCTCGGATTACCCCAACCAGGTCAACAATGTTCTGGGCTTCCCCTACATTTTTCGCGGCGCGCTGGACGTTGGCGCCAGGTCTATCAACGAGGAGATGAAGAAGGCTGCCTCGCTCGCCTTGGCGGAGCTGGCAAAGGAAGGGGTGCCCGACTCGGTAGCGAGGGCCTACGGCGCCGAGGCGCTGGAGTTCGGCAGGAATTACATCATCCCCAAGCCGTTCGATCACAGGGCCTTGCTCCGCGTGGCCCCCGCCGTCGCCAGGGCGGCCATGGAGAGCGGCGTGGCGAGGATCCCCCTCAAGAGCGGGGAAGGCTACATCGACTACCTCGAAGCACACCTGAGCAAGTCGCGCTACATCATGAGGTCGGTCATCCACAAGGCGCAGCGCTCTCCCAGGAGGATAGTCTTTCCCGAGGGGGGCCACGAGAAGATACTGAGGGCCTGCCAGATCCTACTGGATGAGAAGATCGCCTTCCCCATCCTCCTGGGGAACGAACGGACGATCAAAAGCAAGATTAAAAAACTACACCTGGATCTTGGAGGTACGACCATAATAGACCCCGCCCGGTCGGATAAACTTGACAGTTACAGAAACGAGTTCTACAAGCTCAGGAGAAGGAAGGGGATCACGTTCAGCGAGGTTAAGAATCTCCTGAACGACATGAACTACTTCGGCTCGATGATGGTCAGGATGGGAGACGCGGACGGCCTGGTCTCGGGCCTGACCCAGCAATACCCGGAGACGATACGCACCGCGCTGCAGACGATAGGCATTCAGGAGAACCTGCGCCGTGTCTCGGGCATCTATTTCATGGTATTCAGGAACAAGCTCTTCTTCTTCGCCGATGCCACGGTCAATATCGATCCTACTAGCGAGGACCTCGCGGAAATCGCCATTTGCAGCGCCGAGACGGCTCGCCGCTTCGACGTCGAGCCTAAGATAGCCTTCCTCTCGTTTTCAAACTTCGGCAGCAGCCGGCACCCATTCGTCGACAAGGTGCGGGAGGCGGTGAGGATAACGAGAGAGAGGGCCCCAGACCTGGTTGTGGACGGCGAGATGCAGGCGGACACCGCTGTGGTCACGGAGATAGTGGAAAAGACATATCCTTTCTGCAAGATCAAGGGAGGGGCCAACGTCCTCATATTTCCAGACCTCCAGTCCGCAAACATCTCCTACAAGCTCCTGCAGCGGCTGGGGGGGGCGGAGACGATCGGGCCGATACTCATGGGGATGAGGAAACCGGTTCAAGTCCTCCAGAGGGGGGGCGACGTGGACGATATCGTGAACGTGGCGGCTATCGCCGTCGTGGACGCACAGTGGCTCGAATACCGCGAGAAAGTAAGCACCTCACCGAAAAAAGGGGGATGAAATGAGAAAAGTATTTTATGTTTCAATTGGTGTTCTTGCCGTTTTTTTTATCGCGGCTGGAGTGCCGGTATGCCAGGTTGGAGTGGAGCCGCCTCCTCTCCCCCATGCGCCGGCCGAGGCGACGCCGTATGAGCCGTTTCTGGACGCGGGCGCGGACCTGTCCCCCAAGGATCTCCTCGTCCAGATGAACACCCTTTACGATGATTTAAAGCACCAGTACAAGCGCCGGAATTACACTAAGCTGAAGAAGCGTGCCAGGGACCTGAGAAACATGGCGGACAACCTCAAGCGAAAGAACAAGGAGACTCCGGACCCGACCGCCTTCTATGCCGCGGCGGACCAGCTGCGGAACTGGGCGGTCAAGCTGAGAGACGCCACCGGCCGCTTGAGCGGAGACGATATGTACAAGGCGTTCAAGAGGCTGGCCGACCGCTTTAACAACTGCTACAAAGTACTGGGAGAGGCAAAAAAAGTAAGCGCCGGGCCGCGCTATGATCCGCCCGTGAAAGACTCATCGAAAGCAGACTAGGGGAAAGCGGGCGGGAAGAAAAGAGACCGTCCGGCGTTACGGTCATAGGCTGTGAGATTTCCTCCCCGCTATTCTCAATACCTTTAGCGCTATTCACAATGGAAGAAGTGAAGATACTGGTGAGGAGAGAGGAAGGCTGCGATGATCTTCCCCTTCCGCGGTACATGTCCGGCCACGCCGCCGGAATGGACCTCCACGCCGCCGTGGAGGATGATATCGTCCTTGCCCCCGGAGAGAGAGCGTTCGTTCCCGCGGGTATAAGCATCGCCCTCCCCGTTGGCTACGAGGCGCAGATCAGGCCCCGGAGCGGTCTGGCGCTGAAACATGGTCTCACTGTCCTGAACGCTCCGGGCACGGTGGACGCCGATTACAGGGGGACGGTCGGAGTTATCGCTATCAATCACGGCGATAAGGAAGTGCGGATAAAGAGGGGGATGAGAATAGCACAGATGGTGGTGGTCAAGGTCGAAAGGGCCGGCCTGGAGGAGGTCGAAGAGCTCCCCGAAAGCGAGAGGGGGGCGGGAGGCTTCGGCCACACGGGCTAGGGGGCAACCAGTACCTGCGAATTGCATACTCATGGCAGCGTAAGCTGCCATGAGTATTCGTCCTCACTCTCAGTCTGAAGCCGGGACCAGGGTGTGAGGGCGCTCCGCTATCGATGTTCCCGGGATTTATCGAGTAAACCAGGAGAAGCAGTGAGAGGCGATATTCAGAGCATACTGATTATAAAGCCCAGTTCCCTCGGCGATATCGTTGACGGGCTGGCGGTCGTCGGGCCGCTGAAAAAGCGGTATCCCGGCGCCCGGATCGACTGGCTGGTAGGTGAGCGGTACCGTGACCTGCTCATCGATCTGCCGGGCATTGACAATCTTCTTGTCTTCGACAGGGACAGCTGGAAGAGGGTCGGCACATGGCCGCGTGCCATTGGGAACTTTCTCCGCCTGGTGCGCGCGGCAAGGGAGGGACGGTACGATATCGCCCTTGACCTCCAGGGCCTCTTCAGGAGCGCGTTCATCGCCTTGCTCTCCGGGGCTGGAAAGCGGGTCGGATTCTCGAACGCGCGCGAGTTCTGCTCCTTCCTGTACAACATGAGGGTATGCGTTCCCGAAGAGACAGTGCACGCCGTCGACCGGTACCTCCTTGTTGCGAAGAAACTGGGAGCGGACACGGCGCCGGTCTCCTTCCCTCTTAAAATGCGTCCCTGGGCCCTCCGGGGGGCCGGGGCGGTAATCGGGGGCGGTAAAGCTGCGCGGCCGGTGGTTGTTATCAATCCAACGGCAAGGTGGCAGACGAAGCGGTGGCCGTCAGAGCGTTACGCTGCGGTCGGCGATTATGTCGGGGATGTTCTGAAGGGAACCGCCGTCCTGATCGGAGGCGAGGAGGAGAAAGGCATGGTCTCGCTTGCCGCCGGCATGATGAAGGGGGACGTCATCGATCTGGCCGGGAAATTGAGCCTGCGGGATCTTACGGCTCTCCTGGCGGAGGCGGATGCCCTGGTGACGAACGATACGGGGCCCATGCATATTGCCGCCGCGGTCGGGACGCCCGTAGTCGCAATCTTCGGCCCGACGGATCCCGCGAGGACCGGCCCCTACGGCGCCGGACACCGCGTGATCAAGGCGGACCTCCCGTGCAGCCCATGCCTCTCCAGATTATGTAAAAAGGATGAGCTGGAGTGCATGGAGAGTATATCCATAGGACAGGTTGCAGCTGCGCTCGACTCCATCCTCAAAGTCCAAAATGAAGAATAACCAATATTCAATGGAAAAGAAGTTGTCCACTAATTACACTAATTGACACGAATTAAAAATATAAAAGGGACGCAGATCATCGCAGATAAGCACAGATAAAAAGCTAAAAATCCTGGTAATCCAATAAATCTGCGTCCAAATAAATTAGTGGAAATTAGTGTAATTCGTGGATAAATATTTTTATGTTTTAAATTCTTAAAGGGCAGAAGGTGTGAGAAAACGGAGCTTGATAAAGAGGATGCGGGACTGGGCGGCGTATTGGGCATTGCGGGTGCTCCTGGCCGTTGCCCCCTGTATCCCGAAAACGCTCCTTTACCGGTTCTGCAGCTTTCTCGGTTTCACCGCCTATTACCTGTGTGCCAGGCACAGGAAGAGGACAATAGAGCATCTTACTTCCGTCTTCGGTCAGGAGCTTTGCGGGCGGAGGATAAGAAGTATCGCCCGGGGAGTCTTCGTAAACCTGGGCCGCAACTGCTCCGAGATGCTGATCTTGCCGAAGTTCCACCGGGAAATGATACATAAGTACGTCACCATTGACGGCCTTGAGCGGATCGAGCGGGCGAAAGAGCGCGGCAAGGGGGTCATCTTCATCACGGGCCACATCGGCAACTGGGAGCTCATATCGTCCGCCTTCATCGCTGCGGGGCACCCCGGGACCGTCATAGGCAAAAGGATAAAGTTCGGCAGGTACAATGAGCTGATCACCGATATGCGCCGGGCCATCGGCCTGGGCGTCGTCCACACCGACGAGCCTCCTACTGGCCTCTTCAGGGAGCTCAGGAGGAACCGGACGATCGGCATCCTGGCCGACCAGGATGTCAAGAAGTTCGACGGGGTCTTTATAAACTTCATGGGAAAGAGAGCGTATACACCCACGGCGCCCGTAGTCTTTGCCGGGCGGACGGGCGCCGCCCTCGTTCCCGTCGTTATCGTACGGGACGGCCAGCACCATACCCTCCACGTCGAGGATCCCATAACCCTCCGCAACACGGGGGACAGGGAGGCGGATCTCGCCTATAATACGCTCCAGTGGAGCAAGGTGCTGGAGCGCTATATAAGGAGCTACCCGTCCCAGTGGGTGTGGATGCACAGGCGCTGGCGGACGACGCCCGAGATGATACGGGATAGAGCCGGGGTTTCAAATATAAAGTTAAATGTTTAATATGAGATGGAATAAACTGTAGGCGCAAAAGATGGGCGCTAATTTATTAGAATGATTCTATAATCTTGGTGTCTTGGTGGCAAAATAGCAATAATTAGCTGGTATTGATCCGGAAAGTAATGAGAAGGGGGGTGCATAGGTGGCCCGCATAGAGAAGGCGCGTTTGGAAGAGATTCTTGCCGGTTTTGCCGGGGTCCGGGTACTGGTTATCGGGGATCTGATGCTTGACCGGTTCGTGTGGGGGAACGTCACGAGAATATCCCCGGAGGCCCCGGTCCCCGTCATAGAGGTGAAGTCTGAGTCGGAGATGCCCGGCGGCGCGGCGAATGTCGCGCGCAACATCTATAAGCTGGGCGGCAAGTTGTGCATCGCCGGAATTGTAGGCGACGATTATACGGGCAGAATTTTAAGGGAGGGACTCGCAAACGAGAGGACGGATACAGGCGGGATCATAGTAATGAGTGAGAGGAAGACGACTCTCAAGATGAGGATTGTCGCCCACCGTCAGCAGGTGGTGCGCGTCGATTACGAGGACATCAATGAACTGTCCGGGTCACAGATCGGTCAGATCGTGTCCTACATAGAAAGTCGCCTGGATGAAATAGACGCTTTCCTTATCGAGGATTACGGCAAGGGCCTGGTGACCCAGCCCCTCGTGAACAGGCTGGTCAAGCTGGGAAAGGGTGCCGGCAAGATCGTGACTTTTGACCCCAAGGAAGGAAACGACCTGGATGTCAGCGGTGTGACGGCAGTGACGCCCAACAGGAGCGAGGCTATATGGGCCGCGGGAAGCGAGCTGCCGGAGAGGGATCTCGGAGCGGTACTTCTGGACAAATGGGGGTGCGATTCGGTGCTCATGACGCTCGGGGAGCACGGCATGCTCCTGTTCCAGCGCGGGGAGGAGCCCGAGGAGATCCCGTGCTCGGCCAGGGAGGTATACGACGTTTCAGGGGCCGGCGACACGGTTATCAGCGCGTTCACGCTGGCACTGGCGGCGGGGGCGACGATGGTTGAGGCCGCCACCATATCCAACTACGCGGCGGGTATAGTAGTGGGCAAGGTCGGAACCGCGGCAGTGACGCAGGAGGAGCTGTGGAAGGAGATGGCCGGCACGTGAAAAGAAGCGCGGTGTTTGTAGACCGGGACGGAACAATTAACAGTGACCCGGGCTATCTCTCCGATCCAGACGCGTTCGAGCTCCTGCCCCACGCGGGCGAGGGGATGCGGCTGCTCCAGGAGAACGGGTTCGCTCTGGTTGTCATAAGCAACCAGTCGGGAGTGGGAAGGGGGCTCATTACCATTCCGCAACTCCTGAAGATTCACGAGAGGATGAAGAGCAAGTTGGGGGAGGAGGGTGTTAAGCTGGACGAAATATATTACTGCCCTCACCATCCCGATGAAGGATGCTCTTGCCGCAAACCCTCGCCCCGCCTTGTTATGGATGCGGCTGGGAGCCTCGATCTGGATCTTGGCTCCTCATACTTCGTGGGGGACATGGTGACCGACGTCCAGACTGGAAAGGGCGCGGGGTTGAAGACGGTACTCGTCCTGACCGGATCGGGCCGGAGATCTCTTGGTGATGCCAGGAGGTTGGGCGTCGATCACGTGGCGGAGGACCTCCTCGAAGCTGCCCGCTGGGTGGTGGCAGACCATGGAAGTGAGGCCCTGTGAGGACGGTTGCCGTTATCCCCGCGCGGTTCGGCTCCGAGAGGCTGCCGGGTAAAGTGCTGAGGGAGGTGGCCGGCGTCCCCCTGATCCAGTACGTGTACCGCGCGGTAAAAGGCTCGCGCGGAATCGAGCGTATCATCGTCGCCACCGATGACGAGAGGGTGAAACGCATGGTCGAGTCTTTCGGGGGGGAGGCCGTCATGACCTCGCCGGATCACGCGAGCGGCAGCGACCGCTGCGCCGAGGTGGCATCAAGCCTGGACTGTGATGCGATCCTGAACGTCCAGGGCGACGAGCCGCTTGTCAGGGGGGATCTGCTTGACACCCTCATCATGGCCCTGTCCGGGGACGGGGCGGCTCACGCGGCGACGCCTTTCGTCTCGCTGGAGAACGCCGCGGATGTTGAAGACCCTAACGTCGTAAAGGCGGTATCGGGACTCGGCGGGTACGCGCTCTATTTCTCGCGATCGCCTATCCCGTATCTGCGCGAGAAGGCCGTCATTCACAGAAAGCACATCGGCGTTTATTGCTACAGGACAGCCGCCCTGTTAAAATTTGCCTCCCTGCCCCCGTCCCCGCTCGAGCAGGCGGAGAAGCTCGAGCAACTCAGGATGCTGGAGAACGGCTTCAATATTCGCATGGTGGAATGGAGCGGTCAATTTATCGGCATTGACACGGAGGAAGACCTGGAGAGATTCAGAGAGATGGTGGAGAGGGGAGAAGTTAGAATAACCAATGATCAATAGCCAATAACCAATGTTCAATTTGTAAGAAAAAAAACAAACCACTGAGGTATTGAATTTTAAAGAGGGTTGAAAAATATGAATTGCGTAAAGGTTGGGGATATAGAGATGGGGGGAGGGGCGCCACTGGTCCTCATCGCGGGGCCCTGCGTAATCGAGAGCGACGAACTCTGCTTCACAGTCGCGGCAGCGGTCAAGGAGGTGGCGGAATCCCTCGGCATGCCCTTTATATTCAAGACCTCTTACGACAAGGCGAACAGGAGCAGCCCTGACTCTTTCAGGGGGCCGGGGCTCGATGAGGGGCTGAGGATTATCAGGGAGGTCAAGAGGAGGTTCTCAATTCCCGTTCTCGTCGACGTTCACGGGGTGAGCGAGGTCCGTCCCGTCGCCGCGGTGGCAGACGTTATACAGATTCCCGCTTTCCTCTGCCGCCAGACGGACCTGGTGGCAGAGGCGGCAAAGCTCGCGAAGGCCGTCAATATCAAGAAGGGACAGTTCGTGGCGCCGTGGAACATGGAGGGCCTTATCAGGAAGGCCGAGGCGGCCGGGAACAGGAATATATTGGTGACCGAGCGGGGATTCTCGTTCGGCTACAATAACCTTGTGAACGACATGCGGTCCCTCGTCATAATGAGGAAGCTGGGATACCCCGTCGTTTTCGACGCGACCCACTCTACCCAGCTCCCCGGGGGACTGGGGACCGCCACCGGCGGCGAGCGGCAGTACGTGTTCCCCCTGAGCCGGGCGGCCGTTGCCACGGGCTGCGACGGCCTCTTCCTGGAGGTGCATCCCGATCCGGATGCCGCCCTCTGCGACGGGCCGAACCAGCTGCCGGTCGGCGAATTGAAGGAGCTTCTCGAAACCGTGATGGAGATCGATAAAGTGGTGAAACGAGTAATGAACCGCAAAGACACAAAGAATAATAAGCACCTGAGTAATCCTCCCGTCCGGCAGAGCCGCCGGGTCTGACGGAGATTATCCTGGAAAATGCAAAAGGTATAAAGGAATCAGAGTAATTCAGAGAAATCAGGTGCGAAAATAATTCGTGAAAATTCGTGGAGAAGAAAGAAAAAATATAACCGCGGATTAAACGGATTGAACGGATTATTTAGGTAGAGTGAGGATAAGTCCATTCGGTGTTATTTATATACAAATCCGTATAATCCGCTAAATCCGTGGTTTGAATTTATTGGTACGGGAGGAAAGCTATGTCTTCGATAGAAGTGGCGAAGAGAGTTTTGAAGACCGAGGCCGAGGCGGTGGAGGGCCTGATCGCCAGGCTCGGTCCGGAGTTCGATAAGGCGGTAGAGGTGCTTCAAGGGTGCGAGGGAAGGATCGTCGTCACGGGGATGGGCAAGACGGGAATCATCGGGCGAAAGATATCCGCCACGTTCGCGAGCATCGGCGTGCCGTCCTTCTTCATGAGCGCCGCCGAGGCCCGCCACGGCGACATGGGAATGGTCGAGCCCGGGGATGTGGTGCTTGCCATATCTAACAGCGGCGAGACGGAGGAGGTCGTGCTCCTGCTCCCCACCGTGAAGGAGATCGGCGCGCGCCTTATTGCATTGACGGGGAATGCCGGCTCCGCGCTGGCCAGATACAGCGATGTCGTCCTCGACGTCGGTGTTGAGAAGGAGGCGTGCCCTCTCGGTCTCGTGCCGACATCCAGCACGACGGCGAGCCTTGCCATGGGAGATGCCCTCGCCGTCGCCCTCATAGAACGGACGGGGCTCAAGGCCGAGGAGTTCGCGGCGTACCACCCGGGCGGCAGCCTGGGGAAGAGGTTCATCAAGGTCAAGGACGTCATGCGTTGCGGCGGGTCAAGCGCGATTGTCAGGCGGGACGCGGTTATGAAGGACGTGCTCCTGGCGATCACCGCAGCGCGGGCGGGAGCGGCACTAGTCGTGGATGAAGAAGGGGTGCTTGCGGGGATATTCACGGACGGCGACCTGCGTCGCTCCCTCGAACGGCATCCGGACCTGATGGAGAGGACGGTGGACGATTTCATGGTCCACGACCCTGTCAGGATCGGGTCGGGGGAACTGGTAGTTGAGGCGTTGAAGATAATGCGCGGGGACAACCCCAAGAAGAGGAAGCTGGACGAGATTCCTGTTGTGGATCGTGATGGGAAGCCGCTGGGCATCCTCGACGTCGTCGACCTCATCAGCTACAGAATAGAATTAAAATGACGAAACCCGGATCAATATACCGAATCTTTCGCAATGCTGAAATGGGGAGTCGGTGAGTAGCAATCACCAAGGTACAAGATACAATCACCAAACAATATCCGCATTATAAACCCCAAACTTGATACATTCATGTTCATAAACGGGTAAAAATAGCTATTGCTTTTGGTTATTGGGTATTGATGATTATTTGTATCTTGTGTCTTGTGTCTTGTTTCTTTAATTGTTAATCGAATAGGAAGTGGAATGAGCGAGGAATTTCAGGAAAAGCTGAAGAGTATCAGGATGATCATATTGGACGTGGACGGCGTCCTGACCGACGGACAGGTCTGGATTGGCGGGGAAGGCGAGGAGTTCAAGCCGTTTCACGTCCACGATGGTTACGCCATTAAGATCGCCTTGAATTCGGGGCTGAAGGTGGCTTTCCTGACGGGGAGGAGCTCGACCGCCGTCGGGAAGAGGTCCGGGGAACTTGGTGTGGTGGATGTGCACCAGGGGATTGACGACAAGCCCGGAGTGTATGAGGAACTGAAGGCGAAATACGGGCTCCGTGACGAGGCGGTTTGCTGCGTCGGGGATGATCTCGCCGATCTCGATCTCGTGAATGCCTGCGGTTTTGGCGTCGCCGTTAAAGGTGCCGTCGAGGAGATACGGGATGCCGCCGATTACGTCACATCGAAAGAGGGCGGATGGGGCGCCGTCCGCGAGGTCATCGAGATGATACTGAAAGCCCGGGGAGAATGGCCGACGTGATGAAGAAAAGGGCCGGATACCCGGTTGTGCTGGCGGCCATGGCTCTCCTGGTTGTTCACGGGACGGTGGCCCGGGCCCAGAAACGGGAGTCGGAGCTTAAGGACGGATTCTCCATCACGGACGTCGATGAGAGCGGTGAGAAGAAGTGGGAGGTTATAGGCTCGTCCGCCAGGTTCATCTCGGATGACGAGATGGAGATATACGATGTCAGGGCCTTCGTTTACAAGAAGGGAGAGGGGGACACCCTGATCACGACAGATAGCGCTATCTACAATACCAAGACAAAGGAGATCTACTCCGACCAGTTCGTTACGGTCGTGACGGAGGATACCGTAATAACAGGCATCGGCCTTATGTGGAAGCCGAAGGAAAAGAAGATCAAGATCCGGAGCAACGTCAAGATGGATATTGCGAAGGACGAGAAGAGGTATATGCAGTGAGGATAATAGCTGCAATTATCCTTTCTTTTACGGCGCTCGCCGAAGCGGCGAACGCCGCACAGCAAAAGATGCCGACGACGATTACCTCGGATATCCTCGAGGTAGACTATGCCGATTATATCGGCACGTTTGAAAAAAACGTCATAGTGACGGACCCGAAGGGGCGGATGACGGGAGACAGGATCGTCGTCTTCTTCGACTCGAAGGGCAAGGAGATAAAAAGAATTGAGGCGTACGGCGATGTTGTAATAAAATTGGAAGGTCGGGAGTCGAACAGCCAGAAGGCCGTTTACACGCCTGATGACGGGAAGATAGTCCTGACGGGCGAGCCCAGGATAGAGGAGGGCAGGAACATATACGCGGCCGATAAGATAACGATATACAGGTGGGAGGACAGGGTGATATTCGAGCCCAGGGCGAGGTTCATCCTCCATAAGGAAGGGTGGAATAACCGGTAGGGAGAGCTATGGAGCTTCTGAGTACCGATAATCTGGTCAAGGTTTACAACAAGAAGCCGGTTGTGAACGAGGTCAGCATCGAGGTGAACAGCGGGGAGATCGTGGGACTGCTCGGCCCGAACGGCGCCGGCAAGACGACGACGTTTTACATGGTCGTCGGCCTCATCCGGCCGAACGCCGGGAGGATACGGTTCAAGGGCGGCGACATCACCGATTTGCCCATGTGCCGCCGTGCCCGGCTCGGGATCAGCTACCTGTCACAGGAGCCTTCCATATTCAGGAAACTTACCGTGGAACAGAATGTCATGGCTATCCTCGAGACACTGAATCTGACCAGGAAGGAGATGAAGAAGAGGTGCGAGAGCCTGCTCGAAGATCTCGATATAGCGTATCTTGCCAAACAGAAAGCATACACCCTGAGCGGCGGCGAAAGGAGGAGGCTCGAGATTACCCGGGCCCTCGTCACATCCCCGTCCTTTATACTCCTGGACGAGCCCTTCAGCGGCGTGGACCCGATCGCGGTTTTCGATGTCCAGCAGATAATAGAGCGGCTCAAGGAGAGAGGCATGGGGGTTCTCCTTACCGATCACAGCGTGAGGGAGACGCTGTCGATAACGGACAGGACCTACCTTATCTACCAGGGAAAAATCTTGAAGCACGGTTCGAGCGAATTTCTCACCAACGACCAGGAGGCGAGGAAGCTCTATCTCGGTGAGCGTTTCTCGATGTAGCGATGCAACTGACCGTCACGGGAAGACATGTGGAAGTCACGGAGGCGATGAAGGAGCACGCCCGCCTTAAGCTCGAGAGGATAGCCCTCGATTGCCCCAGGATTCTCGGGGCGCACCTCATCATGGACATCGAGAAGTATCGCCACCGGGCCGAGGTTGTTCTCCAGGGACCTCATCTCACGATAACGTGCTCCAGGGAGACGAGCGATATGTACGGCTCTATCGACCAGGTGATGCATTGTGTCGAGGGGCAGCTCAAGAGGTACAAGGACAGGATCCAGGCCCACAAGCCGAGACATGCCAGGGAGGTGCGTGCCCCGCTGGGCATCATGGAAGTCGGGGAGCACGCCTCCTCATCCGTAATAGTACGGGCCGAGACCATTGCCGTTAAGCCGATGCACCTGGACGAGGCCATCCTGCAGATGGATCTGGCCCAGTTTAACTTCCTTGTTTTCCTCGATGCCGTCAGCGGACGGCGTGATCTACTAATACGACTCGGCGAGGATGTCTTCGGGTACCATGACTGGAACAAAACAAAGCTCAAGGGTACGCGGCTGCTGGCGCGGATGAAGGTTTTCTCGTCCGAGGGCCTGGAGGAGCTGGGCTCCCACCCGCGGCATCTCAGGGACGAGAAGGTGTCCATCGATGTCCTCCATCCGGGAGAGGCGCGGGAGAGGCTCGTGGCCTCGGGGCGCAATTTCATGCTTTTTCACAACGGTGAAAGCGGCGAGAGCAGCATCCTGTTCGAGCTGCGGCGGGGCGGCTTCGGACTCATTCAGGCCAGCGGGGAGCAGACTGCGTGAAGGGTATTACGGTCGGGGAGTTCTACGACAGGCTCAGGAAGAAGCTCAAGCTCAGCATCATAGCCGGCAGCGAGGGGCTTGACAGAAGAGTCAAGGTTGGCGAGCTCAACAGGCCCGGCCTCGCCCTGGCGGGTTATTTCGATTTTTTCGCTTCCGGGAGAGGTCAGGTCCTGGGGAAGGTGGAGATATCATTCCTCAGGCAGATGCGGAAGAACCATCGGGAGCGGAGGATCAGGGAGCTTCTCGAACAGGGGATCCCCTTCTGTATCGTCGCGAGGAACTATGTGCCTCCGGGAGAGCTTATCAGGGAGGGGAACCGTCTGAAGATACCCATCTTCCGCTCGTCCCTTATTACGATGGTCCTGGTCAACAAGGCCACAATTTTCTTCGAGGACGAGTTCGCGCCGACGATCACGAAAGGAGGAAATCTCCTGGAGGTCTTCGGCGTGGGGGTTCTTATTCAGGGCAAGAGCGGCGTGGGCAAGAGCGAGTGCGCGCTCGCTCTTATCCAGAAGGGACACAGGCTTGTCGCGGACGACGTCGTGCGGATAAGGCTGCGGGACGGCAAGGTCCTGATCGGCTCGGGAGCCGAGCTCACAAGGCACCACATGGAGATCCGGGGCCTGGGAATCATCAATGTCCAGACGCTCTACGGGGCGGGGTGTGTCCGGGAATCTATAAAGATAGACCAGGTTGTTACCCTCGAGGAATGGGACAGTTCCCGGGAGTACGAGAGGCTTGGCCTCGAGGAGAGGACGGCGAGCATTATGGGGATCAATCTTCCCAGGATCGTTATTCCGGTCAGGCCCGGGAGGGACATAGCCCTCCTTATCGAGACGGCGGCACTCAATTACCGGTTAAAGAAGATGGGCTATCATGCTGCCAGGGACCTGAACAGGGACCTTATAAAATTAATGAGCAAGTAGCGTCGTTATGAACCATGTCATGAAGGTTGAAAGAGAAATAAAGATAGAGAACGAGCTGGGGCTTCACGCGCGCCCGGCAGCTCTCTTCGTGCAGCTTGCCAACAAGTTCGCCTCGGACATATTGGTGGAAAAGGACGGGGACACGGTCAGCGGGAAGAGTATCATGGGCATCATGATGCTTGCGGCGGGTAAGGGGGCGAAGATAAAGATCATCGCGGAAGGGAACGACGCGGACGAGGCCGTCCGCCGGTTCGAGGAACTAATCGTCAACAAGTTCGGTGAAGATGACTGAAAGGATTTTTAAGGGGATAGCGGTATCGCCGGGCTCCGTTATCGGGAAGGCGTTCATCTTCGATAGCGAGGAGGACGTCGTTATCGAGCGCGAGATCGCCGACGGGCAAATCCCGGTCGAGATAGCGCGGTTCGAGGACGCCCTGATAGCCACCCGCAGGGAGATCATCCAGATACAGGATAAGATCACCGAGGCGATGGGCGCCAAGCACGCAGAGATATTTAACGCCCACCTCCTTGTTCTCGAGGACAGGGCCCTCATAGAAGACGTCATCGAGAAGCTTGAGCAGGAGAAGAAGAACATAGAGTGGGTCTTCAGCCAGGTGGCCAGGAAGTACGCGAAGATATTCTCCAGAGTGGAGGACGAGTACCTCAAGGAGCGCGCCGCCGACGTAAAAGACGTGACAAGGAGGATTCTCCACACGCTGCTGGGCAAGAAGCGTCAGGACATTGCGGAGCTTAAGGAGGAGGTGGTCATCGTGGCCTACGATCTCTCCCCCTCCGATACGGCCCTCATGCACAAGGAGAAGGTCATCGGTTTTGCCTCGGATGTGGGTGGTAAAACCTCGCACACCGCCATCCTGGCCCGGTCTATCGGCAATCCCGGCGTGGTAGGTCTTCACGACGCGAGCAAGCGGATAAAGTCGGGCCAGACCGTGATCGTGGACGGGAACAGGGGCATTGTTATCGTTTCTCCTTCAGGGAAGACACTTGAGAAATACCAGAAGGAGCAGCGGAAGCTGCTCGTCTTCGAGGAGAAGCTCTCCGAGCTCAAGGATCTCCCGGCGGAGACCATCGACGGCTACCGCGTTGTCATAGCGGCGAACATAGAGCTTCCGGAGGACGTCCCGGTAGCCCTAGCTCACGGGGCACAGGGGATCGGACTCTATCGGACGGAGTTTTTCTATATGAACAGGACCGGCCTGCCCACGGAGGAGGAGCACTATAAGGCATACAGGGAGGTCGCAGAGGGAATCCATCCCCACCCGGTTACCATAAGAACGTTTGATCTGGGAGGTGACAAGTTCGTCTCTCATCTCGACGTCCCCAGGGAGATGAACCCCTTCCTCGGATGGCGGGCCATCAGGTTTTGCCTCGAGCGGGTCGATATCTTCAAGGTTCAGCTGCGCGCGATACTGCGGGCCAGCGCCCTCGGCAACGTGAAGGTGATGTTCCCGATGATATCCGGCGTTGAGGAGCTCAAGGCCGCGATAGGCGTGCTCAACGAGGCAAAGCGTGAGCTGCGCAAGGAGAATGTGCCGTTCGACAGGGATATCCAGGTGGGGGCCATGATCGAGATACCGTCCGCCGCCTTGACGGCGGACATCCTTGCAAAAGAGGTGGATTTCTTCAGTATCGGGACGAACGATCTTATTCAATATTCCCTTGCAGTGGACAGGGTTAATGAAAAGATAGCTTATCTCTACGAGCCAAGACACCCGGCCGTGCTGCGCCTTATAAGGGACATAATAGAGGCCGCCCACAGTAACGGCATCTGGGTCGCCATGTGCGGGGAGATGGCCTCCGAGCCGTCTCTCACCCTTATACTGCTGGGGCTGGCGCTGGACGAGTTCAGCGTGAGCGCCGTGGCCATCCCGGAGATCAAGAAGGTGGTTCGCTCGGTGACGCTCCAGGAGGCCCGTACTCTGGCAAGGGAAGTCATGTCCATGGAGGCCATAGGTCCCATCCGGAGGAAGACGGCCCAGCTTGTCCGCAAGGCCGTCCCCGAGCTTATCAGGCTGAAAGGCCAGGAGTAATCCTCATAATAATCGCGGGGACCGCCCGGTATCCGGGTGATCCCCGCGATTATTAGTATAGTTTGGACCTATTAGTATATTTTGGTTGCAATAGGTGGTTTATTCATCTATGATTTTCCGCCATGTTTTTTTGCATTTAAAATAAGGAGGATTTGCTCAATGGGAAAGAAGCATTTGTTTACATCGGAATCGGTTACAATGGGCCATCCCGACAAGATGGCCGACCAGATATCCGACGCCATACTCGACGCGTGCCTGGCCGGTGACCCGAACTCGCGCGTGGCCTGCGAGACTCTGCTGACGACCGGCGTGGCCATCGTCGCCGGCGAGATCACGACGAATACGGACGTTGACTACGAGGGTGTCATCCGCAAGACCATAAAGGAGATCGGTTATACGCACGATGACATCGGCTTTGACGGGGACACGTGCGAGGTCCAGATAAGGTTACACAAGCAGTCCTCAGACATTTCCCAGGGAGTAACAGAGGGCAAGGGCCTTCACCAGGAGCAGGGCGCAGGAGACCAGGGCCTTATGTTCGGCTTTGCCTGCAACGATACCCCGGAGTTGATGCCCCTCCCCATACAGTTGTCTCATCGCCTGGTGGAGAAGCTCGCGGAGCTGCGCGAGTCAGGGGAGATAGAGTGGCTCCGGTCGGACGGCAAGTCCCAGGTGACGGTCGAGTACGAGGACGACAAGCCCGTGCGGATCCACACGGTCGTTATCTCCACCCAGCACGCTCCCGATGTCCCTTACGAGACGATACGGAAAGAGATGATCGAGAAGTGCATAAAGAGGGTCGTGCCGGCCGAATTGCTCGATGAGAACACGATTTACCACGTGAATCCGACGGGCAGGTTCGTCCGCGGAGGCCCCCACGGAGACACGGGGCTCACCGGGAGGAAGATTATCGTGGATACCTACGGCGGCAGGGGCAGCCACGGGGGCGGCGCGTTCTCGGGCAAGGACCCGAGCAAGGTCGACCGGAGTGCCAGCTACATGGCGAGGTACATAGCCAAGAACGTCGTCGCGGCCGGCCTGGCAGACCGCTGCGAGATCCAGCTCTCGTATGCCATCGGCGTCGCGGATCCCATCTCGGTCCTCGTCGATGCGGAGGGGACGGAAAAGGTTCCCGAAGAGAAGATAGAGGAGCTCATCAAGAAGCACTTCCCACTCAAGCCTCACGGAATAATCGAGCACCTTGACCTTCTAAGGCCTATTTACAAAGAGACCGCCCGGCACGGCCACTTCGGCCGCACGGGAGATGCCTTCACGTGGGAGAAAACCGATAAGGCCGAGATACTGAGGAAAGAGGCCGGTCTTTGAGAAAGGAGCAAAGCATGATAAGCGAATACGATATAAAGGACATAAAGCTGGCCCTGGCAGGTAAAGCCAGGATCGAGTGGGCGGACGAGAACATGCCCGTTTTGCGGGGGATCAGGAGGCGCTTTACGCGTGAGAAGCCTCTCAAGGGCCTCAAGGTATCCTGTTGCCTTCACGTCACAACCGAGACGGCGAACTTGATGCGCACGCTCAAGGCAGGGGGCGCCGATGCCGTGATATGCGCGTCGAACCCTCTCTCCACCCAGGACGAGACCGCGGCGGCGCTCGTAAAGTACTACGGCGTGCCTGTCTTCGCCATCAACGGAGAGGACAATGACACGTACTACGAACATATCAGGAGCGCCCTGGAGCACGGCCCGCGGATAACCATGGACGACGGGGCCGATCTTGTATCAAGCCTCCTCTTCATCGCCCTGGGCAAGATGAAGGAGCTGAACCCATCCGTCGCGAAATGGGCGAAATCACTGTCGAAGGCGGAGAGGGAAAGGCTTGTTAACAGCATCATCGGCGGGATGGAGGAGACGACGACGGGAGTGATCCGCCTCAAGGCGATGGCAGCCGACGGCGTCCTGAAGTTCCCCGTCATAGCGGTCAACGACGCCAAGACGAAGCACATGTTCGACAACCGCTACGGAACCGGCCAGTCGACCATCGACGGCATCATAAGGGCCACGAACACGCTCTTTGCCGGCGCCACCGTGGTGGTGGCCGGCTACGGCTGGTGCGGCCGGGGCGTAGCCGTAAGGGCACGCGGCCTGGGCGCCAGGGTTATCGTGACGGAGGTCGATGCCGTAAAGGCCCTAGAGGCGTTGATGGACGGTTTCAGTGTTCTCCCCATGGGAGATGCTGCATCATTCGGCGACATATTCGTCACGCTGACGGGAAATCTCAACGTCATAAGGCCGGAGCACTTCAAGAAGATGAAAGACGGAGCCATTGTCTGCAACAGCGGCCACTTCAACGTCGAGATCGATATCCCAGGCCTGAAGAAGATCAGCAAGAAGGTGCGGACCGTCCGCCCGTTTGTCGAGGAATACACCTTGAAAGCGGGCCGCAGGGTCAACATTCTGGCCGAGGGCAGGCTCATCAACCTTTCCGCGGCGGAGGGGCATCCCGCCGCCGTGATGGATATGAGCTTTGCCAACCAGGCCCTATGCACCGAGTACATGCTCAAGAACGCGAAGAGGCTCGAGAAGAAGGTTTACATCGTCCCCGAGGAGATCGACGAGAACGTGGCCGAGCTCAAGCTGAAGGCGATGGGCACCGGAATGGACAGGCTCACAAAGGAGCAGGAGGTCTATCTCTCCTCGTGGGAGATGGGGACATAAAAACAGCGGCTCTTAACAGAACCGCTGTTTTTAGTACCTTGCCCTGTATGTGAGGATGAGGCCCGCGGCACCGATGAGGATGCTCGGGAGCCAGGCTGCCAGCCATGGATAGAGGGACCCATCCCTCCCCAGGTCCTGGCAGATGATCGTTATGGGGTAGTATATTATCCAGATGACGATGCTTATCCCCATCCCGAGAAAAACACCTCCCCTTGTCCTCCTCACGCCGAACGGAAACCCGATCAGCACGACGATGAAGCTCAAGGCGGGGAGTGAGACCTTCTGGTGGAGCTCTACCAGCGCCTTCCGGGTTTGCGCCGACCCTGCCGGTATTGTCGAGCGGTGGTTCTGCAACTCCATAAAGCGCATTTTTGAGTATGCTTTTCTCGACAGCTCGAAATCCGCCGGCGTCTCGTTGAAGCCCATCACCGGGCTGAGCTCGGTCTTGATGAACGATTTTGCCGGGTAGGGACCCCCCAGGAGCTTGTAGCTTACCCTGTGGCCGTTGAACATCCACCAGCTTCCGTCGATCCACTTGCATTCCTCGGCCGAGATCTGGAGCTTTTTTATCAAATTCCTCCTGTACTCCCTGATGACCGGCTTGTGGATGATCTTGCTCTCCGTGTCGTAGTAGCCGCTCCAGTGCCGGTTGTGTTTCGAATTGAAATAGGAGACATGCAGCAGTTTTTTTTCGTCAACGCGTTCGTCGAGCTTCTCCATAATCAGGTGGATGAGACGCGCTTCGAAGCCGCTTCCCGCGGAGAAGTTATCGTTGATGATGAATACGATAATGCTGAGGACGACTCCCATGAGGGCGAACGGGGCCATGATCCTGTAGAGGCTTATCCCGCTGACGCGCATTGCCGTGAGCTCGTTGTGCTTGCTGAGCTGGTTGAGGCAGAAGAGAGTGGAGAGCAGCGTCGAGGCCGGTATCGCGTAGTTGAGCACGATGGGGATAAATTGGAGTCCCGCCCAGACGACGATTGAGAAAGGAACGTCCTCCTTGATGATCTCGTCGATTTCCGTGACGAGCTGGTAGGCCATGAAGAGGATGGTGAACGCCGCCAGGCAGTAGAAGAGCGGCACCAGGAACTCTCGTATAAGGTAGCGGTCGAGGATGTTCACTTTCTTGAAATCCTGTAGATGAGGATGATCCCGATCGTGATGAGTATCACGTTGGGGAGCCACATGAAAAGGTAGGGGCGGAGGTAGTAGTCCTTGTCGATCGCTTTCGCGAAGATGATCCCCCCCTGGAAAAAGGCGACGAGCAGGAGGCTTATGGCAATGCCGACGGACTTCTCCGTCCTGTGGGTTTTAATGGCCAGCGGCAGGCCGATGATGACAAAGGCCAGGCAGGAGAACGCGAGCGCGAGCCGCTCCTGTATCTCCGTGAGAACCTGCGATATCATCTTCCTTGCCCCGTGCTTCGTCTCCTCGGTGGCTCCTTTCAGCTTTGTCCAGGAGTCGTATTCCTTCGCCAGTCCGATGAGATCGCTGATGGTGCGGTCCTTGTACTTCCGGTAGATAGCCCCGGTTTTTTTTATGTCCTTATCGGCGCTCAGCTTCACGACATATACACCGAAGTTGCCGATGAACCACTTATGCTCCTTGTCGGGGTCCGGCTCCTCCAGCGTCCCGTCGTAGAGTTCCAGCGTTATCTTGTTCTTATCGTCCGCCGGCATAACCCTTCCCGATTTCGCCTTTATGAACCTCCTCCTGTCTCCCTCCATCCACTCGGTGATGGAGACGTTGTAAAACCTCTCCTCGTCCTTGCTCTCGATGTTTATGTCGTAGCCCGGGAAGAAGTCGATCGGGCGCCCCGGCTCCAGAAACGCGGCGGGGTCCATCATCCCGATATTTCGCTCCAGCTTCCTTTTGGCGAAGTGGCACTCCGCGAAGATAGTGTCGTTTATGCTGACGCAGAGGAGGGTGAGCGCCACCCCGATAAGGATGGCGGGCACGAAAATCCGGAAGATGGAAATCCCGCAAGCGCGCATGGCCGTTATCTCGTTGTCGGCCGAGAGCCTGCCGAAGATAAGGAGCGTCGCCGTAAGCAGGGACATGGGAATCGAGAATGAGAGAAGGTATGGAATGCCGATGAGGAAGTACTTCAAGAAGAGGCCGAGGTCGATGCCTTTGCCGGCGAACTCCCGCATGGCCATCAGGCTCCCTCCCAGGACGAGGAAGAAGGTGAAGACGAGGAGTGCGGCGAGAAAATATACAAGGAGGTCCTTCGTGATGTATGAGGTAAGAATTCGCACAATTTCCTCCGGGTGCACAATAGTATATCAGGCGCATGTGATTGGCAACAGTAACTCCGGGCCAACCTCAACGGCAATCAAGCCGGGAAACCTCGCCCTTGAAGAGCGGGAGTATTCCTTCTATAATTCCCAGTATGAGAGGCATGGGGATTCTCAGGGCGCTCTATCTTGCCGTGATCAACCTCGTGTATCCGGCAAACTGTCCCGTCTGCGGTGCGGGGTTGAGCCCGTTCGAGGATTCACCGCTCTGTCCCGACTGTCTCCGTGAGACATGTTTTATCCGGGGCAGGGCGTGCGCCGGCTGCGGCCTCCCCCTGCCTGAAGCCTTGCCGGCGGGAGACGGATTCCTCTGCGGCGAGTGCCGGATGACGCGCCGCTACTTCTTCCGCGCGATATCCGCATTTGTTTACGAAGGGCCGGTGAAGGAGCTTATCCACGTTTTCAAGTACTCGGGCCGCGCGTATCTTGCCGGGTTCTTCGCCGCGGCAATCGCTGATGCCATGAAAGGGCGCGTCGAAGTCTCCGGAGAGGAGGTGGTGGTGCCCGTCCCCATTCACCGGGCTCGACTGAGGGGGAGGGGGTATAATCAGGCCGGGGAGATAGCCAGGCGCCTTGCCGGTCTTCTCGGCCTGAAGGTGGAGTTGAAGGTTCTGCGGAGGTTGACACAGCCGGCTTTCCAGGTCGGCCTGACGAGGAGCCAGAGAAGGGAGAACATAAAGGGTTGTTTCCGGGTGGCCGACAGGCGCACGGTCAAAAACAGGCGCTTTTTTCTTGTCGACGACGTTTACACGACCGGCTCGACGCTCGACGAGTGCTCCAGGGTCCTTCTCCGCGCCGGGGCTGAGAGCGTAATCGCCATCACGGCGGCCCGTGATATTCTGGGATGAGGGGACTTGGTGTGTACAATCTAATTGCATACTCCCCTTAGTAACTGGAAATTGCTAATTGTTCATTGGTTATCGCTAATCGCTAATCGTTAATTGTTTGTTGTTTATTGGTCCTTTATTAACGGCTTTCAACCTTGACATATGCAGATGTCCCCATAGAATAGGGCAACAGTTATCTGAAATCCAGGAGGTACGTATGAGCATCAAGATAGGAATAAACGGATTCGGGAGGATCGGGAGGATTCTTTTCCGCATCCTTATGCGGGACAGCCGGTTCGACGTCGTGGCCGTCAACGATATAGTTGATACCCCAACGCTGGCCTACCTTCTCAAGTACGATTCGGTGCACGGCCGGTATCCGGGCTCGGTGGAGGCGGCTGAAGGAGCCATCATTGTTGACGGTAAGAAGATACTGACCCTTTCCGAGAAGGACCCCGCCGGGCTTCCCTGGAAGGACCTGGGCGTGGAGATCGCCGTCGAGTCGACGGGAATATTCAGGAAGAAGGCGGAGCTCGAGAAACACATCAAGGCGGGCGCCAAGAAGGTGCTGCTCACCGTTCCCGCAAAGGACGAGATCGATGCGATGATCATCGTGGGAGTCAACGAAGATACGCTCGGGGCGGATGACAGGATAGTCTCGAACGCGTCCTGCACGACGAACTGTCTCGCGCCGATGGTGAAGGTGCTCAACGACACATTCGGCGTCGAGAGCGGCCTCATGACGACGATCCACTCCTACACTGCGGATCAGTGCCTCGTGGACGCCCCTCACAAGGACCCGAGGCGCGGGCGCGCGGCGGCCGTGAACATCGTGCCGACGACGACCGGGGCTGCGAAAGCCATCGGTAAGATCATACCCGAGCTCTCGGGCAAGCTCAACGGCCTCGCCGTGAGGGTGCCGACACCCTGCGGCTCCATCACGGACCTCACGGTATATGTTAAGAAGGACGCGACCGTGGAAGAGGTGAACGCCGCGATGAAGAGAGCCGCCTCTGCCGGGATGAAGGGGATACTCGAGTACAGCGATGACGGGGTAGTTCTGCAGGACATCGTAGGTCACCCGGCGTCATGCATATTTGACGCGCCGTCCACTTATGTCGCGGAGAAGCGTCTGATCAAGGTGGTAGGCTGGTACGACAACGAGTGGGGCTACTGCTGCCGCCTGGCCGACCTAATCGCGCTGATGGCAAAATGAGAAGTAAAATCGTGGAGCGATAAAATTTTTCAGGGAAAAATTTTATAAGATGGCGAAGCTGACGATAGATGACCTGGATCTGAGGGGCAGGCGCGTCCTCATCAGGGTCGATTTCAACGTCCCCCTGACCGACGCCGGGAAGGTCGCCGACGACACTCGGATTGCAGCGGCCCTTCCCACCATCAGGCACGTTATCGAGAGCGGTGGAAAGGTGATTTTAATGAGCCACCTGGGGAGGCCGAAAGGAAAGGCCGTGGAGAGCCTCAGGATGGACCCGGTCGCGGAGAGGCTCTCGGCACTCCTCGGCAAGGACGTAAAGAAGCTCGACGACTGCGTTGGAAAGGACGTCGAGGAGGCGGTTGGCGGCATGGCGGACGGCGATGTTCTCCTTCTTGAAAACCTCCGCTTCCACGGGGAGGAGAAGGAGAATAATGACGTGTTCGCGCGGGCGCTCGCGCGCCTGGCAGACGTGTATATAGACGACGCTTTCGGCACCGCTCACCGCGCCCATGCTTCGGTCGCAGGCGTTACGAAGTACTTTGATAAGTGCGCCGCCGGGTACCTCATGGAGAAGGAGATCAGATACCTCGGCGGCGTCCTGGCTGCTCCCGGGCGGCCCTTTGTCGCTATCTTCGGCGGCGCGAAGGTATCCGACAAGATAGGGATCCTGGAAAATTTTATCCGGAAGGCCGACTCCCTTCTTATCGGGGGCGCCATGTCCTACACCTTCCTCAAGGCGCGCGGCGTCGAGGTCGGAAAGAGCCTCGTGGAGGATGCCAGTCTCGGCGTGGCGCTGGATATAATGAGGAATGCCGAAAGCAGCGGAAAGGGTTTCTTTCTCCCCTCCGACCACGTCATTGCGCCGGCTCCGGCTGCCGATGCCGAGGCTCGCGTGACCGATGGTGAGGCGATCCCTGAGGGGATGATGGGGCTTGACATTGGCCCCGGTACGATCGAGGCGTATAAGAAGGTCATCGATGGGGCTCATACGATACTCTGGAACGGCCCCATGGGAGTATTCGAGATCGAGCAGTTCGCTGTCGGCACCATGGCGATAGCTAGGGCGATCGCCGGGTCCTCTGCGACCTCGATTGTCGGGGGCGGCGACTCCGTGGCCGCCGTCAAGCGTTGCGGCCTCCAGGACAGGTTTACCCATATATCTACGGGCGGCGGCGCTGCCCTGGAGTATCTCGAGGGGCGTGAGCTTCCCGGAATAGCCAGCTTGAGCAATAAGTGACAGATGAGGATGAATTTGCGAACAAAGTGAGCTAATTTATGAGAAAAAGGATCATTGCAGGAAACTGGAAGATGAACGAGACGATCGATGAGTCGGTCGCTCTCGCTTCCGCCATAAAGAGCAGTCTCTTCGAAATTGACGACCCGGAAGTCGTCCTCTGCCCTCCCTTCACGTCCATCGCCCGCGTGGGCGAGATAATATACGGGACCGCCATAGAGCTCGGGGCACAGAATATGTACTGGGAGCAGTCGGGCGCCTACACTGGAGAGATCTCCCCGCCCATGCTCAAGGCGCTGGGTTGCAGGTACGTTATACTCGGCCACTCCGAGAGGAGGGGACTCTTCGGGGAGACGGACGCCGTGGTCAACAGGAAGATAAAGGCCTGCCTCGAGAACGGCTTGTCCCCGATCGTCTGCGTGGGAGAAACGCTCGAGAAAAGAGAGGCCGGTGTAACGAGAGAGATAGTCAGCAAGCAGTTCACGCGGTCATTGGCGGGCATAAGCGGCGAGGACATCAAGCGGTGCGTCATAGCCTACGAGCCTATCTGGGCCATCGGCACAGGGCGGACCGCCACGCCCGTTCAGGCACAGGAGGTGCACGCTTTTATACGGTCGCTGATCGCTGAGAGTTTCGGCAGGGAGGCGGCCGATGAGGTCAGGATCCAGTACGGCGGGAGCGTTAACCCGGACAACGCGGGCGGCATCCTCTCGCAGCCCGACATCGACGGCGCCCTGGTTGGCGGCGCCAGCCTGAAAGCCGAGTCCTTTTGCAGAATAGTTCTGTCTTGAGATTCATGAAACTCATGAATCATCGCGCCGACCTTGTAATTAAGGTACAAGATACAAGATACAAACAAACACTAATGACCAATAATCAATCACCAAACAGAAACGGATTTGGTCTTTAAGCTGAGACTGCTGGGTTTGGTTATTTGAATTTTGAATATTGTTTGGTTATTGCATCTTGTATCTTGGTTATTGTCGGTTATTGATTTCACAAGTGGAGGAATAAGATGTTTACAGTAATTTTAGTATTTCACGTGGTGTGCTGTGTGCTGCTCGTCGTCATCGTGCTGATGCAGTCCAGCAAGGACGAGGGGCTTGCTGGTGCGTTCGGCGCCGGCGGGGGGCAGACCATCTTCGGGACTCGGACGGGCGATATCCTCACAAAGATAACCACGGTGCTTGCCGTAACCTTTATGGTTACGTCCCTGGTGCTTGCGATGCTTTCGACTCACCGCGGGGAGTCCCTCATAGAGGGGTTGGTCGACACGGAGGAGGGCGCCCCCGCTCCCTCTGTCCCGGCTTCTCCGGAATAGCGCCGGCGTCCCGCTCTCCTTTTTACCGGAACCGTTGCTCAAGATATGGCCCTCCTCCAGGTAAATGATCTCAGGACGGTTTTTCACCTGCCCGGCGGTACCGCGAGGGCCGTTGACGGAGTGAGCTTCACCCTCGACGAGGGCAGGACTCTCGGCCTGGTCGGCGAGAGCGGCTGCGGGAAGACCGTGACCGCCCTCTCGATCCTGAGACTCATTCCCTCTCCCCCGGGGGAGATCTGCGGCGGGATGGTTGTATATGCCGGCCAGGATCTTCTCCGGCTCTCCGAATCCCGAATGCGTCATATCCGGGGGAATGAAATCTCCATGATATTTCAGGAGCCCGCCAGCTCTCTCAACCCCGTCTTCACGGTCGGCAACCAGATAGGAGAGGCGATCGCCCTCCACCAGGGGCTCCGGGGAAAAGAACTCAGGCGAAGGACCATTGATATGCTGGAGCGCGTGGGCATCCCGTCGCCTGAGATAAGGGCGAACGATTATCCCCATCAGATGTCAGGCGGCATGCAGCAGCGGGTGATGATCGCAATGGCCCTCTCGTGCATGCCTAAAATTTTAATCGCCGATGAGCCTACCACGGCCCTGGATGTCACAATCCAGGCCCAGATCCTCGATCTGCTGCGCGTGCTCCGAGACGAGACGGGCATGTCGATACTTCTCATAACTCACGACCTCGGCGTTGTCGCGGGCATGGCAGACGACGTCGCGGTTATGTATGGCGGGGTGATAGTCGAGACCGGAGGGGCTGCCGACCTGTATCGCCGGCCGTTCCATCCCTATACAGTCGGTCTTCTCGGATCCATACCGGGGATTAAGGGAAAGTCGGATAGGCTGAAGGCAATTCCGGGAAGCGTCCCCGATCCCCTGGACTTTCCTCCGGGATGCCGGTTCCACCCGCGGTGCGGGTACGCGGAGGCCGTGTGCGGTACGGACGCGCCGTCGCTGCGGAAAATCGAGCCGGAAAGGTATGCGGCGTGCCACTTCGCCGAAAAAATCAGAGAAAAAGGCAAACGACAAGAAAATATATAGGACGCAGATCGTCGCAGATTAGCGCAGATAGAAGATGTAAAATCTTGGTAATCATGTAAATCTGCGTCCTAATAATCTTAGGGCAGATGAAAGATTCAAACGATAGATTGCTTCAGGTAGAGAATCTGAAGAAATATTTTCCCTTGAGGTCCGGAGTCTTCTCCCGGACCCATGGTTACGTTAGGGCCGTTGACGGAGTATCCTTCGATATAGGCAGGAGGCGGACGCTTGGCCTCGTGGGGGAGAGCGGGTGCGGGAAGACCACCCTGGCCAGGGCGCTGGTCAGGTTGTGGGAACCGACCTCCGGGGAAGTTGTGTTCGACGGTGTGTCGATCCGCGACCTCAATACAAGGGAGATGCGCAGGATAAGGCGGAACATGCAGATCATCTTCCAGGATCCGTTTTCCTCGCTCAATCCCCGCATGACAGTCGGGGCGATCGTTGGAGAGCCTCTGGCCATACACAGGGTCGCGAAGAGGCGCGAGAGGCTGGACATCGTGCGGGGGCTCCTCGAGAAAGTCGGCCTCTCCGGCGGGCATGTCAACAGCTATCCCCATGAGTTCAGTGGCGGGCAGCGTCAGAGGATCTGCATAGCCAGGGCTATCGCACTCAGGCCGAAGCTGATCGTATGCGACGAGCCGGTATCCGCCCTGGACGTATCCGTCCAGTCCCAGATACTCAACCTGCTGAGAGACCTTCAAGATGATTACGGTTTGTCTTACCTGTTTATATCCCACGACCTCAGGGTCGTGGAGCATATGAGCGACGAGATAGCCGTCATGTACTTGGGAAGGATTGTCGAGATGGCCGGCGGGGATGCCATCTCCGAGAATCCCCTTCACCCCTACACGAGGGCGCTGTTCTCCGCCGTGCCCGTTCCGGACCCCTCATCCCGGCGGAAGGTGATCGTCCTTGGAGGGGACGTGCCGTCACCGATAAGTCCCCCGCCGGGCTGCCACTTCCATCCGCGGTGCCCTGAGAAGATGGGGGTGTGCGAACAGAAGTACCCCCCCCTGAAGGACGCCGGTGGAGGGCATGAGGTGGCCTGTTTTCTTTACTAAACCGTCTTCCGCGGATATACTGCGAAAGATGGGGGAAATGTAATGAAAAAGTTCTTATTGATTCTGTTGATTCTAATAATAACCGTCGGTGTTGTGTATTATCTTTACCGGCCCGAGGCCGTAAGGCCCGTTGCCCGGCTTGTCCCCCGGGATGCCTGCCTCTTCTTCTCGGTGGTGAAGGGTGAGGCGGCGTGGAAAAAGGTCGAGGGTTCCGGGTGGTGGAGGAGCGTCTCCGAGGTCGAAGCTCTTTCGAAGATGAGGGATACAATCGCATCCGTTGCCGGGCGGCAGGCCCTCGAGCTGGGCCTGGACCTCAAGCAGGGGCACCTGCTTGAGCTTCTCGGAGAAGAGGTCGGCATCGCCGTCGTTCCCGGCGTCAGGTCCGGGGGGACGCTTCTGCTGCTGGCACGCTCATCGGGCTCCCTGCCCGGAGATATCATGGACAACCTGGAGAACTCCGGGATATACCGGTGCGACGCCGGCAGCTACAGGGGGGCGAGGATGCTCCTCCTCCGGACGACCGGCGGGAAGGGCTCCGTGAGGGGAGTCTGCCATATCCGCGATATCCTGGCTTTCGCCGTTTCCGACGAGGATCCGCTGGCCGTGCTGAGACAGGTCGTGGATCTGGTGCGCGGCAGGGGCAAGGACTCGCTGGCGGAGAGCGACATTTACCGCCAGGTTGTATCCGTGAGCGGAGAAGCGTCGGAAAGCAGCGCCGTGGCGTATTTCGACTTCTCCGGTGTGGAAGAGGGCGATGAGCTTCTTCCCGGATGCCTGGATATCCCCGGGGACCTCTCCGGGCAGCTTGACCTGGCTAAAAGAAGCATTATAGTTTCGCTCAAACAGATGAAAGCGGGAGGAGGGGTGGCTCGCTTTGAGGGAGGTCTGAGGGCGACCCTCTACTATATCCCGGACCTCGGCAGGATGGACGAGGCTTCCCGGGAGCTTCTCAGGGTGAAGCCTAAGAAGCTCAAGTCCCTGAAGCTGATACCCGCCCCACAGATGTTATATTCCGCCTCTCTCCTGGGGGATGCCGGTGACCTCTGGGAATCCTTCATCGCGTGGATTGAACAGACGATCCCGGCAGCGGCGCCGGGGGTAAGGGGTGCTGTCGGTGAGTGGGAGACAGCGACGGGGTTATCGCTTGAAAGGGACCTTCTGCCGGTGATAGGCGATGAGATGGCGTATTGCGTCAGTCCGCCTGGCGGGGGCCAGCTCTTGCCGTTGGTGCCGGAGCTGGGCCTTATATTCAGGCTGAAAGATATCCGTGGAGCCCGAAGCGTCATGGATAAGATGGCGGCTTCCATGAAGGCCGGTGAGGGCGTGCCCGGGGAAGAGAGCGCCGCAATCCCCGGGGAGAGCGGGACCGGTGCCGGGGTTGAGGAAGTCCGGCAGCCCGAGACGGAGATGTATAAGGGGCACACAATCACTTTCATGCCCACGGGGTTCATAGGTCTTTGTCCGGTTTACACGCTGCTCGGCGACTTCTTCGTCGCCGCGTCGGATATCGGGTTGATGAGAGCGATGATCGATGTCTGGCTCGGAGAAAAGGAATCGGTGAATGCAAGCTCCCTCTACGGGAGCCTCTGCCATGAGTTCGGGGAGACAGCCAGCGGCGTCACGTTTGTCGACATGGGGCTCTCTCTGGATTACCTCAAGAGCCTTTCCCGGGTCTTCAGCTCGCTGATGAACATCGCCCCTGGCGAGGGTGGACAGCGCACGGATTTTACGCCTTTCCTGGATTCCCTGGGGGTGGTAAAGTATATTTACACCAAAACGGACACGAGTGAGGAGGTTGTGAAGCAGGTTATCTTTGTGAAGGTCGAGGATATCTGAATAAGCTTCGCTGATTTCAGATAGCTGACAGTATATGCGGAAGTGGCGGAATTGGTAGACGCGCAAGGTTGAGGGCCTTGTGGCCGACCTAAGGCTGTGGGGGTTCGAGTCCCCCCTTCCGCACCAGCAATATGATATAGAACAGATGATCTCACAAAAATAGGGTGCTGCGGTAAATGCTTCCTGCTCTTTATTCAATCTGATTTACTGCCCCGGAATTTTGTTGAGATTCCGGGGCAGTACATTATTGGAGGCGCCGGCGGGCGTCTTTTGTTTTATCCGCGTGCCCGAAATGTGGTACCTTGGGGCGAGGGCCGACATTGAGAAGAATAAGGGTTAACTACCACAATCACACGGTCTTCTCCGATGGGAGCTATCTCCCCGGCGTGATCGCCGAAGAGGCCCTGAGGACCGGGATGGATGCGATCGGCATTACAGATCACTGTTTCTCCGGAGGCAAGCTTGGTCCCAACAACCCGTCGCAGGTGAAGAGATACATTGAGGCGGTGAAGGATGTGCGGGACACGTACGAAGGACGGATCAGGGTCGCCACCGGCATGGAAGTCATCTTCGGGCCTAATATGGCCAACAGGGGTATCCCCCGCGAAATATGCTCCCGCCTCGACTTTATTCTCTTCGAGTACGTCGGGCTCTACAGGGGGTTCGGCCTGGATGAGCTGGTTTCCATAAGGAAGCAGTTCGATTGCAGGATCGGGCTGGCACACACGGATGTCGATGTCGCGTTCGAATCCGTCGGGAGGGAAAGGCTGGTGGATATACTGGAGGGGGCGGATATATTCATAGAGCTATGCCCGTCGCTAAGGAACATGCGGGTGATGGTGGACCCGGCCGACGGGAAGACGATCCACACCGCTCCGCCGTACAGGTGCAGCCCAGGTTTTTACCGCCTGTTGAAGGGAAGGGACATCGGCCTGACGATAGGCACGGACACGCACGAGGACATTTCAGACGTGTGTAATATCGGCGACGCGGTGGACTTCATCGACCAGATAGGGCTGTGGGAAAACGTAATTGAAATATAAATGAATTTGGAAAATGCATAATGAACTTTTTGATAGCCGGGCTATTAATTGCATTGATTGTGCTTGTGATTATTCTGCTCTTAAGGACAAGGTCGGGCGGGTACGAGGACAAGATCAGCTCGCTCCTGAGCGAGAGGTTTCTTAATTTCCAAGCGAGCATCCAGCAGACGATGGAGAACACGCGCCGCGAAGTATCCGGCGCGAAGGACAGGTTCTCCGATCACGCCCTGAAGACACTCAGGACTGTGGGGGAGCTGAGGGAGACGACCCAGAAGCTCGTCCGGCAGCAGGAGGACGCCCTCGGCTTCGCCGAGCAGCTCAAGTACCTTCTCCAGTCGCCCAAGCTCCGCGGGAACTACGGCGAGACCGTCCTGGAAGAGATGCTCGACAGGGTCTTGCCGAAAGGCGTGTGGGCCAGGCAGTACGCCATAGACGGAGGGGGGATTGTTGACGCTGTCGTCCTGTATCGCGGCGTGGTTCTACCCATCGATTCAAAATTCCCGAGGGAGGACTACGAGCGCTACCTGCAAAGCGAAAACACGCAGGACAAAAAGGCGAACTGGAAGAAGTACGAGGACGCCCTTAAGATACAGATCAGGTCAATAAAGGAGAAGTACATAAAGCCGGAGGAGGGGACGACCGATTTCGCCCTCATGTTCATACCCTCCGAGGCGATCTACTACGAGACCATCGCCGAGAGAAATTTCCTGGGGGATCCGTGCGCCATATACGAGTACGCGCGGGCCGAACACGTCATTCCCGTGAGCCCCAACACTTTCTACGCGTTCCTGCAGATAATCCTGATGGGAGTCCGCAACCTGGAACTTATCCGGGGAGCCAAGGAGCTCCAGGAGGCCCTCTCTGCACTGGAGAGGGATTTTGGCCGCTTCTACGGGCACTTTGAAAAGATAGGAAAGGAGCTGGAGAAGTCGTCCGAGGCGTACCGGCTGGGTGAGGTGCATATTTCGAGGTTCAGGAAGAGGCTGGACGAGGCGATCAAGCTGGAGCTGCCGGAGGGAGAAGGGGACGAAGGAAAAGACGAATGTTCAATACCCAATGCCCAATAACCAATGTTCAATGAAAAAAACACTGAAGGCGCTGGAAACATGAAAAAAGGAAAGAACGTGTAACGTGGGACGTGGGACGAATGATCAATGGAATTGGGAAGGAACTAATCATGAAATGGTTACCCTTAGTTAGGAGGGTGACGGCTGGCAGGGAAGCAGATTAGGTGTTATAATTGTTATGTACGCAGCTTGGCGCTTGGTGATATGAGGCAGGTCATGATCTTGTCGATCGGGAGAGATGGAATGAGAAAAGCCGCCTTTATCGTTTCATTTTTAGCTGTCTTCATCTGCGGAAGCGCCCTGTGCCAGGAAGGGAAGTCGGCCAGGGCTGTTACCCCTCTGAAGGTCACCTTCGTCGATGTGGGCCAGGGGGACTGCATCTGGATCAAGACGCCGGACGACGGCATAAAGGGGAACGGCATATATGAGGGGATGAACATCATCATCGACGCCGGTCCCAGCAGCAAGAGGATCTTTGGACAGCTCGAGAGCGCCAAGTTTCCGTACGGGGTTACCATCGACTGGGCCATCAATACTCACGCTCATAACGACCACTACAAGGGGATATCCGCCATCCTCGACCGCTACAATGTTAAGAACGTGATGGACCCCGGCTATCCCGCCACGAGCTCGGACTACTGCGGCTTCTGCTGGAAGGCGTTCATAGAGCCGGACTGCAACTTCTACCTCCCTGTCGCTGGAAAGCCCAAGTACGGCCTTAAATCGCTCGGAGAGAAACTCCCCATAGAGCTTGACTGGGGCAGGGAGCTCGACACGAAGATCCTTCACAGCGAGGATCGGCTTGTCGGCCTCGATATAAACGACACGTCGATAGTCATAAGGATGAAATACGGCGACGTGGGGTTCCTATTCATGGCGGACGCGCAGGGGAAGGACCGTCCGAGAGGCAACTTGAACGACGCCAAGACGCCCAAATACGTGGAGAAGTTCCTGCTGGACAACTACGTGAGCGGCGACAAGAACGAGATCAAGAGCACGGTACTCAAGGTCGGGCACCACGGCAGCGAAACGTCGAGCACGATCCCGTTTATAGAGGCTGTGGATCCCGAGGTGGCAGTCATCATGTCGGGAAGGAGAAGTTTCGGTGGGCGCGTTCTGCCTGAGGAGTCCGTCCTCGAGAGGTACCGCGAGCGGGGCGTCAAGATTTACAGGACGGACAGGAACGACGAGGGCAAGAAGTCCTCGGAGGCCGGTGGCGACGACCACATCCTCGTGCAGACTGACGGAAAGACCTACACGACACGGTACCTCAGGGAAGAATAGAGACGGGTCCAATGGTGAGCAAGCTTACTAAGTCTTGTTTGTGGTCGATCCTGTTTATTATTCTACCTTCACCTTTACTTTTCGGCCTGACCGGGCAGAAAGATATCCTTCCTTTCGAGCCGGATGACACAATTGAGGAGATCAGGTACAAGATTGAATATAACGGCTATGACTTCACGGTTGAGGAGAACTGGGTCTTTAACATGTCTCCCGCGGAGAGAGCGGCTTTTCTCAGCCGGCGGGCGCCCCTCCGCCCGAGATGGCGCGAAGTTGCGGATGATATCGGCCCCCTGGCCGGGCACCTTGGACGGAAGGCTCTCCCTTCCAGTTTTGATTGGCGGAATTACGGTGGACATTCGTACATCGGCCCCATACAAGATCAGGGTTTCTGCGGTTCATGCTATGCCTTCGCCGCCTGTGCGGCGGCGGAGGGGACGTACAATTTCGCCATGGGTCTCTATGACGGCAACTGCGCCGACTTTTCTGAATCTTTCATAATATGGTGCCTTGGGCGGCTGCCACAGTACAATTCCCATTTTTACGGTTGCTACGGCGCGGATTGGGATTATATGGAACTCGAGGCCCTCACCGTGGAAGGGGTTTGCAGCGAGGATGATTTCCCGTACCAGGAAAGCGATCCGGGTTCATGCGACCACTGGGGTGACCCGACGACTGTCTTTTCGGCGTGGCACAGGATACCCTGCAACGATATAGACGCTATCAAGACTGCCATAATGACCTATGGCGTCGTAGATGCCGCGGTATATGTCCAGGGCGCTTTTTCCGGTTACGGCGGAGGTATTTATGAAGACGCTTATACCAGCTGTCCGGGAACTCCATGCTACTACGCTTACACGAACCATGCCATTGCCCTTGTGGGGTGGGACGACAATCCCCCGGAGGGCGGCGGCGGCGTCTGGATACTGAGGAACAGCTGGGGTAGCACCTGGGGTGAAAGCGGCTACATGAGGATAAAGTATACCTCGGCCAGGGCCGCTTGCGAGGCGTGCTATCTTGTTTTCACGCCGCCTGCTCAAACAGCGCCCACTACCTGGCCGATGTTCCGCCATGACCCTGCGCGCACGGGGGTGAGCCGGTTCGCGGGTCCCGGGTCCGCGGAGCTGAAGTGGAGCTACAGCCTCGGGCTGCAATGGTCGTACTCCTCGCCTTCCATCGTATGGGTTGATGACGGCGGCAGCGGCTATGACGAGATATACATGGGCTCCAGCGACGGCAACCTCTATGCCCTGCAGTCGGGCGCGTTTGACTGGAGCTACGCTACGGGAGGGCAGGCGACCTCGTCCCCCGCGGTGCTGTGGCTTGACGACGGGGGCATGGGGTACGACGAGGTGTACTTCGGCTCCGACGACGACACTCTCTACGCCGTGAGGCGGGGAGGGACGGAGCTTAACTGGAGCTACGTGACGGGAGGGGATATAGCCTCCTCGCCGGCCGCGGTCTACGTGGACGGCGATGGTACCGCCTACGACGCTGTCTATACCGGTTCCGACGACAGCAGGCTCTACGCGGTGAGTTCCGGGGCCCTGAGGTGGAGTTACGTGACGGGTGGGGCCATCAGCTCGTCGCCGGCGCTCGGCTACGACGATCTCGGGACCAGGGGCTACGACGACATCTACTTCGGGTCCGCGGACGACACACTCTACGCGCTGAAGTCCTGGTCGGGCGGGTTCCACTGGAGCTACAGGACGGGAGGGGGCGTGACCTCCTCGCCGGCGGTGCTGTGGCTTGACGACGGGGGGCCCGGATACGACGAGGTCTACTTCGGGGCGGACGACGGGACGTTCTACGCTTTGCAGTCGTCCGGTCAGTTCCACTGGACCTACGCTTCAGGAGGCTCCATAGGCTCGTCGGCGGCGGTGGCATACGTCGATGAGGACGGCACCTCCTATGACGCTATCTATTTCGGGTCCGATGACGACAGGCTCTACGCTGTGAGCTCCGGCGCCCTGCGCTGGAGCTACGTCACGGATGCCGCCATAGTCTCCTCGCCGGCTATTGGCTACGATGAGCTGGGTGGTATCGGCTACGACGAGATATATTTTGGTTCGCGCGATAACAACATCTACGCGTTGAAGTCCTGGTCTGGCGAGCTGAGCTGGAGCTATCAGACCGGCGGTGATGTTCGCTCCTCGCCCGGGATAAGCATAGACGGGGGTGGGTACACATACGACGAGAATACGCTCTACATAGGCTCAGACGACGGGAACCTCTACGCGATCTGGGGCGGCGAGCCGCCCTCGCCTACGCCCACTGGACCCACGCCGACGCCGACATCTACGCCGACGGGTCCCACGCCGACACCTACGATTACTCTTACGCCGACGATAACTCCTACGCCGACGACCACGTCGCCGCCGACGAGCACGCCGACGGCAACGCAGACGCCCACGATAACCTTGACACCCACGATAACGACAACGCCCCTGGGGATACACCCTCTTGCCGCGATGAAGGACCAGGGGGGGGACTACAACCTCTACGTCTACAACGCGCCGGTGAGCGGCGACTGGATTTACTGGGACGCCTTCGTGAGGAACCCGAGCGCAGCGGCGCGTGACCTGTGGCTCATACCCTCCGGCAACGACACGCAGGCGATGGCTGAAGTAATCATCCCCGGGACGGGGGAGCAGGGTATCAGTGTGCTCAAGCTCAAAGGCGGCTTCGACCAGAACCTCTACCTGTACAACGCGCCGGTGAGCGGCGACTGGGTTTACTGGGACGCCTTCGCGAGGAACCCGAGCGCCCTGGCGCGTGACCTGTGGGTCATACCGGAGGGGAACGACACCGTCCTCATGGCGGACGCGGATGAATACCTGGCCGCCTTGAAGAGCGACGGCGGGGACTTCGGGCTCTATCTCTATAACGTTCCACGGGAGGGTGACTGGACGTTCTGGGACGCGTATGCGAGGAACCCGTCCGAGGTGGCGCGGGACCTGTGGGTGATACCGTACGCGAACGCCGCTGTGGCGATGTGCGGCCTGGACACGGCGGGTGACGGCCTGGTGGACAGCCTTGTAGTGGTGCGTGACGTATCGGGCGATTACAGGCTGTATCTGTGGAACCTGCCTGTGCCGGGTGACTGGACGTACGCTGACGCTGTGGCGCGGAACCTTGTCCCGCGCGCCCTTGATAGCTGGGTGATCCCGCAGCGGGACGACATTGAGTATGTGACGGGTGTGAACAGGGGCAACAGCTTCGACGAGCTGGGCGTGATGGAGGACTACTGGGGCGACTACAACCTCTATATCTGGAACGCTCCTCGGCCGGGGGACCTCACCGAGGCGCAGGCGCTGGCGAGGAACCCGAGCGCCCTGGCGCGCGACCTGTGGATCGTACCCGCCGGCAACGACACGGCCGGGATGGCGGGTGTGAAGGCTCAATAATCCCGTTATATTCCTCAAATAATTTTTTTACAATATTTTTACATTTCCGTGACAATTTCCCATCTTCGATATGAGATTGTATTGGTGAAGAGGGTGTTCGTCTTCAGCAACGGCTTTAAGCGGAGCTTTTTATTTATATTTAACGTCTGGTATCCTTGTAGTTGTTTGTGATTTTTGGCTTTAGTTTTCTGGTCGAGTGCCGTTTTCTGTCAAAGATCGGGATATTATAAAGTAGTATTACCCAGGAATAATGAGTTCCATGGAAAAACAGAGTGAATTTTCATTCATTCATAGAACAGGGCTTGCTTACTTTTTCACGATTTTTTCTTTCCTCCTGCTTTTCGCCGGCGCGAGGTTTGCTTCGGGTGATGAAATAGCGTCAACGGGCTTTGAGCAACCTCAGGTCTCGGACCCCATCGGGTATTCCACCAGCGGTACACCAATCGGTTATTTCGAGCGGAAAGCTGAGAACCCCCGGACCGGCAGCTACTCTTTCGCTTCGAGAAACCTCGATTTTGTTAATACATTAACGTTCAATTCGATCGACCTGAGCGGTTACGGAAACGTCGTCGTCCATGTATATTTCACGTGCGTTGCGGTGGGCTATGAGTCAACTGATTACGTTTATATGACGGTGAGCGAGGATGGCGGCACGGATCAGTCCATCTTCAGTTTCGATAATAACGATCTTAATGCTCACTCCCCCTTATACGTTGAGGAAACCTACAACGTGTCGCCCGGGGCCGGTTCAATTATCATCGAATATACCGCGATAAATAACAGCGATGACGAAAAGTATTATATTGACGACATTTCAGTGACGGGGGATTCGACGGCCAAGGTTGACTGGGCGATGTTTCGACATGATGAGGGGCGGACAGGTATAAGCCCTTTTACTGGCCCTCTCGATGCTATCTTGAAGTGGAGCTTCTCTCTGGGCGGGGGAGTGGTAGCCTCTTCCCCTGTATCGGTGTGGTGTGATGACGGTGGCCCGGGCTATGACGAGATCTACATGGGCTCGCAGGACAACAACCTCTACGCCCTTCAGTCCGGCTTGTTCCACTGGTCCTACACTACCGGAGGTGATATAAGATCGTCTCCTGCGGTACTGTGGCTCGACGACGGCGGCTATGGGTATGACGAGGTCTATTTTGGCTCGGATGACAGCACCCTGTATGCCGTGAGGTCTTCTGGTGTCTTTTCTTGGAGCTATATTGTGGGCGCCCCCATAAAATCGTCGCCCGCTGTCCGCTATGTTGATGACGAAAGCTTCAATGGGTATGACGAGCTCTACTTCGGCTCCGAGGACAACAACCTGTACGCCTTGCGCTCCGGCGCGCTTGACTGGAGCTACCGGACGGGAGGTGATATAACCTCATCACCCGCGGTTCTGTGGCTTGACGACGGCGGCCTGGGGTATGGCGAGCTCTACTTCGGCTCTACTGATAACACTCTTTACGCCCTGCAGTCTCGGGGAAAATTCCACTGGAGTTACGTCACAGGTGCTCCCATGACATCGTCGCCTGTGGCCGTCTACATTGATGACGAGAGCTTCAATGGCTATGACGAGATCTACGTAGGCACTGAGGATAACACCTTTTACGCTTTGCAGTCGTCGGGAATGTTCCACTGGAGCTACGTGTCGGGCGGCGCGATAACCTCGTCTACGGCTATGCTCGAAGCGGAGGGTGATTATATGGGTTACGACGTTGTCTACTTCGGGTCAGAGGACAACAACCTCTATGCCTTGAAGTCAGCCGGTATGCTCGCTTGGAGCTACACGATGCGGGGATCTGTGCGGTCCTCGCCGGCAGCGGTATGGGTGGAGGATGGCGGCGCCGGCTATGACCAGATGACCTACGTGGGGTCGGACGACAATAACATCTACGCGATAACGCCCGATGGTGATCTTGCGTGGAGCTACCTGACGGGAGGAGACGTCTTCTCCTCGCCAGGGATTGGAGTTGACGGGGGCGGGCTCACCTATGACGAGATGACGCTCTACATCGGGTCGGATGATGGCTACCTCTACGCTATCTACGGTGGTGGGCCGACGCCGGTGCCGACTCCTTACGCTCCCTGGCCGATGTTCCGCCACGACCCGGCGCACACGGGAAGAAGCCAGTATAGGGGGAGCCTCGTCGCAGGCTTGAAGTGGAGCTATGCTGTAGGCGCTGAGATAGATACTTCTCCTGCAATCGGCAGCGACGGGGAAGTGTACATCGGGTCCTACGATAACGGCCTCTATGCGATAGGATCGGATGGGGCCTTTCAATGGTCTCACCGTACGGGAACCAGTGTCGTATCTTCTCCGGCTATAGACAGAGCCGGCAGGGTTTATGTCGGCTCGTTGGATGGTAAGCTTTATGCACTGGGCTCTGATGGGTTCCTTTTATGGAGTTATCGTATCGGGAGCACGGCTTCTTCGCCGAACTTGGATGTCTTCGGAGTGGTCTATATCGGTTCAGGAGATAACTCCCTTTACGCGATACACTCGGATGGATCGTTCAGGTGGAGTTATGTTGCCGGAGAAAACGTTGATACGACTGCCGCCATCGGCGAGAATGGTGTGATTTACTTCGGCTCCGACGATAATTACATCTACTCCCTTAACTCGAATGGCTCTTTCAACTGGAGCTATGCGACAGGCAATACCGGTTTCTCCTCACCTGCTGTTGGCAGCTCCGGGTGCGTTTACGTGAACACTGGTTGGGGTGACCGCCAACTGTACTCCCTGCTATCAAACGGCGTCCTGAACTGGACGTATTATATCCAGTCGTACGGCAGGACCTCTCCTGCTATAGGTGATGACGAGGAGATTTATGTCGGTGGTAACAGTATATTTTGCCTGAATTCAGATGGTACGCTGCGATGGAACTTCTGGGTGGCGGGCAGCTTCCCATCTTCTCCTGCTGTAGATGAAGCTGGTTTCGTCTATGCGGGTGCTTCCGATAACAACGTGTACTGCATCAATTCCGGAACGCTTCAATGGAGCTATGGTACCGGGGATGATGTTAATTCCTCCCCTTCTATAGGGAGGGATGGGACCATCTATATTGGCTCGAAGGACAATGCTATTTATGCTATCCGCGAAGTATTCTCACCGACAGCGACACCGACGGGTCCCACCCCCACACCTACCCTCACGCCGACGCCGACGCCGACGTCGACGGGACCCTCGCCTACGCCGACGGTTACGTCCACGATAACGCCGACACCAACGATAACTCTTACACCGACGATAACGCCGACACCAACGATAACTCTTACACCGACGATAACGCTGACACCAACGATAACTCTTACCCCGACGATAACGGATACTCCCACTATTACGCAGACACCAACTATCACGTTTACGCCCTCCGAGGCGCGTTATATGCGCGTTTACTACATCCAGTGGGTCCCCACCCCGCAATCCAGCATATACGGCGAATGCAGCTATTATGAGTTCCCGGGCGAGGACGGGATTCTTGGGACGGGAGATGACCGGAATCTCCTGGTGGATGGGGGAAGGGCTAATTATGTGTATGACATTTTAATCCCATTCTTGGATAGCAAAATCGGGGCGGGCGGGACTCTTTGGTTTATGGCACTGTCATCACCGGGCATGGATCACTATGCTGGATTAGAGTTGGTTGTGAACGAATTTGAGGTTATGAATTATTACGAGAACGTCCGCTGGCCGCCTGGGGATAAACCCGGTTATGACGACCTCATCGCTGCTCTCCAGGATGAAGGCGCTAATATGTACACTTATGATGCCGCTGATTATTTAAGCGGACCCGACACCACCATCGGCCCGGGCTGGGACCCCTACATCGAGGCAAAGGTTTTATGCGCCAATGCCGCTACCCCAAAACCTGACGACGAGGACAACTACTGGGCTGCACTGATCCATATACGATGTGGAGAAAGTGTTTTTCTGACGGGTGGAGACGCCGAAGGCTCCCACCAGGAAAATTGGGTAGTGAATGCACTAACACCAACACCACGACACAGTTATCCCGAGGCACTGGCTGAACTGGCTGACACCGATATTTACAAGGTCCATCACCACGGCAGCTATGGTTCCAGCTACCAGAACTTTATGGATCATATGGCTCCCTGCTATGCCGTAGCTCAGATGGCCTACGGCTACGGCCCCGGTTCTCACAACCACCCCACCAAGGAAGCTTTAGACCGCATCTGGAGCTCGGGGGGCATAGTTTACCGCAACGACCTGGATGATACGGTGCTCGTCAAATGCGACAATCTGGGCAACTTTGATATTACCCGCAGCCGGGCATACGTAGACGAAATAGAGACACCGGGTGGCTCGAATGACCTGGTTTTTCCTCCACCGCCTATTCCCGAGAACCTGGATGTGGTGGGAGTGGGGAGTGATTTCATCAGCTTGGATTGGGATGATGTCTCCGATGCTTATGGTTACGATATCTTTTGCTCCACTATCAGCAACGGAGATCCGGCAGCGGGGAGGCATGCCAATCCCGGTTGTGAGTCCACCGGAATCTACCAGAAAGTCAACCAGAGCAATGTTGTTGCTTCAGACTATACTGATAGTGGTCTCCCGCCTGGGACGACATATTATTACCGCGTTTCAGTCAAAAAAACTTATACCGAGAGCGGCTACCAAGTTTGTTACGAGAGAAGGTATTCCAATCAGGTTTCCGGGACTACCGACGGGGTTTCAACGCCGACGCCCACTCCTGAGGCCGCGTCTGAACTGGCGATGATGAAGGACGAGGCCGGCGACTACAACCTGTACGTCTACAACGCGCCGGTGGCGGGCGACCGGACATACTGGGATGCCGACTCACGAAATTCGAGCATGCTGGCGCGTGACCTGTGGCTCATATCCTCCGGCAACGACACGCAGGCGATGGCCGAAGTCACCATCCCCGGGACGGGGGAGCAGGGCATCAGCGTGCTCAAGCTCAAAGGCGGCTTCGACCAGAACCTCTACCTGTACAACGCGCCTGTGGAGGGCGACCGGGTTTACTGGCACGCATTCGCCAGGAACCCGTCAGCGGCGGCGCGCGACCTGTGGGTCATACCGGAGGGGAACGACACCGTCCTCATGGCGGACGCGGATGAATACCTGGCCGCCTTGAAGAGCGACGGCGGGGACTTCGGGCTCTATCTCTATAACGTTCCACGGGAGGGTGACTGGACGTTCTGGGACGCGTATGCGAGGAACCCGTCCGAGGTGGCGCGGGACCTGTGGGTAATACCGTACGCGAACGACGCTGTGGCGATGTGCGGCCTGGACACGGCGGGTGACGGCCTGGCGGACAGCCTTGCGGTGGTGCGGAACGTCTCCGGCGATTACAGGCTGTATCTGTGGAACCTGCCTGTACCGGGTGACTGGTCGTACACCGACGCCGTGGCGCGGAACCTTGTCCCGCGCGCCCTTGATAGCTGGGTGATCACGCAGCGGGACGACATAGAGTATGTGACGGGTGTGAACAGGGGCAACAGCTTCGACGAGTTGGGCGTGATGGAGGACTACTGGGGCGACTACAACCTCTATATCTGGAACGCTCCTCGGCCGGGCGACCTCACCGAGGCGCAGGCGCTGGCGAGGAACCCGAGCGCCCTGGCGCGCGACCTGTGGATCGTACCCGCCGGCAACGACACGGCCGGGATGGCGGGCGTGAGAGGACGATAAACAGCATAAATTAATAAGCGAAGCGAATTAATTTATTATTCGTATAATTTGCGGTCGGGATCCTTGTATTTCCTCCGCTTCAATCTCGGGTAGACGTGCACTCCGCGCCCGCCGACGGTGCCGTGGATCTCTATCGGGATGATGTCGCCTCTCCTGGGGCGGTACTGCCTGAGGTTCTCCCGGTACCGGATGTCGTCGATCATGGCGGTTACCCGCGCGTAGCGTTCCGGGCCCATCTCAAGGGATATGTTGTCCCGGGAGATCTCCGTCGCGATCTGCATGGCGATGGTCTTTTCGCGCGTGGAATAAACACCGGTTTCGTCGAGCTCGCCGTTTGAAAGGTCCCCGTCGAAGAGGTGAGCCCCGAGGCAGAGCGTGTCCTCCGCCCGTATGGCGGGGTTCGCCTCGAGGGTCTCCCTGGTTATCGTCCACTTCCTTGCTTTTCTCTCGAGCGACTCGAGTTTTTCGAGCGCCCTGGGCGCCGATTTTGTCTCGGGGTACGAAGTCACAATGGCCCTGTAGAAGGTCTCCTTCGACTCGTCGGCACTGTCCGCGATGGCCAGGCACCGGGCCGCCCTTTTCTCCTCCAGCTTCCTGATTTTTTTCTCACAGTTAACGCCCGATGCCCGGTAATGATCTATCGATTTCCTGTACTCTCCGCGCCGTTCGTAAACCTTGGCGAGCATCCCGTGAACGCTTCCCGCGCGTTTACTCTCCGGGTAGCGCAGTAAATATTCCTCTGCTTGCGTGATTATCTCCTGGTCGGAGACGGGGTTTTTCATGCCGGCGGCCACGGACCTTACGGCGATGCCGAGGGCGCTGAACATCCCCAGCGTCTGGACCGCACCCGCGCCTTGGCTGATGATCCGGGACGGCCCGGCGATGGCTGAAGCTTTTGCCACCTGCCGGCCGGAGATAATATAATAAAGCGTATCCAGCCAGTAGTCCGCCTGCGCCTCCTGAAGGCTGGAGTAGCGGTGATAATCGGGGTTTGCGAGGGCGAGCCTGGCGTGGCGTGCCATGTTGCTTTTTCGGTGCTTTCTTGTCACGGACTTGAGTATGGAAACCGCCTCCTCGTGGGCGCCGCTCATGTCGTGGGCGACGGCTATAAGGTACCGGGCCTCGTCATCGATGCTGTCGGCCTCCCCATCTTCCAGGAGGGCGTCTGCCTTGATTATCATGACGTCCGGCATGTCGAGGAGGCCGGATATCAGCATGTCCCGGACCTCATCTTCACGCCGGAGTGGTTCTATGCCGGGAGCGGGCTCGAGCGACCTGGCTATAGCTTCTCTCTCCCTCCCGCGCGCCTCGTCTGTTTTCTTCAGCCATTTCAGTGCCTCGGCGGAGTCCGTCTTGAGCCCGCAGGCATATTGGAAAAGCGCCCGCGCCTCCTCCCACTTTCCATCCGAATACGCCTCACGCCCGTCGCGTATCGCCTCGGCGTACTCTTGTTTATCGACCTTCCTTTTTAACATATTTATCTTTTTCTTGAGCCTTCGCGCCTCCCTTGAATCCGGGTATTTATCTACGTACCGCTGGTAGAGGATGAGGGCTTTCTTCTCGTGTATTGAGAGCCCGGTCATGCGGTGGAAATTAAGGAGAATATTCATCCCGGAGTCTATCACGGCGGGGAAGTAACCGAGAAAGACGTAGCTCCCGGAACGGATGAAGTTGTTCAGGAGGAACGCTGTCCGGTTGTACGTGTCATCCGCCAGGAGCTCGTTGCCGGCTATCATCTCGTCGGTCTTGAGCCGGTACCTGGACATGGCGCGAAGGTTCTCGTCTATATCGGTCTTCATGGCCCGCTTCTGGGCCTTGAGGAACCGCGACCTCTTAGTGTACCTGCCGTAGGAGATGTCCCTGATATTGTCGGAGATGCCCGTCGGGGGCTCTCCCCTTCGGTCAAGTTTCCGGTCGAGCTCTTTCATGAAGATGTGCTGGCGCTCCACCCCGCGCCAGTCGCCGATGTAGCCCGATACGAGGGCGTTTTCGACGCGCTCGGCAACCTCTTCCCGCTCTATCAGTTCCTCTTTCGTCGGGGCTGTTTCACCGGCGCAAGCTCCAGCCGCAATAAGGAAGACGAGTATCGTGAAAAAGAATTTTATGCGGGCCGCGCTTTTCTTTCGATTTCTAAGAATCATGACTTTGCTATTTTAGCTGCAACTTGCCTGTTGCGATTCGGATTGCGGGTAAGATTACGAGTACGAGTAAGATTACGATTACGAGTACGATTAAAATAAGGATTAAGTATCATGGGGGGATGTGCCGGAGGTTGTCTCCCCTTGGCTCATGCAGGCGGATACCATGTCCCTTAACATGGCTGTAGTGTCGGCATCCCTTGTATCCAATCCCCTGAATCGCAGGTACCTCTTCGCCGCTTCAAATGCGATAGGAAACCTGTCGCTCCCTGAGGCGAGCTTCATCCCGGAGGCGACTGCGGCGCCGTGGCTGGCGGCAGTCTCGATAAGAGAGAGGGCGAAGTCCTGTCCCTTGAAGCCTGCGAGGAGCTTGCCCCAGATGACCCCCATGTACTTCCGGTACTTCCGGCCTATGAAAGGAATATTGCAGAAGATTACGTGTAGAATAAGGAGGAAAATGGCGCACGCCAGGTATGAGAGGACCCTCTGAAGGCTCTGGAGGAAGTTGTCTGAGAAATCCCTCCACCAGTTTCTAAGGATATCGGCCCTTGTCCTATATTGCGGCCGGTCGATGCCTCCCGCGAACTCCGTGATGGAGGCGACCTCGTCCGCTGTCCCGATGAAGAAGAGGCCGGCGTCGTCCCCTTCAGGGTAGAGTATGAACCGTCCGCGGCCGATTCCGTAGCCGGCCATTTCCTGCAGTTCCTCCATCATTGCCATCGCCGATTGTGACCCGACTTGCGAGAGGGGTATGTATTTTACCTTCGGTTTCATAAGGGTTGGCTCGGCATGGGCCCTGTCGATGGCTGCCAGGATATCGGCGCATATCATTATGTCCTCCTTCTTGCCGGATAGGAAGATGAGGGAAGGAGAGGGGGAAACCGCTTTGTAGTGGATATAGACGTTGAGCTGCTTCAGGTTTTCCCTTAGCTGCGCTATTGCGGCTTCCGACTCCACGTGCACCAGCGGAACCCCCCTGACTTCCTTAACCTCGGGCGGCCTGAGCTCCTGCGCTTCCGCTAAATGCGGCAGAGAAATAGCCAGTAAAAGAACACCCAGTATCAATATTTTCATTTAATGATCCTTAGTTTATTCTAATCACAGAAAAAGAAACGAGGATTCTTTGTCCACGAATTTTACCAATTGCCACGAATTAAAGAATGAATCTCTTACGTTCAAGTGATGGTGCCCCGAAATTTAGAAGTAGACCTACGCTCATTTTTGTTGCCTTGAGGTAGTTGATTAATTGTGATTTTTCTTTCCCGCCAAGCTTTTCCAATGCTTTTATATCCACAACGATTTTTCCATTTATTATTCGTGTTAATTAGTGAAATTCGTGGACACTTTTATTTTTTGTCTTCTTCTTCTTCGAGGATGCCCCGCTTACGGAATATCTCCTTTAGCATCTCCTCGTTTGCCCCGGAGTTGATCCTGGCGTCGGCCTCGATGACACCGAGCGCTGCGTCGGAGAATTTGGCGAACTCGGGCAGGTAGTGCATGCTTTCGTAAACGAGCAGGTCCGCCGTCTCTTTCCCGGTCTTCTCCCTGACGTCCCAGCACGCGCCGCCCCATATCTCGCCGTCCGCGTGGGGCTCGTTAACAATATCGCCGGGATAGACCTTCCTGTTGAGCAGGTCTCTCATGTGCGGCTCCCCCGTCCGCGCCGTGGCCCATTCGCCTATCTGGGCGTCATCGGTGAACGAGCACCCGAAGTAGTCGCTGTATCCTTCGTGCAGGGCATCGGCCTCCGGGCCCTTAAGAGCAGGGTTGATATGGTCCAGGATGTAGTGGTCGTACTCGTGGTAGATGATGCACGCCTCCTTCGCCAGGTCGTTAAGGACGTGACCGTCGCCGAAAAATAGGCCCCCCGTGTAAGGGTCGTAATAGGCGTTATCGAAGCGGTCCCCGTAGTGAACGACCACGGGGATCCGGACGTCCGGGGAGAGGATGCTGTCTATCCGGGGGTCTATCGCTGCGTATCTCGCGTGGGCCTCGTCTACGTGATAGTAGGCCATGACCTCGTCAAAGTGGCTGTCGGACGGCTCGTAGCGGAACTCGCCCTCGCTCGAAAAGGCTTCATCGCAGTCCTCGTTCTCGACCCTGGCGTAGCTCCCGGTTAGCTGCGTATCGTCGTGGAGGTTCTCAAGCGTGACGTCGGAGAGGGAGGGGTCCTCCCGGGGATTTGTGAGGTAGACCCGCCCGACGGCGAACCTTGAGAGATTGATCGCCCGCATTATCTCGCCCGATTTAGCGTCTATGATATACAGCCACGACCCGAGGGGTTTTGTCGCGCTCACGACGACCCTGTAGGCGAGCATGTAACGCAACGGCGACATGTATATGACCAGCTCCGTGTCGTGGCGGGCCTCGCCGTCGACGACGACCCCCAGATCGTCGCCGGATATCCTCACGGCTTCGCTCACTGATATGAGCTTTTCGAAAGGGGCGGAGTCCGGAAGGTCGATCCTGGGGTGGTATTCTCCGTTGACCATCTGGACTACCCCGCGTCCGTCTACATGGACGATCAGGCACCCCCCGACCACCCTCATGCCGAGATGGTACTGGTCGAAGAGCACGTGCCACCCGCTCCTCGTCTCCCTCTCACGCTTCAGGGCGATGGATGAAACTGAGTCTATGCCGAAGAGGGAAGGTCGCTCGCGGAGGAAGGATCGCGCTATTCCCGCGGGCTCTCCCCCTTCCCCGGGAGTAAGGGCGCCCCTGATGGAACGCAGGCCTGAGGTGGCCCTGCTCCACCTGACGGAGATGGGGGAGGGCAGTTCATCCGCGAGGGCGGCGACGCTTCGCTCAATCGCGTCGTCGCGATCCCGCGGCGCGAACCCGGTGAACGGCTTCCTGTGCCTGCATTCAGGGGGTGGCTGAAACATAAAATTTTTCCAAGAAAAATTTTATTAAAATTGACATCCTGGAAATTGCACAAACGGTCAGAACCATGTTCCTTTAGTATCAGGAGAAATTGTTTTATTGTCAAGGCACGTAAAACCGTCGTGGATATTGCGAGTGCCTTTGCGGCTATAATTAGAGTCACAAAGCTGCTCCGACGAAGTCGGAGCTAACTTCTATAGAGAGCTCTCAGCTCTTCGATCTTGGCGACCGGAGCTCCATCGTCTATGAGCTGCGCGGCCCTGTCTATCCCGGAGGAGATGTTGTCCGCCAGTCCGGCAGCCACCAGGCAGAGCGCCGCGTTTATGAGCACGGCCTTTCTCTTCGGCCCCCTGTCACGGCCGGATAGAACTTCGAGAATGATCCCGGCATTCTCCTCGGCGGACCCGCCCCGTAGGCCGTCGATGTCCTCGACTGGCTCGAAGTAGTCAGCCGCCGCGATTTCGTAGGTCTCGATCTTCCCTCCCGGCCCGGACTCGGTTATCTTCGTCTTGCCACAGGGGGATACTTCGTCCATCCCCCCGGAACCGGCAAAGCCGTGGACAACCAGGGTCCTCTTGATGCCGAGAATTCCGGCCGCACTGGCCATGATCTCCGTCAGATCCGGCCTGTAGACGCCTATCAGATGGATCGACGGCGAGGCGGGATTCGAGAGGGGGCCGAGGATGTTGAATATCGTCTCGTGGGGAATCGAGCGTCTCGCCCTGGCGACGCGCGCCGTGGCCCGGTGAAAGACGGGCGCGAAGAGGAACGCGAAGTTCGCTTTCTCGAGGCCTGCCGCGACCTCTTCCGGACCGAGCTCTATCTTCAGGCCGAGGGCCTCGAGGACGTCGGCTGCGCCCGAGCTTGATGTGAAGGCCCTGTTGCCGTGCTTGGCGACGGCGACTCCTGCCGACGCGATGAGGAGGGCTGCTGCCGTGGATATGTTGAAAGTTTTTACCGTCCCGCCTCCCGTGCCTACGACGTCGATTATCTCTCTCTCGCGCATCTTCCGCGGTATGGGCACAGAGACGGCCATGTCCCGAAGCCCTTTGGCGAAGGAGGCGATCTCGGTTGCCGTCTCCCCTTTCTGATGAAGCAGCGTGAGGACTTCCACGATCTCCTCTTCGGCTATATCGGGGGAGGCGAGGAGCCTAATGAGGGAGTACGCTTCGTCCGCGCTCAGGTCGGCGCGGGACGCGAGCCTGGAGGTAAAATATGGTAATTGTGTAGTCATGAGCTGCGATCGAAGATTATGAGCGAATGGACGGCACGGGTCAACGAAATATGTCTATCCACGAATTTCCTGGAAAATAATTGGACGCAGATTACCGAGATTAACAAGATTCTAAAATTGGAAAAGAGAAGAATCCGCTTTATCCGTCTCCATCACGGGCGCTGTTTGCCATCGACGTATATCAGTTCGTATGTCGATGCCTTCCCTATTTGCGCTTTATAACTGCTTTTAATAGTGGTCTTTGTGACGGTAATGCGGTTCCTGTCTTCGCTGAATTTCATCTCTTGCTCAAGCTCATAAATCGATTCATCCCAGCTGCTCACTCCTACCACTTTGATTTTCAACGTTTCGCCGCTTTCTGAAAGAATTTTCCACGTGCGTATTGATGGACTCCCGTCTTTAGCCTTGCTTACCAATTTAAAAGTAGGTCTGTATTCGTACTCTGAAGATCCTCTTGTTGCTTTTCTCCAGTGGCCCAGGATAGCTCTCCGGAGAGGAAGATTTTTTCTGCCCTCGCTCCCGCAAATTCCACACAAAGGGATGTAAGCAGCCAGAATAATTCCTAAGCAACAAAACTTTTTCATAAGCTTACCCCTCGTTGTTAACAGCTTAATTTTATCACAAATATTGAAAATTCAGACAGGATTAACCCCGATAAATCGGGGTTAATCCTGTCTGAATATCTTTTCTTTCTTCGTGTTCTTCGTGGCGAGAAAAAAATGCCTGCCACTAAGGCACGAAGGCACAAAGATAGGGTAAGTTGAGATTAATAATTAGCGATCGAGCTTGCTTGGTGCCTCTTGCTTCCATATTTCCATTTTTTCAATTATCTACGCGATACACAATACGAGATACGCTTCACGCTTCACGGTTCTTTTGTCTTGTAGAGAAGAAAAAAGCTGTTTCGAGTAATACCGCTAAGAGGATGAGGACCAGACAGACGGTGTAGGGCGCGCGGAGGCCCCACAGGGTAGCGGCGACGCCGCCCGCTATGGGGCCGAGGCCTATGCCGGCGGCCAGGATGGACTCGTGAAGCCCGCTCTTTACCCCCCGCCTTTCGTGGTGGTAAAGGCTGTAGAAGAGGCTCGAGAAGTACGTCACACCGCCCGTCAGGCCGATAATGAGAAAGCCTATGCCGAAGAGCAGTTGAGAGGTCGAGGTGAGGAAGACGGCGGCGCCCGCGGCGCACCCGATCTGGACAAGGAGGATAGGCCAAAACTTGAAGTGCCATCCCTTGATATGCCGCAGGAGGAGAAACATGAGCATCTGCCCGAATCCCACCAGCCCCATCATGTTTCCCAGGCTGCCGGCGGATATACCCAGGGAGACGGCCAGCTTGGGAAAGAGGTTCTCCGTGGCGCCTATTGTAAACCAGATGGCGAAGTTGGCCGCCCATGCGATGTAAATGAAACTCCTTATATCGCCATCCGGTTTTGCTGCGGCGGGTGTTTCCGGGGTGGTTCTTTCCATTGTGAGGGTGTGGCGAAGCCGGAGGAGGACGAGGAGGACGCAGGAAACGGTCACAGCTCCAAGGAGGTACGGCCAGCGGTAATCCATGGTATAAAGCCGGCCGCCGACGAGGGGGCCAAGCATGATACCGGCGCTCCAGGCGATGTTGAACGCGCCCACCCTTTTTCCCAGCCCTTCATGTTCTCCTTTTTCCCCCATCCATTTCATAAGAGACGGCCAGAAGAGTCCCGCGCCGAAGCTTGCCCATGCGACGATGAAGAAAAGGTGCCATGTCCGGTCCACCCAGAGGATTGAACAATCCGCCAGGATGATAAAGGCGCAGCCGAGGGGCATCATCCTCGCCCTGCCGTGGCGCTCCGCCCAGAATCCGCCGCAGGCGCAGGACAGTGAATAGGTGGCGGCCCCCGCAGTGCCAAGGAGGCCCAGGGTGAGAACACTTGCCTGGAACTCCTTGATGGCCACCAGGGGTGTGCTGAGCAGAAAGAGCCCGTTGCTGAAATTCATGAAGAATGCTAGGAGATAAATCATATAAATTAGCTCGCTTCGTTCTCCAATTTATTATAAAGATTTTTCTAAGAAAAATTCAAAGGAATAATTGGCCGCAGATTTCCGGGATTGATCAGATCCTGGATATATATCGGTCTCCGATACGACGCGGAGCGTCGTATCGATATTTCCATGCTTCCATATTTCCATGTTTCCATTCTATAATCCTCCCTATGGAAAAGAGGGAAAAAGTTTCGCCGCATTTATCCCTGCTTGTGCTCTCGGCGTCAGTATTTTTCTTCCTTGCCGGTTGTTCTTCCAGGCCCGTAAACACGGCGTACGAGCCGTTCGAGAACATTCTGGAAATTCATAGCGACTTCCAGCGCCACTTATCGGACGACACGTACCGTTTTCCGACGGCAAGGGATATCACGGGGAAGAACATTTACAGGGCGACGCTTATCCGTCTCAAGAATTACGAGAAGGCGTACCCCCGGCGGTTCGAGCCCGTGGTCGCCTACAGCAAGGCCCGGGCCAAGGAGAAGCTCCACGACTACGAGGGGGCTAGGCTGAGCTATCTCGAGTGCTCCCAGATGGATTCCCGTTTACGGGAGGCGGCCAGAAGGAACCTGGGGATCGTGGGCCGCTTCGCCGATATCCGGGCCTACTCAACGGAGAAAAAGGACATAGAGGACCACCTCGCCGAGGCCGAGTACAAGATCGAGGCGTGGAGGTCTATGATCGATGAACTAAAAGGAACCCATTACGAATGTCTCGCAAGGGAGGAGGAGGAGAGGGCGGAGGAGAACCTGATATGGTTCATAGGGCGGAACAGGGACCTCATCGACAATGGAACGGAGACCCTTCTCCTCATGCTCCGCCAGATGACGATCAAGCACGCCCAGAGCAAGAAGCTGAACATCCATTACCTGAAGTTCGCCGATTTTTACCGGCAGCTCGCAAGGGAGTGCGTTAACAAGAACGAGCCGGCTGGCCTCTACTTCGACCGGGCGCGCTTCAACGAGTGCGTCAACTCGGCGATGAAGCTCTACCGGGTCGTCGGCCAGAAGGACGGTGTGCCGGAGAAGCTGGAGGCCGTCGGCAGGCTCCAGGCCATCCAGGCGTACAGGGATAGGATAAACGATATGTCGGATTAAAGACGCCCCCATGCCGGGTCGGGTGGTAAACACCCGGAAGGTAGAGGATAAGCATTTTACGGCGTCATTGCGAGGACGACATACGAAGTGTGGCGGACGAAGCAACCCCACAGGCAAAAAATTGATAACGTTCAAAAGTTACGGCAAATGCCATAACCATATTTCCCCTCCCCAACGGGGGAGGGGATTAAGGGGAGGGGGCTTTAATGCCCTTATTTGTTCCTGTTTTAACCTGTAAGAGATACGAGTAATTGCTTTTTCACCCCCACCTAACCTCTCCTATCAAGGGGGAGGAATTCGTATATAATGGCAAAATGCCGAACCTTTTGAATGTTACCAAAAAATTTAAAAAAACATTGACCACAATAAAATAATAGGCTATATAGGTTGTATGTAGTTGGCGTTTGTGTTTGTATAGTGGTGCAGTTTAGGCTCTTTCCTTTTTACCATAGTGTTGCGGAGCCAGAAAAGCATCGAGGGGAGGGTAATGTTTCTTTCCAATCGAGTGCGCCGGCTGATGTTTTCTCGATCATCTGGTGACAGGTTGCCCTGGGCTGCCGGGAAGAGAGTTCTGGCGGCCGCTTTCATATTTATCCCCGTCTTTTTCCTTGCCTGCCCCATCCCCTCGGCGGAGGCCGATAACTGGGACTGGATAATGTTCCGGCATAACCCGGAGAGAACGGGTACCTGCCCGTTCGCCGGGCCGCTCTCATCAGACCTGAAGTGGACCTACACTGTGGGTGCAGCGCTTCTCTCATCCCCCGCAGCCGTCTACGACGAGCTTAACGGCTACGACGAGCTGTACATGAGCTCCTCCGATGGCAACCTCTACGCCCTGAGCTCGGGAGCGTTCCACTGGACCTACGCTGCTGGTGAAAACATCGAATCCTCCCCGGCCGTCCTCATGGTCAGGGAGGGTGGATATGCGTACGACGAGGTATATTTCGGCTCCAACGACAACAACCTATACGCCCTGAAATCATCAGGGATGTTTGACTGGTCTTACGTCACGGGAGGGGACATCGTCTCATCCCCGCTGGCGCTGGATATCAGCGCATACGACGCGATATATTTCGGCTCCAACGATGCCACTCTATACGCCCTGCACTCGTCGGGCGCGTTCCGGTGGAGCTATGCAACGGGCGGTGACATACGCTCCTCGCCGGCCATCGGCTACGACGAGCTGGGGAACATTGGTTACGACTCGCTCTACTTCGGCTCGAACGACAACTATCTTTACGCCCTGAACTCGGTTTCCGGCGAGTTCCGCTGGAGCTACGCGACGGGCGGCGAGATAGCATCCGCTCCGGCTGTCCTTTGGCTGGACGACGGGGGGGCGGGATACGACGAGGTGTATTTCGGCTCCGCCGACAACATTTTCTACGCCCTGCAGTCGTCAGGGCAGTTCCACTGGACGTACTCCGTGGGCACGGCCATAACCTCCCCTGCGGTCGCCTACGACGCCAATCCCAGCTACCTTAGCTACGACGTTGTCTACTTCGGCTCGGCCGACAATACACTCTACGCCCTCCACTCCTGCGGCGCGTTCCGGTGGAGCTATGCAACGGGCGGTGACATACGCTCCTCGCCGGCCCTCTGCTACGACGAGCTGGGGGGTGTTGGCTACGACTCCCTCTACTTCGGCTCGAACGACAATTATCTTTACGCCCTGAACTCGGTCTCGGGCGATTTCCGCTGGAGCTACGCGACGGGCGGCGACGTCTCCTCGTCGCCGGCGATAGGTATTGACCGGGGGGCGCCGACATACGACGAGATGACGCTCTACGCCGGCTCCGACGACGGGAACCTCTATGCGATATACGGCGGCGAGCCCACGCCCACGGCTACGCCCACCGTCACCGGCACTGCGCAACCGACAGCCACGCCGACATTCACTCCGACCTGGACATCGACGGAAACGCCGACACGGACGCCCACACTGTCCCCGACGGGGACGTCAACGCCCACGCCGACTGTGACGGGCACGGCCCCGCCGACGTCCACGGTGACTGACACACCAACAGTGACGGGTACGCCCACCATAACGCTTACACCAACGATAACGCCTACATCTGACCCACGAGGTCCTTGGCCGATGTTCCACCATGACGTGTGGCACACGGGCCGGAGCCAGTACGTTGGGCCACAAACAGGCGCCCTCTCTTGGAGTTACGTGACGGGATTTGATGTTGGCTCCTCGCCGGCTATACGGAGCGACGGGTCCCTCTACGTGGGCTCAAGTGATAACAGGCTCTACAGTCTCACCTCCGCGGGCGCCCTCTCTTGGAGTTACGTGACGGGATTCGATTTTGACTCCTCACCGGCCATTGGGAGTGACGGGGCGGTCTACGTGGGCTCAGATGATAGGAGGCTCTACAGTCTCACCTCCATGGGCAGCCTCTCGTGGAGCTATTTGACGGGACTCTGGGTTAAATCCTCGCCGGCCATCGGGAGTGACGGGGCGGTCTACGTGGGCTCAAGTGATGACAGGCTCTACAGTCTCACCTCCACGGGCGGCCTCTCGTGGAGCTATCAGACGGGATTCAATAGTATTTTATCTTCGCCGGCCATCGGGAGTGACGGGGCGGTCTATATGGGTTCACAGGGTAACAGGCTCTACAGTCTCACCTCCGCGGGCAGCCTCTCGTGGAGCTATGTGACGGGAAGCTCGATTGGTTCCTCGCCGGCCATTGGGAGTGACGGGGCGGTCTTCGTGGGCTCAGGGGATTACAGGCTCTACAGTCTCACCTCCGCTGGCGGCCTCTCGTGGAGCTATGTGACGGGATACCCGGTATCCTCATCACCGGCCATCGGGAGTGACGGGGCGGTCTACGTGGGCTCAGTGGATAGAAGGATTTACAGTCTCACCTCCGCGGGCGCCCTTTCTTGGAGTTACGTGACGGGATTCGATGTTGACTCCTCACCGTCTATCGGGAGTGACGGGACAGTCTACGTGGGCTCAAATGATAGGAGGCTCTACAGTCTCACCTCCGCGGGCGCCCTCTTGTGGAGCTATGTGACTGTATTCGATGTTTTTTCCTTGCCGGCCATCGGGAGCAACGGAGCGGTCTACGTGGGCTCAACTGAGAACAATCTTTACGCTTTTCAAGATCCTATAGTAACGGTCACGCCTACCGCAACTCCTACGTCGACGGGAACGCCAACGACCACGCCAACGCGGACGCCGACAGGGCTCTCGCCGACGCCGACCATAACGCCGACAGCCACGGTGACGCCCACGATAACGGGCACGCCGGACACGACAGCCACGCCGACGGGGACGCCGTGGAGGACGCCGAGCCCTCCGTATCCCCTCACGTGGCCGATGTTCCGGCACGACCCGGCAAGGACCGGCGTGACCGGGTTCGACGGACCGCAGCTCGCGGAGCTGAAATGGACATACGACCTGGGCCTGTCCGTGGGCTCTTCGCCATCCATCGCATGGGTGGATGACGGCGGCGACGGCTACGACGAGATCTACGTCGGCTCCCGTGACGACAGGCTGTACGCCTTCCGGTCGGGGGCGCTGGACTGGAGTTACAGGACGGGAGGCGACATAACGTCCTCGCCTGCCGTGCTGTGGCTGGACGAAGGCGGGCTAGGCTACGACGAGGTCTACATAGGCTCCAATGACGGTCTTCTCTACGCGCTGCAGTCGCAGGGCCAGTTCCACTGGACGTATGCGGCGGGCGGACCGATCACGTCGTCGCCGGTGGCGATCTACGGCGACGAGTACGGACAGCTTAGCTACGACATCGTCTACTTCGGCTCGGACGACGATAACCTGTATGCCCTGGAGTCGTCGGGCCAGCTGAGTTGGAGTTACCGTACCGGAGGAAACGTCACTTCCTCGCCCTCGCTGTTGTGGCTGGACGACGGGGGGTTGGGCTACGACGAGGTTTACATAGGCTCCAACGACGGTCTTCTCTACGCCCTGCGGTCGCAGGGCCAGTTCCACTGGACGTATGCTACGGGAGGGCCGATCACCTCATCGCCGGCGGCCCTGTACGTGGACGACGATAGCTTCGAGGGGTACGACGTCGTCTACTTCGGCTCCGATGACGACAGGCTCTACGCGATCGAGTCCTCAGGGAAGCTGAGCTGGACCTACGTGACGGGCGGCGACGTGCCCGCCTCGCCCTCCGTCCTGTGGCTGGACGACGGCGGCCTCGGGTACGACGAGGTCTACTTCGGCTCTGAAGACGGTCTTCTCTACGCCCTGCAGTCGCGGGGACAGCTCCACTGGACGTACGCCACCGGCGGCCCGATAACCTCATCGCCTGTCGCGCTCTACAGCGACAGCTACCTGAGCTATGACGTGGTCTACTTCGGCGCGGACGATGACAACATCTACGCGCTGATGTCGTCCGGGCAGCTCGGCTGGAGCTACCGTACGGGAGGGGATGTCGCTTCCTCTCCTGGAATAAGCATAGACAGGGGCGGCCTCTCGTACGACGAGATGACGCTCTACGCCGGCTCGGACGACGGGAACCTCTATGCGATCTGGGGCGGTGAGCCGCCCTCGCCCACGCCTACCGGACCCACGCCGACACCTACCTCGACGCCGACGGGCCCCACGCCGACACCTACGATTACTCTTACGCCTACGATAACCGGTACGCCGACGATCACGTCGCCGCCGACGAGCACGCCGACCGTAACACTTACGCCCACGATAACCTTGACTCCCACGATAACGACAACTCCCCTGGGGCTACACCCCCTTGCCGCGATGAAGGACCAGGGTGGTGACTACAACCTGTACGTCTATAACGCGCCGGTGAGCGGCGACTGGATTTACTGGGACGCCTTAGCGAGGAACCCGAGCGCAGCGGCGCGTGACCTGTGGCTCATTCCGTCAGGCAACGACACGCAGGCGATGGCTGAAATAATCATCCCCGGCACGGGGGAGCAGGGCATCAGCGTGCTCAAGCTCAAAGGCGGCACGGACCAGAACCTGTACCTGTACAACGCGCCTGTGAGCGGCGACTGGATTTACTGGGACGCCTTCGCGAGGAACCCGTCAGCGGCGGCGCGCGACCTGTGGGTCATCCCGAACTGGAACGACATCGAGCTAACCGCGGACGCCGATGACCACCTGGCGGTCATGAAAAGCGACAGCGGGGACTACGGGCTCTATCTCTATAACGTTCCACGGGAGGGTGACTGGACGTTCTGGGATGCGTATGCGAGGAACCCGTCCGCGCTGGCGCGTGACCTGTGGGTGATACCGTACGCGAACGACGCTGTGGCGATGTGCGGCCTGGACACGGCGGGTGACGGCCTGGCGGACAGCCTTGCGGTGGTGCGGAACGTCTCCGGCGATTACAGGCTGTATCTGTGGAACCTGCCGGTGCCGGGTGACTGGACGTACGCCGACGCTGTGGCGCGCAACCTTGTCCCGCGCGCCCTTGACGAGTGGGTGATCACGCAGCGGGACGACATAGAGTATGTGACGGGTGTGAACAGGGGCAACAGCTTCGACGAGCTGGGCGTGATGGAAGACTTCTGGGGGGACTACAACCTCTACATCTGGAACGCTCCGCGGCCCGGCGACCTTACCGAGGCGCAGGCGATGGCGAGGAACCCGAGCGCCCTGGCGCGCGACCTGTGGATAATCCCCGTCGGCAACGACACTGTCGGACTGACCGGTCTGAAGCCAAGGTAACTACCTTCCTCTATTTTATCGTTTCGGACACGATATCCCGGATGAGTGTTGATAGTTGCCCTATTTAATCGATATGGCTTTTTATTGTCTCCTTGCTGGAAAAGCATTATGATAATTACAAGGAAGGGAGGCTGTCTGTGAAGGCGTTGTCATCTGTTCTTGCAGTGGTCGGCATTATCGTTTTAGTTTGGGCGGTGATCGGCAGGTTCTGTGTAGGTGCTCCCACTGTCCTGGGCTTCCAGGCGATAAATGTCGTGATCGGGGCCAACTCACTCTTTCTTCTGGCTATTATCTGCAAGCTGGCCGGGAAGTAGTAGTGGGTCCGCAAGTTGAGCTTTGACTTGTTGACGCGTACCCCTGTAAATTTTTCAAGAGAGAGTTGTCGTAAAGAATATTCAATGACCTTATCGTTATTAAGTAAGACAGCTCTTGTAGCGGCGTTGCTCCTTGGCCCATCCTCCACCTCCCTTGCGAAGGGGTATATCGCCAGGTCCTCCACGAAGTTCGGAGTGGGTTTTGTCAACGCCGCCACCTGCTGGCTGGAGGTTCCCCTCCGCGTCTGTGCTAAATACCGTGAGAGCCGGAATCCATTGTACGGTATCTGCCTGGCTCCCTCCCTCGGCTGCCTCGAGGGGGGAACTCTCACCCTGGGGAGGTTGGCTGGCGGTGTTGCCGATGTGGCTACCTTCCCGGTTCCCTGGCCGCAGGCTGATTTTGAACCCATCCTGGAGCCTATATGGAAGGGCGAACAGCCGGAAGAAGGACCTGGCGGCCTCCCATAAATCCGCCGGGCTTTTTCTCGCCGCCACCCGGTTATTAAAACACGATGGCTCGATCCCGTTTACCTTTCCGCCCGGCAATCTGATAAGATAGCTGTGAGATGAAGAAAACGATTCTTATCCGGATAATTCTTATGAGCGTCGCACTGTCGAGCCACGGCTGCGGAAACAGGCGGGAGGTTGAGGCTACTTTCGGCAACGCAGAGTGGCTGGAAACGAGTGGGCGCCACCGGGAGGCAATATCCAAGTACGAACTCGTGATCAAGCTGTCCCCACGCAGTGAGCTCGGCAAGACAGCCCGATTGAAGATAGGAGAGATTTATCATAAGAGGCTGAGAGATTTCGACAAAGCCGAGAGCGCATATAGTATGGTGGTGAACCTTTATCCGGACTCCGTTCACTCGCAGGAGGCCGCCGGGAAGATTAAGGAAATAGAGAAGACACTGGCGATTAAAGCGGAGGCGCTTAACAGAGGCGCCGGCCTGTTTGAGCAGGGTGAATTTCAGGAAGCTCTTAGAGAGTTCCTGAAAGCACAGAGCCTTGACCCCCATGATAGGGCCATTGAGATAAAGGTCGATCTTGCCCGGGAACGCTACGACGAAAAGAGAAAAAGGGAGGCCTCGGCGGCGATTGGGAAGGGGGACATATACTTTGCCCAAGGGGAATACGAGAAGGCGGTGAAGGAGTACCTTGTCGCTCAGGAGCTGACCCCCGAGGACACTGCGGTCTGGGAGAAGGTTGACTCGGCGTCCACCATGCTCGCCCCCATCAAAAGGGAGAGAGATTTCGAAAAGGACCTTGCCGCTGCCGGGGCGCTCGATCTCAATGATGCCGATTTACTCATGTCTATTTCAGGGAGTCTACCTGTTACGGGAGGTGCGCAGAAGGGGGGAGAGGAGAGCGATAGACCCGGTCATACGGCGCATGGTTCTGCCGCCGGCGAGATATACAGGACGGATTTCTCCATTGATCTTCCGAAGTACAACCACTACTTTCAGGGGTATAAACTGTCGTGGTATCCCGGTGTCACGGCGGCTATGGTGCGGTTTACACCTTCTCAATTGGTCTTCCCATTTCTGAAAGTGCTTATGTTCGAGCACACAGAGTTTGAGGCTCGATATACCCGGGGAAGAGGAGAGGGGGCAAGACCTTGCCTCAATGGAACAGCACTTGTAAAGATCACGGGGCGCACCGGGGAGGGAGGTATTTCCGCTGAAATAGTCGATGCGAGGTTGGATATACCTGGTCGGGGTTACTTCTATTTCCTCCGCAAGAAAAGCAAGTAGCCCCAGCGCCAATAAGTACCTTTAATAGGGTTGAAATAAAGTGCGTGTAAAAAGGGGCCGGAGGCGGACTACTCGGGCTTGGCCCCTTTCGTGTGACAGCATACCCCGAAAACTTTCGGGGCACTGTCGCCTCCGGTATTCTATATAATTGCATAAAGGGGTATGACTGTCAAGAGGGAAAACGCATTTTTTAACATCACAACATAATTATGTCACACAACGAGTTTCTGAGTTTGTGGGTTAAATGAGTTATAACCTCCAAGAATAAAACTCTATGGACTTATTAAACTTCCTTTTCATCGCTTATTGTTGGCAGATGTCGGATTTATCGAATCGTTGTGTCATAACTAAATGATAATGTCCCCCTGAGACTAAATAGAAATGTCCCCTATACTGGCGCCTATAAGGAGGTGTCAGTGAAAAAGGGGATATTGAAGATGAGTCAGAAGGAGCGTGACAGGCTCAG
>Ga0208771_1000038_pt1 | contig 87555 bp, 86 predicted proteins | sample AntAceMetag02UKX_FD_184775 | JGI IMG/M metagenome (GOLD analysis project Ga0208771, IMG submission 184775) | Saline lake microbial communities from Ace Lake, Antarctica - Antarctic Ace Lake Metagenome 02UKX (SPAdes) (version 2) | ecosystem: Environmental > Aquatic > Non-marine Saline and... | reverse complement strand
ACGCCCAATACGACAGCGCCCAATTTTCTCTCCAGGACAACGGCGACAGCACCATTTCCGATATCAATACGGGCTTGATGTGGCAGCAAACGCCCAGTTCAAGTTCATTCAACTGGCAGGAAGCTGTGGATCATTGCGATACCCTGGTCCTGGCCGGTCATGATGACTGGCGTATTCCCAGTCTGAAGGAACTCTTTTCTATAAGTAATTTCTCTACGGGATGGCCTTATCTGGATACGGCTTACTTCGATCTGGTCGGCAGCGAGGTCAGCAAGGACGAGCAGTATTGGACCAGTAATTACTACGTCGGCGTCACGATGGAGGGCGGATCCGCGGCTGCCTTCGGCGTCAATCACGGCACGGGACACATCAAAGCCTATCCGGCGGGAGTCAGCGGTCCGATGGGAAATTACGTCCGCGCCGTGCGGGGTGACAGCTATGGCGCCAATCAGTTCACGGATAATGGCGACGGCACCGTTACCGATACCGCTTCCGGCCTGACCTGGCAGCAGGAGGACAGCGGCAGCGGCCTGGACTGGGAGGATGCCCTAGCCTACGCCGAAGATCTGGAACTGGCCGATTACGATGATTGGCGGCTCCCCGATGTCAAGGAACTCCAGAGCATTGTCGATTACACACGTTCTCCCAGTGCCACCGAAGCGGCTGAAAAGGGACCGGCAATCGATACGGATTACTTCGATATTACGGAACTGGCATCGGGGACGACGGACTATGACCCCGATTATGGCTACTTCTGGTCGAGTACCAGCTCCTACTTCAGTCCGCAGGATCCCGGATATTATTACGGCTGGTACGTGGCATTCGGAACAGCGGTGAACGACGGTGGAGAAGATACCCATGGGGCCGGAGCCGTGCGCTTCGATACCAAGGTAGAAGGAGGGCCTGCCCCTGAAGAGGAGGAACGCATCTACAACTACGTCCGCTGCGTCCGGGATACTTCGGCCGCGCCGACGTCCTCCTCCCCCATCCTGGATTCGGGCGACTACAACGGTGACGGGACGGACGATATCGCGATCTTCCGAAACAGTTCCGGCCTCTGGGCGGTCCGAGGAATTACCCGGGCCTACTTCGGTACTTCCTCCGATATCCCGGTGTCCGGGGATTTCGACGGTGACGGAATCACGGAGATCGGAATATTCCGGGGGTCCTCGGGCCTCTGGGCGATGAGAGGGGTCACCCGGGTTTATTTCGGAAGTACAGATGATATCCCGGTACCATTCTCCTCCAACCCATCCAGTGCCTGTATTCCCGGGATCTTCCGGGAAACCAACGGCCTCTGGGCTTTACGGGGTCTGACCCGGGTTTACTTCGGATCCTCCGGCGACTGGCCGGTTCCCGGTGACTATGATGGGGACGGGACCAGGGAGATCGGTATCTTCCGGGGATCCTCCGGCCTCTGGGCTATTAAAGATATAACCCGACTTTACTTCGGATCCTCAAACGATTCCACAGCGCCCGGAGATTATGACGGCGACGGTATATGGGAGGCGGGGATCTTCCGCCCCTCAACCGGCCTCTGGGCGATCAGAAATTTAACCAGAGCTTACTTTGGAGGAAACACCGACGATCCGGTCCCCGCCGATTTCAATGGCGACGGCGCCGACGACATCGGGATCTTCCGAGCGTCATCGGGACTATGGGCAATTAAGGGAGTTAGCCGGGTCTATTTCGGCAGTTCGGGGGATATACCGGTGGTGCGGTAAGAAATTTTTAATGTAAAACTTATCCCTCGGCTTCGCCTCGAGCAACTTTTCCTCTAAGGAAAGCAGGAAATCAGGAGAATTCAAAGCAATCCCTCTCCTAACTTCCTGCTTTCCTTGGTACTTTAGGGTGGTACTTTGGGGTCGGACCTGCGTAACATGCTTGATATATACAAGTAACATATATTTAAGGCCTCTCACAGCTTTTAGAGGTCCAATTTTAGCCCTAAAATTGGACCTCTAAGGAAAGATACGATAAATAGACTGGGGGCTAAGGATATATATTGAGAGATCGCCGAAGAGGATGGAATTACTGTATTGAGGTACCCAATAATCTCTTGCAATGTCAGTTTTGCCCCCAAAACTGGACCTCTAATCCTCAAAAACAGCTATTTTCTGGATCTGACTAGTTGATAGTACATTCTTTACGCAGGTCCAACCCCAAGTTCAACCCAAGTTTAACCTGATTTATAATATAACTGCATGTCATTATTACATAATAACATCAAGATTTTTCTTGCATAATAAGTACTATATAGTTATGGTATAATTAAATATTAACAACCAATTATTATCTACAGTGCTTTGATAAGACAATCAATTATGATATAATTAATCCCGGATTTTAACCAGCTCTGTCATAGAGCAAGGAAAAGTGAAGATGAAAAAGATATTCATCGTGATGGTCGGATTGGTAGCGGGTCTGACTTTGACCACCGCTGGACGTGGACAGGTTAACTTTCAGGTCATCCATGAATTCGACGGCGTGAACGGAGCAGCGCCCTACGGACATCTGATCTCCGTAAATAACCGGCTATACGGGATGACCGCGGGCGATACCATCGACAATGAAGGAATGATATTTTCTATCGATCCCGACGGTTCAAACTATACCGTTCTCCATCACTTTGCCGGGCAACCCGGTGACGGGACCTGGCCTCATGGCAGCCTCTATTTCTTAGATAATATCCTCTATGGATTAACCTGGGCAGGCGGTTGCGATGAAAATAACTGTCCGAACATGGATGGGAACGGTTGCGGAACGGCCTTCTCCCTGCAAACCGGCGGTTCCGACTACCAGGTTCTCTGGACCTTCGCCTGTGGTGAAGCCGATGAGTGGGCCTCCTTACCAAATGCTCATTTCATCTCCGACGGGAACAGTCTTTATGGCACGACTCAGGTCGGTGGCGGATTCGATGGGGGGACGATCTTCTCCATTCAGCCGGATGGAAGTGAACTCACCATCCTCCACAGCTTCAACGCCTTCACCACGACCGAGGGTAGTATGCCATCCGGAGGGGTAGTTCTGGATAACGGCGTATTATACGGAACAACTTTTCAAGGCGGCCAGATGGATATGGGGACGGTCTTTTCCATCCATACCGACGGATCCGGTTTTGCCACCATGCATATTTTTACCGGCCCAGACGGAAAAGACACCAAATCCAGTCTGATCTTGGCCGGTGGTCATCTTTACGGGGTGACCTTCGATGGCGGCGATTACGACCATGGGGTGATCTTCTCCCTGCGAACCGATGGTTCCGATTATCGCGTTATCCACAGTTTCGACGGCCTGGACGGATCCAGCGCCATTGAAGGAGTGGTCCTCGCAGGTGACACATTCTACGGTGTGACCGTCGCCAACGGCCCCACTGATTACGGCGTAATCTACTCCCTCAAGACCGACGGCTCCGACTACACGGTTCTGCACCGATTCAACTGGACCGATGGTTCCTGGATCGATGGGCGTCTCCTGTTGATCGGAAACACTTTCTACGGGCTCGCGTCCCACGGCGGCAGCGGTACTCCGGCGCATGGAGTGATCTTCTCCTTTGAGCGCCCCGTTCCGGAAAGCCCTATCATCCAGTCGGGGGACTACGATGGGGACGGAATATCAGATATCGCGATCTTCCGACCGTCGAGCGGATTGTGGGCGGTTAGAGGGCTAGGGCGGAGTTATTTCGGCGCCGCCGGCGATATTCCCGTGAATGGTGATTATAACGGGGACGGTTACGCTGATATAGGGATCTTCCGCCGTACCACCGGACTCTGGGCGATCAAGGATGTTACCCGGCTCTACTTCGGGGGATCAAACGATCTCCCGGTCCCCGGCGACTATGACGGGGATGGCTGCTGCGATATCGCCCTCTTCGGCCAGCAGTCGGGGCAATGGAGAATCATGGGGGTGACCTCCGTATATTACGGCACTCTGGGCGATCAGCCGGCGCCGAGTGACTATGCCGGAGATGGATCGACCAATATCGCCGTCTTTAGACCCTCTTCCGGACTCTGGGCCGTCCGTGACGTCACCCGGTGCTATTTCGGAACGATCGGCGACATCCCGGTTCCGGGAGTTTTTAAGTGGTATAATGCTAGTATGACAAACGGAATTATCAAGGATCAAGATGCCTCCTCTATCGGCCACAAATCCGGTCCTTTCAGAAGTCAGATCGCCGTTTTTCGGCCCGCCACTGGCCTCTGGGCCATAAGGGGAAATACCCGTTTTTATTTTGGAGCGGAGGGAAACAGTCCTCTGATCGGCGACTTCAACGGTAACTCCCTAGACAATACCCTTATCTTCAACCCCTCCAGCGCGCTCTGGGCGATAAGGGGAGTCAGCCGAGTCTATTTCGGTACCGTCGAGGATATTCCGGTAACGCGGTAAGAATCAGTAATCAGTAAACAGTTACGTCTAGTAAGCTTTCAGTGAACCCCGTTGTCTTATACTTCATCCCGATTTTCCGTGGTGGCCTCGGACACTGTAGCCGCGGTCGTTGACCGCGGCCCCTGTCATCCGCGGTCACCGACCGCGGCTACAACAACCCAGATACGATCACGGGGCAACGGGGTTCACTGAAGCCTTACTATGCCGGTTATGAGCAGAAGGGACCCGGTGTGGCCGCCATTATGCACGGGGACAATTCGTCAGTGCTGCTCTATTGCGAGCGCGGCTACAGTGTCAGATGAGACCCCAGCACTGAGGTGATTGACACATTGTGGGTGGAATTTGAGAATCGGGCGCCGGGGAAAACGCTGGGGAAAACTTCGGGGAAAATCATAGTGCTGATGAAAGATAATCCGTAGGTTGCCATTCCTGAAATAGCTGCGTCCATTGGAAAAACCACCAGAGCTGTTGAAATGTAGGTAGCCAGGCTGAAGGACAATGGGCTTATCGAACGTGTTGGTCCGGCTAAAGGCGGGCACTGGGTTGTCACTGGATAATTGTTGAAGAAAAAGGTGAGTAGAGGGGGTGGAAGGAGATCCAGACACAGAGATATGTGATCCAGTTTTTTTATGGGATACAATAAATTAAAGGGGTGAAGACAATTTCAAATCTTCAATTGTTTCTGGATTTATTTAATTTCCATCCCCGGGGAGTGAGCAAGCGTTAAAGCTTAAAAAATTGATGGAACGGGAGGCGAAATTTTTTGAATAGAATCGACCAGACGGAAAAGACGTTGTTTAAGGTACTCGATGATCGCAGCAAATATCTTCCGTATTTATGTGGCGGCGCACTTAGTTTGAGTAGCGGCGATCATCTTAAAAAATGCCCAGGAAGCCGGAGCTTTCTTCTTCTTTCTCTTCCGGGGGCGTAGTAGGAGGGTTGGGGGTAGAGGAAGAGATTATTTCTTGTTCTTTTTCTTCTTCAACAGGTGGGATAACTACTTCGGCAACCGGTTCAGTCTCCTCAGGAACCGGAGAAAAAGTGCGGAGGGAGTTGATTTGTTCGCGAAGTTCGGCGATCTCTTGCCGGAGCGCGGATACTTCATCGCGGGAATTTTTTATCTCTTGCCGGGATTTGACGGATTGCAGTTCATTTGAATCAAGGGTAGAAGATAGTTTTTTAATCTCTTCCCGGGTGGCTTTTACCTCTCTATTGGAGTCGGTGGTGATGGTGAGGGCCTTCTCATATTGTTGAGCGGCTTGATTCGCGGCCCGGGAGGATGCTTTTTTGTTATCGGCAATGATGGTGGACAGTTCATCCTTCATGTCTATCATACGCTCTCCGATAACTTCCTCACGGCTATCTGAAAATAGGACCATAAATCCTATTATGATAATTGCTGTAATTGCAAGGGCGACAATAAGATATATTCTCGATCCGAAGACTGCTGCGCTGAACTTCCGATTGAGCTGGTCAAGATGGGTTCCGACAGTTTTGTCCAGCTGGTGATGGACATTTTCCAGAGCATGAACGGCCAGATTCGAGTCAATTGAAGTGTAGTAAGGCTGCTTCTGGATGTATGTCTCCTTTAGAATATCTTCCCGGGCTACCAGACGGATAGCTTTCTGCCCCTGGTATTCGATCATGCTCCGCCATGTGCCGGCTTTAATGCGGCGCCGGATAGTTTTAACGCTGCAGCCTAATAGTAGGGCGGCATCTTTCAGGGGAATCCAATTTATTGCTGATTCTGTATTATCTTGATGGTTCATTTTATTTAGGGAATGGGGAATAGAGAATGGGGAATGGTTGCTGGATTATTTGGTTTTTCTATTAGATATTCTTTATTTATTAGAGATGTTATTAAAGAGTGCCTTAAGTGCCTAAAGTTATTCGCTTTTGCCTGGTGTTCTAGCTAGACCGTACTCGAAAAGGTATTTTCAACTTTTTGTGCTAAAAAAAGTGAATATTCACCACGAAGGTCACGAAGAACACGAAGAAAGGCAAAGAAAACTATAAAATATTTACTAGTATTTTCAAATTCCTTCGTGAACTTCGTGCTCTTCGTGGTTAAAAAGGCTTTTCGAGTAAGGTCTAGCTATAGAAATTCGCTGGATGGAACTACCTGAAGGCCAAAGATAGGAATTCCTATTCATATAGAGCAAATTTGCAAGCAGTAAATAGATGGACAATGGTGGACATGGGATTTGGGGGGTAGTTCTCCCCTCCCCGATCTGGTAATCTTGATTGTCCCTGTTGATGAATTTTTAAAAATTATTATTAAAGCCACTGTCCCAGACAATGACCGCTATCGTGTCCAATATATTGTGGACACTGTACATCAGATGTCCATCCTGGACAAGGATTATTTTTTATAAATTTGAGCTGAGATGTTCCACGTGGAACATTATTTTAGAATTACCTTCGGAAATTCTAAAATAGTGAATTAGCGCCTCTGGCACTAATTGATATATTGAAGACGATTGATGTTGATGGATAAGGGATTTGAGGAAGAAATAGGTTATATGTTGATACCTATAGGAAGCGGGGGAGAACACAGCGCCTTCGGCGCTAACGATAAAGAATACGGATATTAAAAAATGATTAAAACGTTCCAGTCGCTACAACCATTCCAGGAGTTCCAATCGACATTGAATTCCACCTGACCAAAAAATGTATTGCCGGGGGGATATGATTTGAGTAGTATGTGCTCCTTTCGTGGTATTTCTCCCTAGAATACAGGGAGAGTGGATACTATTTAGTGCCTAAACGAAAACCCTGATTTTTTGGGATTTTCCTGGTAGCCGCAACTTTTAAGTTGCGCAATCGTTATGCCAATAAACGCAGGCTAAAGCCTGCGGCTATCAAAAATTGGGTTTTCCGTTTAGACACTGTCTATCCACAAAAAGCACGGAGAAACATAGATAGAATGACCAGATCAAAGATAATTACTGTTGTGAATCAGAAGGGGGGGGTTGGGAAGACAACCACCAGTGTAAGTCTTGCTGCCGCCCTGGGTTTGGCTGGTTATCCGGTCCTGCTGATTGATCTCGATCCTCAGGGGAATGCTACCAGCGGGGTTGGAGTGGCTAAAGATGATCGGGATAGAAGTGTATATCCGCTTATCTTGGGGCAGACCGGGATTGAAGAATGTATTCGGGCTACAGAGTTCACAAACCTTTCACTGGTACCGTCTCATCCCGATCTGACCGGGGCAGAGGTTGAGTTGATCAGCTTCCTGGGGCGGGAGTATAGATTAAAGGAAGCCATTAATCCGATCCGGGATAAATATTCATTTATTCTGATTGATTGTCCGCCCTCACTAAATATCCTGGTTATCAACGGACTGGCATGCGCAGATGAACTGATAGTACCGATTCAGGCGGAATATTATGCCCTGGAAGGGATCTCGCAGCTAATGGGAGCGATCAGGTTGGTGAGGGAGAGGTTAAATCCAGATCTGAGAATCAGCGGGGTACTATTAACAATGAGTGATAGTCGGACCCGTCTCTCGCAACAGGTGATCGATGAAGTACGGGGGTTCTTTAAGGGTGATGTATTTGAAACGGTTATTCCCCGTAATGTTAGACTGGGGGAAGCGCCCAGTTTCGGGAAGCCGATTCAGTACTATGATGATAGGTCTTCCGGGGCAATGGCGTATAGCGCTTTAGCGGAGGAAATAACCAGGAAATTAACTTAGCAAACTGTTGAATTGTTAGACAAATGGGATGTGCTCGGGAAGCCGAGAGAAGTAGTCGCAAAATGGGTGGACGCATTCAACGCAGGTGATGCTGAGGCAGTGGCAGCGTTCTATTCAGATGACGCTATAAACCATCAAGTGGCAGAGTCGTCTATTGAAAGCAAGAATGCCATCAAGCAGATGTTTGTCAGAGAATTCTCTCAAGCAGAAATGACTTGTATCGTTGAGAATCTCTTCGAAGATGGTGAGTGGGCGATTTTGGAATGGAAAGACCCTCTAGACCTCAGGGGCTGTGGGTTCTTTCACGTACAAAAGGGCAAAATCATCTTTCAAAGAGGCTATTGGGACAAACTGTCCTTCTTGAGAATGCACAACTTGCCCTTGCCGACTGAATGAACACAACTTAACAAAGGCATGGTTCGGACTTACTGACGCACGCCGCACATGCCAGCCGTTTAATCCGCGTAATCTGTGGTTTATTACTTCGTGAGTTCCGTGGGAAAAGTTTTTCTTGGTAGGGTATAGCTAAAGAATAAATACATTAATTTGGAATCAGTATATAGAAAGGAAGAGATTATGGAGAAGAGTGTATTGGGGAGGGGGCTGGATGCTCTGATTAGAGAAGGGGATATCATGCCTTCCGGGCGGGGGGAGAGGATCGAGAAGATCGACGAAAACTTGATCCGCAAAAATAAATATCAACCGCGGTATCGGTTTGAAGAGAAAGCGATCGGTGAATTGGCGCGGTCGATCCGGGAGAAAGGGGTGATCCAGCCGATTATTGTCAGAGAGGTTGAAGATGGCTATGAGCTGATTGCCGGTGAGCGGAGGCTGATTGCCGCCCGTCAAGCCGGGCTGCTAAAGATTCCGGCGATAGTAAAAGAAATCACCGACGAGAAAGATCTCCTTGAGATTGCCCTGATCGAGAATATCCAGCGGGAAGACCTGAATCCGATCGAAAAAGCGCGGAGTTACCGGCGCCTGATCAGTGAATTTGATGAGACCCAGGAGATGATTGCCGAGAGAGTAGGTAAAGATCGATCATCGGTAGCTAATCTACTCCGCCTACTGGAACTCCAGGATCCAATAAAAAAATTGATTGAAGAGGGCCGGCTTAATTTTGGACAGGCCCGGACTTTGCTCTCGGAGAAGGATGAATCAAGGCAGCTGAAATTGGCCGGTCTGGCTGCCGACGGTCGGATTTCTGTTCGCAGGCTGGAGAAGATGGTGGGAGTTCGAACAAAAAATACTACCACAAGGGGGCGGTCAGCCAACGTCGATCCACATATTGCATATGCGGAAGATGTTCTGCGGGACATACTTAAGACAAAGGTGGTTATATCTCCTTCGAGAAAAGGAGGAGGAAAGATAGAGATTGAGTACTATACCGATGAGGAACTCGAGAGATTGTGTGGGTTACTAAATATGAAGAACGTTGAAGAAAAAGAACGTTGAAAAGAAAAGACGTTGAAAAATAAGGACGTTGAAGAGAAAGAACGTTAAAGAACTATGTCTGCCCAGCTTTTTCGGTCTGCTTGAAAGGCTCGTGTATTATTACATAGAATTGTGCCACGTGGCACAATTAGGCACAAATATCGGGGGCGGAGACAATTTCCTGTAAATATATGTCAAGTTAATGTATGGCGGCCAGGGGGATATCTTTACCTGGATTTATCGGAGAGCCTCAAGAAGGCGTTGCTGCCACTGAGATCTTACAAAATCCGGGTATTTGAGCAGACTTGATACAGTTAAGTTAAATGTCAAGACGCGACACCGGTACTAAGATTTATTGTTGACAGGGGAGCAGAAAATTCGTATTTTAATTACTGGTAATAAATTATAAATAGTGATATTGTAATCCTTGAGAAATATATCCAGAAAAACGGCATTAATTCAAATGCATTAAGTCAGCGCCGCAGGCGCTGACTTAAGGAGACAACACGATGACTGAACAGCTACAGGAATTGATTGAACGGATAAACCGGGAAGGGGTTGAAGCGGCGGATGGTAAGGGAAAAGAGATTGTCTCCGCGGCGGAAGAGAAGGCGGGGAAGATTGTCTCGGATGCCGAGAAAGCGGCGGAAGATCTGACCAAGAACGCGGAGTCGGAGGCAAAAAAACTTCAGGAGAACGCGGAGAAGGCGATCCGGCAATCGTTCAGGAATATTATGCTCTCTCTGCAAGATGAGATCCGGAAGTATTTTGACCGGATATTCAACGCGGAGATTGGAGAATCATTGACAATCGATAAGTTGGGTGAAGTTATTGTTACGGTCGGGAAGAAATGCGCCGATCAGATCAGCGGGGATAAAGATGTGGAGGTCCTGGTCAGCCCCGATGACGCGAAGAAGCTGGCGGAGAGTTTGATCGAGCGGTTTAAAAAAGAGACCGGCAAGGGATTAAAGATAAGACCGGTACCGTCGGTTGACGCGGGATTTATGATCAGTTTCGATGGGGGCGAGTCCAGCTATGATTTTACCGATCAGGGGCTGCAGCAACTCCTCTCAACCTATATTAGCGGTCAACTGAAAAAGATTATCTCTCAGTAATGAGTCGGAACTATTATTATTTCGCGGCTACTCTCCCCATGCTTACTTTCGGGACCAGGCCGCCTTGCTCCAACAAAGATTTCCTGGCGAGCTGCACTGAGTATCTCTCTCGGGGTGACCGGGAGGTAATTGAAAACTCTCTCCTGATCCCTCCCGAGGAAGACGGGAAGAAAAATTCCACTCTCTCCCGCTGGATTGATTTCGAAAATGCTTCGCGCAATGAGCTGGTTAATTTCCGGGCCAAGAAGTTGGGGCGTGACGCGGGGAAGTACTTCCGGGGGGAGTATGTTCCGGATCCATATATCGCGGCCATGGTTGTATCCGCGGCTCAGGCCGATAATCCATTGCTGGTGGAGCGGAGAATCGATCTGGCCCGCTGGGAAAAACTTGAGGAGTTAGAGCTCCAGCATTATTTCGATCTTCAATTCTTGATTGTCTATTATCTTAAATTACAGATCCTCAATAAATGGGATTCCATCCGGGCTGAGAAGGGCCGGGCCGTGCTGGATGAGCTGTTAAAACCGGAGGAGATTAACCGATGAGTACGAGAAGAGGCCGAATCGCGGGCATTAACGGGAATATGCTGGTTGTCGAATTCGACGACACAGTTATCCAGAATGAGGTGGCATACGCGGTCACCGGTGACGAGAGATTAAAGGCGGAAGTGATTCGAATCAGAGGGAATAAGGCTGAATTGCAGGTCTTTGAAAATACCCAGGGACTAAAAATCGGCGATCCGGTAGAGTTTTCCGGAGAACTGCTCTCGGTTGAGCTGGGACCGGGACTTCTTACCCAAATATATGACGGCCTCCAGAATCCATTGCCGGAATTAGCGGAGAAATGCGGTTTTTTCCTCAAAAGAGGGTTTTACATGTCTCCGCTCTCCGAGACCGAGAGATGGAAGTTCACGCCGAAGGCGGAGGCAGGGAGCAAGGTTAAGGCCGGCGATGTCCTGGGGACGGTCCCGGAAGGGATCTTTGAACATAGTATTATGGTGCCGTTCGGGTTGAGGGGGGAGTATGAAGTGGTTAAGGTGGCTCCGGAAGGATCCTACACGATTAAAGATCCTATTGCCGAGATCAGGGATCCCCGGGGAGAGGTTCAAGAGATTACCATGATCCAGATCTGGCCGGTTAAGATTCCCATCACCGCCTACGCGGAGAAATTAAAGCCGGAAGAACCCCTGGTGACCAAGGTGAGGATCATTGACACCATGGTTCCGATCGCCCGGGGCGGGACCTACTGTATTCCGGGTCCGTTCGGGGCGGGGAAGACCGTCCTCCAGCAGATCACCAGCCGGAACGCCGATGTTGACATTGTCATTATTGCCGCCTGCGGCGAGCGAGCCGGCGAGGTGGTGGAGACCTTAAAAGAGTTTCCTGAACTGATCGACCCCCAGACCGGAAAGTCCCTGATGGAGAGGACGATCATAATCTGTAATACCAGCTCGATGCCGGTTGCCGCCCGGGAGTCCAGTGTCTATACGGCGGTGACAATAGCTGAGTATTATCGGCAGATGGGCTTAAATGTGCTTCTCCTGGCCGACTCCACCTCCCGCTGGGCGCAGGCAATGCGGGAGATGTCCGGAAGGCTGGAGGAGATCCCCGGTGAAGAGGCATTCCCGGCCTACCTGGAGTCGCGGATAGCATCATTCTATGAACGGGCGGGACTGGTCCGGCTGAATAACGGGGCTATCGGTTCGGTGACCATCGGCGGCGCGGTCAGCCCGGCCGGTGGTAACTTCGAGGAACCTGTGACGCAGGCTACGCTGAAGGTAGTGGGGGCATTCCTCGGTCTTTCCCGGGAACGCTCGGATGCCCGGAGGTACCCCTCGATCGATGTTCTGGACTCCTGGAGTAAATACAAGAGTTTTGTCGATCAGGAACAGATTGACTATGCCCGTAATCTTCTGGTCAAGAGCTCTGAGATAGATCAGATGATGAAGGTGGTCGGAGAAGAGGGGACTTCCCTGAATGATTTTGTTGATTACCTGAAAGGTGAATTTATCGATGAGGTTTATCTCCAGCAGAATGCTTATGATGAGGTTGATGACGCGACCTCCGATGAGAGGCAGAAGTATGTATTTAATATCCTTCATGAGATCTTGACCGCGGAGTTGAAATTTCGGGATAAAGAATCAGCCCGGAGTTTCTTTCATGGGATTCGTCAGATCTTCAGAAACTGGAACTCTGCCCCCTGGGAGAGTGATGAGTTTAAAAAACTGGAAGCTGAACTGATGAATGAAGTAGGCAAAATGAGCGGATCCGCGGAAAAAGGGACTTAGCTTGACCTTACTCGAAAAGCCTTTTTAACCACGAAGAACACGAAGTTCACGAAGGGATTTGAAAATCAGGAAAAATTACATAGTTTTCGTTGTTTTTCTTCGTGTTCTTCGTGCCCTTCGTGGTGAATATTTAGTTTTCTGAACACAAATAGTTGAAAATACCTTTTCGAGTACGGTATAGCTTAGCAACTAAATAAACCGCGAATCTTCGCAAATTAAAATAAAAAAAGAACTACGAATTACGCGAATTACACGAATTCTAAGGTGAGAAAAATAACAAACGGCGTTAATTTAGTGTATTTCCACTAAGTTCGTGTCGGAGGCGTTAACTTATAATGAAGAAAGTATATAACAGAATATTGCAGATAGCCGGTGATGTTATTACTGTTGAAGCCTGGGATGTCGGGAACCAGGAATTGGCTGAGATAACGACTTCTCGGGGGAAATCACTGGCCCAGGTCATACGTCTCGATGGAGAAAAGGTTTATCTTCAGGTCTTCGCGGGAAGCCGCGGGATCTCCACCGGGGATGAAGTTCGCTTTCTGGGGCACCGGATGGAGGTATCATTTTCGGATGATCTTCTGGGGCGAATCTTCAACGGGAGCGGTGTTCCAAGGGATAATGGTCCATCTCTGGCCGAGAATGTGATCGAGATCGGCGGTCCTTCGGTCAATCCGGCCAAGAGGATCATACCTAGTAGAATGGTCCGGACCGGGATCCCGATGATTGATGTTTTCAACTCCCTGGTTGTCTCTCAGAAACTGCCCATCTTCTCGGTCGCCGGCGAACCTTACAATGAGGTGCTGGCCCGGATCGCTCTTCAGGCCGAGGTTGATATCATTATTCTGGGTGGTATGGGGCTTAAATATGACGATTATCTCTACTTCCGGGATACACTGGAGGCGGCCGGCGCGCTCTCCCGAGCTATCTTCTTTGTTCATACCGCGGCCGATCCCACCGTTGAGTGTACCATGGTTCCCGATATGTGCCTGGCGGTCGCCGAGCAGTTCGCGATTAAGGGGAAGGATGTTCTGGTACTTCTGACCGATATGACCAACTTCGCCGACTCCCTGAAAGAGATCGCCATCACCATGGAACAGATCCCTTCCAATCGCGGTTATCCGGGGGATCTCTACAGTCAGCTGGCCTCGCGATATGAGAAGGCGGTTGACTTTGAAGGATTGGGTTCCATTACTATCCTGGCGGTGACCACCATGCCGGGTGATGACGTAACCCATCCCGTGCCGGATAACACCGGATATATAACCGAGGGACAGTTTTATCTCAAGAACGGACGGATCGAGCCGTTCGGATCATTGAGCCGTCTCAAACAACAGGTAAACAAGGATACCCGTGAAGATCATCGGACCGTGATGAACTCCATGATCCAGCTCTACGCCGACTACAAAGAGACCAAAGAGAAGGAAGCAATGGGTTTTCAGATGAGTGGATGGGACCGGAAGCTATTGAAATACGGAGTGGAGTTCGAGGGTAAGATGATGGATCTCTCGGTAAATATTCCCCTGGAGAAGGCGCTTGACCTGGGGTGGGAGATCATGGCCGATTGTTTCACCCCCCAGGAGACCGGGATTAAGACAGAGATGATCGATAAATTCTGGCCGGAGGGGGGGAATGAAGGGAAAGATGTCAGTGATATCGGTGATGACGCGGAAGAGGCGGCCGCGGCCGCGGTTAATGATCTGCTGGAGGTCGATTCCGACAAAGTAGGCGATGAGGTCGTGGAAGAAGCTCTCTCCGGCGATTCCGTCCCGGGTCCGGAGGAAGCGGCTGATAAGGATTCAACAGAAGTAAATGAGGAAGAAAAGGTAGTAGGAGTTCCATAATCCAACAGGAAAATCAAAAATTATTTTAACCACGAATAACACGAAGTTCACGAAGGTTATATAAAAAAATAACTAAACCTATATTTCTTTTACTATCCTTCGTGATCTTCGTGACCTTCGTGGTTTCATAAGACAATGGCCAGGAAAAAAGTAAAATTTACCAAGGGGGAGTTGAAACGGCAGCGGGACGCTCAGGAGCGTTTCGAACGTTATCTCCCGACCTTGCAGCTTAAACAGCAGCAGCTCCAGCTCGAAGTTCGTAATGTCGAAAAACTTCTCTATCTAAAGAGGGTGGAGATTGATCGAATTAAGGAGGACATGAGTGAGTGGATCGGGATTCTGGGAGATAAGGATGTCGATCTTTCCCCCTGGGTACGGCCGAAAGAAATAATCACTTCCACCGCGAATATTGCTGGTGTCACCATACCGGTCTTGAAACAGGCAGAGTTTCCGAAGATTGATTACGATCTCTTTATGACCCCTCTCTGGGTGGATTCGGCGGTTGATGCGATCCGGAGGCTGGCCGAACTGATCGCTGAGACAGATATCATTGAGGAGCAATTAAAACTCTTGAGCAATGAACTCCGGATAACCATGCAGCGGGTGAATCTCTTTGAGAAAGTAAAGATACCGGAATGCAAGGATAATATCCGAGTGATCCGGATCTACCTGGGAGACCAGGATACCAACGCGGTCTGCCGGAGCAAGATCGCGAAGAAGAAGATTGAAGAGGTCCAGGCCGCCGCTTAAGTGATGGCAAAACTATACTCAGGGATGATTGAAACCACGAAGGACACGAAGATCACGAAGAATGTTTGTGAAAAAATCATAATCTCACTTATTTTATAAAGACCTTCGTGATCTTCGTGTCCTTCGTGGTGGATCACTTTGTTCTTTAAGGTGGGATTTAATGGATTAGCATAAAAATCTCAGCGTTTTATTTGGAGTAAATAAATATAATGATCACGGGGATGAAAAAAGTTACGATTGTGGTTCAGGTTAAGGACCGGGAGGAGGCGCTTACCCAGTTGTCTTCGCTCGGGCTGGTCCATATCGAACATCTGAGAGATCCGGGTGGTCATTCCGTCGATGAGGTGGGGGATAATATTAATGTTATCAAGAAGACCCTGAATAATATCCCCGAACCTTCTGAAGGGATCAAAGAGGAGCCCGTTAAAGATCTTCCCGGTCTGATAAAAGAGATTGATCAAATCCAGGATGATCTGACCAAACTGAGTGCCGAGCGGGGAAAATGCGGGAGATTGATCGAGAAGTGGTCGATCTGGGGTGATTTTGATGTTGATCTGCTCCGGAAGTTAAACGGTAAGGGGATCTGGGTTTATTTAGCCGAACTGCCGGAGAAAGAATTGGTGGGATTGCCCGATGACGTAACTGTCCAGGTCTTTGCCCGCAAGGGGGGTGTTGCTTACTGCGGGATTATCTCCGATAATATCAAATATTTTTATTTTAAAACGCATACACTGCCCCGAAAACGTCTCTCCGGGATGATAAAGGACCAGGAGAAGACCGAAGAGAAGATACAAGCGCTGGAAGATAATCTTATCGGTCTGGCCCGGTTCCGGTTCGCTCTGGAAGAAGAGTCCGGCAGACTCTACCGGGAGCTTGAGTTTGAAGAGGCCCGCGCCGGGATGGGAGAATCAGGTAAACTTTCATATCTCCGGGGCTACTGCCCGGTTACGGATGCCGAGAACCTGGAGGAGGCGGCAAAGAAGAACCGATGGGGTCTTATGCTGGATGACCCTGATTACGAAGACTCGCCGCCCACCTTGATTACCAATCCACGGTGGGTCAGATTGATTGAACCGGTATTTGCACTGATAGATACGGTGCCGGGATATCGGGAGATCGATGCCAGTTTTGTCTTTCTCATCTTTTTCTCTCTCTTCTTCGCGATGTTGATCGGTGATGCTGGTTATGGAGCGGTATTTATGATCGCGGCTATCCTGGTCCAGTGGAAGCTGGGAGCTAAGATTCCGGATAAGAAACCCTTATTTCTCCTTTATATACTCAGTATCGCCACGATCATCTGGGGGATTTTGACTGGTACCTTCTTCGGCCAGCATTGGCTTCCGGAGACTGTCCAGCCGGTTGTACCCTGGCTTCTGGTCAGGGATAACGTAATATGGCTCTGTTTCCTGATCGGCTCCATCCAACTGTCGATTGCCCACCTCTGGAGAGTGATCCGGAAAGCTCCTTCCATTCTGGCTCTGGCCGATCTTGGCTGGATCTGTATTATCTGGACAATGTTTTATGCGGCTGGAATGTTCATATTGAAAAATCCATTCCCCCAATTCGCGATCGGACTGTTAATCGCCGGTCTGATCTTGATCATTGGCTTCACAATCCCACCCAAGTACTTCTTTAAGGATTTATTCGTTCGGCTGATAACTATCTTTCTCAGTGTGATAAACAGCTTCGCGGATGTGGTCTCCTACATCCGTCTCTTCGCGGTCGGTCTGGCTACCGTTGCCATCGCCGATGCTTTCAATAGCATGGCCGCCAGCCTGGGATGGTCTACAGTGATAACCGGTTTCTTCGCCGCGATTATCCTCCTTTTTGGGCATACTCTGAATATGCTTCTGGGGGGGATGTCAATTCTGGTTCACGGGGTTCGCCTTAATGTGCTGGAGTTCTCCAGTCATCTGGGCATGGAGTGGTCAGGTCATAAATATAACCCTTTTAAGGGGAAATCTCAAATAACAGATAAATAAACTAAGGAGGAGAAGAACAATGGAAGGAAGCGTATTGATGCAGTTTCAGGACCTGGGATTTTCAGCGGTGTTAGCCTTCGCGGCCATCGGTTCGGCATTGGGAACAGGAATTGCCGGGATGGCGGCGGTCGGAGCTTGGAAAAAGTGCTTTGCCCAGAACAAGGCGGCGCCGTTCATGCTGACGGTCTTCGTGGGCGCGCCACTATCACAGACCATCTATGGATTTATCTTGATGCAGCAACTGGCAGGTAAAGTCAGCGCCGGCGGCGGTTCCTTCTTCTGGGGGACCGGGATTCTGGCGGGTATTGCCATTGGGATGAGCGCTCTGATGCAGGGGAAAGCCGGTGCCGGAGCTTCGGACGCCCTGGCCGAGACCGGGAAGGGCTTTGGAAATTATATCATGGTGCTGGGTGTTATCGAGACGGTAGCGCTCTTCGTGATGGTATTTACCATGATGGCGGTCTGAAATATCAAATAATCACCACGAAGGACACGAAGATCACGAAGAAAAATACCAAGAAGCTATAGAATTGTTTCTGTTTTTTTTAAATCCTTCGTGGACTTCGTGTTCTTCGTGGTAAAAAAGAATTACCGAGTAAGCTATAGTTAGCTATGCCCGTGAATGCCGGTATCAGGACAGGTAAACTCCCACCGGTGGCGGGGGCGGCGATTATCGCGGCTATCTTCCTTATCTTCGGGTTATATGTGCTCGACGATTTTGGGATTACCTGGGATGAGCCGGTCCATTATGCCTCCGGCGATCTCTATCTTGATAGGCTCCTCGATCCAGCCCAAACGCTGAGTTTTGCCGGTTCTGATTTTCAAGGGTCAATGCAGTATTATGGTCCCGTCTTTGATATCTGGGGGGCGTTCAATCATCGCCTCCTCTCCGAAAAACTGGGGTTATTTGCTGCCGATAACGCCCGCCATCTGCATCTCCTTCTATCAGGTGTTCTGACCGTATTTTTCACCTATCTTCTGGTCCAGAGAGCGCTATCTACCCGGATCGCGGTCTTCTCCGTCTTATTTTTAATCGCCTTTCCCCGCTTCCTCGGTCATTCTTTCAATAATCCGAAAGATATTCCACTGGTCTGTATATCGGTTATATCGATCTACCTCTATTATCTCCGTTTGACCACCGGCAGGAAGAAGCTCAGTCTGCTCCTGATAATTGCCGGGGGTATCGGATTCGCGACCAGGATTCAGTATGTGATAATCCCGGTAATGCTATTATCATATACAATAATATATATATGTATAAAAAACTTAAATGCAAAACATATAATTCATGAGCTGATCTCATTATGGGATCTATTTGCCGCTATTCTTATGAGTATCCCCATGGGAATCGTATTCTGGCCTTATTTTTGGACTGATACCCTGATAAAATTACAGAGAATGGCGGAGTTTTATCTATATCACCAGTCCCAGGCCAGGTTATTGATCCGTTATTGGGGCGATGATTATACACCTGGCCTTGATATGCCCTGGCATTACGCACCGGTTATGCTGGTGATTACCACTCCATTGATCACACTGGGATTCTTTATAATTGGAACTCTGCGGGTTATCTTATCCTGGATCAGGCATCGGATCGAGGAGAAGGAGAAAGGATTATTCTATCTTTTGCTTGTCTTATGGATCGTGATCGGGATTGTTCCGTTTATTCTTCCCGGTCAGCGGGTCTATGGCGGGATCAGACATTTCTTATTTATTATCCCGGCATTCTGTATAGTTGCCGCGATCGGTATGGATTTCGCGATCAAGTGGATAGAAGTGAATATTAAGAAGTGGTCCTATGTAATCATGGTTTCAGTATTTATTCTTTTATTTATATCGGTTTTATCATATCATCCCTATTATACAGTATATTACAACGCGTTGGTTGGCGGACCTCGTGGGGCTTTCCATCGGTTCAGTTTAGAAAATTGGGGGAATTCTTATAAGACCGCCTGTCGATTCATAAATGAAGACGCCCCGCCGGACTCGACCGTATTGGCTATGATGATTCCGGATATTCCCCGTTTCTATCTCCGGCCGGATATTAGGATTCTGGGGCCGGAATCCGCCAATGCACCTGGAACGTCATACGACTACAGCATATATATTATTCGGGATATTGATCTGTTGAAAAACAAGGGCAAAAGGCCGATCTTCAGCATATCAGTTAAAGGTCAGCCAATCTGCAATGTTCATAAATGGTAATTTTATGCTTAGGCAATTTTGATAAAATCAAACCGCAAAGATAAGAAGATAAATAATTTCACCGCAGAGACGCAGAGAAAGATAAAAATACAATAATTAATTGGAGCATTGCTTCTCCGCGGTACCGAAACAAAATAGTTCTGGTAATATCCTCAATACAGTCTCTGCGTTCTCTGCGTCTCTGCGGTGAAATAAGTTGCGTAGCTAAATTCTATTATGAAAGAAGACCGCAAAAATCAGTCAATCCCCCCCGGAGGGATCCTTTATATTGTGGGGACACCGATCGGAAATCTGGAGGATATTACTCTGCGGGCTCTGAGGATTTTGAAGGAGGTTGATTGTATCGCGGCGGAGGATACCCGCACGGCCCGTAAGCTTTTGGGCAGGTATGAGATCAAGACCCCGACGATCAGTTATTATGACGCGGAAGAGAGGCAGAAGAGCCGGCGGCTTGTTGCCCGCCTCAATTCCGGGGAGTCGATCGCGCTGATCTCCGAGGCTGGGATGCCGGGGATCTCCGACCCGGGATACCGGGTTGTTTCGGAAGCGATCAAAGCCGGGATACCGGTTGTTCCCATCCCCGGGCCATCAGCATCCCTGGCCGGATTGGTGGTATCGGGACTCGCGACTGACCGTTTCGCATTTGAAGGATTTCTCCCCCGGTCGCTGGCCGCGCTTAAGAAGAAGCTCTTTCTCCTCCGGGATGAAGAGCGGACGATTATCTTTTACGAATCTCCCCGGCGTTTGCAGAAAACGCTGAGAGTGGTCCGGGATGTTTTTGGGGAGAGAAAAGTCGTGGTGGCGCGGGAGTTAACCAAGATCTTTGAAGAAGTAATTCGGGGAACCACCGGTGAGGTGATCGATCAACTCTCTGGCCGGGAGATCAGGGGAGAGATTGTCCTCCTGGTGGAAGGAAGGAAGGAGAAACCGTCCTGGGATCATATCTCCGCCGTCGAGCAGATCGAGTCGGCAATCAATGATCTTGGAATCACCCGGATGGAAGCCATCAAACTGGTTGCCGGGTTACGAGGTGTCTCCAAGAGTGAGATCTATCGAGAATTCCATCAGGAATGAAAGAGTCTTGACTTAAAGTATGTTCGATGATGGGATATCAGTTGTGCTTCCGGGGAAACTTAAGAACTTAGCCCTCGCTTCGTTCGGGCAACTTATTTAACCGCGGATTACGCGGATTATGCTGATTAAAAGAAAAACTAATCCGCCAAATCCGCTAAATCCGCGGTTTATTGTCCCGGTAATATCAATTAAGACAACCGGGATCCCGAAGGATTTCGGGACCCGAGACTTAATATGAAGAAACTCGGGATCTTGAAGGATATCTGGAGAAAAAATTCCGAAGAAGGAACTTAAATCAGTGGATAATATAGCAAGAAAATTTTCCAGAGGAAAATTTTAATGGAGAAGATTAGCGCCATTGTTACTTGTTTCAACCGTGAGGATGAAATTGAAGAGTGCCTGAAGAGTGTAAGTTGGGTAGATGAACTGATTGTAGTCGATTCGTTCAGTACCGACCGGACGGTTGATCTGGCCAAAAAATATGCCGATCTTCTCTTGTCCCATGAATATTTCTCCGCTGCCGCACAGAGAAACTGGACCATCCCCCGGGCGTCTCACTCCTGGATTATGATCATTGATTCGGACGAAGTGATGCCGGAGACTCTTAGAGATGAGATCAGAGCGGAACTGGAAGCCCCCCGGCACCAGAGATACCGGGTCTGGCGGACGGGTATATTCTTGGGCCGGGAGATGAAGCACGGCGGATGGCACCGGGATCAGAATAACATTCTCTTTAAAAAAGATATCTATCGATTCAGTGACGATGAAGTGCATCCCATTCTACTACCGGAGAGTGAATACGGTATCTTCGAAAATAAACTGATACACTATACCCACCGTACGATCGATGAGTTCGTGGAAAAGGCGATTAAGTACGCGACCTGGTCCTCCCGAAAATATTTAAGGCAGGGGCGGGAGGGGAACCCGGTGAATATTCTCTCCCACCCGGTATTTAACTTCGTCAAAAACTATTTATTCCACCTGGGGTTTATGGATGGGGCTCACGGTTTGATTTCGGCAGTCATGTCATCATGCTATGTAGCCGAGAAACACGCGAAACTGTGGGAATTAGTCCGGAAGGAAGAAAAATTCACCGCAGAGACGCAGAGAACGCAGAGAAAAACAGAGGAGATTATTTAAACTATTTTCTTTGTGAAGTTAGATGATTCATTAACCTGATAGATTATAATAGAATAGCTGTTGGCGTTGATCTGACATTATTATGTTGGTCTTGGTTCAAGAGATAAAAGTAGCGGTAAAGCCGCTAATTTTATGATGAAATCATTACTTGTTACACACTCACATCGTTGGAATGGGGAGACTGAGTACGCTGCGGGAGTGGTCCGGGCTGAACTGGCGATGGGGATGAATCTGACTGTGGTGGCTCCCGGAGAGAGTACTTTTGCCCGGAAGGTAGCCGGGAAGGTCCGATTGCTGGAACTGCCGGGGAGATCTCCATCCCGATCCATAATTGATTTTATCAAGGATGTGAACTGGCTCTCCTCCTTGATTGAGACCGGAGGATTTGATGTTATTCATCCTTCCCGGGCGACCGCCCATCTCCTGGTCGCCCTGGCTGATCGGAAGCGCATCCCTCTTCTCCATCTTCGGGGGGGAGCGAAACGACCCTATGGTCATCCCGGAAATCGGCTCCTATATCGCTGGTTGACCGATGGAGTGATAGTATCATCCAAGCGGGTGGAGGGATGGGTTATCCGGAGATTAAAGGTCCCACCGGAACGGGTTCACCGGATCCTGTCGCCGGTTGATGTCGGGCAATATAAACCGTCCTCGCCTGATCTGTCCCTTTTAACGGAACTGGGAATTTCGGAATCCGCCCCTGTTATCTTAAAGATAGCCCGGCTGGCCCCGGTTAAAGGGCATCCTATCTTGCTGGAGGCACTGGCTTCTGTTCATCAAGAATTCCCACGGGCCAAGCTGGTACTGGTGGGGAATCCCTGGGAAGGCCAGCCCGGAAAGCTTATGGATCAGGCCCGAAAACTGGGGATCGGTGATTCTGTTATCTTTACCGGTCGACGCGCTGATGTCCGCCGGTTCCTGGCCTGCGCAACGGTATGTGTCTCATCATCGATCGGGAGTGAGGAGAATTCCCGCGCGGTCAGTGAATATATGGCTTCCGAATGCCCGGTAGTAGCGAGCGCGGTCGGCGTTATCCCGGAACTGGTAGTTGACGGCCAGACCGGGTATCTGGTGCCGCTCGGTGATGCTCCGGCCTTGGCCGGGGGAATTATGAAAATCCTTCGGAATCCGGAAGAGGCCCGGCGGATGGGTCAGGCAGGCCGGAGGAGGGCAGTGGAGCTATTCTCGGAAGAGGCTTTCGGCCGGAGTCTTTCCCGGGTGTTTAATAGTGTTCTGGGGGAAAAACAATGATTCTTCACCCAATTGTCCTTATCCCGAAACTTGTCTTGCTGGCCGCTATCATTGTTGTCCTGGTCATCCTCCACGGTTCTCTTCCCCCGGATCAGTTTAGGGTCGCGGTTATTCTCGCCATCGCGGCGTTTATTCTGATCTCCATCATCTTCTGGATCATTGTCCTGCGAACCTTAAAGAATCCCAGCTCTCGGTTAGCCCGGAATACAATTCTCTTCAGTGAAGCCCGTTCAGCGGATGGTTTTCAGGTTGGCAGTAAGGAAGATACCGAACTGGTGGGAATCCGGGGTACTGCCATCTCCCCGCTCAGACCATCCGGGACGGCGATGCTGGCGGGTCGAAGAATTTCAGTGGTTACCGAGGGGTCGTTTGTTCCGGCAGATTCGCCGATTGAGGTTATCGAGGTTAAAGGGGCACGAGTGGTGGTGCGAGTCGTGAGTGATACCGGGGATCCCCGATAAATCGGGATGCAGGCACAAGCAAATGAACAGTAAAGCCATCCAGGATTATTATTCGGATAATTTCAGCCATTGCTATGGCTGCGGCCGGTTAAATGATCAGGGCCTGAAGATTAAGAGTTATTGGGACGGGGAGGAGGCGATCTGCACTTTTCAGCCTCAGCCCTATCATATCGCCATTCCCGGCTATGTCTATGGTGGCTTGATCGCCTCTATCATCGACTGCCACTCTATCGCGACCGCTTCCGCCGCGGCGGCCCGGGCGGAAGGTCTGCCGGTGGAGGCGGAACCGGCCCCGCGTTTTCTGACCGCTTCACTAAAGGTGGATTATATCAAGCCGACCCCGCTGGGAGTACTTCTCACGGTGCGCGCCCGCGCCAGGGAGATTAAAGGACGAAAGGTGGTGGTTACCGCTGAACTTTTGGCCGGCGGTGAAATCCGGGCTCGGGGCGAGGTAGTGGCGGTCAAGGTGCCGGAAAAATTCTTTAAAGATAAGGGACGTTAAAAAATGCGGACGTTGAAGAGGAAAGACGTTGAAGGTCGTTAAAGACAATTGAAAACATAAGAAAGAACGTCGAACCAACCGTCGCTAAAGCTATGGCGGGCAAGGCGTCGAACTTCCAACGTCGAACTTCGAACATCGCCTGGTCTTGGTTCAAAACATAAATTCGCGACCGCAGGGAGCTAATTTATATGCACTGGATAATCGACGGATATAATGTTCTGATCTCAAACGATCTGGGGCACGAGGAATCTTCCCGGGGGTGGTTCCGGGATCGTATCTCAGCCTGTTTCTCGGGAAAACAGGTGGAGGTGACTATTGTCTATGACAGCCGGGGAAGTATTATTATTCAGAGGGAACGGGTTAATTCTGTGGTCAGTGAGATTTATGTGGATAATGCCGACCAGTATATTATCGATACGATAGAGCGGAGTTATCACCCTCGTTCCATTATTCTGGTGACGGAGGATCGGGAAATTATTCAGACGGTCCGTTATCGTCATCCCCGGTGTATGAATACAGCCGATTTTCTCTCCAGTCTTGATTCTCCACCAGAGCCGGATCATTCTCCGCCGGAGAAACCGGAATTTGATACACCGGATAATATTGCCAGATATTTGAGGATCTTTGAGGATGAAGGTTGAAAACGCCAGGCGGCTCGATGAACAGGATCACAGATCATTGGTGATCTGGGCCGTCGACTGCGCCGAGCATGTACTTCCATACTTTGAGGATAAGTACCCAGAAGACGATCGACCTCGCAAAGCACTCGAAGCCGGCCGTGCCTGGGCGCTGGGCAAGTTAGCGACGGGCGCGGTGCGCACCGCCGCATTTGCCGCCCACGCCGCCGCCCGTGACGCTACCCACGCTGCGGCTCGAGCCGCGGCCCGTTCCGCCGGTCACGCCGCCGCAACCGCTCATGTCGCTGAGCACGCGCGTCACGCCGCCGCCTATGCTGTCACCGCCGCGATCTCCCCCGTCACCCGCGCTGCCGCTAACGAGGAACGTGATTGGCAGTACTGTAGTCTTCCGGAGCACCTTCGCCCAGTAGTGTTTCCTCCTTTGAGGCATTAGCTGGACCCTCCTCGAAAAGGTATTTTCAACTTTTTGTGTTCAAAAAACTAAATATCCACCACGAAGGTCACGAAGAACACGAAGAGGAACAAAGAAAACTATGTAATTTTTCCTGTTTTTTCAAATTCCTTCGTGAACTTCGTGTTCTTCGTGGTTAAAAAGGCTTTTCGAACAAGGTCTAGCCGGATTTTGCTCGAAAAGGTTTGGAATTCAGGAATATTCTATAGATAGCAACAATCTAACATTCTTATGTTTTTTGCAAAACTAAGCTAGCGCGAAGCACTAACTTACTTACTTGACAATCCGGGGGTGAAGAGATAGATTGCCCCCACTTATCAACAATGCTTATAGGTTAACTTAATTATATAGGTAAAATAAATATGAAAGTAGACGCGGAAAATTATAATCAGCCGCTTTTTACAATCGGTATCGTAGCTTCTATGATCAGAGTAACGCAGACCACTCTCCGGATCTGGGAGAAAAAAGGATTGATTAAGCCGGAGCGGTTGGGGAAGAACCGTTATTACTCATATTGTGATCTGGATAGGCTGAAGAAGATCCACCATCTTCTCCAAGATGAGAGGATGAATATTGTTGGAGTGAAGAGTGTACTCGAGAGGGAAAAGTGCTGGGAGATCAAGAAATGCGGTGATCTGAAAAATACCTGTCAAGTTTATCTGGCCCGGAAGGAAAGTTAACCTAGTCAAAGATGGTTTTGAAAGAGAAAGCAAAGACAATATTAGAACTAATAGGAAATACCCCCTTGGTGGAACTATCGCAGTTGACCGGGGATGGTGACGGGACGGTCTGGGGGAAACTGGAGAGCTTTAATCCTATGGGATCGGTTAAAGATCGGATCGGTCTGGCGATGGTTAAAGCGGCGGAAGTAGCCGGTCGTCTTGAGCCCGGGGGGACACTGGTTGAGCCGACCAGCGGAAATACGGGGATCGGCCTGGCAATGGTGGCGGCAGTCAGGGGATATCGTTTAATATTGACCATGCCCGATACTATGAGTTTGGAGCGGAGAGACCTGCTGACAGCTCTGGGGGCGGAGTTAGTGTTAACGCCGGGTTCCGGCGGAATGAAAGGGGCGATTGCCGCCGCCGAAGCGCTGGCGGCAGAAAATCCGACGTATGTTCTGCTCGACCAGTTCGCGAATCCGGCTAATCCGGATATTCATAGAAAGACCACCGGACCGGAGATCATAGAGCAAGCCCCGGTTCCTATCGACGCCTTTGTGGCTGGTGTTGGGACCGGCGGGACAATCACGGGAGTAGGCGAGGTTTTAAAAGCCTGCTATCCGGAGGTACTGGTAGTGGCGGTTGAACCGGAAGATTCACCGGTTCTCTCCGGCGGGCAACCGGGCCCCCATAAGATTCAGGGGATCGGCGCCGGATTTGTCCCCGAGATACTGGACCGGGAAGTAATCGATGAGGTGATCCGGGTCAGTTATGATGATGCCCGGGGGATCTGCCTGCGGTTGGCCCGGGAAGCCGGAATACTTGCCGGAGTCAGCTCCGGGGCCAATGTATGGGCAGCGCTCCAGCTGGCCCGGAAGCTGGGAACAGGAAAAACCATAGTTACCATCCTCCCCGATACGGGGGAGCGGTATCTGAGCACTCTTATTTTTTCTTCGAAAAAATAAGATATCGCATGCGTTGGCCGACATTACAGATATATTTTTTAGTTAATTGGTTGTTCAACAATTAAGTTTTTTTAAGGATATAAACGAAATTTATAGGACTATTTTATGGCATTAAATCAATGGAAACATGATAGTCTTTTTTTAAAACTAATTTTTTGCGAAGTAAAAATTAATGAGAACAATTGCTGAAATTAACGATAAGATCAAGAAGGGCACGGTGGTTGTCTTTACCGCCGAAGAACTGATCGAGCTGGTAAAAGAGGAGGGGGTCAGTGAAGCGGCCAAGAAGGTTGACGTGGTCACCACCGGTACCATGGGGCCTATGTGTTCTTCCGGGGCGTATTTCAATATCGGCCAGGGGAAGCCTAAAATGAAGCTGGGCGGCGGAAAAGCTACGCTTAATGACGTACCGGTCTATACCGCTTTTGCCGCGGCCGACTTTGCCTTGGGATCGAATGCTCTGCCCGAGAATGATCCCCGGAATAAGATATATCCGGGCCGGTTCGCCTATGGCGGCGGCCATGTGATCGAGGATCTGGTCGCGGGGAAGGACCTTAAGTTTGTTGCCTCCGCCTACGGGACTGATTGTTACCCCCGGCAAGAACTTTCCACACTGATAAATATCCGGGATATGAATCAGGCAATTCTCTTTAATCCCCGCAACCTCTGCCAGAACTATAACGTGGCGATAAATCGTACCGATCGGGTTATCTATACTTACATGGGTATATTAAAGCCCAACCTAGGCAATGCCAGTTACTGCAGCGCGGGACAACTCTCTCCGCTGCTCAAGGATCCCGCCTACCGGACTATCGGAATCGGGACCAGGGTTTTTCTGGGGGGCGGAGTAGGGTATATCGCTTGGTGGGGAACCCAGCATAATACTATGGTTGAGTATGATCAGAATGGCGTTCCTACGGAACCGGCCGGGACGGCCGCCCTGATCGGGGATCTGAAACAGATGAGTCCGGAATGGTTGAAAGGGGCCAGTTTTACCGGTTATGGCGCGAGCCTGGCCGTGGGAATTGGAGTGCCGATTCCGATTCTGAATGAAGAGGTCTGTTTTAACGCTTCCTTGAAGAACGAAGATATTTCCGCCCCGATTGTTGACTATGGCAGTGATTATCCTCAGGCCTGGAGTAGGGATCTGGGATCGGTTACTTATGCCGAGTTGATGAGCGGCACGATTCGGGTGAGGGATAAGCAGGTTCCAGTCTCATCTCTCTCCAGCTATCCCCGGGCCCGCCGGGTTACCGAAATTCTCAAGGAGTGGATAGCGGAAGGGAAATTTTATCTGACTGAAAGGGTAGCTGAATTTCCCGGTCCGGGGAGCGGATATGACTGCCGGCCATTGAAGGAAAGACCGATATAATATAAATAGAACATAGCGCCTTCGGCGCAACGTTCTAAAGTGCCTAAAGTGCGCTTCCTCCGTCGCTAAAGCTATGGCGGATGAATAAGTGCCTAAAGTTGAAAGATTCGCCTCGCCAACGGTACTGATTATTGAATTGTTTAATTTCAATAGCCCCTAAGGAAAGCAGGAGGAGAGAGTATTTTAAATTCTCCTGATTTTGTGTTTTCCGTAGAGGTAAAAGTTGCCCGAACGAAGTGAGGGCTATGTTCTTTGGTATTTGGAATTTTATAAGTGTAGTAATATTTACATATACAAGAATACGAATTTTTTTATCACTGGTTATAGATTATGATATCACACCGTATAGTCCTGCATTTCCCGATCGATCTGGTCAGTGATCCGATTATCAGCCGTCTGGTGAAAAAATACGACCTGGAATGTAATATCCTCAAGGCCGATATTACCCCCCGCCAGGTAGGGATCCTGGTGTTGGGGTTAAAGGGGGAGAATAATAATTATAAGGAAGCAATTGAATATCTGAAGAGTTTGAAAATATCCGTGCAGCCGCTCAGCCAGGATATAACCCGGAATAAGGATCGCTGCATCGAGTGCGGGGCCTGTGTCAGCATATGCCCCACCGATGCTCTCACCAGGGATACCCGGACCGGGGAGATACGTTTTGACCGGGATTCTTGCATCGGCTGCGAACTCTGTATCCTCGCCTGTCCGATGCGGGCGATGGAGGTTCATTTCTGAAGTGCCTTCCTCCGTCGCTAAAGCCCCGAATCAAGTTCGGGATGCAAGCACTATGGCGGATGGAAAAAGTTTGAAGTGCGCTAAAGTGCCTAAAGTTGTTACGCGACAATGCGGTTGAAGCGGTTATTTGACTTCGGGTACATTGATTGAGCATAATTCTTAAGCTTGAAAAGCGAGGCGAAGGCGATAACTTTTAACTTTAGGCACTTTAGCGCACTTTAGGCACTTCTTTTAATTTTAGGCACTTCTTTTTACTTTAGGCACTTGAGAACGCTGCCCGCGCGCAGCGAGGGATAAGCTCGATGAAAATATATCTAGATTATAACGCTACTACACCGGTTCGGGAAGAGGCTCTGGAATTGATGTTCGATATTTACCGGGGGGATTCCGCCAACCCCTCGAGCATTCATTTCTTCGGCCGGCAGGCCCGGCAGTTCGTGGATGAGGCCCGCGAGAGAGTCGCCTCCTCCATCGGGGCCGAACCTTCCGAGATCGTCTTTACCGGGGGAGGGACGGAGGCGGATAATATGGCTATCCAGGGAACGGCCTATGCCCTCAGGGAGAAGGGAGATCATATCATCACCCAGGCGACCGAACATCATGCCGTTCTTCATACCTGCCAGTTTCTGGAAAAAGAGGGATTCAAAGTTACTTATCTTCCGGTAAATCGGGAGGGTCTGGTCGATCCGTCGGAGTTAGAGAAGGCTATCGGTCCGGGGACTATCCTGATTACGATTATGACGGCTAACAATGAGACCGGTGTGATCCAGCCGATTGAGGAGATTGGAGAAATTGCCCGGCGGCACAAGGTTGTCTTTCATACCGATGCCATTCAGGGACTGGGGAAGATCCCGTTTTCGGTTAAAGATTCAAAGATTGATCTGGCCACTTTCTCCGCCCATAAAGTATATGGCCCCAAGGGGGTGGGTGTACTGTTTGTCCGCAAGGGAACGCGGCTTTGGCCTCTGTCTTACGGAGGTCATCACGAGTGGGGTAAGCGCCCCGGGACTGAGAATGTGGCCGGGATTGCCGGCTTCGGTCTGGCCTGCGAACTGGCTGTTCAGGATATTAAGGAATCGGCGCTCCGTCTCTCCATGCTGAGAGACCGTCTCTGTAATGAGATCGCGGGCAGTATCTCCGGGGTCAAACTGAATGGATCCCGTCTGCTGAGATTGCCCAATACCCTGAACTTGAGTTTTAAATTTATAGAAGGTGAGGGAATTCTGCTGGGGCTGGAGCTGGCGGGGATCGCGTCCGCGAGCGGTTCGGCTTGCACTTCCGGTACCCTGGCGCCATCTCATGTATTGAGTGCTATGGGAGTTCCCGCCGCCCTGGCTCAGGGGTCGATCAGATTTTCCCTGGGCAGGGAAAATACTAAAGAGGATATTGATTATACCGCGCAGGCGCTTATTCCCATTATCCAGCGTCTGCGGGCCCTCTCCCCATTTTCGGAAGAGGATAAAGGAGATGTCTGATGAGTGTTGAAGCATTGTACAGCGAAAAAGTAATGGATCACTTTACTAATCCCCGCAATGTGGGGAAGATGGAGGATCCCGATGGAGTCGGGACAGTGGGAAATCCGGTCTGTGGAGATGTGATGAAGCTTTATATCAAAGTCAAGGATGATCGGATTGATGACGCCAAATTTCAAACCTTCGGGTGCGGGGCGGCCATCGCCACCAGTTCCATGGTTACGGAGCTGGTTAAGGGGAGGACACTGGAGGAAGCGGTAGGACTCTCTAATAAAGAAGTGGCGGACGCCCTGGATGGCCTTCCACCGATAAAGATGCACTGCTCGCTTCTGGCCGAGGACGCGTTGAAGGCGGCGATTGAGGACTATCGGTCTAAGTAAGAAGGGGAATATATACTGAAGAGCGGACCTCTCCCGGTGGCTATGTCGGACAAGTCAGACAGGTCGGACGGTCCAGTAGCGTGGCAATGGGTGGGTCGGAGCGCAAAATTAATGACAGATCAAGGGATTATTTCCAGAATTATTGAGCTGAAGAAGTCGCTCAATGCCATCATCCTGGTCCATAATTATCAGATCGGGGAAGTCCAGGAGATTGCTGATTTTCTTGGTGATTCTCTGGGTTTGAGCCGGAAAGCCGCCGGGACGGACGCGGAAGTTATTGTCTTCTGCGGGGTTCATTTCATGGCCGAGACCGCCGCGATCCTGGCCCCGGAGAAGACCGTTCTGATCCCGGATCCGGATGCCGGCTGCCCGATGGCCGATATGATTACCGCCGAAGAACTGCGGGCGGTTAAAGTCGAACATCCCGGCGCAGTGGTAGTAGCCTATGTCAACTCCACCGCCGAGGTTAAAGCCGAAACCGATATATGCTGTACTTCGGCCAATGCGGCGGCGGTGGTTGAATCCATACCACGGGATCGGGAGATTATCTTCGTTCCGGATCAGTATCTGGGATCTTTCGTGATGAGGATGACCGGTCGGGAGCTGATCCTTTATCCAGGTTATTGCCCGGTCCATCGCAAGCTTCTCCCGGAAATGATTGCAGAGCAAAAAATCATTCATCCCCGGGCTCTGGTAATGGTCCATCCGGAATGCACGCCCGGGGTGATCGACCTGGCCGATGAGGTTTTATCGACTTCCGGAATGGAACGAATAGCTGCCCGGAGCAAACATCAGGAATTTATCGTAGGAACCGAAGTGGATATGACAACCCGCCTCCGGCGCGACAATCCGGGAAAACAGTTCTATCCTGCTTCTGACTTGGTGGTCTGCTCTGACATGAAGAAGATTACCCTGAAGAAGGTTCTCCGGTCCCTGGAAGAGAAGAAGTACGAAGTAACCGTTCCGGCGGAGATCCGGGAGAAGGCGCTCCGGGCGGTTAACGCGATGGTGGGGATTGGATGAGGTTGGGGAATGGGGAATTGAGAATAGGGGATAGAAGATTGAACATCGAACCAGCCGTCGCTAAAGCTGTGGCAGGCAGGGCGTCGAACGTCGAACGTCGAACGTCGAACATCGAACATCGAACGTCGAACGTCGAACGAAAAGCCCCAAGGGAGCGGCAGGCAATAGGCCGGTAATCGGGGATCGAGCCGGGCATACTGAGTACTGATCATTGCTTACCGATTATTATTCGTTGACCCACTCTATTTTTTATAATTTAAACAATTGGTATACTTACCTAAAAACACAGGAGACACAAGAATGGAAGAGAAGATTTCAAGAGCGATTATTCAGAGATACTTCGAGAAATTGCAGGAGAACCTTTCGGTTGATGTTGTGATAGTAGGGGCCGGGCCGTCCGGGATGGTGGCGGCTTACGATCTGGCGAAAGCGGGGAAGAGCGTTGCCCTATTTGAGCGTAAACTCGCACCGGGCGGGGGGATCTGGGGGGGTGGGATGTTCTTCAATGAAGTTGTGGTTCAAGAAGATACCATCAATATCCTGGATGATTTTGGTGTGCGCACTCGGGCTGCCGGTGACGGACTTTATACCGCGGACGCGGTAGAACTTTCCGCCGCATTAATTATGGGCGCCTGTCAGGCTGGGGCATCATTCTTCAACGCGGTCGGAGTCGAGGATATCGTCTTTAAAGAAAACCGGGTAGGCGGGGTGGTTATTAACTGGTCCGCTATCACCAAACTGGAACTTCACGTTGATCCCCTGGTAGTAACGGCCCGAGCTGTCCTGGACAGCACCGGTCACCCCAGCGAGATTACGGAGCTGGCCATCCGAAAGGCCGGGATTAAAATCGAGACAGCTACCGGCAAGATAATGGGGGAGCGGCCGATGTGGGTGGAGCGCGGGGAAGAAGCGACCGTGGGGGATACCAAGATGATCTACCCCGGCCTTTACGTCTCCGGGATGGCGGCCAACAATGTCAGCGGCGGTTTCCGGATGGGTCCGATCTTCGGGGGGATGCTGAAGAGCGGGCGGAAGGTCGCGGGATTGATCCTGGAAGAACTCGGCGATTAAATGGATTGCAAAGATTACCCGTTCCTGCGATGCTTATTATTGAACCACGAAGGACACGAAGTCCACGAAGAAATAGATAAAGTAGAGTTTGGGTAAATTTACTCTTTTAGCTTTCTTCGTGTTCTTCGTGTACTTCGTGGTTTGTTTATTATCGGGAAATTTTTTGCAGTGCTATGAAAGAATCATTCGGCCTCTATGTGATCCTGACCGATCCGATCGCGGGATATGAAGCATGTGCTCGGGCGGCGGTCTCCGAAGGGATCCGATATCTCCAGCTCCGGATGAAGGGGGAGAACCGATCCGAGGTTCTCCGAACCGCCCGGATTATCCGGGAGATAACCCGCAACACCTCCACTCGATTCATTGTCAACGATGATCCCCTGATCGCTATGGAAGTTGACGCCGATGGGGTCCATCTGGGACAGTCCGATATGCCTCTGAACGAGGCTCGGGAACTCTGGAATATGCCCGGCAAAATATTCGGACTCTCCACCCACAATGAAGAGCAGGAGTTAAGAGCCCGAGCTATTCAGCCCGATTATATCGGAGTGGGACCGGTCTTTCCAACCCCGACCAAAGCCCTCCCCGACCAGGATCTGGGCCTGGAACTGATGGGAAAAATTATCAGGAAGAGTTCCCTGACCGCAGTGGCCATCGGCGGTATAAATGAGGATAATCTTCCGGAAATACTCTCCCGTGGGGTCGTAAATTTTTCCGCGGTCCGCCCGATTATGAATTCCCCTACACCCCGTTCAGTTATCCGCCGCCTGATGGAGATCTGGAGAGAATATAAGGTTATTTAAACCTAAGTTGAGCGATTATTGCGGATGAAATGTGCTAAGATTATGAGGCTGCATCGGTTGCAAAAAAACGCAGACGCATTAATAAATGCGAACGAGTATTTTTGCAACCGATTGCAGACCATAAGATTGGTGCAGTTCGCCGCATAGAATCACTCAATTTAGGTTAAACTTTTTCATCTCAATATCGTTAAAATAATTAAGCAATGAAAGCGCTTTCTTATATATTGATATTTTTATCGCTTGCCGTTATTCCTGTCCCCATCTCCGCCGCGGACTTTCAGGAAAAGCTTACCTGGGATGACTGTGTCCGGGAGGCGACAATAACCAACCCGGATCTCCTGGCGGCCGGGATGGAGGTAAACCAGGCGGTAGCCGAAAAACGGATGACCAGGGCCAATCTCCTTCCTCAGATCAGCGCGGATGCCGCTACCTCGACCTCTAAAAGTTCCGGCGACGATCAGGGGGAGTCTTACTCCTATGGCATCGAGGGAAGACAGCTCATCTTCGATGGGCTTAAAAGCTGGTACGATCTTGATCAAAGTGCCCAGGAATTAATCGTTGCTCATCAGCGGTACGAGATTACATCAATGGGGGTCAGGCTCAGTCTCCGGGAAGCTTTTATTTCTCTTTTGAAGGCCCAGGAACTGGTTGGCATCAGTGAGAATATCGCCGCCCGCCGCAGGAAGCAGGCGGGGTTGGTGGAACTGCGGTATCAGGGGGGGCGTGAACATAAAGGAGCGTTACTCACTTCGCGGGCGAATCTCTCCCAAGCTGAATATGATATTACCCGGGCCCGGAGAGATATTGAGGTCTCTCGGGAAGAGCTGCGCAAGGAACTGGGCCGGGATGGGCCTGCGCCGAAGCGGGCTGAAGGAGAACTCGTGATTTCCCCACGCCAGCCCGGGCCGCCGGCTTTTGACCAATTGGTAAATGAGCATCCCACCGTGCTCGAACTGGCGGCCCGGAAGGAGGGAAGCCAATTAGAACTGAACTCCTCTTACTCGGTGTTTTCTCCCGAGATATACGGCCGCGCCGGAATCCGCCGGAGTGACTCAGACTGGCCTCCGTCGGATGAGAACTGGTCCGTCTCTTTAACTGTTTCTCTGCCCCTCTTCGAAGGGGGAAGCAGGATAGATGATCTCTCCCGCGCGCGGTCCGCCCTGACCGGATCGGAGGAAGAGGAGCGGAGCGGCCGGAGCGGAGTATTTCTGGATATGCGGGAGTCCTGGATAAATCTGGAGGACGCCGATGAGTATGTTTCCATTCAAAAGCAATTCCAGGAGGCGGGAGAGGAGCGGGCCAAGATCGCCGAAGCCCAGTATTCCAGCGGTTTACTCTCATTTGACAATTGGATTATAATCGAGGATGATCTGGTCAGGGCCCAGAAAAGGTATCTGGAAGCCCGGGCCGAGGCCATGAGAGCGGAAGCGCAATGGACCTATGCCCGGGGAGGGACGCTTGAAGACTAATTCGTAAGACAGAAAGATAGACAATTCACCGCAGAGACGCAGAGAACGCAGAGAAAGACAAAAAACAATACACTTATGTAACTGGGGTATTACTTTTTCGCGCTACCGGAATAAAATGGTCTTGATAATATCATCTATTCTTTTCTCTGCGTTCTCTGCATCTCTGCGGTTCAAATAAGTTGCGAAGCTAAGTTCTGATTTAGAAAGGAGATCACATTGAAGAAAACCGGAAAATGGAGCGTCATTCTGGTGGTAATCGTTCTTCTGGTTGCCGCCATAATAATCTTTTATAAATCGGGCCAGTCGGGGAATGATCAGTTGGTGATGGCGGAGATCAATCCGGCATACGGGGATATCCTGATCTCCATCTCGACCACCGGTACGGTCGAACCACAGAATCGCCTGGAGATCAAGCCGACAATCAGCGGGCGGATAGATGCTATTCTGGTTCGGGAAGGTGAACGGGTTGTTCCTGGACAGGTATTAGCCTGGATGAGTTCTACCGATCGGGCGGCTCTGCTGGATGCGGCCCGGAAAGAGGGGGATGAGTCTTATAAGTATTGGGAAGAGGCCTATAAAGCCACACCTCTGGTGGCCCCGATAGAGGGGGAGATCATCGTGCGAGCCGTCGAACCCGGGCAGACCGTTACCACCCAGGATGTGATCCTGGTTATCTCGGACAGACTCATTGTAAAGGCCCGGGTTGATGAGACCGATATCGGTAAAGTGGAGGTGGGACAGACCGCCCGGGTGAGTCTGGACGCTTATCCGGAGAAGGTGATTACGGCGATGGTTGATCATATCGCCTATGAATCCGAGTTGGTAAATAACGTTACCATCTATGAGGTGGATATCCTTCCGGAAAGTTTGCCCCCGGTATTCCGCTCGGGGATGAGCGCGAATGTTGAAATTGTGGAGGAGAGCAGAGAAGATGTACTCACTCTCCCGAGAGAAGCGGTCAAGGGCGCCGGTCCCGATCGTTACGTCCTGGTTCAGGGGGAAGAGGAGGGCAAACCGGATCGTCGTCCGATTCAAACCGGTCTCTCCGACGGCCGGATAGTAGAGATCGTTTCCGGGGTGGGTGAGGCTGATACCGTGCTGGTTCCGACCCGGCAATACTCGCTGCCCAAAGAACGCTCGGGTGGGAGCAACCCGTTATCTTCGTTCGACCGGAGAAAGAAGCGTTGAACCAGAGATGATCGAACTTGTCGATATATCCAAGACTTACCAGCTGGGCCGGACCGGGGTCCGGGCTCTTCGGGGGGTAAGTCTCAAGATTGCTCCGGGGGAGTTTGTCGCTATTATGGGCCCCTCCGGTTCCGGAAAATCAACCCTGATGCATATCCTGGGTTTTCTCGATCGGCCCGATGGCGGATCGTACTTTCTGAATGGCAGGGATGTTTCCCGCCTCTCTGCTGATGAGGGGGCCCTGGCCCGAAACCGGTTGATCGGTTTCGTCTTTCAGCAATTTCATCTCCTCCCTTTCCTTACTGCCCTAGAAAATTCGGCTCTTCCGCTGGTATATGCCGGCCGCCGTTTACTGAAGGAAAAAGCCCGGGCCAAATTGGAAGAAGTCGGATTGGCTTCTCGGGAAGATCACCGACCCGGGGAACTGTCCGGGGGAGAGCAGCAGCGGGTGGCTATTGCCCGGTCCCTGGTCAACGACCCGCTGATTATCATGGCGGATGAGCCTACCGGGAATTTGGATAGTGTCAGTGAAGAGGAGATCATATCCCTTCTGGAGGAACTGAACCGGAACGGGAAGACAATTGTAATGGTCACCCATGAGAGAAGTATTGCCGACCGGGCCGGAAGAATTATTTATATGCGGGATGGCCGGATAGTTTCAGACGAAAAGAATTCATCCGTCGAAGCGCCGCCGGTGTTGATACCCGATAGTATTTCTCTTGATGATGTTTTCTCCGGGGAGCGCCAGCTTCGTTCGCGAGCGGTATTCGCGGATCACTTCCGCCAGGCAATTCATGCCGTCTTCTCCCATAAGCTCCGCTCCCTTCTATCTATGCTCGGTATCCTGATTGGCGTTGCCGCCGTGATAGCGATGCTGGCACTGGGCCGGGGGGCCAGCGAGTCAATCTCCGAAAGGCTGGCCTCCATGGGGACCAACCTCCTGATGGTGCGGCCCGGATCGCGTAACCTCCGGGGTGTCTCGGCGGCGGCAGGTGAGGTTACCCGCTTTCGCATTTCGGACGCCGCGGCGATGGCTGAACTGGAGCAGATTTCAAGGACCTCTCCATCTGTTTCGGGGAGGGGGCGCCTGATCTACGGCAATAAAAACTGGGATACAAGAGTCCAGGGTGTCGGAGTTGATTATGCTGAAATGCGGGCTTCCGATCCTGATGTCGGAAGGTTCTTCACCGAAGATGAACTCAGGAAGCGGGCCAAGGTGGTTGTAATCGGCCGGACCATCGCCCGGGAGTTGTTTGGAGAGTCGGACCCGATTGGGGCGGTAATGAAGATCAATCGGATTAATTTCGAAGTAATAGGAGTCCTGCCCGAGAAAGGATCAAATCCCTGGCGGGACCGCGATGATATAGTTATTATCCCGATTACTACCGCCATGTATCGCCTCCTGGGGGAGGATTATGTCAGATCGATCGACGTGGAAGTGAAGAGCTCGGAACTGATGGCTGAGGCACAGGAGGCGCTTAAAGATCTGGTTGTCAAGCTGCACCACCTCCCTCCCGACCGTCGCGATTCTTTTCAGATCCGAAATATGGCGGAGATCCAGGAGACCCTAGAAGATACTACCAAGACAATGGGGCAGCTTCTGGGGGGTATCGCGGCAATCTCTCTGCTGGTTGGCGGCATAGGGATTATGAATATTATGCTGGTCTCCGTCACCGAGCGTACCCGCGAGATCGGCCTGCGGAAAGCGATCGGAGCCCGTAGAAGAGATATTATCATTCAGTTTCTGATCGAATCCGTTCTGATGACGGTCAGCGGCGGTGTGGCCGGGATTATTCTGGGTGTTCTGATCTCCTACACCCTGGCGGAATTGGCGGGATGGGCCTTGCGGGTAACTTTGTTTTCGGTCCTGATGGCTTCGATTTTTTCCGTAATTGTCGGTATTGTCTTCGGCCTCTGGCCCGCGCGCCAGGCCTCCCGCCTCGACCCGATCACCGCCCTCCGGTATGAATAGCCATGCTTGGATAGTGTGCAATTCTTGTTCGATCGAATAAGAATTGCACACTATCCAGGCATGGCTATTTAAAACGGTTTGAACGCAACTATAACTTCGCCGGAGTTGTCCACTCTGTAGCCGGGGTCGATGACCCCGGTCCCGTACTGCTTGGTCTACGAGAAGGCTCTACCACAAAGAAGAAGCTGTTGCAATCCATGTTCCAGTCTATTCGTCAATGTATCCATTGACATGCAATACTTATATGACAATGTATGAATTGACGATTATAAGTATATGTAAATTTATATATTGACATTAGGTGGTATTTCATATTAATTGCTATAGTTATCTCAAAAGGGAGGAAGTATCATGAATAAAAATAAAAGGCTGGTTAGAGAACAACTCGATAATACCCTGCATAAGTTCCATCCACTCTTAGAAATTTCAAAGCCACCCAAAGGTTGGATTCGAGCCATCCGCGATGCCCTGGGCATGAATGGCAGACAACTCGCTGACCGCCTGAACGTCACCAGGCAGCGTACATCCTTGATAGAGAAGGATGAATTGACCGGTTCAGCCACGCTGAAGACAATGCGCAGAATAGCTGAGTGCCTGGATTGTGTATTCGTATATGGCTTTGTGCCGAGGACAAGCATTGAACAGACTGTGCGAGATCGTGCCAGACAGGTGGCAATGAAACGGTTTAGTAGAGTCTCCCAAACAATGAAGCTTGAAGATCAAGCTCTTAGTAAGAGTGAGGAAGAAAAAGCATTGTCTGATATGATAGAAGAACTTGTCGATACGCTCCCTTCTACCCTCTGGAATGAATCATGATTCATCTTGAATATTCTAATGGAGCTACCCCCATTGACCCAGATGAGGTCGCCGGGTTGGTACTTACCCATATCACCACACGGGGAGAACTGGATCGGTGGGAACAGGACAACATCGTTGAGGCTTTGGCCTGGTTAGAGAAGCAAAAACCCCGAGATCTTTTAAATGAAGGTTTCGTCCGGGAACTGCATAAACGAATGTTTGGCAATGTTTGGAAGTGGGCGGGAAAATTCCGACGAACTGATAAGAACATTGGAGTTCCCTGGTCCCAGATCTCAACGAGTTTGAGAAATCTACTCGACGATACCAAATTATGGATGGAGTTAGAGGAAGTTCCACCGGATGAAATGGCTGCTCGTTTTCACCACCGGCTTGTTTCAATTCATCCATTTCCCAACGGCAATGGTCGTCATGCGCGCTTAATGACAGACCTGTTTCTGGAGAACTTTTTAGATTGCCCGCAATTTACCTGGGGGGGGAAGAATCTCTCAAAGATCAGTGACGCTCGGCAGAGATATATTATAGCTCTTCATGCGGCAAACGAATTCGATTACCAGCCGTTTATAGAGTTCGCTAGATCCTAATCCGAGTTAAGATCCCGAACGGTGTCAATTTTAATGCACTTACAGTAAGTTAGCGCCGAAGGCGCGAATTTATCAGGATTTCCGGTTGATCGAGGAGTTGCTGGAAGAGGGTGAAGTATTTTCCGACGTGGAGACCGTCGGCCAGACCGTGATGGACCTGAACCGAGTGGGGTAGGAGGAGTCGACCTTCGGATTCAAAGTACTTTCCCCATGATATCCTTGGGATGGAATCCGGCCGGCGGAGGTTGATGGGGTGGGCGAGGCTGGTGAACGATATCCAGGGGATGGTTGTATAATAGAAGACGTCATCGCGGGATGAGTCCTCGGCGATGGTCGGGTTCTCTTTTGCCTTCGCGATTACTTCGGCAGCTTCCGCCATAAATTCTTGCGGATCAGCGTGGTACTCGATCGTGCAGTAACCGAAGACTTCATTGTTCCCCATTACCGTGATGGCCGGGGCGACTGTCTTATGCTCGACTACCTTCCCGTCCCGGATCCGGTAGCGGAACTCCTTGATGGAGTTGGCGGCCCGGGTCGAGAGATAGAGAACCGAGGTGAAGAATGGTAGATCTTGCTCCTTCAGGAATGGCTTCAGGCGGGAGATATCAAGATTGGCGGAGATGTTGAAGTGGGGATAGTCAAATCCGCTGAAGAAATGGAAGTGTTCTTTCCGGGGCCAGTTTTCCAGGTCAATGAATCTCATTAAGTATACACCGTTAGTGCTACCTTGCTGCGTAAAAATTTAAATAACCACGAAGAACACGAAGGACACGAAGAAAAATAATAAAAATATATTAAAATATTATCTTGAATTTGAAAAATATCTTCGTGAACTTCGTGTCCTTCGTGGTTAAAAATTTGCGTTAGTGGGGCTAAGTTATGTTAACAGTATGATATTCCCCGAAGCCGGGTTCGGTCCAGCGGATCAGGGTGGGGACTATCTCGATATGGACGAACTTGGGGTCGTTCTCATCCGGGAAATGTCTGGCTATTTTTGAATTGAGTTCGAGGAGTTGCTTTTTCTTCTCCGGTCCCCCCGAGATATCGGCTATTCCCTCGATCCGGACGTGGACCTTCTTTTTATCGGTGAAGCAGATCTCTACCCGGGGATTCTCCTCGATTTCTTTGACCTTTCCGCTCTGACGGTAAGTCGAACTCCAGAGCCGCAGTCCATCCATTACCACGACCGACATCGGCCGAATCCGGGGTTGACCGTTCACGCAGGTGGCGAGGTCTCCGTAACCGGCGGCGCTGATTATTTCTTTTACCCGCTCTATGCTCATAATTATCTCCCATCAAGTGATGATTATTAAAACCACGAAGGGCACGAAGATCACGAAGCTTTTTTGAGGTATGAGAATATTAGTCGATTCCCCAGCTATTCTTCGTGTACTTCGTGTTCTTCGTGGTGAATTATTTCGTTTTAAAATGGAAAAAGATATTGGGTTAACCCCAGTTCATCCCGCATGGTTATCAGTTTCTGCTGGAGCGGTTCGGAGATGGGGGTTCCATTTTTATCTCTCTCCAGGGAGGTTAGATACTCCTTCTCCCCGGCGGTATAGATCCGGTCGTGGCCGGGGGCTTTCTTGGAAGCGCGGAGTTGGCGAAGGATATTGCCGGCGGTCTTTTTGAAAGCCTCAGCTCCCACAAAGAAGGCGGGGTTGATAGCGACAAAATAGTGGCCGAGATTATAGGGGATTTTCTTGCCGTCTTTATAACCGGAGAGAGCCTTTAAAAAATTCCCGTTCTGAAAAGCGGCGGAGAAGATCTCCACCGCGGTAGCGTAACCGTAGCCCTTATGGCCGCCTGAGCCATCGCCTGCTCCCCCCAGCGGAAGGAGGGCGGCGGTGCCGTCCACCAGATCCTGCAAGATCTGGTGTGTGTCGGAACGGGATTTCCCTTTTTCTCCGACTACCCAGCCGTTCGGAGTTTCCTTGTCCTGTCGATCGAGCACCTCGATCTTCCCCCGCTGGGTTACTGAAGTGGCGCAGTCAATCAGAAAAGGGAATGGTTCATCGCTGGGCGCGCCGATGGTGATCGGGTTAGTTCCCAGCATGTTTTCCACACCGAAGGTGGGAGCGATTGAAGGGCGGGCGTTGGTTCCGGTGATTCCCACCATGTCGCTGTTTGTAGCCATCAGGGCGTAATAACCGGCAATGCCGTAATGGCTCGAGTTCCGGCAAGCTACCATTCCCATCCCGAGCTGTCGGGCCTTTTCAATAGCCATTGTCATAGCCTTCTTCCCGATGACGTGACCCATCCCGTTATGGCCGTCGATGACCGCGGTGGTCGGGGTCTCCTTTACTACTTCAAAGTCTGTTGTGGGGGAGAGGATTCCGTCTTTGATCCGGTCATAGTAGATTGGTTTTAACCGACCGATCCCGTGTGAGTCGATCCCCCGGCGATCGGCGGTGATCAGGACATCGGCACAGATCTCCGCGTCCTGGCGGGGCACTCCCAGGCCGATGAATACATCGATCATAAATTTTTCCAGAAGGTCAAGTGAAACCAGAGTTTTCATGGTAATATCCTTTTTAGTCCACTAATTATATAAGAGTTTTCCCCCGCCTCGGCCCCTTTGCTGTCCACTAATTACACGAATTTATACTAATTGCTTTGGCTCGGGCCCTTTAAATGAACTACGAATTTCGCTAATTGCACGAATTTTAAAAACTATAAAAAGCGATAGTAACTTAACCGGACTTATTCACTGTCAACTGACAACCGTCAACCGTCAACTTTCTTTTTCCCCCGCCTCCCCCTCTTTTATTTGTCCACGGATTACACAAATTTCCACGAATTGTTTCCCTCGTAGCGAAGCGGAGACATCGAACATTTATGTGAGATGCCTTGCCTCGGCCCCTTTAAATGAACTACGAATTTCGCGAATTGCACGAATTTTAAAAACTATAAAAAACAGTAGTAACTTAACCGGACTTATTTACTGTCAACTGACAACCGTCAACCGTCAACCGTCAACTTTCTTTTTCCCTTCTCCTCCCCGCTCTTGTGTCGTTGAACGTTGGATGTTCAGCCTTTACTCCTTCTTCAAGATCTCTCTCGCGCGCCGGGCGACAGCTTCCGGTGTGATTCCAAATTTTTCGTAGAGAATCGGGGCCGGGGCGCTGGCTCCGAAACGGTCCAATCCTATTATCGCGCCATTGAGACCGGTATAATGCTCCCAGCCGGTGGTTATCCCGGCCTCGACCGCTACCCGGGCGGTTACCCGGGGGGGGAGGACACTCTCCCGGTACTCCTGGGGCTGGCGGTCAAAGAGTTCCCAGGAAGGCATCGAGACCACCCGGACCCTGATATCTCCAGAGGCCAGTTCCTCCCCGGCGGTCAGCGCGATCTCCAGCTCCGATCCGGTGCCGATCAGGATGACTTCCGGTTCTTCGCCGGACGAATCCCAGAGGGTGTAGCCTCCTTTTAAGAGACCCGCGGCCGGAGCAAAGCGGCGCCGGTCCAGGACCGGGACATTCTGCCGGGTGAAGACTAGGGCCACCGGTTCTCCTGAGAGTTCGACCGCGGCTTTCCAGGCTTCTACTGTCTCATTAGCGTCGGCGGGGCGGATGACGGTAAGGTTCGGTATATTCCGGAGAGCCATGATCTGTTCCACCGGCTGATGGGTGGGGCCGTCTTCCCCCACCCCGATGCTGTCGTGGGTGAATACGAAGATAACATGCTGCGCGGAAAGGGCCGCCACCCGGAGCGCCCCCCGCATATAATCGGAGAAGACCAGGAAGGTGGCGGTATATGGCAAGATTCCCCCGTGGAGGGCCAGCCCCACCGCGATTGAGCCCATGGCATGTTCCCGGACGCCGAAATGGATATTTCGCCCGCTGTAATCCCAGGACTCTCCAACTTTTCCCTGGACCTCCCCGCCGGCTGTTTCCGGGGACTGATAATCTCCCAGTCCGATAAGGGCGGTCTTGGTGGAAGGATCGAGATCGGCGGATCCTCCCATCAGTTCCGGAATATTCTTAGCCAGAACCTGCATCACCTGTCCGGATACGGCCCGGGTGGCGACGGGGGATGAGTCCGCCGGAAACTCCGGCAGTCCTTTCTCCCAGTTCTCGGGCAGCCTCCCCGCCATAATCCGCTGGAACTCCGCCGCCTCTTTCGGATAAGCCGCTTCGTATCCCGAAAAATTTTTCTTCCAGCCGGCCTCTGATTTTTTCCCGCTTTCCCGTTCCAGGCGGAAATGCGCCCGGGCATCTTCCGGAATAAAGAATGCCGGCTCGACCGGCCAATCCATAGCCTCTTTGGCCGCGGCAATTTCTTCTTTTCCCAGGGGGGAACCGTGGGAACCGAAAGTACCCTGCTTATTCGGGGCGCCATATCCGATTACGGTCCGGACCATGATCAGGGAAGGTTTCCCGGTCTCTTCCCGGGCGGTGTTAATAGCCCGGTCGATTTCTTCCAGGTCGTTTCCGTCGGCGACTTTCAGGACCTGCCAGCCGTAGGCTTCATAGCGCCCTTTCACATCCTCGGAGAAGTCAAGTGAGGTGGAGCCGGCTAAAGAGATCTGATTATCATCGTAGAGAACGATTAATTTGCCCAGTTGAAGATGGCCCGCGAGCGAGCAGGCTTCCGAGGTGACACCTTCCATCAGGCAGCCGTCTCCCACCAGAGCGTAGGTGTAATGATCGACGATCTTATGATCGGGGCGGTTATAGACAGCGGCCAGATGAGCTTCGGCCATTGCCATCCCGACCGCGTTGCTCACGCCCTGTCCCAGCGGGCCGGTGGTTGCCTCCACCCCGGGGGTGAGTCCGTATTCGGGGTGACCCGGCGTCAGGCTTCCCCACTGCCGAAACGATTTTAATGCATCCAGAGAGAGATCGTAGCCGGCCAGATGAAGGAGGGAGTAGAGGAGCATCGAACCGTGACCGGCGGAGAGGAGAAAGCGGTCCCGGTCGGACCACTCCGGGTCGGCGGGGTTATGCCGGAGGTAACGGTCCCAGAGGACGTAAGCCATGGGAGCGGCCCCCAGGCAGATCCCCGGATGGCCCGAGTTAGCCTTCTGAATCGCGTCGGCGGAGAGAAAGCGGATGGTGTTGATGCATTTTCGGTCTATTTTTATCTGGTTGTTGGTCATACTGAAGTTACTCCTATAGTTCTAGTTTTTAGCGCTGACATACTTTTTTTTGGGAAGTTCGATAAAAATATTATTACCACGAAAAAGACTAAAGGAAAATAGTTACTGTCGGAAAAACCAGTCATTCTGCTCTTTAGTTTTTGTCGTGGTCTTCGTGTCCTTCGTGGTTCTAAATAGCTTAATTGATGATTTTGATATTAGCCTTTTAAGATAATGTGGTATCTTGCCATAAACCTGATGGTTGTGGAAATTAAATTTCTGCTCCGGGATTTAAATACTAAATATAGAAATAAACGAAATGGGATAGGAATCAGGAAAACCATTCCCTATTCCCTAATCCCCATTCCCTAAATTAGTGCCGCAGGAGCTAATTTATTTATGATTTATCTGATTTTTGCTCATCTGGTTATCCTGGTTCATCTGATCTTTATCCTCTTTGTTCCATTTGGGGGGATTCTGGGATTTCGGAAGAGATGGTGGGCGCTGCTTCATATCCCGGTATTTCTCTGGGGGGCGCTGATCTCTTTCGGCGGCTGGATTTGTCCTATTACCCCGCTGGAGAATTGGCTCCGGGTAAAGGGCGGGGAACTTGGTTACCATGGGGGGTTTATCGAACATTATTTATTACCGATCATCTATCCCCGAAATCTGACTCGGGGAGTACAGATTACTATGGGGATCGCTGTGCTCATTCTTAACCTGGTTATCTATGGGATTATAGTCTCCCGGATAAGGGGGGAGAGATTCAGGGGCTAATCGGACGAGTCGGACTTGTCTGACAGGTCGGACAAGTTGGACGGATCGGTCCGATCCGATTGATCCGTCGGATAATGAACTTAACCAGGCATAATAATCTGTTGATTACCGGAGTACATTATATTAGATTGCCCCCGATATTGTTTCTGCCGCTGGCGTAGCTCAATGGAAGAGCAGCTGATTTGTAATCAGCAGGTTGGAGGTTCGAGTCCTCTCGCCAGCTTTTTAATTTTCCCTTGTAAAATTAAAAAGCTGATATCGGTCCAGTGAGTTGAGTATAAGCAATTATTTTTCTGTTGCTTATAATGACAGGTGTTTGATAGTGTTCCGAAAATAAAGTTTCATACTGTAATTGAAATTATAGGAAGTTTTTCAGAAATATAATTTTTTATAGAGTAAAAATTATATTGGGGAGATACCGAAGTGGCCAAACGGGGCAGACTGTAACTCTGCTGGCAATGCCTTCGTAGGTTCGAATCCTGCTCTCCCCATTTATTTTTTGTAGCAAAGAAATAATATAGTGCCGACGGTTCTTGATGAACGCGGTGCTTTTTCTTTAGTCTTAAAAAACTTAAAATCTTTTGCGGGCGTTGCATAATGGTAGTGCTTCGGCCTTCCAAGCCGAAAGTGTGGGTTCGATCCCCATCGCCCGCTTTAAAAAGTAATTGAGTCGCGGGTGAATACAAAGTCTTAGCTAAGTGGGTTCTGCGTCACCGCCAAAGGCGGTGCCGCACATCGCCCGTTTTTAAAAAAAAATTGCAAAAAAATAGTTTTATCTGTTGACATAGAAAGGCGGTCTGATATTATGGCTCGCTGTATCTTTATGTACGGGCAGGATTAGTACGCCTCCATTTCTACGCAATTGATTATCTTAGCATAGGCTGGTCGGCTGGTAGTGCTGGTTATAAACGGCAGGCTGGACCTTTAAGAATTCCAGTTCGATTGCTTGAAAATGGGGGTTCTTTTTATATAATAGATTGGCCGGTGCGCCCTTGTAGCTCAGTCGGCAGAGCGCGTCCTTGGTAAGGACGAGGTCATCGGTTCAAATCCGATCAAGGGCTTTAATATTTTTCCTGCGGAAAAATATTAGTTTTGAAAAATGACAGACGACTGACCGGATATCGGGGGTATATGGAAGGACGTTGAATAGGAGAGAGAATGTATGATATACATTCAGAACTTTTATTTTCCTCCTGAAATGTTCCGCCGGATACCGGATATGATTTTTGCATAAGAATGTAATTTGAAGTAAATTTGTAGTTTAGGTTAAGTAATAAAAATGGCGGAGCATTTCAGGAGGAAAATAAAATGGCTAAGGAAAAATTTGAACGCACTAAAACCCATGTGAACGTTGGGACGATCGGGCACGTGGATCATGGCAAAACTACTCTTACGGCGGCAATCACAATGATGCTGGCCAAGAAGAATGATAAGATTGAGGTCAGATCGTTTGCCTCGATCGACAATGCTCCGGAAGAGCGGGAGCGTGGAATAACTATAGCGGTCGCCCATGTTGAGTATGAGACGGACAGCCGTCACTACGCCCATGTGGACTGTCCGGGTCATGCCGATTATATTAAGAACATGGTAACCGGCGCGGCACAGATGGATGGAGCGATTCTGGTGGTGAGCGCGGCTGATGGTCCCATGCCGCAGACCCGGGAGCATATTCTGCTGGCCCGCCAGGTTGGAGTTCCAGCGATTGTGGTTTTCCTGAATAAGGTTGACCAACTGGATGATCCGGAACTGCTGGAGTTGGTGGAACTGGAAGTACGAGAACTGTTGAGTTCGTATGATTATCCGGGTGACGATCTTCCGGTAATCTCCGGTTCGGCCCTGAAAGCTGGTCTCTCAGAAGATCCTGATTCAGAGGATGCCAAGTGTATCTTCGAACTTATGGATGCGGTAGATAATTATATCCCGACCCCGAAACGTGACATTGACAAGCCCTTTCTGATGCCGGTAGAAGATGTATTCAGTATCGAAGGACGGGGGACCGTGGTCACCGGACGAATTGAGAGGGGGGTTATCAAAGTAGGTGAGGAGATCGAGATTGTCGGGATCAGGGACACGCGTAAGACCACCGTGACCGGAGTAGAGATGTTCCGGAAGCTCCTGGCGGATGGTCAGGCGGGAGACAATGTAGGCTGCCTGCTGCGCGGGGTTAAGAAGGACGAGGTAGAGCGGGGCATGGTTCTGGCGGTGCCCGGTTCGATTAAGCCGCATAATAAATTCAAGGGCGAGGTATATGTATTGAGTCGGGAAGAAGGCGGGAGACACACTCCGTTCTTCCCGGGATATCGCCCGCAGTTTTACTTCCGGACAACGGATGTGACCGGATCTGTTCAGCTTCCTGAGGGGGTTGAGATGGTTATGCCCGGTGACAATGTGGAGATAACCGTAGAGCTTCATACGCCGATTGCGATGGAGAAGGGACTGCGGTTTGCCATCCGGGAAGGCGGTCATACCGTTGGCGCAGGAACTGTAACTGAGATTACCGAATAACTTTTTTTCCTCTGGAAAAAAAGTTTGGGCATGCATTAACCAACATTGCTGATATATTTTTAATATTACTTTGTTGTCCGATATATAAAGCAAGAGATGACTAAATAAAATGGCGCGGGAACATATAATATTAGCTTGTAGTGAATGTAAGCAGAGAAACTATACATTTATGCATAATAAGGCGACCGGTAAGCTGTCGCTGAAGAAGTATTGCCGATTCTGCCGCAAACATACAGTTCATAAGCAGACTAAGTAAGGCTGATAAAATTAAGATTACAGAGATTAAGGGATTATCTTTAAATCTCTGTAATTTGTCTTCTCGCATTCCGCGGGGCGTTTAACGATATTTAACGCTTTTTATTTTTAACGTCTTTATCTGTCAACGTTAGCGCCTTCGGCGCTAAGCTATAGGCCAGTAACTCTAATTGGTTAGAGTGCCGGTCTCCAAAACCGGATGCTGGGGGTTCGAGTCCCTCCTGGCCTGTAATTTTATTTCCTGAAAAGCGGAAATAAAATTAGTATAAAGGCATCTTGAAATAGCGGTCGAAGGAAGATAAGTTTCCTTCTCGGTATTTAAAGAGGCAAATTGATTAGATATCAGATTAGCTTGACCGTACTCGAAAAGGTCTTTTCAACTTTTTGTGTTCAAAAAACTAAATATTCACCACGAAGGTCACGAAGAACACGAAGAAAAATAAAGAAAACTATAGATTTTTTCATGTTTTTTTCAAATTCCTTCGTGTTCTTCGTGACCTTCGTGGTTAAAAAGGCTTTTCGAACAAGGTCTAGCTTAATATTTTAACTATTTCAGACGGCGTTAGCTTTAATGCTTTTGCATTAAGTATGTGCCAAAGGCGCTAACTTATAGATGAAGATTGTCCAGTTTGTAAAAGAAGCGAAGATTGAGCTGAAGAAAGTTAAATGGCCTACCCGGGCGGAGTTGATTGACTCCACCAAGGTGGTCCTTGCCACTTCCTTTCTCCTGGCAGCTTTTATCGGGGGAGTCGATTTTCTGCTATCTCAATTGATTAACTCTCTTCTGACTTAAATTAAGGAAAAATATATTCAATCTTAATTGGGCGGTCTTCATAGCTCAACTTAAGTTTTTAGGATCGGGTTTAATTATGACTCAACAATGGTATGTAATCCATACACTTTCCGGGCAGGAGCAGAAGGTCAGGGATGCTCTGGAGCGTCGGGTTGTCCTCGATAACCTGGAGGATAAGGTTACACAAGTACTGATACCCTTCGAAAAAGTCTCTGAGGTAAAGGGGGGCAAGAAGATAATCAGTCAGCGTAAATTCTGGCCCGGATATGTTTTCGTTAAGATGGAGTACATGGACTTGGCCTTTTATCTGGTAAATGAAACTCCGGGCGTGATTGGATTTGTGGGAAAGACCATGCCGCCACAACCGGTTACGGATGAGGAGATTACCGCAGTCTTGTCTCAGATTGAGGAGAAGCAGGAGAAGGTAAAACCGAAAGTTCTCTTCTCCGTTGGTGAGTCTGTAAAAGTTACCGATGGTCCCTTTGCCAGCATGACAGGGCTGGTGGAGAATGTTGACCCCGATAAGGGAAAGATGACGGTTCGGGTATCAATATTCGGAAGAGAGACTCCGGTGGAATTAGAATATTGGCAGGTGGAGAAGAACTAATGGCAAAGGCAGTGACAGCAACAATAAAACTTCAGATTCCCGCCGGGCAGGCAAATCCAGCTCCTCCGGTTGGACCGGCCCTCGGCGCCCACGGCGTCAATATCATGGAGTTCTGCAACGCATTTAACGCGGCGACGAAGGAGAAGGCCGGTTTTATTATTCCGGTTGTAATCACGGTTTTCAAGGATAGGAGCTTTACCTTCATAACCAAAACTCCCCCCGCCGCGAATCTCTTGAAACGGGCCGCTGGAATAGCCGTGGGATCGGGTGTTCCGAACCGGGAGAAGGTGGGATCGGTAACCCGCGAACAGGTGAGGGAGATCGTCCGGCAGAAGATGGAGGATTTAAATGCCGGGTCCGTAGAAGCCGGGGAACTGATAATCGCCGGGACCGCCCGGAGTATGGGAATCGAAATAGTAGAATAGAAATACTTTTCAGAAAAAACTAATTAAAACCACGAAGTACACGAAGAGCCCGAAGTTATTCAAAATCAAGCTAAATTATGCTTATTTCTCAACTATTCTTCGTGGACTTCGCACCCCTCAAGGGGGTATTAAAAAGAATGATCTTCGTGGTGAATTGCTTCATTGTTTTAGATGAAGTTTCCAAAAATATTTTTTGAGTAAGGTCTATTAAAGGTATGCGCAATGGGAAAAGCAGGAAAAAAATATAGAGCCGCTATAGAACGCATTGATCCGGGCCGGTTATATTCGCTGGATGAAGCTTTGAATTTATTGAAAGAGATAGTTTATGCCGGGTTCAATGAGACGGTGGAGTTTATTATCAGCCTGGGGATAGACCCAAGGAAATCGGATCAGATAGTTCGGGGAACAGTATCCCTCCCGCATGGAACCGGTAAGAAAGTTAGGATTCTGGCATTCTGTAAACCGGAGGATGTCGATGAAGCTCTGGCGGCCGGAGCGGAGTATGCGGGCGCCGCTGACCTGGTGGAGAAGATAAAGGGCGGCTGGGTTGATTTTGATGTGGCGGTGGCGGAGAAGTCGATGATGCGTGATATCAGCAGGTTGGGCAAGATTCTGGGACCTCGCGGCCTGATGCCCAGCCCGAAGGCGGGAACCGTTACCGACGATATTCCGGGGGCAATCAATGAGTTGAAAGCCGGGAAGATTGAATTTAAATCAAATAAATATGGTGATATTCAGGTCGCGATCGGAAAGATCTCTTTCTCCCCGGAACAGTTGAAAGAGAATATTCTCTGTCTATATCAGGAGATAGTCCGCCTTCGTCCGGCGGTGGTCAAAGGCCGGTATATTAATAAGGCCACCATCTGTGCCTCCATGAGCCCATCTCTGACACTTGATATAGCCAGCTTGTAATATTATTTTATGCGTAAAAAACTATGAATGGAAAGGTTAAATTCTATTTTGGTATTGAATTAAAAGAAATATGTAGTCTTTTTTCAAAACTAAAATAGCGAACGAAGTGAGCTATTTTATATGAGACCGGAAAAAAAATTAATTGAGGAAATATATTCATCCAGCGTCCGGGAACAGTCGGGGGTTGTAGTTGCTGATTATCAGGGCCTTTCTTCTGAAGATTTTGGCGGTCTGCGCCGCTCAATAGCATCTCTTGACGCGGATTGTCTGGTGGTGAAGAACAGGCTTTTTAAGCATATTCTAGATGAATATGGATTGGGACTCCTCTCCCCGTTCATAGAGGGGCAGACCGCGGTTATTTCTACCAGGAATGAACTGCCGGAGTTGATAAAAGTAATAATCAAGTATGAGAAGAATCAAGGTTCGCCTCATCTTAAGGCGGCGGTCTGGGACGGAGCATTTTTCAGCGCTGATGATTTAAAAAAATTATCGGAGTTACCGTCCCGGGATGAGCTCTTATCCCGGGTAATCTCCGGTATGCAGGCCCCGCTGAGTGGGTTGGTTGGAGTAATGAATGAAGTGATAACCGGTCTGGCGAGAGTAATTAAAGCAATAGGAGATCAAAAAGCAGCATAAACTTATTTTTTGTGCGAAAACAGAAAGAGTATTGATTTACCCAAAGGCGTTGATCTTAGTGTATTTCCACTAAGTTAGCGCCGGAGGCGATAACTTATAAAGGAGGAAGAGATGTCGGAAGAAGCAAAAGAACAGGCTGTCCAGGAAGATCCGGAGACTCCGGTTGCGATAGAAGAGAAAGCGGTTGAGGAAGCGAAAGCACCGGTCTCCTCGAAACTGCAAAAAATAATTGATACCGTTTCGGAACTGACGGTTCTTGAACTTTCTAAACTGGTAACAGCGCTTGAGGATACATTCGGTGTTACGGCTGCCGCGCCGATGGGATTCGCGGTTGGTCCCGGCCCGGCCGCTGCCGAGGCTGAGGAAGAACAGACCGAGTTTAGTGTGATCCTGACCTCCTTCGGAGAGAAAAAGATCCAGGTTATCAAGGAAGTTAGGGCAGTAACCGATCTGGGCCTGAAAGAAGCCAAGGAATTGGTGGAATCAGCTCCCGTTCCAGTGAAGGAAGGACTCAGCAAAGAAGACGCGGAAGCAGTCAAAGCGAAGCTGGAAGCCGCCGGCGCGTCAGCCGAGCTGAAATAAGTATTATGTAAACAGCTGGATAGTTTAAAACCGGGTATTATGGTTCAGTTGGAAGTTTATTGGGACCCATGGATATATACCGGGATTGCTTAGCGAAGGCGCTGAGCAGGTCCCGGTAGTTTTCCGCCGATTTTAGGCGGGTGATCCAGGTGGTCCCAATTTACTATGGATGCGGTGTAAAATTTAGGTTAAAGGTGAAGGAGTGAGTATGAGTACAGTCTCCAGTTTGAAGAAAAATGTCAGAAATAGTTTCTGCCGTATCAGTGATACGACGCCGATGCCGGATTTTTTAGAGGTGCAGACCAGATCCTATTGTAATTTTCTTCAGGAAGATATTAAACCTTCTCTTCGGAAATGCCAGGGACTGCAGCAGGCCCTGGAAGAATTATTCCCGATCTATAGTTATGATGGGAATACCTGTCTTGAATTTGTTGACTATAGTCTGGGGACACCGAAGTATGGAATTGAAGAATGTCAGAATCGTGGGCTGACCTATTCCGTTCCGCTTCGGGTAACTCTCCGTCTCAAACGCAGTGATTGGGTTAAAGAAGAGAGTGTTTTTGTCGGCAATCTCCCCAAGATGACTACCAGCGGGTCTTTCATTGTAAACGGCGCCGAACGGGTCATTGTCAGTCAGATCCACCGTACACCGGGGATCTGCTTTGAGCTGATCAAGCGATCCAGTGGTAATGCTCGGCTCTACATGTTCCGGATTATCCCCAACCGGGGATCCTGGCTTGAAGCTGAATTTAACCGGAAAGGACAGATCCATTTTATTCTGGATAAAAAACGGACCCGCCGCAAGCTTCTGGCTACAACATTGCTCCGGGCTCTAGGTTATGGCACCGATAAGGCCATCATCAAGCTCTTTGCCGAGCTGGAAGATATATCTCTGAAGAGTGCTGCCAGTTTTAATAATGTTAAGGGTCGCTATCTGGCTTCCCCGGTCGTGGATCAGCAGGATACCGTGTTAATCAAGTCGTATGTCCGGATCGAAGATGAGGAACTGGAGATCCTGAAAAAGGCCAAGATTAAACAGGTGGAGGTATTTAAGCCGAGCCATTGCGTTGAATATCTGATCAATATGTTACTGATTGATCCGGTTAAGAGCAAGAAAGACGCGGAGAAATTTATCTATAAAAGACTGCGGCCTGGCGATCCTCCTACGGAATCGAAGGCCAGCAGTTTGATTGACAGACGATTCTTCGATCGCCGGCGTTTTGACCTGGGCGCGGTCGGACGTTATAAGATCAACCAGAAATTCGGCTGGGCGACCACTCGTGAAGAGCTGAAAAAAGTTACCCTCCGCAAGAGAGACATTGTCGCGGCGCTTAAGTATTTAATGGAGCTGAATGCCGGTGTATCCGGCGCGGTTGAAGATGATATCGATCATCTGGGAATGAGGAGAGTGGCCATGGTTGGTGAACTTCTCCAGGATCAATGCCGGGTTGCACTCTCCCGCATGGAACGGCTGGTCAGGGATAAGATGGGGGTTTATGAAGTCAATTCGGATAGTCTGACCCCGCATAAGTTGATCAATCCCAAGGCTATGAACGGCGTATTCCGTGATTTCTTCGGGCGTTCACAGCTCTCTCAATTTATGGATCAGACCAATCCCCTGGCAGAACTTGCCCATAAGCGGCGGTTGACGGCTTTAGGACCCGGAGGACTCTCCCGCAAGCGGGCCGGATTTGATGTCCGTGATGTCCAGTCCAGCCATTATGGAAGGATCTGCCCGATCGAATCGCCGGAAGGCCCTAATATCGGTCTGATCGCCTCGCTCAGCAGCTATGCCCGGGTTAATGACCTGGGATTCATTGTAACCCCGTATAAGCAGGTGGAAAAAGGTCGCATAACCAATCGGGTCAGACATCTCGACGCCGATGAAGAAGAGAAATATATTATCGCTCAGGCAAATGTGAGAATAGATGATAAGGGCCGGATGCTTGATGAGACGGTTAAAGTTCGCCAGGGAGGCGATACGGTGATGGCGTCTCCCGAGGATGTCCAGTATGTCGATGTCTCCCCGAAGCAGCTGGTCAGTGTTGCCGCGGGTTTGATCCCATTCCTGGAACATGACGACGCCAACCGCGCGTTAATGGGCTCGAATATGCAGAGGCAGGCAGTTCCGCTCCTTACTACGGAGGCGCCTCTGGTCGCGACCGGACTGGAAGAGAAGGTTGCCCGGGATAGCCGTATTGTCGTTGTCGCGGAGCGGGATGGAGTGGTGAAACAAATCGACGCGAAGACGATCACGATTGACAAGGATGTATATAGTCTGTTGAAGTTTACCCGCACCAACGCCGGAACCAGTAATAATCAGCGCCCGTTGGTTACTCTTGGCCAGAAGGTGAAGAAAGGGCAGATAATTGCCGATGGAGCGGCGACCTCGCACGGCGAGTTGGCTCTGGGCAAGAATGTCCTGGTAGCGTTTATGCCCTGGCGCGGATATAACTTTGAAGATGCCATTGTGCTCAGTGAACGATTGGTCACGGCTGATTCCTATACCTCTCTTCATATAGAAAAGTATGAGATTGGAGCCCGGGATACCAAGCTGGGAAGAGAGGAGATAACCAGGGATATCCCCGGTGTTGGTGACGAGGCCCTGATGAATCTGGACGCGGAGGGAGTTGTCCGGATCGGGGCCGAAGTTAAGCCTAAGGATATCCTGGTCGGGAAGATAACGCCGAAGAGTGAGACGGAACTTCTCCCGGAAGAACGCTTGCTTCGGGCTATCTTCGGGGAGAAGGCCGCCGATGTGAAAGATACTTCTTTAAGAGCTTCTTCCGGAGTTGAGGGTATTGTGATGGATGTCCGTGTCTTCTCCCGGAAAGATTCCCCGGAAGAGTCCGAGGAGAAGAGACAGGAGAAGATCCAGATCCGGGAGATCAACAGCCGCTATAAAGAGGAAGTCCTGAAGATCAAGACCAGCCGCCGGGAGAAGGTTAAGAAATTGCTCCACAAAAAGAAGTTTGACGGTTCGATTGTGGCGATAGATACCGGCGTGGTGATTATTCCGAATAACCAGAAGGTAACCCTGTCCATACTCGAGAAACTGGAGGAGCAAGACTATCAGGGGATCGAGATTGAAGGGGATGGTCAGCTGATTAAGAAGCTGAGAAAGATTATCATGATAAGCGAAGATAATCTGGACACCCTTGATCTGAAGAGGAATCAGGATCTGGAGCAGGTTAGAATAGGTGATGAACTCGAGCCGGGGGTTATTAAGAAGGTACAGGTCTACATAGCCACGAAAAGAAAACTCTCGGTGGGTGATAAGATGGCCGGGCGCCATGGGAATAAAGGGGTTATCTCCAAGATCCTTCCGGTGGAAGATATGCCGTTCCTGCCCGATGGTACCCCGGTTGATATTATCCTTAATCCGCTTGGTGTGCCTTCCCGGATGAATGTAGGGCAGGTTCTGGAGACCCATCTTGGTTGGGCGGCGGGAAAACTCGGGGTGTCATTTGCTACACCGGTCTTTGATGGCATCAGTGAGGATAAGATCGTGGAGCTGCTGAAAGAAGCGAATCTTCCTGAGAACGGCAAGACTATCCTCTATGATGGGCGCACCGGCGAAGAGTTCGGGGCTCCGATAGTGGTAGGACAGATATATATGCTGAAACTGAATCACCTGGTCGCGGCCAAGATCCATGCCCGTGCTATTGGACCTTACTCCCTGGTGACCCAACAGCCATTGGGGGGAAAGGCTCAGTTCGGCGGCCAGCGGTTTGGTGAGATGGAGGTCTGGGCGCTGGAGGCCTATGGAGCGGCCTATGCTCTCCAGGAGATGCTTACGGTTAAGAGTGATGATATCATGGGCCGGACCAAGATCTATGAATCTATTGTCAAGGGGAGTAACGTCCTGGAGGCCGGTACCCCAGAATCATTCAATGTTCTGATAAAAGAGTTAAGAAGCCTCTGTCTGGATGTGAGAACCGAGAAATCCGGAATAAAGGACAGCTAGAACTTGTTCGAAAAGCCTTTTTAACCACGAAGAACACGAAGGAATTTGAAAAAACAAGAAAAATTACATAGTTTTCTTTCTTTTTCTTCGTGTCCTTCGTGGTAAATATAAAATATTTTAGAAGAAAAATTATAAAATACCCTTTTAAGTAAGGTCTTTTTATTAAAGTGAGCATATTTTTATGGATACTAAAGCAGTTCATTTATTCGGGATTGAAAGTGAAAATGTTTTTGATCAGGTTACTATCCGGATCGCTTCTCCCGAAGTGATCCGTTCCTGGGCGCATGGTGAGGTCAAGACACCAGAGACGATCAACTATCGGACATTCAAGCCTGAGAAGGACGGTCTTTTCTGCGAGAAAATATTCGGACCTTCAAAAGACTGGGAGTGTGCCTGCGGGAAATATAAAAGAATCAAGCATAAGGGTGTGGTCTGTGATCGCTGCGGAGTAGAAGTCACTCTCTCCAGTGTCCGGAGGGAGCGTATGGGGGTGATCAACCTGGCTGTTCCTGTCTCCCATATCTGGTTCTTGAAAAGCGCACCGAGCCGGATCGGCAATGTCCTCGGACTCTCAACCCGGATATTGGAGAGCATGATCTACTATGAGAACTATATGGTAATCAATCCCGGAAAGATGAATATCCGCGACAAGTATGATTATATCAAGTCGGGGATTAAGTGTAGCTCACTGAATGAAGGGATTACCGCGAAGAGACTTCTCTCCGAGGATGAATATCTGGCGTATTCGGAAAGATTTGATTCCGAATTTAAATCCGCGATCGGCGCCGCGGCGGTGAAGAAGCTGCTGGAATGCAATAAAGAGACGATCGAGGATATCGCGCCTGATAGCGCTGAGAAAGAGGAACTTACTCAACTGATAAGCAAGGATTACAATAAAATTATAAAACATACCGGTATTGTAAAACCGGATGATCTGCTTCTCCTGCTTAATGATGGAGCTAAGGTCTATCTTGATGAACTCTGCTGGGGAAGGGATAGGAAGAATATCGGGGCAGAGGGGATATATGAGGCCCTGGTCGCGGAATCTGAACTGGAACGGGTAGCGGGGGAGTATTCCGCCGCCTATAAGAATTTTGAAAAATTGCCGGGTAAGGGCCTGGCTGCTGCCAAGAAAGAATTGGCCAAATATAAAGCGGAGTATATCGATGTTTACGCTACGCTCCTCGCCAAGCATGTTATAAAAGTATTAATTAAGGTGCAGGTCCCCCTCGGCGAAGATCTTGCGCAACTTACGGAATATCTTCGACGTCAGATTGATAAGACCAAATCCCGGCAGATGATGAAGAAGTTGGCCAAGCGGCTTCGGATTGTCAATAGTTTCTTCAATAATGAAACTCACCCCGAATGGATGGTTCTGGATGCCATACCGGTTATCCCTCCGGACCTGCGTCCTCTGGTCCCTCTGGAGGGCGGACGATTTGCTACATCTGATCTCAACGATCTCTATCGGCGGGTTATCAATCGTAATAATAGGTTGAAGAGTATCCTACAGCTCAAGACCCCGGATGTCATCGTTCGTAATGAGAAGAGGATGCTTCAGGAAGCGGTTGACGCGCTCTTTGATAATGGCCGCCAGGGCCGCGCGGTTCTGGGCGCCGGGAACCGGCCGTTGAAGTCACTGAGTGATAACTTAAAAGGGAAGCAGGGCCGCTTCCGGCAGAATCTACTCGGGAAAAGAGTCGATTATTCCGGGCGCTCGGTTATTGTGATCGGACCGGAATTAAAGTTAAATCAGGTCGGTCTCCCCAAAGAGATGGCTCTGGAACTCTTCGAGCCGTTTATTATTCACCGGTTGAAGGATCTCGGGTTTGTTCATACCATCCGCTCTGCCAAGAAGATGATTGAACGGCAGGAGAAGCAGGTGTGGGATGTTCTGGATGAAGTTATCAAGGATCACCCGGTCATGCTTAACCGTGCTCCCACTCTTCACCGATTAGGGATCCAGGCGTTTGATCCGATCCTGGTAGAGGGGAAAGCTATCCGGATTCATCCGCTGGTCTGTACCGCGTTCAACGCGGACTTTGACGGCGACCAGATGGCGATCCATGTGCCTCTCTCCAATGAAGCCCAGCTGGAAGCTCGAATTCTGATGTATGCTCCGAATAATATATTTTCTCCGGCCAGCGGTGAGCCCATCCTCAATCCGACTCAGGATATAGCCCTGGGGTGCTATTACCTTACCCGGTCGGAGGAGGGAGACAATAAATCCCCGAAAGCGTTTGGGGATGAAGATGAAGTTCTCCTCGCGTTGGCGGAGAAAATGATATCTCTCCATCAGCGAATTAAGGTCAGAGGTATCACGGAACAGTTGAGTGAGTATGACAAGAAAGGCAAACCGCTTCCCTCCTCCGAGTGGGAGGATTATACCACCGCCGGGCGGGTCATCTTCAATCAGATATTTTCCGACAAGATTCCTTTCATAAACAAGCAGGTGAGTAAAAAAGGTTTGAGTGAGATTGTCGCCCAGTGTTACATAGAAGAGGGACATGAAGAGACTGTTCGTATCCTCGACCGTATGAAGGACCTTGGTTTCGAGAGTGCGACCTGGTCCGGTCTTTCTCTGGGCATGAAGGATATGATCAAGCCCAAAGAGAAAGAAGAGATCATCCGGAAAGCTCGAAAAGAAGTTGCCACGGCCGACCGGAATTATAATTCCGGCAAGATTACCAGCCAGGAGAGTTATAACCAGAAACTGGATATTTGGTCCAGGGCTAACCATACCCTCTCTGATCTGGTCTTTGAAAGTCTCAAGGTTGATGGGATACCGGGATTAAATCCCCTCTACATGATGATGGACTCCGGCGCCCGGGGGAGTATGGAGCAGATCCAGCAGATTGCCGGGATGAGAGGATTGATGGCCAAACCATCCGGTGATATTATTGAGTATCCAATCCTCTCCAATTTCCGGGAAGGATTGAGTGTTCTGGAATATTTTATCTCGACTCATGGCGCCCGAAAGGGGTTGGCCGATACCGCGCTGAAGACCGCGGATTCGGGTTATCTGACCCGCCGCCTGGTCGATGTGGCTCAGGATGTTATTATCAGCATGGAAGACTGCGGTACCTTCAAAGGCCGCCGGGTCTCCGCTCTGGTAGAAGAAGGGGAGGTAGTTATACCCCTTAGAGATAGAATTGCCGGCAGATTCAGTCAGGAGACGATCCGGGGCCGGGATGGCAAGGTTATCGTCAAGCGTCGGGAGGAGATAACGAAAGAAGCTGCAAGGGCAATTGATGAAAATGGTATCCAGTCCGTCCGGATACGTTCGGTATTGACCTGCGAAGCTCCCACCGGCATCTGTGCCGCCTGTTATGGCCGTAACCTGGCCAATCAGCGACCAAGTACGCGGGGTGATGCGGTAGGGATTATTGGGGCTCAATCTATTGGTGAGCCAGGAACCCAGTTGACCATGCGGACATTCCATATCGGTGGAACCGCCAGTATCTCCAGCCGCCAGCCGGAATATCTGGCCGGTCAGGATGGGGTGATCAGGTATGATCAACCCCTGGAGTTGGTAGAGATTAAAAAGGGACGATATCTGGTTCTTAAATCCGGAGGAGCAATATCTATCTGTGATTCCGCCGGTGAGGACGGGCAAGAACTGGCCCGCCATAAAATCGAGGTTGGATCCGAGCTCTTTGTGAAAGATGGTCAGAAAGTAAAAACCGGCGATCTTCTGGTACGCTGGGATCCCCACAGTACACCGATCTTGAGCGGTTCCACCGGACGGGTGCAGTATGTGGACATTATAGAGGGTGAGACGATGAAGGTCCATCGGTCCAAGAATAGAATTGAACGGAGAATAGAGCAGCTGACCGGGCACGAACTTCATCCGCAGATTAATATCGTAGACGCGGACAATCCAGAGCGGATGCTGGAGCCTCACCTGATTCCAAATGGCGCTCTGGTGGAAGTTGAAGATGGGGAGCTCATTGAAGCCGGCCATCGTATCGCCCGTACTCCTCGGAAGCACACCAAGACCGCTGATATTACCGGAGGCCTTCCCCGGGTTGCCGAGCTTTTCGAGGCCCGCCGTCCCAAGGACGCGGCAACTATAGCTCAGATTAGTGGCCAGGTGGAGTTTGGCTCCCGCAAACGCGGTAAACTGGTTCTCCTGGTGAAAGATCAGAAGACCGGCCGGTCCGAGGAACATCTCATCCCGATGGGCGCGCATATTATTGTTCATGACGGGGAGCAGGTGGAGAAGGGGCAGAAGCTGACCGAAGGACCGATCGTCCTCCAGGAGATGCTTGATGTCAGCGGGATGGAGGAACTCCAGGAGTACCTGATCAATGAAGTTCAGAAGGTGTACAGTCTCCAGGGAGTAAAAATTAATGACAAGCATATTGAGACCATTGTCCGGCAGATGGTGAGCAAAGTGCAGGTAACATCCCCGGGAGATACCGAGTTCCTATTTGATGAACAGATAGATCGGGCGACATTTTTTAAAGAGAATGAACGGATAAAGAGTCTGGGGTTGTCGTCTCCCGCCAAGAGCAAGAACATTCTTCTGGGAATCACCAAATCATCTCTGGCTACCGATAGCTTCATCTCGGCAGCGTCATTTCAGGAGACAACACGAATCCTGACCGATGCCGCCGCTACCTTCAAGATTGATCCACTGAAGGGTTTCAAGGAGAATGTGATCATGGGTCACCTGATCCCGGGCGGAGATGGACTGCCGGAACTGAAGTTTCAGAAACTGATGCTGGTGGAGGATGATGTGGAGACGAAAAAACTGAAAGAATGAGAAGATAATGTCGAATTCCGAATGACGAAAGAATGTGGAAATCCGAAGGCCAAATGATGCCGATCCGGCCCTCCCGGCCCATTCAATATTTATTAATTTGTTATTCTTTCGTCATTCCTCATTCCAGTTTCGTCATTTAGCAAGTATTTTATTGCCAAAAATATCGATGTATCTTAGGATAAATAAATCAACAATCTAAAATGGGGTATTACTACTATGCCTACTATCAATCAATTAGTCCGAAATGGCAGAAAAAAACCGATCAAGAAAAGGAAGGCCCGGGCCCTTGATAAATGCCCGCAGCGGAGGGGGGTATGTCTTCAGGTTAAGACGGCTACTCCGAAGAAACCAAACTCGGCCCTGAGAAAGATTGCCCGGGTTCGTTTGACCAATAATCAGGAAATTACCGCATATATCCCCGGAGTAGGTCATAATCTTCAGGAACATTCACTGGTATTGGTGAGGGGCGGTCGGGTAAAAGATCTTCCGGGCGTGCGGTATCATATTGTCCGGGGCGCTCTGGACTGCATGGGAGTAGAAGGTGACAAGGAAGGCCGTCCCAGAAATCGAGGACGTTCGAAATATGGAGTAAAAAAGGCGAAGAAGAAATAATTAACCACGAAGATCATGAAGTACACGAAGTTAATGAAAAAGATATGATAAATATCTTTATATATTTATCAATCCCCCTTCGTGATCTTCGTGTCCTTCGTGGTTAAATTAGTTGAGAAAAATTCATAAAGATTTAAGAAGTCAGGAGGATTTACACAATGGGAAGGAAGAAAAAATCCATCAAGCGGGCTATGCAGCCTGATCCGCGCTATCACAATCTACTGGTCACGCGCTTTATCAATAATACCATGCTGGGCGGAAAGAAAAGCCTGGCGGAGCGGAATTTCTACAAAGCAATGGATATTATTGAGGAACGGTCCGGCAAAGAACCGCTGGAAGTATTCCAGAAAGCAATGGAGAATGTAAAACCGTTTCTGGAAGTGAAATCACGCCGGGTAGGCGGGGCAACTTACCAGGTTCCGGTTGAGGTGACCCAGGACCGCCGGACGGCTCTGGCTATTAGGTGGCTCATCAGTTTTGCCCGCGGACGGAAGGGCATGCCGTTCTCCCAGAAGCTGGCGGCTGAGCTGATGGATGCATACCAGGACCAAGGCTCCGCGATCAAGAAGAAACAGAACACCCACAAGATGGCTGAAGCAAATAAGGCATTCGCGCATTACCGCTGGTAATGCGGAGATAAGAGGCGGACTATAACCCGGATTATGCCCCCAGGGCAATAATCCGGGTTTAGTTTATTAGAACATAGCACCTTCGGCGCAATGTTCTAAAGTGCCTAAAGTGCCTGAAGTGTGCTAAAGTGCCTAAAGTTAAAAGATTCGCCTTGCTAGAGCTTACTCGAAAAGGTATTTTTAACTTTTTGTGCACAAAAAACTAAATATTTACCACGAAGGTCACGAAGAACACGAAGAGAAACAGAGAAAACTATAGAATTTTTCCTGATTTTTTCAAATTTCTTCGTGAACTTCGTGTTCTTCGTGGTTTAAAAAGTTTTTCGAGTACGGTCTCGCTAATGCCGGGTGAAAGCGAATAACTTTAGGCACTTAAAACTTTAGGCACTTCCAACTTTAGGCACTTCCTCATGCACGATGTACCCATAAATAAGGTCAGGAATATCGGGATCATGGCCCACATTGATGCCGGCAAGACCACCACCACCGAACAGATCCTCTTTCATACAGGGAGAGTATATCGGGTCGGGCAGGTGGATGACGGTACAGCCAGCATGGATTGGATGGAACAGGAGCAGGAGCGGGGGATCACGATCTGTTCTGCGGCGACCTATTGTTCCTGGCGGAAACATCGAATCACCATAATAGATACCCCGGGCCATGTTGACTTCACCGCGGAAGTCGAGCGATGTCTCCGGGTTCTGGATGGAGCGGTGGCTATCTTCTGCGCGGTGGGCGGAGTTGAACCACAGTCCGAGACTGTCTGGCACCAGGCTGACCGCTATGCGATACCTCGCCTTGCTTTTGTAAACAAGATGGATCGCTCCGGCGCTGATTTTTTTTCCGTGGTCGAGGCGATGAAAGATAAACTGGGAGCGAAAGCCGTTCCGATTCAGCTCCCCTGGGGGTGTGAAGACACCTTCAAGGGTATTATCGACCTGATCAGGAATCAGGCGGTATTTTTTAATCATGATAAAGATGAGGAAGCGGTCGAGAGGATGGAAATCCCCGAGGAGCTTCGGGAACAGGCGGAAGAGTACCGTGGCATTCTTCTGGAGTCACTGGCGGAACTGGACGATGATTTTCTTAACGATTATCTGGAAGGTAAGGAGATCAGGTCTGACAGGATAAAGAAATTGTTGAGGAAATATGTTCTCTCCGGAGAGATCGTGCCCGTCCTCTGCGGGGCGACACTCAGGCACATCGGCGCCCAGACACTTCTGGACGCGATCGTTGATTACCTTCCTTCTCCGATAGATGTACCGCCGGTCCGGGTGGTGGACCGGGATGGGAATGAGGAGATTCGTCCTCCGGACGAGAAGGAGAAATTAACCGGTCTGGTATTCAAGATTGTGAATGATGATTACTGCGGGAAGCTCACCTATGTCAGGATATACTCCGGGAAGATGAAGAAGGGGCAGAAGATATTAAATGCTTCCAATCGGCGCAAGGAACGGGTCAGCCGAATTCTGGAGATGCATGCCAATCGACGGGAAGAACGGGAGGATCTTGGTCCGGGAGATATAGCCGCGCTGGTCGGTCTGGATCAGGTGGGCACCGGGGATACGATCTGCGAAATAGGGTACCCGGTTTTCTTGGAGGGGATGAGGTTTGCCGAACCGGTGATCTCGATGGCGGTAGAGCCCAGAACTCCGGCCCAGTCGGACAAGATGATGGATGTTCTGGATAAGCTCTCCCGGGAAGATCCGACATTTAAGCTGCACAAGGACGAGGAGACCGGGCAGACAATCATCTCCGGTATGGGAGAGCTGCATCTTCAGGTTATGGTTGAACGGGCGCTCCGGGAGTCGGAGGTCCGGCTGAGGGTTGGTGAACCAAGCGTGGCTTATCGGGAGACAATTGAAGAACGCAAAAGTGGTGAGTATAAGTTTATCCGACAGAGTGGCGGCAAGGGGCAGTATGGTCATGTGATTGTGGATGTTGAGCCCGCTGCCCGAGGATTTGGATTTGAGGTAAAAGCAGCCGTGAAGAAGACGGATATCCCGGCGGAATTTATTCCGGCGGTGATAGAAGGGATCGAGGATTCCGCCCGAACCGGTTATGTTGCCGGATATCCGATGACCGATATAGTGGTTACTATAACCGGCGGCAGCTATGATGATACTGATTCGACTGAGATCGCGTTTAAAGCCGCCGCCTCAATGGCTTTTAAGGACGCGGTCAGGAGAGCCGGCCCGATATTGCTGGAGCCGATTATGACTCTTCAGGTGATCACTCCCCCGGAGTATATCGGGGCGATTATCGCTGATTCCGGCTCACGCCGCGGAAAGATATGTGAAACGATAAAGAATCCAAACCGGGTGATTATTCGCAGCATGGTACCGCTGGCTGAGTTGTTTGGTTACGCGACTGTACTCCGGTCTCTTACTCAGGGCCGTGCCAGTTATACTATGGAGCCGGCATATTTCGATATTAAGCAATAATTTTTAAATTTTTTAATTGCCATGGTGCCGGGGTTTTGGTAGTGTGCCTAGCTTTACTGATGTTGGGAAGCAGTATATAAAAACTGAATCGCGGGAGCTTGTGATTCAGTTTATAATCGGCGCCCCAAAGGCGCTTATTTTATTGTTCGGAGGTAGCGGCCAGCTGTATCAATTTTAATACGGCTACTGCTTACTATCTTTGAACTTCAACAAGAGCAGTGATCCCCGGCAAACCCCGATCAAGCTTCGGGGCGGAGACGAGGGTGGACAAAAGGGATTAAAGTGCAAGGACAGAAAATTAGAATAAAGTTGCGGGGTTACGATTTTCGTCTCCTTGATCAGTCTACCAATGAGATTGTAGAGACGTCTCGGCGGACCGGAGCAAAAGTTGTCGGGCCGATTCCCCTGCCTACCAGGGTGGAGCGGTTCACCGTTTTGCGATCGCCCCATGTAAACAAGAAATCACGGGAACAATTCGAGATGCGGACACACAAGCGTCTGCTGGATATCGTTGATCCCACCGCCAAGACGGTAGATGAGTTGAAGAAACTCGAACTGCCGGCCGGGGTGGAAATAAATATAGTGATCTGAGGACCCGGACTATGGCAGGATTATTAGGAAGGAAGCTGGGTATGACACAGGTCTTTAGCCCGGACGGAAATGTAGTGCCGGTAACGGTCATTGAAGCCGGTCCCTGCGTTGTTCTGGAAGTCTTAAGCGAAAAGAGCGCGCTGAAGATCGGGTTCGGAGAGATCAAAGAGAGCCGGGTGAGAAAGCCCCAGCAGGGTTACTTCAAGAAGATTGAACTCTCCCCGCGGCGCTATATTCGTGAACTCAAGTTTGAAGATCTCTCCGACTTTCAGCCCGGCTCCGAGATCAAGGCGGATCTGTTTCAGCCCGGAGATTATGTGGATGTAACCGGAACGTCGAAAGGACGTGGATTCGCCGGGATGATCAAACGCTGGGGGGCAAAGAGTTTCCCCTCCAGCCACGGGCATCCCATGCAGCGTCAAGCCGGTTCACAGGGCTGTTCGGCGACCCCGGCGCGGGTATTTAGAGGAAAGAAGCTCCCCGGAAGATATGGAGGAGTAAAGAAGACGGTTCAGAATCTGGAAGTTGTTCAGGTACGGCCTGATGAGAATCTGATCATGCTGAGAGGAGCCGTGCCGGGACCCAGGTCAGGATTGTTGCTAATACGCCAGGCGCTAAAGAAGAAACGGAAATGACATCGATGGAAGTAATAAATAAAAGCGGCGAGCGGATCGAGGAGATCGAGATCCCCGATAATCTGCTTGAGGTTGCAGGTAGTACCAGTGTTATCCAGGATGTAGTCAGACTGCACAATGCCCGGAATCGCAGAGGGACCGCTTCGACCAGGAATCGTTCTCAGGTCTCCTCATCCGGCCGGAAGCCCTGGAGGCAGAAAGGAACCGGTCGGGCCCGGGCCGGTAATCGTTCCAGTCCAATCTGGCGGGGCGGGGGAGTTATCTTTGGTCCCAAACCGCGAACCTTCGAAATATCCGTTCCGAAGAAAGTCAAACGCAAGGCCCTGCGGTCTATTCTATCTATCCGCTTCCAGAAAGAACGGGTTCTGGTTATTGATGAATTGAAGATGGAGAAGCCCTCCACCAAAGAACTTTCCGGGATCCTTCACTCCATCAGAGCCGGGGAGAGTGTTCTCATCATCACGGCCGAACGGGACAGAAATATTGCTCTCTCAGCCAGGAATATTCCGAAGGTAACCACGACGGGTATTCGCGGATTGAATACATATCTCGTGGCCAGTCATTCAAGAGTTGTTATTACCAGGGAAGCCCTGCCGCATCTGCAAGCCTGGATGGAGAAGATATCATGAATGATAGTGAAGCCCGGCAGTTAATTATAGGCCCCGTGATAACGGAGAAGGGGACGGTTCTGCAGGAGGCGAACAATCAGTATCTTTTCCGGGTGGATGTCCGGGCCAATAAGATCCGGATCGCCGCGGCGATCGCCAGGATCTTTAAGGTGGAAGTAACAGGGGTACGGACCTTAACGGTACATGGTAAGATGAGAAGAATCGGCCGGGCCCAGGGACGGAGACCAAGCTGGAAGAAGGCAATCGTGACCTTGAAAGATGGAGATACAATCGATTTATCTTAGCACCTTCGGCGCTAAGATAGTTTTGAATTACATCCTGAACTTTATAACAGGAATCATAATAATAAGGTTTTTTTGAGATTTAAATAGAATCAAATTTAGTTTTTAGGTATTGCTTCAATAAAAGCATGCTGATTATTATTCAAAACTAAATTAGAGAACGAAGTGAGCTAATTTATGGCAGTAAAGCACTACAAACCATATACACCGAGCCGGCGTTTTATGACGGTCTCTGATTTCTCGGAGATTACGAAGAAGAAGCCGGAGAAATCCCTGCTGCGTCCGATTAAGAAGACGGCCGGGAGGAACAATCAGGGCCGGGTCACTTCCCGCCGGCGTGGCGGCGGTCATAAACGCCTTTACCGAATAGTTGATTTCAAACGGGAGAAGTTGAATATTCCGGCCCGGGTCGCCGCGATTGAGTATGATCCGAATCGGACGGCGAATATAGCGCTCCTCTTCTACGTGGATGGAGAGAAACGATATATTATTGCTCCGGCCGGGCTAAAAGTCGATGATATGCTGATGTCGGGCCCGGAGGCGGGGATCAGGGTAGGTAACCGGCTGCCTCTGGATAATATTCCGATGGGTAGCTCTGTCTATAATATTGAACTACGGCCCGGTCGGGGGGGCGCTCTGGTCAGGAGTGCCGGTACCACCGCTCGGTTCATGTCAAAAGAGGGTAAGTATGGACATATCCGTCTCCCTTCCGGTGAAGTGAGACGGGTTCTTCTTACCTGCTCCGCTTCGATCGGCCAGGTAGGTAATTCCGAGCAGAATTCGATTACCGATGGTAAAGCGGGAAGAAGCTCCTGGCGCGGCCGCCGCCCGAAAGTGCGCGGTGTCGCGATGAATCCCGTGGATCATCCGATGGGCGGAGGTGAAGGAAAGAGTGCCGGTGGCCGGCATCCGGTATCCCCCTGGGGTAAACTGGCCAAGGGCGGCAATACCCGGAGTAAGAAAAAATCCCGCAAGCATATCGTAAAATCAAGAAAAAATTAGAAAGAGAAGAAAATCATGGCGAGATCGTTAAAAAAAGGGCCTTATGTAGAGCCAAGTTTACTCCGTAAGATTAATAAATGTAAGGCCAATGGCACTCAGGTGATAAAGACCTGGTCCCGGCGCTCGATTATTATGCCGGAGTTTATCGGACTTACATTCGCGGTTCATAACGGCAAGCGGTTTTTGCCGGTCTATGTAACCGAAAACATGGTTGGTCATAAGCTGGGAGAGTTCTCCCCGACCAGGATATTCAGGAAACACGCCGGCATTAAAGCCCGGGCTACTGTTCAGAAGAAGTAAAGGTGAGAGATGGAAGCGCGAGCAATAGTAAAATATCTAAAGATTTCGCCCTATAAGGTGCGGCCGGTTATAAATCAGGTCAGGGGACTTCCGGTGGATATCGCGCTTGGCCGCCTAGCTGCCACACCACGAAAAGCGGCGAGATTTATAGAGAAGTTGATCAATTCGGCGGTGGCTAATCTAAAGGGAAAGGGCAAGATTACCGAGAAGCTGGTCTATATCAAGATAATTCACGCTGACGAAGGTCCGTTGTCACCGCCCTTCAAGTACCGTCCCCGGGCCAGGGGTATGGCAAATCGGATCAGGAATCGGACCAGCCATATTACTGTGGTTGTGGCCGAGGCGGAAGAAGATAAATCAGGGGGCAAGGAGTCATCTCCGCGCGCCCGGAGTAAAAAGAAATCATAGGATGAGTTTATGGGACAGAAAGTAAATCCAATTTCGTTCAGAATCGGCTTCAATAAAGAATGGAGTTCGCAGTGGTACGCGAGCAAGAAAGACTTTGGGGATCTACTCCTTGAGGATGATAAGCTCAGAACTTATATCAAGAAAAAGTTTTACCATACCGGGATCTCCAAGATTCAGATATTTCGGAGGACTCCGGAGAAGGTTAGGATTAAGATATTCACCGCCCGGCCAGGGTTGGTAGTGGGTCGCCGGGGCGCCGCGATCGACAGCCTCCGGGAAGAGCTGAGGAAGCTGGTGAACCGGGAAGTAATCATTGATATCAGTGATATTAAAATCCCGGAGCTGAACGCGCAACTGGTAGCTGAGAATGTAGCCAACCAGCTCTGTCGTCGAATATCGTTTCGTCGGGCGGTCAAACGGTCGATTGGGGATACGATGGCTCGTGGCGCTGGGGGAGTTAAGATTCAGGTTGCCGGCCGCCTGGGCGGCCGAGAGATGTGCCGGACCGAAAGTTATAAGAAAGGGAAAATACCGCTCCAGACTATACGGGCGGATATAGATTATGGCTTTGCCGAGGCTTTTACCAGCTATGGTACGATCGGGGTCAAGGCCTGGATATACCTGGGCGAGAAGTTATCGGTAAGAGAGGAGTTGAGCAATGGCTCAAATGCCAAAAAGAGTTAAGTACCGCAAATCGCAGCGAGGCACGATCGCCCGTCATGCTACCCGTGGGACCACGCTTGAATTCGGAGAATATGGTATTCAGTCATTGGCGGGTGGATGGATGACCGCTAATCAGATTGAGGCGGTCCGGGTCGCGGTAACCAGACATATTAAGAGAAAAGGGAAGATCTGGATCAGAGTATTCCCGCATAAGCCTGTCTCCAAGAAGCCCGCGGAGACCAGGATGGGAAAGGGGAAAGGTGCTCCGGAGTTCTGGGTCGCGGTGGTTAAGCCGGGACAGATCCTGTATGAGATGGATGGTGTCCCTGAATCCCTGGCCCGGGAGGCTATGAGACTGGGGGCATTCAAGTTGCCGTTCCCCTGTCGTTTTGTTGCCAGAGGGCATTGAAAGTGAGGCGGGAATGAAAGCAAGCCAATTAAGAGAAATGACAATTGAAGAACTGGAGCGGAAGCTCCAGGAGTTACGGGAAGAGCATTTTAAGCTTCGTTTCCAGGCAGGTTCATCAGAAACTGAGAAGCCGCACCTCTTTGGTGAAGTGCGGCGGGATATTGCCCGAGTGCTTACTATTATGAGAGAGAAGAGAGTCAGCAAAGATTAGTAAAACAGGACAGTGAATACGATGAATGAAAAACAGGAACGGGGCTGCCGAAAACTCCGGCGGGGAAAGGTTACCAGCGACCGGATGGATAAGTCCATTGTAGTCGAGGTGATCAGGAAATATCGTCACCCCCTATATAAGAAAGTGGTCAGGAAGAACAATTCTTATCATGCGCACGATGAAGATAATCAAGCCCGGACCGGTGATCTCGTCGAGATTATGGAGACCCGGCCCATCAGCAAGACCAAACGCTGGCGATTAGTTAAAGTCATCAGAGCTGCGGGGTAGACAGGAAATTGATTGGTAGTAGTTTTATTAACCTTACTACGAAAATAATTGTATTCGTTTTTCAGAACTAAAATAACGAACGAAGTGAGCTAGTTTATGATACAGATGCAGACAATGTTAAAAGTGGCAGACAATACCGGAGCCCGGAGGGCCTGCTGCATCAAGGTTGTCGAAGCCGGAGGCAAGCGAATCGCCGAGATCGGTGATATTGTCGTGGTCTCTATTAAGGAGTCCATCCCCACCGCCTCGGTCAAGAAAGGTGAGGTGGTACGGGCGGTGGTTGTCCGAACCAAGAATGATATTAAACGTTCCGATGGATCTGTTCTCCGTTTCAGTGAGAACGCGATAGTTATTATTGATCAGCAGTTGAACCCCCAGGGGACCAGAATATTCGGTCCGGTGGCCCGGGAACTCCGAGAGAAGCAGTTTTTGAAGATTGTATCTCTTGCTCCGGAGGTCTTATAGAGATGAGAGCACGAATTAAAAAAGGTGATATAGTAATCGTGGTTGCCGGGAAAGAGCGATTCTCCGGAAAGACCGGAAAGGTACTCTATGTCAATAAAAAAGCCGGAACCGTGATTGTTCAGGGGCTCAACTTTGTTAAGAAGCATACCAAGCCTTCCCAGCAGAATCAGAAAGGCGGGATCGTTGAGAAAGAGTCGCCGATCGCGATATCCAATGTGATGCCGTACTGTCCGGTATCGAAAAAAGGTACTCGGATTGGAATTAAAATCTTGAAGGATGGCAGCAAAATGCGTTATTCAAAGCGATCCGGAGAGGTATTGGATAAATAGCTATGGAAGTTGCTCGACTGAGAAAACTATATACGGAAGAAATTGTTCCGAAGATGATGGATAAATTCGGATTCAAAAATACCCTCCGTGTTCCCCGGGTGGAGAAGATTGTCATCAACATGGGGATCGGCCTGGGTATTTCGGATAACAAAGCCATCCAGGCCGCGGCGGAAGAATTGGGCATAATTACCGGTCAGCGTCCGGTTATTACCAAGGCCGGAAAGAGTATAGCCGCGTTTAAACTGCGTGAAGGAATGTCGGTGGGGTGCCGGGTCACCTTGAGGGGAAAGATGATGTATGAATTCATCGATCGGATGATCAATGTCGCCCTTCCCCGAATAAAGGACTTCCGTGGTCTTTCCCCGGATTCATTTGATATGCACGGTAATTACAGTTTCGGGCTGGATGAGCAGATTGTATTTCCGGAAGTGGATGTTGATAAATCGTACCGGACCCAGGGGATGGATATCACCCTGGTTACTTCCAACCGGAATATTGAGGAAGCTAAAGAGTTGCTGAGGTTGTTTGGAATGCCTTTCAAGCGCGAGGAGGGAGAGAATAAGTAATGGCAAAGAAAGCCTTAATCGAAAAGAGTAAGCGGGAGCCGAAGTTCAAGGTTCGCCGCTATTCCCGTTGTCAGAGATGTGGCCGCCCCCGGGCATATTATCGTAAGTTCAAAATATGCCGGATCTGTTTCCGGCAGCTTGCCAGTCAAGGCAAGATCCCTGGAGTGACCAAGGCAAGCTGGTAGGAAGGAGAGTTGTTCGTATGACTATGACCGATCCAATCGCGGATCTCTTGACCAGGATCCGCAATGCAAATACTAGAGGCCTGGGGACTGTTGATATCCCGGCTTCCGGATTGAAGAAAGAAATTGTCCGCATCCTTCAGGAAGAGAAGTTCATCAAGAACTTTGAAATTATTGAGGATGGCCTGCAGGGGATAATTCGTGTATATCTCCGGTATGGTCCCGCCAAGTTGCGGGTGATAAGAAATCTGAAAAGGATCAGCACCCCCGGCCGCCGGGTTTATGTCGGAAAAGATGATATACCTCATCCCAGAGGTGGACTTGGGATTGCGATTATCTCCACCTCCAATGGGGTGCTTACTGATAGGCAGGCATCCAAGGCTAAAGTCGGGGGGGAGGTTGTCTGCTACGCGTGGTAATTTTCTTTTTTCTTCGAAAAAATAAGATGTCAGCAAGCATTGACCGACATCTGAGATATATTTCTTGAAAAGAATGTTGAACGGGAGCTTTGAAAGAGCACCAGTTGATAGAAAAGGGCGTATGCCCTGGTTCTAAATAAAATAAAATGTCTAGAATTGGAAATATACCAGTTGATGTGCTGTCCGGGGTTAAAGTGAAGATCTCCGGGAGAGATATCTCTGCTTCCGGGTCTCTGGGCGAACTTTCGCTTACTCTTCCGGATCTTCTCAGCGTGAAGTTGGAAGATAATCAGGTTCGTGTGAGCCGGTCGGCGGATACTAAAGAGGCAAAGTCCCTCCATGGTCTTTTTGCCCGATTGATTAATAATATGGTGATCGGGGTCAGCAAAGGTTTTGAGAAAAGACTTGAGGTAATCGGGGTTGGTTACCGGGTAGAGATGGATGGCTCAGTACTGGTCCTCCAGCTTGGTTTTTCTCATCCGATACGATATGAGCCGATGGATGGGATAACCATCACGCTGGAAGGTCGAAATATAATTATAGTAACTGGCTGTGATCGGCAGAAGGTTGGAGAGACAGCCGCTCAGATCAGAAGATTCCGCCCACCGGAGCCTTACAAGGGCAAAGGCATTAAATATCAGGGTGAATTTATAAAAAGAAAGGTCGGCAAAGCAATAGGTTAAGATGAAATTAGTAAACAAAAAACGGTTGGCCAGAAAAAAGCGAGCTCTGAGAATCAGAAAGAAACTCAGGGGAACCGCGGACCGGCCCCGGTTGAGTGTCTATCGCAGCCTGCGGAATATATCCGTCCAGTTTATCGATGATGAAGAGGGCAGTACGCTTGGCGCCATCTCGACTCTTTCACAGGCATTTAAGGAGAAATATCCCAATGGCGGAGGAACGGTTGAGGCTGCCGGAAATCTGGGAGAATTGGCGGGAGCGATGGCAGAAGAGTTGAAGATCACGAAAGTGAATTTCGATCGGGGCGGATACCGGTTTCATGGCCGGATCAAATCTCTGGCCGAAGGGTGCAGGAAAACGGGTTTAATCTTTTAAATCGTATTAGGTGATAAAAATGGTGGCTGCTCATAGCAAGGAAAGGAAGTCAGGTTTCAAGAAAAAGAAGCGTCGGGAGACCGAACTCGAAGAGATAGTGGTGGATATCCGTCGATGCTCCAAGGTTGTCAAAGGTGGCCGGCGGTTCAGCTTCAGCGCTGTAGTCGTGGTGGGTGACCGGGCCGGTCATGTCGGGCTCGGATTGGGGAAGGCCAATGAAGTAGCCGATGCTATCGTCAAGGGAACCGAGATCGCGCACAGGAATGTCATTAAAGTGCCGATGCATGGGAGTACTATCTCGCATCGTGTAATTGGACGATTTGGAGGAGCTCGTCTGATGTTGAAACCGGCTTCTCCCGGTAAGGGGATCGTCGCCGGCGGCGGTGCCCGGGCACTCCTGGAATTATCGGGAATTAAAGATGTATATGCTAAGGCCCTGGGCTCCCGAAATTCGTTTAATCTGATCAAGGCAGGGCTGGAAGGCTTGAGACGTATCCGGGAAGAAGAAGAAGCATCAAGACTAAGAAGGGGCAGATAGATGGAGTTGCATCAATTACAGACGATTCCCGGTACGCGGAAGACCAGGAAGCGGCGTGGCCGCGGGCAGGGTTCAGGGCTGGGCAAGACGTCCGGGCGGGGCCAGAAGGGGCAGAAGTCACGTTCTGGATATAGGTCAAAACCAGGTTTTGAGGGAGGACAGATGCCTCTCAAACGACGTCTGCCTAAATTCGGTTTCACCCCTCCCAATCCCCTGAATTTCACTATTGTTAATATTGAGGAACTGGAAGTCTTTCCGGAAGGGACGGAGATAACCCCCGAACTGCTCAGAGATCGTCGGATTATCCGAACCTTGAAGCTCGGCGTAAAGATTCTCGGTAGAGGCGCGATAGGGAAGAAACTATCAGTACAGGCTCACCGCTTCAGTAAATCCGCCCGCGCTGCTATCGAAGCCGCCGGGGGAACCTGCCGGGAGATAGAATAGATTTCTGGAAGTAGTTAGCTTGACCTTACTCGAAAATCAATTTTGAAAATCTTACTTGAAATAACGAAGTGATTTACCACGAAGATCACGAAGAATAGCTGAGAAAAAACAAGATTCAGCTGTTTTTTTTTAATCCTTCGTGTCCTTCGTGGTTTAAATACACCATATACTAATGTTTTCAATTATTACCAATATATTCAAGATTCCGGAGCTTCGCAAAAGGATATTCTTCACGCTCGGGCTGCTGATTGTCTACCGAATCGGGTGTTATATCCCTACTCCGGGGATAAATTCACAGGCTCTAAGTGATATTTTTGCCCACCTGACCAAGGTCCGGGGTGGGACAATCTTCGGGTTGATGGATATCTTCTCTGGCGGGGCAATCTCCAAATGTACTATCTTCGCTCTGGGTATTATGCCTTACATCAGCGCCTCGATTATCATGCAGCTTTTGACGGCGGTAATCCCTCACCTGGAGAAACTCTCTAAGGAAGGAGAAGTCGGACGGAAGAAGATCAATCAATATACCCGGTACGGGACGGTCGTTCTTTCGGTCTTCCAGGGATACATGATCGCCGTGGGATTACAGAATCCTTCTTCCATATTCGGGTCAATTGCCGCGAATGTTCAGATCGCGCCCGAGGGCCTCGGATTCCGGTTGCTGGCAATGCTTACCCTGACCTCAGGGACTATCTTTATAATGTGGCTGGGCGAACAGGTCACCGAACGGGGAATCGGGAACGGGATATCACTGATCATTACCACCAGTATTATCTCCCGGGCGCCTACTGCTGTAATTGACGCTTGGAACGTCTTCTCTCCGCTCAATCCGGAGAAGGCAACTCAGCCGCTGGGGTTATTGATCGTGATGCTGATCCTCTTTATTGGAGTGGTGGCCGCTGTGATCGTGGTTACCCAGGGGCAGAGGCAGATACCGGTTCAGTATGCCAAGCGGATTGTGGGACGGAAAGTTTACGGTGGGCAGCGGACATACATTCCCCTCAAAGTTAACCAGGCCGGGGTTATCCCGATCATCTTCGCATCCGCGCTTCTGATGTTCCCGGCGACTCTGGGCAGTTTTGTTCCCTCACTTCGATTTCTCAGTGATTATCTTGCGCCTGGAGCGCCCCTATATACCTTGCTATATATTCTATTTATAGTATTCTTCTGTTACTTTTATACCGCTATTACATTTAATCCGGTGGATGTGGCCGATAATATGAGGAAGTATGGCGGTTTTATCCCGGGAATACGGCCCGGGAAGAATACGGCGGATTACCTGGATCGGGTAATGACCCGGGTGACGATCTCGGGGGCTATTTTTCTCGCGGGTATCGCTATTCTGCCCAGCCTGATCAGTGGACAGGCCCGGCTGAGTTTTACCATCACCCAGTTTTTCGGAGGTACCAGTCTCCTGATTCTGGTTGGTGTCATGCTGGATACCATGCGTCAGGTTGAATCGCATCTCTTAATGCGCCACTATGACGGATTTATGAAGAAGGGCAAGATGAGGGGGAGATTTTAATTATGAAGGTAGTATTTTTAGGTCCTCCCGGAGCGGGTAAAGGAACTCAGGCGGTTGATCTTGCCCTTGAATTCGGAATCGCTCATATCTCAACCGGAGATATGCTCCGGGGAGAGATAAAGGCCGGTTCCGCTCTGGGGAAATTGGCCCAGAGTTATATCGATGATGGAAATCTGGTTCCGGACGAGGTAGCAGTTGATATTATTCGCCATCGGCTGAAGAAGGATGACGCAGAAAATGGATATATTCTGGATGGCTTCCCCCGGACAGTCCCCCAGGCTGAAATGCTGGCGGAGATGCTGAAAGATATGGGGACTGCTCTTGACCGGGCAATTTATCTGGAAGCTTCGGAGAAAGTGATTATTAGCAGATTAAGCGGCCGTAGGATCTGCCGGGAGTGCGGGAAGATCTATCATACTGTAAACATGCCTTCCCGATCCCCCGGGATCTGTGACGTCTGCGGGGGAGAAACCTATCAGCGTCCTGACGATCAGCCTGATGCGATCCGTCAGCGTTTCAAGGTCTACCGGGAGAAGACCGCGGACCTTATTCAGTGGTATGCCGATAGGGATCTATTGACCCGTGTCGCGGCTGATATAGCCCGGGAAGATACATATAAGGAACTGAGTGAGCTCTTCAAGCAGCTATAGTAATACCTGATGCCAAAAGACGAACCAATAAAACTGGAAGGGGAAGTAAAAGAACTTCTCCCCAACACTATGTTCCGGGTGATGATCGGTGAGGGGCATTTGATTCTGGCCCATATCTCGGGTCGGATGCGGCTTCACTTCATCAAGCTTCTGCCGGGAGACAAGGTGCTGCTGGAGATGTCCCCCTACGACCTGACCAAAGGCCGTATCATCCGCCGCTTATAATCTAGTTTATCGCATATAACGGTATAAATAGGAGTACATTCGAAAAAAATAAAGTTAGTATCATCAAATGGTTATAATTCAACCTTACCGGATGGAAAATGTAACTGGATTGTCGAACCGTGATACAAAACTATTTTTTTACGAAGTAAAAAAATAATATGAAAGTAAAAGCATCAGTAAAAAGGCTCTGTGAGCGATGCAAAATCGTTAAACGCAAGGGTGTGGTACGGGTAATCTGTAATAATCCGCGCCATAAACAGAAGCAGGGATAAAGGAGAGAAGCAATGCCCAGAATTGTCGGGGTAGATATCCCGAACCAAAAAACGGTTGAGATCGCGCTTACCTCAATATTTGGCATTGGCCGTAAGGTGGCCCGTGATATCTCTGAGAAGGCCGGTATAAAATCATCTATTCGTGCCAAAGATCTGACTGAAGATGAGGTAGCTAAACTTACCTCTGTGATCCAGAAGGATTATATGGTGGAAGGAGATTTGCGGCGGGACCGCACTCAGAATATCAAGCGCCTGATGAATATCGGGTGTTACCGGGGACTCCGTCATCGACGGGGTCTGCCTGTTCGAGGTCAGAGAACCCATACTAATGCCCGAACCAGAAAAGGTCCGGGACAGTCGGTTGGCGCCAAGAGGAAGAAGAAAGGTCTTCGTTAACTGTTTCGGGAAAAACCCGAAACAGCCATAAAAGCATCTCGGAATAGAAGGATATAATTATTTTATACAAACTACTATAATTTTTACGAAGTAAAAATTATTGCCCCGCACATAAATTATGTGCGGGGCCGAATAAAGTAGCGACCGGAGGGAGCTAATTTATAATGGCGAAAGTAAAGAAAAAGACGGGTAAGAAGAAAAAGATCAGCCGTTCCGTAGTCGCGGGAGTGGCTCATATTCAGGCCACATTTAATAATACGATTGTTACTATCACCGACCCCAATGGTGAGGTTATTACCTGGGCCAGCGGTGGCAGAGTCGGATTCAAGGGGTCGAGAAAGAGCACTTCCTTCGCCGCCCAGATAGTGGCGAAGCAGGCGGGGAACGAAGCCAAGAATATGGGCTTGCAGCGGATCGAGGTATGGATTAATGGTCCGGGCGCGGGAAGGGATTCCGCGGTCCGGGCTCTTCAGGGGCTTGGTTTGAAGATAACCGCGATCCGGGATGTAACCCCGGTGCCCCATAATGGTTGTCGTCCGCCCAAAAGAAGAAGAGTATAACCGAAGTGGAGTGAATCTCCGCGGCGAACTAAACCATACTGATTTTTTAAGTAAACAGTCAATAAGCAATATTTGCTAATTATAAAAATAATTATTGGCGCTGATCTGACATAATTATGTTGGTCTTGGTTCAAAACTAAGTTAGCGCAGCAGCCGCTAATTTATTCAGGAGTTATTATGGGAAGGTATATTGGTCCAGTCTGTAGATTGTGTCGCCGGGAAAAGACGAAGCTTTTCCTCAAGGGCGCTAAGTGTATGATGAGTAAGTGCCCGGTAGAAAAGGGAAGAAAGGTTCCGGGGGTGCAGGGGATGCGTCGTAGAAAGACTACCGAATACGGTATGCAGTTGCGCGAGAAGCAGAAACTGAAAAGAAGTTTCGGTATTGGTGAAAAGGAATTTCGAAATTATTTCGAGAAAGCCGCCCAGCAGAAAGGACAGGCTGGCGAGAACCTGATCCGGTTCCTGGAAACCCGTCTGGATAATGTGGTTTATCGCCTCGGTTTTGTGACATCGCCCCGTACGGCCCGCCAGTTTGTCCGTCATGGACATATTCAGGTCAATGGGAGAAGAGTTAATTTTCCCGGCAGCCGAGTAAAGGTTGGTGATGTCATTGAGGTCAGGGAGAAAGGCACCAGTCGTCAACGGTCGGCGGAGTCGCTTGAAGCTACTCATGCTCAAATAGTACCGGAATGGCTGCATCTGGATAAGAATCGGTTCCGGGGTGAGGTGCTGCGGTTCCCCATGATTAATGACGGCAGGGTACCGGTTGATATCTCACTGGTAGTAGGGCTTTACACTAAGTAATCCCTTCTCTCTGTCTGTGACCTATGCTGATTTGTAATGTTTGAGGAGAAAAAATATGGCTATTATAATGGGGAAGTTTGAACTTCCCAGAATATTACTGGAAGAAGAAGATACCGCTACTGATACATATACCCGATTTACGGCGGAGCCGTTCGAGCGGGGTTATGGATTTACTCTGGGCAATGCCCTGAGACGGACACTCCTATCTTCTCTTGACGGCGCGGCGATTACCGATGTCAAGATTGAAGGAGCACTCCATGAGTTTACCACTCTGGATGGCGTCTATGAGGATGTGACCGAGATAATCCTTAATTTGAAGCGGGTGATTTTGAAGATGGATGGGAGAGAACCGCGGAAGATAAGGCTCTCGGTAGTTGGCGAGAAAGAGGTTACTGCCGGCGATATCGATACCGGCGGGACGGTCGAGATTGTGAATCCCGATCATCTGATTGCCCGTCTGGCCAAGGGCGCTACTCTCAATATCGAGATGGGAGTAGGGATAGGCCGGGGTTATCGTCCGGCGGAACTAAACAAGGAAGCCGAAGAATCGATTGGGGTAATCGCGATTGATTCAATTTTTAGTCCGGTCCGGAAGGTAAAGTATTCCGTTGAAGATACCCGGGTGGGTCAGAGGACTGACTTTAATCGTCTCATTCTTGATATCTGGACAGATGGTCGTATTGCTCCCCGTGAAGCATTGATCCAGGCGGCCGCGATTCTAAAGAAGCATCTTGATCTCTTTACCGACCAGGAACTATATACGGTTGAGTTTGAAGAGGAGGTTGAGACGGAAGATAAAGAAGATAAGGTTCAGAAGTTGCTGAATATGCCGATCAATGAGATCGAACTTTCGGTTCGATCGCATAACTGCATCCAATCCGCTAACATTCAGACAATTGGAGATCTCGCCCGTCTTTCGGAGACGGAGATGCTGAAATATCGTAATTTCGGCAAGAAATCTCTAGACGAGATAAAGGGGATCCTGACCAGCCTGGGACTCAGCCTGGGGATGGATATTCCTGACGCAAATCCTCTGGACGCGATAACCCAGGGAAGTGAACCAAGTATGGAGTAACGAACAGTGCGGCACAGAAAGAAGACAGTAAAATTAAATCGGACCTCATCCCATCGTAAGGCTCTTTTTGCGAATATGGTATCCAGTCTGATACGAGAGGAAGCGATTATCACTACGATCGCCAAAGCGCGCGCCGCCCAGCCTATCGCTGAAAAGATGGTGACGTTGGCCAAACGCGATACTCTGGCTACCCGCCGCAGAGCAATCTCGATATTGCGCGATAAAGATGCGGTACATAAGCTTTTCGCGGAGATTGGTCCTCGATTCGCTGATCGGGCCGGTGGATATACCAGAATTTTGAAACTGGCCCGTGGTCGCCGCGGAGATGGAGCAGAGATGGCCCGGTTGTCATTTCTTGATGAGGGAGAGAGTGTATCCTCCCCTCCTTCCGGAAAGATCGATAAGGATCTTCCCCCGATAAATCCAGCAGATGAGTCAGTCGGTTAACGATAGTCTGAATGAAGACCGAAAGGTCCTTCTGGGCATGCTCCGGACTCTGCTCAATGACCTGCAGACCATTCAGCAGCTCGGTGCCGGGTATTATGATTCTGGCTCATTCATTGACAGGTACAATAAGCTCCTTCAAGTTGCCCGGGATATCTTCCCCTCCTCCCGGCTGATGGAGACCTTCTCTCCCATCGAATCCGTCCGGACGGTAGATCCCGTAGATAAGATGAAGATGACCCAGAAGGTGCTGATTGAGGGTGGCCAGCTAATTTCCCTGATTCGGTCATCCCTTGGCAGCAAGTCGGAGACAGGCATCGTCCCCGAGTAACCCCGTCAACCTGGGACGGCACTGTCCGACCTGTCCGACAGCCTCCCCCGGCAATCCCCTCAACACCATTATTCTCACCTTGCTTCCTGGACTCATTATCATTATGATAAAATAATGGAAAATAAGTCACAGCGCCCCGTTGCGAATAAATTCCCCTGGCTGACCGTGGTCATTATCACCCTGATCGGGATCGCGGTTTATCTCACATCCCTCTCCGGGGAATTCATCTGGGACGATATCCATTTTATCAGCGATAATACCTATCTCCGCAGTCCATCCTATCTCCCCCTGATCCTGACCGGGGATGTCGCGGCCGGTTCCGGTGAGGTCTATAATTATTACCGACCGCTGACCACGGTTACCTATCTCTTTGACTTTTCATTCTGGGGCTTAAATCCGGTGGGATATCACATCTCGGGGATTCTTCTCCATATTCTGGTCGGAGTGGCTCTCTATTTCTTCCTCCGGTTACTCTTTCGGGATCCTCTGATTGCCTTGATCGCCGCGCTGCTCTATATTGTTCATCCCATCCAGACCGAGACGGTAGCCTATATCTCCGGCCGCCCGGATTCCCTGGCGGTTCTCTGTATGCTGGTATGCTTCATAGCTTATGTAAAGCAGCAGGCTTCCCGAAATATTCCGTTATTGTTTCTCTCCGTTTTTCTTTATCTTCTGGCCCTCCTCTCCCGGGAGAACAGTGTTGTCTTTCCCGGACTTCTCCTCCTTTATCATATTTCTTTCAGAAAGAAGATCCGGTTCTCCGGATTCCTCCCCCTCGCCGTGATGGCCGGAGTATATATTGTCCTGCGGTCGCTTTTGATGGATAAAGCTGTTATTCCCACAACGCTGATCGATCGGTTGCCCGGATTCTTTTTCGCACTCATCGGCTATTTGAGATTGATTCTTCTCCCGGTTGATCTTCACCAGGAGTACGGGTTTCTCCTCTTCCCGGCCGACGGCCTCCGGGTTCTGGCCGGAATCATGATCGCGGCGGGTGGCGTTCTACTGGCCATCTGGTGTTGGACACGGAGGAAGGGGAATATTTTCTTCTTCTCCGTCTTCTGGTTCTTCATTTCCATCAGTCCCGTCTCCGGCGTATATCCCATCAAAGCCTATATAGCGGAACACTGGCTATATCTTCCCTCGATCGGAATCTTTACGGTTCTGGCTGCCGGTTATGCCTTTCTCATCCGCCGGGGGAGATATCGGGTTCCAGTGATTGTTCTGGGAATAGCAGGCATTCTCTTCTGCGGCATTCTGACCGCGAAACAAAATAGATACTTCCATGAGCCGTTGACATTCTATGAACGGACGTTGGCTTACACTCCGACGAGTGCCAGGATGCATAATAATCTCGGCAATGTTTATTTCACCCGGGGGAGGGTGGAAGAAGCCGTCAGGTCATATCGGGAGGCTATCGCTCTGGAACCAGATTATCCCAACCCGTATAACAACCTGGGGAATGTATTTTACCGGTCCGGGGATTATGACCGGGCAGTTCCCCTCTTTATCCAGGCGATCAAGTTAAACCCGGGGTACGGCGCCGCCTATAATAATCTGGGGATAATCTACTGCCGACGGGGTGAGCCGGAGGAAGGAATCAGGCTTTTGAAAAGATCGGCCGCGCTCAATCCGAATGACGCCGATACATTATACAATCTCGGCGTTATCTACGATATGATCGCTCGCCCCGCCGAAGCCGTCATATACTACCGGGAATCCCTCCGGCTAATGCCGGACGTTGCCCGGGTGCACTCTCGCCTTTCCCAGGCTCTACGTCAGCTTGGCCGGGCCGGCCCGGCCGATTATCACCTCAAACGAGCAGAGGAACTCGGGGGAGACTAACTGTTTCAGGCGTTCCAGCCGACCCGTCCGACTTGTCTGACCAGTATGACTTGTCCGACCTGGCTGTCCCTGGCTAACCTGGCGCTCTCAGCTGGTGTGCTCTCTGATAAAGCCCAGGTTGTCCTTTAAGAGCCGGACAGTTAACTCTTCATTATCTGAGGGAAAATACTCCGGCATTATCTCCAGGCAGAATCCCCCGGCATATCCGGCACCGGTGACGTGTCGAAGGAAAGCGGCCATATCGATTATGCCGGTCCGGAGTTCCAGGTGCTCGCGCCCGTCGAAGTTGGAGAGATGGATATGGCCGATCCGGTCTCGGAATCGGTCAAACGCGGCGATGGGATCAAATCCTCCGGTCCCGAGGTGGGTGGTGTCGAGGATGATATGGGGGAATTGATCGAGTCTCTCCAGTTTGCAGAGAGGGAAACAGAGGGGGGTAATAAACGATGGTATCAGGTTCCAGAACTTTTTTCGACCACACTCCTGTACGTCAGAGATATTCAGCCATTTCCCCAGTCTACCTCCCGGTTTCCGGTAGCAGGGCATATTCTCCACTAGGAGGATGATCTCCGTGGTCTTCTGGTACTCCGCCAGGTCTTCTTCCAGCCACCTGAGGAAGAGTCGATCGGTATAGAAGGGGGTGTGGAGGACGACACTCGCCGCTCCGATCTCCTTCGCCAGTTCGACCGACCGCTTCGCCCGGGATATTTCATCTTTCTCCCAGCCGGGAGGATCGAGAAAGTTGAACGGCGCGTGAACCACCGGGACCGGTTGATTGTATCTCTCGATCAAACTCTGGAGATAACCGGAATGAACGGTATCGGTCCGCTCGTCGACGATCATCTCCACTCCGTCGAAACCACAGCGAGCCGCGATCTCAAAGACCCGGTCCATCCCGTAATTATGAATCGAGCCGCTGGAAAGTATTATCTGATTGTTCATTATTTTATCTTTTAATTCCTGATTATTCAGATAAGCTAATAACTTAGCTCACCAATCTATTTAACTACGAAGAACACGAAGATCACGAAGGGGAATTGTTGCATATATATCTTATATTTTTAAATCAACTTCGTGATCTTCGTGTCCTTCGTGGTTAAATATTTTTATAATAATTATTTAAAATTCTGAAGCAGAAACATACCTAAATAATCCGGAATTGAAAGATAAATATATTTATGGAGTAAAAATTTTAGGTTCTGAAGATGCAACGCCGGTATTATCTATCAATCACGGCAATCTTACTGGGAATCATATTTCTTCCTCTTTTTATCCTCGGCCTAGATTTTTTGACGCTTGCTGCTTCAATAATAAGCATCGGGACAATAAATATCGTACTTCCTCATAAGGTTACTTTACTAACGGGGTTCTCGGCCTGAGCATACCGCTGGATTTTTCTGGACCGGGGCATACATATGGTATATATTATCTTCGATTAGTTAATCAAATCCCTATTCTCCAATCCCTAATGCCTATATCAATAGGAGGAACAGTTTAAAGTGAAGATATTTTTCTCGATATTATTGGTGGCAATATTTCTCGGTCCGGCGGTACTTATGGCCCAGGTCTCTCCGGATTCTCGTCTCTTGCAGAGGCCGGAATATGATGGCGCGGTCGTGACCGGCGCCTGGCTGAGAGGGGAAGCAAGATACCAGCACTGGAAACTTGGTGATGAGATCAAATCCGATTGCCTGATGATCGGTCCGACCTTTGCTGTCCCGCTTGCCTATGATCTGGTGGAGGTCGGGGGGCGGATATGGCTTATGGATTACATTCCCGACGAAGGTGGAACCCAGGGGGGATTCAGCGATATTGATCTGTGGGGGAAGTATCTGATTCTAGATGATCCACTTCTTCTTTCAGTCGGCGCTCTATTTACCTTGCCTACCGGGAGAGAGAAAATTTTATATCCCCGTTCCAGCGGAGAGTTTAACTTTGAGATTTTCTCCGGCCTTCGCTATTACGCCAGTGATATTTTTGCCCTACTTGGCCACATCAGTCTTAGGTATAATGCTGATATGGATGTAGCATATCGCGGATGGCCGGGTGAGATCGATGGAAAAACTTCTTTTGGTATTGGAGCAGGTGTAATTATCCAGGCTGCTCCAGGGTTTAATATTCTGGGAGAATTGAATCTCGAAACGGAACGCTATGAAGATATTGATAATGATATCGAGCTTACCGGCGGGGTTGAATACTCCCTCAATGATATGCTCAGTCTGAACGGAGGTATCGGAGTTGGTATTGATAAAGGTGCTCCCGAGTTTGAGGTTATCAGCTCTATCAACGTGCTTTTTTAGCATGAACTTGTTCGAAAAGTCTTTTTAACCACGAAGAACACGAAGTTCACGAAGGAATTTGAAAAATAGGAAAAATCACATAGTTTTCTTTTTTTCTTCGTGGTGAATATTTAGTTTTTTGAACACAAAAAGTTGAAAATACCTTCTTGAGTAGGTCTAGCATAAGTTAGTTTCTTTGGCGTTAACGTACTGTTATTAAGTAGCGCCGAAGGCGCTAATTAATATGAAAAATATTCATTATTATTTAATTGTATTATGCCTCTTATGGGTAGGAGGTTGTCAGTCCATCCCGGAGCCGTCGCTGGCTCTGGAAGTTCCGGATATCACTCAGCCTCCATCATTAACACCATTCCCATCTCCCTCTCCCTCAGCAACTATTATCCCTCCGCCCGTTCAGACGCCATCTGTCCCAATATCCAATCTCCATCTCTTTAATCCCCCGGCCGGGATAGCCGGGGAGATGGTTGTCTTCTCCGACCGGGATGGTGATAACGAGATATATATTATTGATTGTGGTTTGGGAGAGATCAGGCAACTTACTGACAATGATGCCTCCGATCTCTATCCGAGCTGGTCACAGGACCGGGAGCGTATTGTATTTGTCTCCGACCGGGATGGTAACCTGGAATTATATGCTATGGCTGCTGATGGCGATGCTCCCGAGAGATTAACTGATAACCCGGAGCCGGATACTTTTCCCGTCTTTTCCCCGGATAATGAGTTAATCGCCTATTTTTCCCGGGTTGACGGGAAGGATATCCTCCGGTTAATGAGCGTGGATTCAAAGAGTGAACGGACCCTGACCTCTTTTGAAGATGGTATAGGGGGATCGATCGTCTTTTCGCCTGATGGGAAGATGTTATTTTTTGGTTTCGAAAGGATGGACAAGTACAAGATATACCTGCTGGAACTACCCGATGGAACTCCACGCGAAATAATGGCTCACGCGAAGAAGGATAGCCGCATTTCAACCGTTGTTGATCCTGAGGGGCTGGGATTATTATATGTATCCGGGAAAGGGAAGCAGGAGGATGTCTGGCTGAACTATGTTGATGATGGACGATTTACTCATATCACGAAAAATACCGCATCTGACCAATCTCCTTCATTCAGCTCGGATGGCGGATCGGTTATCTTCTCCTCTCAGCGGGGCGGAGATAACTGGCAGATATTTGCTGTCAGCCGGAAGGGAAAGCCAAGTGAGAATGAGTTGATCCGGATTACTGATGATGAGTTTAACTACTATTATCCGGAGTGTAAATAATCGTAAAATAAACGGACTATTACCACGAAAAACACGAAGCTCACGAAGAAAAATTAGAAAATAACTTAATAATTATTTTTATTGGTTAATAATTCTTCGTGAACTTCGTGTTTTTCGTGGTTAAAAAGTTACGCCAAATGCGTTAAGTTCTTACCGCTACTCCCTGCTTTCTCAAGTAGTCTTTTGCCTCCCTGATCGAATAAGTCCGGAAATGGAAGATTGAGGCGGCCAGGACCGCCTGAGCTTCCCCGATGACAATGCCTTTATAAAGATCTTCCAGGGATCCTACTCCGCCGGAAGCAATCACCGGGATATTGACCGCTCGGGCGATTGCCCGGGTGAGTTTCAGATCATAACCCTTCAAGGTACCATCTCCATCCATACTGGTCAGCAATATCTCTCCCGCTCCGCGGTCTTCGGCCTCCCGGGCCCATTTTATCGCGTCGCGTCCGATCGGGTTTCTTCCTCCGTGGGTAAAGACTTCCCAGCTATTGCCTTTCCTCTTCGCGTCAATCGCGACAACGACACACTGAGATCCGAAGCGGGCTGAAGCGCGATCGATCAGGTCCGGATTCAGCACCGCGGCGGTATTGATCGCGATCTTGTCCGCGCCGGCTCTCAGGATAGCCCGGATATCATCAAGTTCTCTGATGCCTCCCCCGATGGTAAATGGCATGAATACCTGGTCGGCTGTCCTCCGGGCCAGATCAATTATAGTTTCGCGTCTATCAGAGGAGGCGGTAATATCAAGGAAGACCAGTTCATCCGCTCCCTCTTTTTCATAGAACTTGGCTTGTTCAACAGGATCACCCGCGTCCCGAAGTCCGACAAAGTTCACCCCTTTGACCACCCGGCCATCCTTTACATCAAGACATGGAATTATTCGTTTCGCTAACATTTGCTCAGGCTATAATAATATTTAACCACGAAGAGCACGAAGGATACGAAGAGTTGTGGATATTTAAATTCAGTTTGATGTAACACTTTAGATCTTTATATTTATAACTTTAATTCTGGCATTCTTTACGAGTCGATAAATTTACTGCAACATTATAATTTTAAAGCGCATTATAGTGTATCCACTATTTTTTAATCTTCGTGATCTTCGTGTCCTTCGTGGTTCAAATTGTATCAGTTATAATCCTTGTCTGGTGATTTCAATATAGTTGCGTAGAATTCGTAATCCTACCGCCTGGCTTTTTTCCGGGTGGAACTGGAGACCATATATATTATCTTTTACTATCGCTGAAACGAAATCAATGCCGTAATCGGTGGTGGCGGCTATAACTTCCGCCTGATCGGGGACAACGTAATAAGAATGGACAAAATAAACATAGCTATCCCGGTCTATCCCTGATAAGAGCGGCGTATCGGATGCGATCTTAAGCTGGTTCCATCCCATATGGGGAATAATTCCCACCCCGGGGGAAAATTTAATCACTTTCCCCGCTACTATATTTAATCCCTCCCCGCCTTCTCCTTCCTCACTCCAGTTGAATAAGAGCTGGAGTCCCAGGCAAATTCCCAGAAAGGGGATCCCGGTTTTAACTGTCTCCCGGATCCACTCGACCCATCCGTTCCGGCGAAGATTGGTCATGGCGTCACCGAACGCACCTACACCGGGGAGGATTACTCCCTTATAGTGGTCCAGGGTGCGGGGGCGGGAGAGAATAGAGCAGTTTGCCCCCAGAGACTGGAGCGCTTTCTCCACGGACCTCAGATTTCCC